>JACCDV010830835.1_pt1 | contig 26293 bp, 21 predicted proteins | sample 7446131 | NCBI WGS metagenome assembly JACCDV01 (sample SAMN15323448, study PRJNA562643) | freshwater metagenome | isolation source: river surface water | place: USA:Blue River Watershed | collected 2017-08-17
CAGTCTGCCCTCGTTGGCCGCTTGAGTATCTCCCCAACATGGAGCCGATGGAGGGATTCGAACCCCCGACCAGCTGATTACAAATCAGCTGCTCTGGCCAACTGAGCTACATCGGCTTGTATTGTTTTGAATGTTGGTAATTCACATTTTGTGAAAGAACGTTGCCCTAAACCTGCGTTTTGGGATTGCAAATGTACAAAACTTTTTTTTATCACAAAGAGTTTTTGAAAAAATTTATACAAACTATTCGGTGGCTCTTTTTCATTTGCAGGCAACACTTACGGGAAATCGTTACTTTTGTTTCAATGCGCCAAAAAAGAGTTTATATGACCGTCTCTAGCGACCTCGCTACCGACAACCGCGTGCATCGCAGCTGTACAGTTTTGGAAGCACTTGGTTTTCAGGTATATTTAATAGGTCGTCAGAAAAAAAACAGTCCGCAGATGCCTGAGCGCTCCTACAGTGTGCGCCGCGTCAAATTGTACTTTGAAAAAGGTGCGATGTTCTATGCCAACCTGAATATGCGCTTGTTTTTTATTTTACTCTTTCAGAAATACGAATATGTTTTTGCAAATGACCTCGATACCCTCCCTGCTGCATATTTAGTCAGTTGGCTCAAACGCAAACCTATTTTATACGACAGTCACGAACTATTTACGGAAGTGCCTGAACTCACAAGCAGGCCTAGAATTCAAAAGATTTGGGGTGCTGTAGAGCGCTTCATTCTTCCACGCTTGAAGGAAATGTCTACAGTTAATCAATCTATTGCTACCGTATTTAAAAACAAGTACAAATTAGACGTAAGTGTAGTTCGGAATGTTCCTCAAAAGCTCGAATCAATTACCGCTCTTTCAAAAAGTGAACTCGGGCTATCTGACGATCAAATGATGCTCATTATTCAAGGTAGTGGTTTAAACGTTCAACGAGGAATTGAAGAGGCCGTACTTGCAATGGCTTTTATTTCAAATGCAGTATTATTTTTGGTTGGTGACGGTGACGTGATACCTGAAATCAAACAACTTGTTGCCGTTCATTCATTACAAGATAAAGTTTGTTTTGTGCCGCGTTTGCCCTATCCAGAATTAATGCGCTATACCGCCGCAGCTGATTTAGGTTTGGCACTAGATAAACCTCTTAGCCTGAATTACCAATTAGCCCTTCCAAATAAAGTGTTTGATTACATACAGGCGCAAACACCTATTGTTTCAAGTCGTTTGGTAGAAATTGAGCGCCTGATTCAAAAATATGATTGCGGTGAAATCATCAGTACTGTTTCACCAAAAGCAATTGCTACTTGTATCAATGCACTTTTGACCAACCCACAACGCTTACACCAATTAAAAGCTAATTGCAAAACAGCAGCCGAAATAGAACATTGGGAAGTTGATAAAGAGGTGTTAGCTGCGCTCGCGCTTCGCATCTTTGTTTAACTGATAGAGCCTTCCAAGTCGATATAAATCAAAAAGAAATAGAGGAGCTCTTCCCGTTTTTAAAATGTGACGATAAAAATCGGTTTGAATAGATAATACCCAGAGAGCGCATCTTGTCAATAAATAGCGATTGGCCAGCTGAAAATAGCGCAGAAGCTTATTTGTAGTCAAAAGAAGTGGCGTATGATAACGTTGTTGCAACCATAGTAAATTAGATAAAGCGCTATCCGTTTTAAGTAGGAATTCTATGTTCGTATCTAATTTTAAATTCCAGACTGGATTATTAATATGTCTTATTTGGATATTTTTTTCCAATATTTGCAAGCCAAAAATGGTGTCCTCATGACCATAACCGCTTAACTCTTCATCAAACGGTAATTGCTCGAACAAGCTTCTTTGGATCAAAAAATTATTTGTTTTGAAACCAGCGTGTGCGTCTTTGCTGCGCCGCTCAAAATCTAAGCTTTCTCTATTGGTAGAGTAAGTCCAGCGCAAGCGGTGAGTAACAGGAGGTGGTTCAACTTGATATAAACTTGCCCCGACAAGCACAGAAGTGTCTTGATGCTGAGTGAGGTAGTTACTATAGTTTTGAAGAAAGAAGGGGTTGGCAACAGTGCTGTCTCCATCTAAAAAGAGGAGGTGCGTTGCATTTGTATATTGCAAAAATGCATTCCTGATTTTGGACCTGCCGATATTATAAGCCAATTGAATCAATTGTACTTTTGAATGGGAAAATTGATTCATGGTTTTAAAGGAAGAGGCGGATGCATCATCTATCAATATAATATCTATGTGAGACGCATTGATTTGATCAATTTGAAGACACAAAGTATCTACCAATGTGCGCACATCAGTATTATAAATAGGGATACAAACGCTTAGCGTCCACATGTTGGCACTAAGCCATTGTACTTGGTGTACCGAAATTCATTGGTGGGAAGCCCGCTTGAGGCTCGTCAATAACACCGAAATTTTGCTCGTATTTTTCGATGTTTTCAGCTAGGGCTTGTAAAAATCTTTTGGCATTTTGCGGAGTCATGAGGACTCTTGAGCGCACTTTACCTTTTGGCATGCCCGGCATGAGTTGTACGAAATCACAAACGACTTCTGCAGGTGAATGTGTAATGATTGCCAAATTTGAATACACGCCTAATGCGATGTCTTCTGACAATTCGATATTCATGTGGTTTTCTTGATTTTCCATTTAGATTTGATTTTCTGATTCTTTAAAGGTAATGCCAAATTGTTCGAGTTCAGACAAGATCGGGGCATATATTTCTTTGCTCACCGGCAAGGTGACGCCGCGTTCGAGAATTTGATTGTTTAAAATCAGCTTTGCGGCAATTGCCACAGGCAGACCAACTGTATTCGACATCGCGGTGTAGCGTTCGTCTTCGCCTTCAACAACCAAGGAGCTATTGATAGCAAAGCGAGCGTTGTCTTTTGTGTAAATAATTTCGTGATACATGACAATCATGTCTTTGTCGCCAGGTGCTAAACGCCATTTTTCGACTAATATTTTTTGCAACAGCATTGCCGGACTTGCTTTATCTAGGCCGAAGACTTCACTATCGCTGAACAAACCCAAAAAGTTAAACAACTCAAAAAGATCTTTGCGGTTTCCGACGAGTTTTAGAAATTTATCCTCGACACTCACACCTGTTTCAAAAGGTAAAAATGCATTTAAAAACTGACGCGGCGTGAGTTTGGCAGAACCGTTCATCTGATAGGCGTCGTCGGTCATGCCGAGCTGGACAAAGACATCCCAGGCTTCGCAATAAGGCGGGCGACGCAACGTGCCACGGAAAATTGTTGGAATATCTTGAATATGGTACGTTTCCAAGTAATTAAGAGAATCTCTATTTACATATCCTTCAAACTTGCCATAACCTTCAATTTGAATTTGATCTAGGCGCTGAAACAAACGGTGGTAGGGTAAATACTTCAGTTCGTTCATTTCGCGGTAGCAAGCAGCCGAACCCTGCCCTGCAAGCACGACATTTCGCGGATTCCAGGTGAATTTGTAGTGCCAAGGATTGTTATCTGAAGACGGCGCGATTAAACCACCACAGTAAGATTTAAAAGATTCAAGCTTACCTCCAATATCTTTGATGTGGTCAAGAATACGCATGGCGCTCATGTGGTCTATACCAGGGTCTACACCTATTTCGTTCATGATCACAATTCCGGCAGCTTTGGCCTCTTCGTGAAGCGCGCGCATTTCAGCTGAAATATATGAAGGCGTAATGAGGTGTTTTTTTAAAGCTATGCAATCTTTAGCAACCTCCACATGGTGTACTGCCGGCAGCATAGATATGACTAAATCGGCTTGGGCAATATAGGGTAGCCTTTGCTGAGAGTCCAGGGCATTAAAAGAATGTGCGCTTGCATTTGGATTGGTTCCAATTTTTGCTTGAATGAGGTCGAGGTCTTGGTCGACAACATCGAGATGCCAAGATTCTGCAACGCTGCGCTCTAATAAGTATTTGATCAGGGTAGAGGCCGACAAACCTGCACCAAAGAGTAAGATTTTTTTCATGCTTGATTGAGTAGAGCAAATGTAGAAAACTATCGGGAATTGTTGCGCGTTAGCATGAATAATAATGGAACATGCCATCTTTGTGACCAAGCAAGTTCATCATGTCCGGTACCTTCGACGATCGCCTCTAAGAAACGTGGGTTTTGTGCATTGTAGCCTACCATCGAAAGGGTCGTTAATAATTGGTCGTGATACGGCTTATAAGAAGCATCTAAGGATTCAGTTCCGCGGTCAACGTAAAGAAAATGGCGCTTGTCTGCTTTTAGGTTTTTTTCTAAATAAATATTGAACGGTACCACAAGGGCTTCGACCATTCCTTCCTCGAACATGCCGTAATTGATCATTGGTGTATGAATCGACAAACACGCAGCTCCACCAAATAATTTTGGTTTTTCACATAATGCATAAAGCGAAATAAGCCCCCCCATACTCGACCCCATTACCATCCGGTCTTTGGTATGCTTCCCGGTTTGAAATTCTTGCTCGATAAATGGAACCAACGTTTGCTCTATCCAATTCAAATAGGCATCCGCCTTTAATTCTCCGTTCCAAAGTTTCTCCATCAATAAATTTCGATAAGAATCGGGCATAAGTGCGGCCACCTTCTGCGGAAAAAACTCTGCATATCTATTTGTTGGGTCATTATGAATTCCGACTACAATAAATGGCTCATGAGCAAACCTAGCAAGTGTCGTGGCATAGACCTCATCAATCTTCCATTCCTTTTTATTCCAAGTTTGAGTGCTGTCAAATAGCATTTGTCCGTCGTGCATGTATAAGGTCCGAAGACCTTTTTTTCCTTTAGCTGAATGCGGAATATAAATGTCTACGATTCGTTGCTGGTGATTAAAAGGAAGCGAATAGCGCAAGACCTCGCCACCTTCTACCTTGATTTGGTGCGAAATAGGCTGACACATGCCTATGTTCACAATAAATAAGGAGGTGCATAAAATTGTAAATAAAAACCGTAACATCTTTTTTTGACAAGAATAAGGGCTTTCTACGAATGTTGCGCATACATTGGCTATTTTTGTGGAAAAATTCCTCGGATGGACAAACTCCTCTCTTCTCTTTTTTCCATGCGCTGGGCAAGCGTTGGTTTAATTGCATTTTTAATCGCCATAGGCTTGGCGACTTTCATAGAATCAATTTACGGCACCCAAGCGGCCAAAATCTCCATTTATAATGCTTTTTGGTTTGAGGGCTTGTTGCTTTACCTTGCCCTTGCATTGGTATCAAATATTTTTCGCTACAAAATGTTCAGTCGCGAGAAAATTGCCATGCTGAGTTTCCACTTGTCATTTATCGTGATCCTCGCAGGTGCGGCTGTTACGCGCTACATCAGTTTCGAAGGCCAAATGGTCATCCGTGAAGGTGCGAGTAACAATTTTATTTACACTGCAGATCCGTATGTGCTGATCAACGCGCAAGATATCACGCAAAAAAATGGCGCAACCGCACTACAAGCTTGGAAAACCTATTTGAGCGAATTCAACAACAATGACTTCAATTACCAAACCAATATTGGCAAGAAAGAAATCAGTATCCGCTACATCGATTTCAAATCGGACCGCGTAGACTCCCTACAAGTCAATCAAAAATTCAAAGCAAATGCCCTCGAACTTGTTACCGACGGCATGCGCTCGAATTTCTTAACCGAGAACGACGTATTCATGGTTGGACAAACACCCTTTTACTTCTCATCAGCGCGTCCAAATACACCAAACCAAGCTCCTGGTATCTATTTACACGTGAAGAACGGACAAGCTTGGGTTTACCCAAGCGTTGCTCTCAAATCCTTACCCATGAGCGAAATGCAAAAGGTTCGTGCCAGTGGGCAAGCACCTGCGGATAGCCTATACAAAGAATTTCCACTCAACGAATGGTCTGAATTTTCGCCTCTTACGCTCTATTTAGTTGGCGGACAACAGGTTGTTTACAAAAGACTCATTCCACACGCCAAAAAAATGCTCGTGAAGGCTCCTGTTAAAAAAACTGGAAAAGATTACCTCACGGTTGAACTCAGCGACGGCAAGGCTACAAAAAAAATCCGTTTAGAAGGTGGCGTAGGCAAATTCCCCAAACCAGAACGTTTTGCCATGAATGGCGTTGTCTATCAATTAGAATACGGGGCCATTCAAAAAAACATCCCCTTCTCTGTGCGTTGTCGCAACTTTACCCTAGACAAATATCCTGGTTCTAATTCTCCCTCTTCTTTTGAAAGCGAACTCACCATTGAAGACCCACGCAACAAGGTCAAGCTAGATAAAAAGGTCTTCATGAATAATGTGATTGATTACGACGGCTACCGCTTTTTTCAGTCTTCTTATGAACTAGACGACCCAAATACACCTGAAAACGAAGAAGGTACCATACTGAGTGTCAACCACGACTCGTTGGGCACCAACATCACTTATATCGGTTATTTACTTATGGCGCTCGCCATGATTTTATCGCTGTTTGCGCCAGCTGGTCGCTTCCAATACTTAAGTGAGCAACTCAAAAAAATCAAAGTCAAAAAAGCAAGTTTAGGCATCGTTCTCGTTTTGCTTTCGACCAATGTTTTTGCTCAGCACAACCACGCCAGAAAACCGGTTCACCACGAGGTTACCACAGAACATGCCGATGAGCTCGCTTCACTCCTCGTTCAAGACTACGAAGGCCGAATTGTGCCCTTTCACACCCTTGCAGATCAACTCACACGTAAACTCACCCACGACAACAAATACAAAGATTTGAATGCCGTGCAGTTTGTCTTGAGTTTGCATATGTATCCATCTTATTGGGTAAGCCAACCAATTATCCAAGTGCCAAGAAGTTTGCGAGAAACGCTCAAACTCAAAGAATTCGAAAGCATCATGTCCCTTAGCTCAAAAGATTCAGAATTCAAATGGATGGCCCAGTATAAAATTGCTCACCAAAAATTAGAATCTAAGCGCAACGAATTCGATAAAAAACTCATCAAACTCAATGAGAAATATGAAGTCGCCAACAACATTTTTATGTGGCAATTCATGCGCGTTATTCCTGGCAAAAACGATCCGAATCACACGTGGTTTGTGCCGCTTAGTATGGAACTCGGTGAGAAAGACACACTTTCCTCTAAATTGTTTGTCAATTATTTGGCCGCGGTACACCAAGGCGGGCAGAGTCATTCATTCGGAGCTGCCAACGATGTGCTTTCCAAATTTAAAAAGTACCAACGTAAAGCTGGCAAGGCTGTTGCGCCATCAGAGCAAGCTATCAGTTACGAAATTAGCTACAACAAAATGCAAATATTTAAACGCTCGTATCAACTCTATTTATCAAGTGGCTTTTTATTACTTGTCGTTTTCTTTATCGGCATTTTCTTTCGCTCAGAAAAAGCACTTCGCGCTATAACTTGGCCTAAGCGCACTTTGATTGGAATTACGATTATCACTTTTATCTACCACGGAATTGGTCTAGGTTTGCGTTGGGCTATATCTGGCCACGCCCCTTGGAGCAATGGTTATGAAGCAATGGTGTTCATTGGTTGGGTTACTATGATTGCAGGCTTTCTTTTTGCCAAAAAAAATCAAGTTGTTTTGGCTGGTGCAACTGTATTAGCTGCCCTCATGCTTTGGGTAAGTGAAATGAACCTCATGGACCCAGAAATCACGCCACTTGTGCCGGTCCTGAAATCCTATTGGCTCATGATCCACGTGGCCATCATTACGGGTAGTTACGGCTTCTTAGGCTTGGCTTGTATTCTCGGCCTGATCAATATCAAACTTTACCTCTTTCAAACGCAAAAAAATGCAGCACTTGTGCGCCTCAATATTCAAGAAATTACTTATATCACCGAAATGACCATGACAGTGGGCCTCTTCATGCTCACCATCGGTACGTTCCTAGGTGGTGTTTGGGCCAATGAGTCTTGGGGTCGTTATTGGGGTTGGGATCCAAAAGAAACCTGGGCACTTGTTTCAGTATTGGTTTATTCAGTGATTTTGCATTTCAGACTGATTCCCGGTTTGCAAGGACGTTTCTTATTCAACGCACTCGCATTCTGGGGCTATTCAGCTATTTTGTTTACATTCTTTGGCGTGAACTTCATGTTAGTTGGCTTGCACAGCTACGCACAAGGTGATGGTCTCGGACAGTTTCCAACTTGGCTCATTTACGTAATCATTATTTTTGCTTTACTGACAACGGTTGCTCATCTGCGCAATCGCCGCATTGAAAAATTGCAAAAAGACGCTTTGCTGAATTCATGATTTCCGACCGCATTCTTTACGAAGACAATCACGTTATTGTCGTCAATAAATTGCCTTCAGAACTCACTCAGGGCGACAAAACTGGCGACGCTATACTTCCCGACCTCATTAAGAGCTACTTAAAAGAAAAGTACCAAAAACCTGGCAATGTATTTCTTGGCGTAGTGCACAGGCTAGACCGCCCCACCAGCGGCGCGTTGGTTTTTGCCCGCACAAGTAAAGCCCTTGAAAGACTCAATGCACAATTCCGAGACAAAGAAACCAATAAAGTTTATTGGGCAATAGTTGGGCAAAAACCAGCAAAAGCAAGCGGTTCATTGGTTCATTTCTTGAAAAAAAATGAGGCACCAAACAAAAGCTATGTAGTTGCCGAAGCAACACCTGGCGCTAAAAAAGCAACACTGCACTACCAACAAATTGGAACGTCTGAACGCTATTTTTTACTTGAAGTCCAACTTGAAACCGGAAGACACCACCAAATCAGGTGTCAGTTGGCTAATATGGGTTGCATTATTAAAGGCGATTTGAAATACGGAGACAAACGCTCGAATCCGGACGGTTCTATTTGTTTGCATGCCAGAACCCTTAGCTTTGAGCACCCCACCACCAAGGAGCGCATTGCCGTAACAGCACCATTACCTAAACTTGGTATTTGGAACGCTTTTGAAAAAGACTAAAATCCAATGATTTTTAGTGCGGTTAGCCAAATTATCTTGAAGTCCTTTAATAAACTTGGATCAGAAAGATAGCGCTGATTGAGCTCAATCTTAGCGGGCATAATTTGCTCCAAATAAACCTTTTGTGGATCAACAGCCTTCGCTAAAATTTCATTTTCATTGAAATAAGCAAGACTCGCATAGTCGGTAATACCCGGCTTAACCGCAAGCACTTTCTTTTGTTCGGTGGTGTAAAGTTTTACATAATGTGGCACCTCTGGCCTCGGCCCTACTATGCTCATGTCGCCTTTGATCACGTTGATAAATTGCGGGAACTCGTCTAGCTTGAAACGCCTAATAAAATAACCGGTCCGGGTTATCCGTGGGTCTCTATTGCCAATGGTAATTTGACTTCCTTTATCGGCATTTGGGCGCATCGATCTGAATTTGATCAATTTGAATAATTGTCCGTTTCGACCCACTCTTTCTTGCAGATAAAACACCCCTCCTGCTGACTCAAGGGAGATGAAAAGCATCAATAGCAAGCCAAAAGGCAAGAAAAGCACAAGAATGAGTAAGGATATGCAAATGTCAACTGTTCTTTTCATCGTATCTTCGTGCAAAGCTAAACAAAACTTAAGTTGCTAGAAAAATTCGAATATAAAGAAGCACTTCTTGCCACAGATTTTCGGCTGCAAACTTTTGCGCAATTACAAAAGGACCTCGAACGTGCACAATGTGAATTCACATTGAATCCAGCAAACTTCCTACTCGATTTATCAAAACTGCTCGAAAATCTATCTAGCGAGAAACGCGCTCAGTTGCTCTATTTAATTGACCTTCCAGAAAAGAATGACGCCATCGTTCCTACTTCCAATTACTACGACAGCCTTGCCGAGCAAATCATCCATAGGGAAGCACTTAAAGTTTTTCTACGCAGCAAATTTTCTAGTCAGTAAAAGGTGTTGAAACTCTTTTGAAATTGTTCATATCTCCGACTGAAAACAAGGTGTCTTTACGTCCGAAATGTTAACTTTGTAATTCAAAATTTTAGTCATGAATTTCATTGCTTCGAGCACAACCCTACTACGTCACCTTCAAAGTATTTCAGGTGTATTAAACACTAGTAACACCCTACCTATACTCGACAACTTCCTTTTTGAGATCACCGATGGCATGCTCACGGTTTCAATTTCCGATCTAGAAACCACCATGATGACCAAACTCGAAGTGCAATCGGAACAAAACGGCAAAATTGCCATTCCAGCAAAATTATTGCTCGATGTACTCAAAAACCTACCAGACCAACCTTGTACTTTCAAAGTAAATCCCAGCAATTTTCAAATTGAAATCGCCTACGACAACGGAAAGTCGCGCATGGTTGGTTTCAATGGCGAAGAATTCCCGAAAGTTCCAGAACTCGCTAACAAAAGCGCCATCAAACTTTCCGGTGCTGTTTTGGCAAAAGCCATCAACAAAACACTTTTTGCTACTGGCAACGACGACCTCCGCCCTGTCATGAGCGGTGTGTTTTGCCAGTTTGCAGGCTCTGAAATCACCTTTGTTGCTACCGACGCTCACAAACTAGTGCGCTACAAAAGAACAGACGCTGAGGCGAGTGGTAGCTCCGCTTTCATCTTGCCAAAAAAACCACTAAACCTCCTCAAGTCTAACTTGCGCGGCGACGAAGATATTTTGATGGAATACAACGAATCAAATGCTGTATTCACCTTCTCTGATTTGGTATTGGTTTGTCGTTTGATCGACGGAAAATATCCCAATTACGAAGCGGTTATCCCGAAAGAAAACCCGAACGTACTCACCATAGACCGCGCACAGTTTTTATCCTCTATCAAACGCGTGTCTATTTTCTCTAACAAAACGACACATCAAATCCGCCTCAAGTTAGCAGGCTCTGAACTATCGCTTTTTGCAGAAGACATCGACTTCGCCAACGAAGCAACTGAAAGACTCACTTGTAACTACAACGGCGACGACCTCGAAATCGGTTTCAATTCGCGCTTCCTTCTCGAAATGCTTAGCAACCTCGACGCCGACGAGATCAAACTTTCCATGAGTGAGCCTAGCAGAGCAGGACTTCTTACCCCAGCTGTCCAAGACAACGCACACGAAGACATCCTTATGCTCGTAATGCCCGTCATGCTGAACCGTTAAGCCTTTATGTCTAGTGCCCTCACCAATATTCGCAATCTCTCGTTAGAAGAACTCAAAACGAGTTTTACCGAATTTGGCGAAAAACCATTTAGAGCCAAACAGGTTTGGGAATGGCTTTGGCAAAAAAACGCGCATTCCTTTGACCAAATGAGCAACCTAAGTTTGGCTTTTCGCGCTTGGCTAGATGCGCACTACTACATCGACTACATTACCCTTCAAGACCAACAAATCAGCAAAGACCGCACTATCAAAAGTGCCTTTACCATTGACGACGGCAAGGTCATTGAAGGTGTTCTCATACCTACCAGCACCCGCATGACCGCCTGCATCTCCTCCCAAATTGGCTGCAGCTTGTCTTGTCAGTTTTGCGCTACTTGTAGGCTTAAACTCATGCGCAACCTTAGCGCCGGTGAAATCGTTGATCAAGTTGTCTACCTCCAACAACAAGCACAACAAAACTATACTCAAAACCTGAGCAACATCGTTTATATGGGCATGGGCGAACCCTTGCTCAACTACAAAAACGTTTTGCTTTCCATTGACCGCCTTTGCAGCCCAGATGGCCTTGGTATTTCGCCTCGCCGCATAACGGTTTCAACAGCCGGCATTGCCAAAATGATCGCCAAATTAGGCGACGACGACGTCAAGTTCAATTTAGCGCTTTCTTTGCATGCCGCCAACGATCAAAAGCGCAACCAGATCATGGAAATCAACGAGAGCAACAATCTAGAAACACTCTCCGAGGCGCTACAATATTTCCATGCCAAAACTGGCTCTCGCGTCACTTTCGAATACATTATCTTCAAAGATTTCAACGACGACCTCACCGATGCGCGCGAACTTGCCAATTTTGCCAAGTGCGTACCCTGCAAAATCAACATCATCGAATACAACCCTATAGACGACGGCAAATACCAACAAGCTGACCCTCGCAAAGTAGAGGCCTTTGCCCAGTATCTAGAATCCCTTAACCTCATCGTTAATGTGCGCCGCAGCCGTGGCAAAGACATCGATGCTGCCTGTGGCCAACTCGCTAACAAGAACAAAGCTATTGCCTCTGCAGATCGCGCGCTCAAGTTCTAAGCATTTCGGTTGTAACAAATCACTCGTTTCTTCGTCAACGTATTTTATATGATTTCCGTTCAAAACCTCAACAAGACCTTCACGCTTACCAAGCAGCAGCGCAAAGAACTCAACACCGATCAAAAAACAGCAACAGCCGTTCAAGACCTCAGCTTTTCGTGCCAGCCTGGTCGTGTTTTTTCTTTGCTTGGCCCTAACGGCGCGGGTAAAACCACCACGCTGCGTATGATTGCAACACTCATTACACCCACATCTGGGCAAATCCATATCAACGGGATAGACGCCCTGAGCCAACCACAAGAAGCACGCAAGCACATCGGCTTTTTAACAGGCTCCACTGGCTTGTATGCGCGGCTCACTCCTTTAGAAGTCATCGACTACTACGCCGATCTTTATGGCGTAGAAAAAGCAGCACGTGAACAACGCAAAGAAGAACTTTTCTCACTGCTCCACATGAAAGACTTCCTCCATAAGCGAATAGGGAAGCTCAGCACCGGCATGAAACAAAAAGTATCCATTTGCCGCACCATGATCCACGACCCAAGTGTCGTTATTTTTGATGAACCTACAAGCGGGCTAGACGTCATTACCGCCGAAAACATCATCAAGCTCATTCGCTCTTGCAAAGATCAAGGCAAAACCGTCATCTTTTCCAGTCACATCATGAGCGAAGTCGATTTACTCTGCGACGACCTCGCTATCATACACCAAGGAACGCTGAAGTACAACGGCACAATGACCGATTTTCGAGCGAACATGCAAACCGCCAACCTCACCGAAGAATTCATTCGTATTGTCCAAGCTCCAAATTCTCAGTTATGATATTCCGTATTTTTCGCAAAGAACTCCTCGACACCCTCCGCGACCGCCGTACGCTCATGACCATGCTCGTGATTCCTATTTTGGCCTTCCCTATTATCATCAACGTATTTGTAGAAATTTCAAAATCCTTTGAAGAAAGCGCAAATACCAAAATGATGAAAATTGGAATTGTTGGTGACCAAAACAAAAGCTATATCCAGCAACTTGAGCAAATTCCTGCTGCAGTTGGGCCTAAAAAAATTAAAATTTATGAGGACAGCCTTGCACTCAGAAAAGCACTTGAAGCAGACCAAATTCAATTGGGCCTGATCATTCCTGCCAATGCAAATGACTTGCTCGAAAACCAACAAACGATTTGCTTAAATTGGCTACTCGATGCCTCAGAGGTGGGGCGTTCAGAACGTGCCGCTCTCTATGGATCAAGCTTACAGGCCAATGCCGAAGGAGAACGCCTTCAAAAGTTAGGTTTGCGCCCTGAACAAATCAAGCCGCTCACTATCAATACTATTAATTGTGCAAGCGACAAAAAAATGCTTGGGCAACTTGCAGGCGGTATTCTTCCATATATGTTTATTGCATTCGGATTTATTGGCTGTATGTACCCGGCAATTGATCTCTTTACAGGTGAAAAAGAACGCGGTACGCTAGAAACCCTTCTCACCGTACCGGTTGCACGCTGGAAAATACTCATTGGCAAAATGCTAGTCGTTGTTAGTTCAGGAATGCTTGCTGCAAGCTGTTCGCTTATAGGGCTGTTTATTTCAATTGAATTTTTAGATCTTTCTGGCAATAAGGAAATTTTGAATGTCATTCACGGCATTTTAACACCATCCTTTATTGGCTCTTTACTTGCGCTCCTATTACCTCTCGTCATCTTCTTTGCAGGTGTCATGATACCAATCGCTATTTACGCCAAGAGTTTCAAGGAAGCACAAAGCATCATTACACCACTCAATATAGTGATGGTATTGCCTGCAATGGTCGGGTTTTTCCCGGGAATAGAACTCAACCTAAACACTTCTATTATTCCCGTTGTAAATGTGGTATTAGCCACAAAAGAACTTGTTGCCGGAACACTCTCTTGGTTTTATTTCGCAGGGGTTTTTACCGTGATGTGTTTACTCGCAACCATTGCAATAGTACTTTCCTATAGGCAATTTGGAAAAGAATCAAATATCTTAAGCTAATTCGGAAAGCTCGAGCCAGCGCAAAGTGAATTCATCAATTTGATCAACTACTGCACCTAACCTCGCTCCTTTTTCTAAGAGTTGTTCATTGCTCAGGTTACCACTAGACAACTCTGAACTCAATAATTCTTTCTCTGTCTCTAATTGCGGTAGCATTTTTTCGATTTGCTCGAATTCTTGCTTTTCTTTGAAACTCATTTTGCGCTGCTTTTCTGCTGGCGCTGAAACTGGTTCTACAACGGGTTCTGGAGTTGTTTTTTGGTCTTGTTTTTGCTGACGCTGCGCACTCTGAAGACTGGTTCTGTAGGTATGGTAGTTACCAGTGATATCTTTAATTTTTCCCTCGCCTTGGAACACAAAAAGGTGGTCCACCATTTTGTCCATAAAGTAGCGGTCGTGGGATACCACAATTAAGCTACCCTGAAACAAGCGCAAGTATTCTTCGAGAACCGACATCGCAAAAATATCGAGGTCGTTGGTGGGCTCATCGAGGATCAAGAAATTCGGATTTAGCATCAGTACGCGCAATAGCTTGAGTCGGCGTCGTTCACCTCCACTGAGCTTGTGCACAAAATGATAATGCATGTCGCGGGGAAATAAAAAACGCTCTAAAAGCTGCGCCGCAGAAAGTTGACGGCCTTTTTCAAGCGGAATAAACTCAGCTACTTCTCTGACAACATCTATCACTTTCATGTTCGGATCTACTTCTATCAAATCCTGAGAATAATAACCAAAAACAATGGTTTCCCCTATGACAATTTTACCTTTGTCTGGCTCAGCTTCACCAGTAAGCATTTTCAGAAAGGTGGTTTTGCCTGTGCCGTTGTTTCCGACAATACCTAGGCGCTCTTGACGCTGAAAGTTGTAGGTGAAGTCGTCGAGCATAATTCGCGAGCCAAAAGCTTTAGATACTTTATGAAATTCAACGATTTTGGTGCCCAAGCGCTCCATTTTAATGGGAAGCTCTAATTCGTCTTCGTCTAGGCGTTGGCTGGCCACTTTTTTGAGGTCTGAAAAGGCATCGACACGTGCTTTTTGCTTGGTGCCACGCGCTTTTGGTTGGCGGCGAATCCAGTCGAGCTCTTTGCGAAAGGTATTCTTGGCCTTTTCAATAGTGGATTGCAGTTGGTCTTCTCTTTCAGCTTTTTTCTCTAGATAATAAGAAAAGTTTCCTTTGTAGCGGTATATAGTTTGGTCGGCGAGCTCAAAAATGGTATCACAAACCACCTCTAAGAAATAGCGGTCGTGGGTAACCATCAATAAGGTAAGTTGAGAGGCCGATAAATATTGCTCTAACCATTCGATCATGTCGAGATCGAGGTGATTGGTAGGTTCATCTAATATCAAGAATTCCGCTTCTGAGAGCAATACTTTCGCCAAAGCAACACGCTTCTTCTGACCACCAGAAAGTTGACCTACTTTTTGGGTAATACCACTGAGTTTTAATACCGACAAAATTTGCTGCACCTTTACTTCTAAATCCCAGGCTTGGTGTTCAGTGAGTGCTTGATAGAGGTCGCCGAGTTTGGCTTCGTCATTGGCCTCAAGCGCATCGGTATAGGCTTTGATGAGTTTGATTTCGGGGAGGTCGTGGTCAAGAACGGCGTCTAGTACACTGAGTTCAGGGTTGAGGTCTTCAGTTTGCTCCATAAAAGCAATGCGCAGTTCTTTTCGGAACGTCACAATTCCGCTGTCAGCAGGTTCGAGCCCTAACATGCAACGAAGCATGGTAGACTTACCGGAACCATTTTTTGCTACGATCGCAGCTTTTTGACCTTGCTCTATACCAAACGTGAGGTCCGAAAATAGAAGACGCTCACCATAAGATTTGGTGAGTTGTTCAACAGAAAGAAAATTCATAATTAACGTAGGCGATCTAGGGATTCAAGAATTTCTTTGTCTTTTTTGACGCCTTTAAAAGCAAAGTATGAAAATGGAAGGCCAACCACACAAATATAATAGCCAATTCCGAGCTGAATGGAAACCGCAGCCGGAACAAAAAAACCAATGCTCCCGAGCACTAAAATACTCATCAAGCCAATTAAATAGATGAAAAATGCCAAGCGAGCTAACCTAAATTGCTTCTTGAGATTCTTGTAATTCATCATGGCAAAGTATGTAAATAGCACAAACGCAATGACAAAGTAAAAAAGTATAGAGCCTTGGATATTTTCAGCCTTCCCTAATGGCGCATTGGCAGCGGATTTATAATGTTGGATGCCGTATACGGAGTAAGAAAGATAACTTTTCGCGGTAGGGAAGCCAAAAATTTCTACTCCTGATAGCAAAGAAGATAAAAGGAGCATCACAATGATAAAATAGACGGTTTGAATACGTTGGATCATAAAAATAAAGTATTGCGTTGTTGTCTTAAATAAAAATCAAGCAGGACGATTTGCGCCATTGCGGTGACGATAGGGACAGCTCTAGGCACCACGCAGGCGTCATGACGACCTTCAATTGCGTGTTGCTTTAGCTCGCCATTTTGTTGTAAAATTTCTTGTTGTATTTTGATACTTGCAACAGGTTTAAAGGCTACCCTAAAGCTGATTGGCATGCCGTTAGAAATACCGCCTTGAATGCCACCTGAATTATTCGTTTGGGTGCTACCATCGGCATTGAATTGGTCGTTGTGTGCGGAGCCCTTCATGGAAACCGCTGCAAAACCGCTGCCAATTTCAAAGCCTTTAACTGCATTGATAGATAGCATTGCTTTGCCGAGTTCTGCATGCAGTTTGTCAAATACTGGCTCGCCCCAACCTGCAGGTACACCACGCAAAATGCAACGAATTGCTCCGCCAGTGGTATCTCCTTCTTTTTGAAGTGTGGCAATGTAACTTTGCATTTGCGCTGATAACTCTGGATCAGGGCAACGCAGTAGCGATGCTTCAATTTGTGGTTTCTCGTACCAAAAGGCATTTTGCAGCTGAACTGTACCAATTTGATCGACATAACAGGAGCTTTCTATGCCCAAGCGACCTAAAACTTGAGCAGCCAAAGCACCTGCAACAACCCGACAAGCGGTTTCGCGAGCACTGCTTCGGCCTCCGCCTCTGTGGTCACGGATGCCATATTTTCGTTGGTAAGTGAAATCGGCATGGGAAGGCCTGAAAACCTCTTTGAGGGCTTGGTAGTCTTTGGATTGTTGATCTTGATTCTGGATCTGAAAAGCAATTGGGCTACCCGTACTTTTGCCTTCAAAAATGCCAGAAAGGAATTGCACTTGGTCGGCTTCTTGCCTTGGCGTAACCAATTGGTTTTGGCCAGGCCTGCGCTCGTTGAGAGCATTTTGAATGGCTTGTAAATCGATAGGGAAATTAGACGGAAAGCCCTCAATTATACCACCTATTGCCACGCCATGAGACTCGCCATAAGTGGTGAGTTTAAAAATTTGACCATAGCTCGAACCAGACATGCAACAAAGGTAAGGAATTTGGATGGTTAATCTTTTTATATTTGAAGATGCGAATTCTACTTTTTCTAATTTCAGGCCTTACCTTTTTATGGTCTTGCGCCCCTGCCCGTTTTGTCGAACCGCTGCAAAAAGGCCAACAAGTCATTACCGGACATTTTGGCGGGCCTGTAGCCAAAGTTCCAGGTATTGGCGCCATTCCCATTCCCTTCACTTCCATAGGTTACGGCAGAGGACTCACCAACGCTACAACCTTGATGGGATCTATCCAAACTACTTCGCTGGCATTTGGCGTAGGTCAGTTTGAATTAGGTGCGTCCCAAAAATTGTGGAGCACAGACCGTATGGGCTTGTCTGGCCAACTCAATACCAATGTATTAATAGATTTTTACACCGGCGCCAACCGCATATGGCCGCAGCTCGATGCCAATTATTATTTCAAATACGGACGCCAATGGAAACCAGAACAACTCGATAAAATGTGCAAGGTTTACCACCGCAACTACAACTTCATGTACGCCGGCATCTCAAATTGGTTTGATTTCTACCGCGTAGAGTCTCAAGGCAGACCCAACGAACAACTTTGGATTCCGAGTTTGCAATTTGGGCACCAATGGATCAGGCCCAAATGGAGCTACCAAGCCGAAGTAAAAATACTTGCACCTTTAGAATCAAACGAAAATATCGTGGTTCCCTATCCTAGTCTTCTGCAAAACCGCGGTGCTCTCGGCCTCTACTTTGGTATCACATATAGCCTTTAATCATGAAAAAAATCATACTTGTCACCGCAATCCTTAGTCTTTCCCTTGCTTGTCGCAAGCGTTTAGATAGTTTTCTTTTTAATCCGAGTCAGATTGAGAGTTATCAGTTAGATGCGTATGAAGGAGAATTGACTCTAGATTTGAACGGACAATACAATGTGCCCGATTCGATGATTCACCAATTGCAATGGGATGTCGAACTAGAAGAGGGAAGCGCTAAAATGAGTGCTATTTACGTGGGCAATATCAATAGCATTGCTACGGACACCGTCATATTATATTGCCATGGCAACAAAGACCACATGGACTTCTATTGGCCACGCCAAAAACTCTATGCCAATACCGGAGGTTTGGGCCGTTACGGCGTTTTAATGTTCGATTACCCTAGTTTTGGCTTATCTGAAGGAAAAGCCAGCGAAGCAAATATGTACCTTTCCACAGCCCGCGCCATTCAATGGCTCAAAGACCAAGGACTCCAAAACGAGCGTTTTGTCATTTTTGGGTTTTCTTTAGGCTCTGCCGCAGCTTGCGAGGTAGCAGCGCACCCAAGCGAATATGCATTAGCGCCAAGCAAACTGATCCTCGAGGCTCCCTTTGCTTCTGCTGAAGTCATGATACAGGATGCTGCTTTGCTTTCCATGCCAGGTTCGTTTCTAGTCGATTTAAAAATTGACAACGCCACTGAAATCAAAAACATCAATATCCCGTTACTCTGGATACATGGTGAAGACGACAGTTTTTTGACTGTTAAGAGCCATGGGCAACCCGTATACGACAACAAAACGAATGGCTATAAAGAAGCCTATTTAGTGCCTGGAGGCGAACATGAAACCACACCGTTTGTGGCGGGTTACCAAAACTACATCGCTAAGCTAGCCGCTTTTATGCTGCATTAATGAGCGCCAAGAACAAGCACTTTCTTGTGCTGCTTTTGGCCATTCCATTGCGCTTCTAGATAATAGATACCTTCACAAACTTGGAGTTGTATGGCTTGTTCTTGGTAAATCCATGTCCCAACAACTTTTCCTTGTGCATCGTACATTGTAAGTTGCGCATCAGCATTCAAGTTACTAAAGAAAAGTTGCCCAGTCGTAGGATTAGGATATACACTAAAATCTAAAGACCCTATTTCATTGAGTTGTAAGCAGCTCTCCAAAATAACGGTAAGTTCGGCCGTTCCTGTACAACCTGTATTTGGATCAGTTGAGGAGGCAGTGAGCATAAGTGGGCCTATACTTAAGCCTGTGGGGTCAAAAGTAAGACCTGAAACACCCAAGCCGCTAATGGTGGCATCTTGTGGTGTAACAACCATTGGAACAGCGCCATCTTCTACACACAAAACCATATCGGTATCGGCAATAGAAAGCCCAACAACTGGCGAACTTTGAATAGTAATTTGTTGTGAAAAAGTGCTGGTGCCTGCCGCATTTGTGACAGTTAGGGTAACCGTGTAGGTACCAGGCGCAAATACATTGCTCGGATTTTGTTCGATGGATGTGAAGCCATCACCGAAATCCCAAGCCCAAGAAGTAGGAAAGTTCTGAGAAAGATCTGTAAAGTTTACGGCAGTGCCGCTACATAAATTACTTGGCGCTTGAAATTGTGCAACTGGTGCAACCGTTGGGTCTGCCTCGTTGTAATAAATAGAGAAATCATCGAAGTAAAAACCGTCCTTACGCGTTCCGCCGTCAGACCTCAATTGGAAACGTACTTTGATCACCTGTCCAAGATAATCGCTCAGTTGAATTTCTTCTTGAACCCATGTGCTTTGCACGCCTTCCCAAACCGGCTGGTTATTAGGTTGAACGCTACCATTCGCCGAGTTACCCGCTACAGTATAGAGACCGCATTGTCCAACCCAAGTAGCACCGTTATCTGTAGACACCTGCAATTGAACGTAGTCGTAATCTGCTTCGATATCCCACTTAGCCCAAAAGTTGAGCTTGGCAGCAATTGCAGTTGTTAGGTCAATAGTTGGCACATACGTATAGGAGGTGTTGGCATTATTCACGTAATTTCCAGTTGGTGTGTCTGTAAACGAACGCGGCGCAGAAACAAAAGTAGAGGTTGTGGTGTTCCAATTCCCTGTCCAGTTGGTTGCAGATGTTGCGTTTTCGGTCACTTGAAGGGTAAATGCTCCATAAGTTTTGACAATGGTATCTTTATGGATCCAATAGCCGTTGTCGGTTTGTAAGATATACTTGATTTGATCTCCAAATTGAATGGCCGGATTCAAAGTATAACTGATGGCTCCGAGTCCATTTTGCTGAATACCCAAATTATGAACAACCGAGCCACCGACCGAAACAATATTCTGTAAAGGAACAATACTGACCGTAACCGGACCATTTTCTCTACCTAGTCTTCTGGCTTGATGATTGAAATTACCACTTAAAGTAGCGATATTACTCGGGTCTTGGTCGGTAGTGACAACATAGATGCCTGCAACGTGTGCCAGAACAAGATTTGGATACACCATTTCTTGACAAGTGGAAACGATTTGGGAGGAAGGTTGCCAAAATGCGGTTCCTACCTCTGGTGTATGTACAAACATAGTGTCTTTAACACCTACACCAATGTCTACTTTATACATGTAGTCATCGGAGTCTCCGGATGCCGGATACAAGGCAGAACTTTTGATAGCTCCGTAACCATTAAAGGTTACCATTTTATTGGTGTATTCTTGGAAATAATCATGGTGATCTGCAAACTCAGCAGTTGTGGTTCCTATTGGAAAAAGAATATCTTCAGCGTAAGTATGTGCATTAAATGCCGTAACAAATTTGTTATTCTGAACCAACCAACGCATGGCTTGTGTTTCAGGTTCAGAAAAGGCGGCTGTTCCACAATAAGTCTCGTTTGACTGCGTAAATGAAGTGCCTGTTGTACCCCAGCCGTAGCTGTAGTTTCTATTCAAATCGACTCCATAAGACCCGCCCGAATTAAGACGGCGATTTTTACGCCACATTCCACCACCATTCGGATTGGTAGTTTGATTGTATACATAACCATCAGGGTTGATACACGGCACAAAATACAACTGCATGTGATCAACCAAATAGCTGATTTCAGGGTTAGTTCCGTAGTTTTCTAGTACGTACCACATAAAAAAGATGGTTTCCATTAAGGCCATTGGTTCGCGCGCATGATGGATAGCTGTGTATAGAACTTTTGGCTCTCCGCTCTCATCGACATTTGGATTGTCGGATATGCGCACATGGTAAAGCGGTCTGTTTTGAGCCGTTAAGAACGTAGAAATTGGCGCTTTTGCCGTGATTAAATTAGGATAAGTAGCCAACATTTCGTCTAGCTCTGCCAACATTTCTTCGTATTTTAAATAGCCACCCATTGTACCCAAATTGAAATGAGTTGGCGTTACCGGGTTAAAACCTGAACCGCCTGACCCAGCACCTGAGCAACTCAAATTTTTCAAGGTGCCCTTGTCTTTTGATGCTGGTTTAGCTAGTTCTTGGATGTAATACGCTTGTACATCTTCGATCAATACCTCATAATTGTAGTCATAGGTATCCATAATTTGACGCTCTTCTTTTGAAAAATCTGAGATGAAAAACACCCCTTCTTTATGGATGCCATGATCGATAGCAACGCCCAAGTTCGAGAGCTTTTGCAATTCTTGCTCATTGGCAAAAATTTTCAAGCGAGAATAGTCTTGTGCAACTACCTCTGTGGCATTCAAAGTGATAAAAACTAAAAGAAAAAATGTAAAGAGTTTCATAATCGCGCTTTTAAGAACACAAATAAACAGCAATTTTCAGCCAAACGCAATATTTTTATACAGACTTTGGCAACCTTCTCGCTTTTAGATAGTTTATTATTTTGAGATTGCACTTGTTTGTGTTAAATTTACTCAACGTCATGAACCTAATACGTGTCTTATTTTTATTCAGCCTTTTTCAAACGGCTTTTGCCCAAGAAATCTGGATGTATCCTAACCATGGCCAATGGGACGACCGTATTTTATATAATCTGCCGCTTTCTTCAGGACGGCTCTACATAGAACAAGAAGGGCTTACGTATTTTCTTTCCAATGCCACTTTTCACGAACACGATTCCAAAGAAGCACATGAACACCACGAAGGAGGAACAGCATATCACACCATTAAACACCGCTTCATCCACTCGCAAAACACAACATTTACCGCCAAAGACAGCAGTGCACACTACCATAACTACTTTTTAGGCAATGACAAAAGTAAATGGAAATCTATAGTCCGCGGGACATCAGCCCTAACAGCTGAGCAATACTTCGAAAACGGAGAGCTCCGTTACCTCATTGCCGACAAACAATTTGCCTTCCACCTCAACCTCCTTCCTCTCTCTGATATCCACCAATTTGATTTCGAAATTCAGGGTGCCGATTCAATCTTCATTGATGCACAAGGCTTATTGCACCTCACGCATCGTTTTGGCGAGATCACTTATAGTGCTCCACTTGCTTGGAACATCCTCTCAGAAAATCAAAAGATAGAAGTTCCCATTCAATTTGTAATCAGTGACAATATCATCTCTTTTCAAGTGGGCGCCTCCTACGATCCAAATTTGGCGCTGTTCATTGACCCCAGTCTTACCTTTTCTACCTTCACGGGCTCACCCGTTGACAATTGGGGCTTTACTGCCACGCCAGACGTCAACGGCAATCTTTTTGGTGGTGGTATCGTCTTTGGTTCTGGTTACCCAAGTTCAACTGGTGCCTACGACCTAACTTACAATTCCGGAACAGGCTCCTTTCCAATGGATGTCGGCATCACCAAATTCAATTCCAACGGAACCGCCTTGCTCTACTCCACCTACCTCGGTGGTTCTGGCAACGAAACACCCCACAGTATTGTAAGTGCTCCAAACGGCGAGCTTTACATCTACGGCGTTACCTCTTCTACTAACTTTCCCATGGCAGGGCAATCCTATGACAATTCATTCAATGGTGGGCCTTATCAGCTTCAGAACTCTCTTGAATTCAATGGTTCTGATATCTATATTGCACGTTTAAATCCCAACGGTACAGCATTATTATCCTCTACTTACGTAGGAGGCACCAGCACCGATGGGCTCAATGCAGCAAGTTTGTTTTACAATTACGGAGACCAATTTAGAGGAGAAATCGTTTTAGATGCCAACCAAAATGTGTACGTCTCTAGCACAACTACCTCCACTAATTTCCCTACCCAAAACGGATTTCAGAATTTACTAAATGGGGCCCAAGACGCCGTGGTTTTCAAGATGAATGCCGGGCTTTCTCAACTGATTTGGAGCTCTTATTTTGGTGGAAGTGGAGCTGAATCTGGTAATTCCATTACCGTCGGAACCAACGGAAGTGTCTATGTGGCAGGAGGCACCACCTCTAATTCACTCGCCATTACCGGCGGCCATGACCTCACTTTCAATGGTGGTAGTGCGGATGGTTATGCCCTGCGCATCAATGCTGCAAGTGGCGCTTTGCAATCAGGTACCTATATGGGGCAATCTGATTACGACCAAACTTATTTTATTCGTACAGACATAGACAACGCAGTTTACGTCTATGGTCAATCTCAATCTTCTTGGGCCATTACGCCAGGGTGCTACGGAAATGCCAACTCAGGGCAGTTTTTGCGCAAATACGCACAAGATTTATCGGTAACCAACTGGACCACCATGATTGGCGCCAGCACAGGAAACGTAGAAATCTCTCCTACCGCGTTTCTCATCTCAGACTGCTATGACATCTACTTGGCAGGTTGGGGTGGGCAGCTCAATCAGCTCTATGGCCAAGCGTCCTTTTCAACCACCAATAACTTCCCCGTCACCCTCGACGCTTACCAACTCAACACCAACGGTTCAAATTTCTACATTGCTGTTCTCGACCAAAATGCAAGCGCACTCAAATATGCCACCTTTATGGGTGGCATCAGTAGTAGCTCCAATCACGTTGATGGTGGTACTTCGCGCTTTGACAACCAAGGAAGAATTTACCATGCTGTTTGCGGTGCTTGTGGGGGTAATGATTTTGGTTTTACAAGTACCCCAGGATCTTGGTCTCCAACCAATCAAAGTTCCAATTGTAATTTGGCTTGTTTCAAATTTGAACTCAATACCATCGAAGCCATCGCAGCTCAGCCACAACCGCTTATTTGTATTCCGCAAAGCGTATACTTCGATAACAATTCACAAAATGCCAACTCCTTTTACTGGGATTTCGGCGACGGCAATACCTCCAATGCCTATGAACCCATCCATGCCTACACTACACCTGGCATCTATGACGTGTTATTAGTTGCTTTTGACTCCACTGGCTGTTTTACACCTGATTCCGTAGTTGTTACCGTCAATATTGGTGGTTTTACTGCAGGAGCTGTACAACCTACCGCAAGTATCTGCCCGGGCGATTCCTACCAACTAGATGCCTACGGAGGAACCACCTACGCATGGTCACCAGCAAATGTCCTCGACAATCCTAATATTTCAAACCCTACAGCAACAATCTTTAGCACCACCACTTTCTCCGTTATTATTGCCGACTCCTGCGGATCAGATACCGTTCAGGTCACGCTCAACGTAAGCTCCCCAACCATAACGCTACCCAACGACACCACCATCTGTATTGGAGAAAGCGTTGATATTACCGCCACAGCAACCGGTACTATTAGTTGGTCGCCAGGTAACTTCTTAAACACTACAAGTGGGGCCAATGTAGTCTCTACACCATCCAACAACATCACCTACACCGCCACCGCTACCTCTGCAAATGGCTGTACTGCCCAAGACTCCATTAGTATTACGGTTTTCAATAACCCACCGGTTCCTCAACTAATAGATAGCGTATCGCTCTGTTATGGCACCTCTATGCCCCTCACAGCATCTGGAGGCACTAGCTACTTTTGGTATCCAAGTAATAACTTAATTGGCGCAAACAACCAAACAGTTCAGATCAATCCGCTTATGGGTCAATATTATTTTGTGGATGTTACCAATAGTTGTGGTACTGAGACTGATTCCGTTTGGGTATCCATCCTCACGGCCCAAATTTGGGCTGGCAACGACACTATTGTATGCCCAGGACGCCCTGCCAACCTATGGGCAAGCGGCGCACTTTATTATGAATGGAGCCCGAGCGCCAACGGCTCGAGCGCCAACGGCGCACAAGTTACTGTTCTGCCGCCGTACAACACAACCTACATGGTTATCGGAACAGACGTCCAAGGGTGTCAAGATTCCGCTTATGTGCAAGTGAATTTATTTCAACCAGCATTTGTAAATGCCGGCCCCGACATCTATGCTATTCAAGGCGATGTCATCCAACTTACCGCTGACCCTTCTGGGCCTGGTGCATTTTTATGGACACCACAAGATGAAGTGTCTTGCCCAACTTGTCAGTCTACCGAAGTGACACCCAATCGGAATGCCATTTATTCCGTCTTTTTTACTGATCAAAACGGTTGCACGGCTCAAAGCCAAGTCAATATTTTCTTTGTCCCCTTCTTTTACGTACCTAATACTTTCACCCCTGATGGCGATATGTTCAATCAGTATTTCAGGGTAGTTGGTGGCAATTTCCTGGAAATAGAAGTAAGTATCTATAACCGTTGGGGAGAACTCATTTATCAATTCACAGACCTCAAAGACTACTGGGACGGCACCTACAACTTCCGTCCTTGCCAAGATGGTACATATACCTGGAAAATCAAATACACCGATTACCTCAATCGAAAAGAAGTCCTGACTGGCCACGTCAATTTGCTGCGCTAAAGCAGATTTACCTTAACTTTGAACTATGTCAGTTCAAGTCCAAGCTTTTGCATTTAACGCTTTTCAAGAAAATACTTTTGTAGTCTCAGATGGCCAAGATGCCGTCATTTTTGACCCTGGTTGCTATACACGCCGGGAAGAGGCTGAACTCTTTGATTACATCAATACAAATGGCCTTGAAGTAAAAGCCATACTTTTTACGCATGCGCACATAGACCATATTTTAGGTGCTTCTTATTGCCAACAA
>JACCDV010403840.1_pt1 | contig 26283 bp, 20 predicted proteins | sample 7446131 | NCBI WGS metagenome assembly JACCDV01 (sample SAMN15323448, study PRJNA562643) | freshwater metagenome | isolation source: river surface water | place: USA:Blue River Watershed | collected 2017-08-17
ATTACGGTGCTTTCTTAGAAGTATTGCCAGGCGTTGAAGGTTTAATCCACGTGTCTGAGATGTCATGGTCTCAACACTTACGTAACCCACAAGATTTCTTGAAAGTAGGCGACGAAATGGAAGCAGTTGTGTTAACATTAGATCGTGCTGAGCGCAAGATGTCTTTAGGTATCAAGCAATTAACAGAAGATCCTTGGACTAAGACTGATTTATTAGCGAAATACGCGATCGGTACGAAGCACAAAGGAACAGTTCGTAACTTAACTAACTTCGGTTTATTCTTAGAATTAGAAGAAGGAATCGACGGTTTAGTTCACGTTTCTGACTTGTCTTGGACAAAGAAAATCAAGCACCCATCTGAATTCGTTAAAGTAGGGGATTCTCTAGATGTAATCGTAATCGAATTAGACGCGGATAACCGTCGTTTAGCTTTAGGTCACAAGCAATTAGAGGAAAACCCTTGGGATACATTTGAAAGTGTGTTCACTTTAGGTTCAACACACAAATCAACGATCATCTCTAAAAACGAGAAGTTCGGTGTATTAGAATTGCCATACGGTATCGAAGGATTAGCTCCTTTGAAGCAGTTAACTAAGGCAGATGAGTCAGTTGCTGAGGTAGGCGAGGCGTTAGACTTCGTGGTAACAGAATTCCACAAAGAAGAGCGTAAGATCATCTTATCACACACACGTACATTCACGGCGGCAACGGCGGAAGAAGTAGCGGCTGATGCTGCTGCTGCGAAGCCAGAGAAGAAGAAAGCAGCGAAATCTGCTGAGAAAACTGCCACTGTATCAGCTGAAAAATCGACTATGGGCGATATCGGTGCTTTATCTGCTTTAAAAGAGCAAATGGAAGGTGCTGAAAGAGAACAAGCGATTAAAAAATTAGAAAAGAAATCTTCTAAAAAAGCTGAATAGTAACATTCACCTGTTCTATACTGAGAGGGGTTAGCGAAAGCTGACCCCTTTTTTTGTTTTCTAACTTTTTTTTCCAAACTTACATCCAATCATTAAAACCTATCAACCATGAGTAACACTTCAAGACGGAACTTCCTGCAAAAGGCGGGTTTAGCCGCAGCCAGTTTCTACATTGTACCGCGCCATGTATTAGGCAAAGGGTACACGGCTCCTTCAGACAAATTAAACATTATGGGTGTCGGCGGTGGCGGAAAAGGCTACAGCGATATCATGAACTCGTATAACAAGGGTGCTGAAAACATCGTCGCGGTAGTCGACGTAGATGATCGCCAAATTGTTAGAATTAAAAAAGACCTCCCTAATGCGAATTACTACCGCGATTTCCGCGCTGCATTAGATAAAGAAGGAAGTAACGTAGATGCGGTCATCGTATCTACTCCAGATCATACCCACGCCACGATAGCGATGGAGGCGATGCGTCGCAAGAAGCACGTATACGTTCAAAAACCTTTAACACACGACATTTACGAAGCCCGTCTTTTAGGCGAAAAAGCGCGTGAGATGCAAGTAGTTACTCAAATGGGTAACCAAGGATCTTCAGGCGATGGTGTTCGTAAAATGGTGGAGTGGTTTGATGGCGGTGCGATCGGAAAAGTAAAAGAAGTGTATGTTTGGACGAATCGTCCCGTATGGCCACAAGGTATCGCTTATCCTGCTGCTGGATCTCCAGCGCCGGCAGAGTTAGATTGGGATCTTTGGTTAGGACCAGCAAAATATAGAGAATACAATCCAGCTTTACTTCCATTCAAATGGAGAGGCTGGTGGGATTATGGTACGGGTGCTTTAGGCGATATGGGATGTCACTTATTAGACCCTCCTTTCAAGGTATTAGGTATCCGTGATGCGATCGATGTTGAATGTTCTGTAGGTTCTGTCTTCTTACAAGACTGGACGCCGGAATACATTCCTCAGGGATGTCCTCCTAGCTCGATGGTAACTTTACACTATGGTCCTTCGAAGAAGAATAATTCCCCGGTGAAATTGACGTGGTTTGATGGAGGTCTTCGTGCGCCGCATCCAGACGGAATCCCAGCGACAGAGATGATCGGTGATCCAGATGGTTCAAATGGGGTTATCTTAATCGGATCTAAAGGAATTATGACTTGTGGAACGTATGGTATGTATCCTAAAGTGTTTAAAAATGGTGTACGTGTAGACGAATCGGAACTTCCTAAAGCAAGCTTAGCGCGTGTAAAAGGTGGAGATAGTGGACACAACACGCAGTGGGTGGAGGCTTGTAAAGCAGGCTTTGGCAATATGGAAGTAAGTTCTCCATTTGATTACGCCGCTCCATTTACGGAATCCGTATTAATGGGTAACCTAGCTATTCGCTCGTACATGTTACGCGAAGGTGATGGCCGTAATGCAAAATACATCGGTCGTCAAAAACTGGAGTGGGATGCAAAGAATATGCGTATCACGAACTTTGAGCCTGCGAACCAATTCGTTAAACGCGAATACCGCAAAGGCTGGACATTGTAAGTGACCATTCAATAAATAGACTAGAAAAGACGGGATGCTATCCCGTCTTTTTTTTATTTTTGTGCTATGAATTTTAGCGCAATCACTCCTGCCTCTGAAGTCTTCGCACAAGTCGAGGCTTACATCCTTTCTCAAGGTTATTCTATTATAGACAAAGACCATTCCCGCCCTTGGGGAGGTTTCTTTGTGTTAGACGAAACGCAGGCGGCGAAGTTTGCAGCGCAATTCTTCCCACAGCTATCCATGGATGCGATTCAAATCACGCAGAAGTTAAGCCCTAAGTTCTTAGTGGTAGCTCCGCAGAAGCGTTTGTCCTGGCAATACCATTTCCGTAGAGCGGAGGTTTGGACCGTAAACTCTGGTCCTGTAGGAGTCGTGATTTCGGAAACCGATGAGCAGTCGGCTCCAGGTGTTTACCAAGAGGGCGAATTAATTACCTTGCCTACGGGAACGCGCCATCGTTTAGTGGGTTTAGACAACTGGGGGGTGGTGACGGAGATTTGGCAACATACCGATGTAGCGCATCCGTCAGATGAATCGGATATCGTCCGTTTGCAGGACGATTTTGGCCGTTAATAAAATTTAATCGGCTGGTTATCTTAAAATAATACAAGAAAACTTTGTAGTCTATAAAAGTTTCCATAGTTTTGCTACCCGATTAATCAACGGGGTAAGCAAATGAAATCGCGCATTCTAGAAAAAGGAACACAATTATTCTTTCGTTACGGCGTCAAGTCGGTAACGATGGATGCGATCGCGAGCGAATTAGGCATTTCGAAAAAAACGATTTATCAACATTTTCCGGATAAGGATTCAATGGTTTTCGAAGTCGTTCAAGCATTCATTGTGCAGGACGATATGAAATGGGATGAACTCGATAGGCTATATCCAAACGTAATTGAAAAGATATTTCAGTCTTTCGAGATGACCAAGGATCTGTTTACTCAGATGAATCCGCGCCTGTTATATGAGATTCAGAAATACTTCCCGAATGCTTATCAACTTTTCGCCGAGCACGGGGAAAAATGCATTCACAAAAACCTGATTGCCGACTTTAAGAAGGGCGCGCAGTTCGGCTATTTCAGAAGTGACATTGATTTCGAATTATTAGCTCGTCTTCGGATGGCTGAAGTTGATCTCGCCTTTAATCCAGACTTCTTTCCTAATAATAAATTATCCTTGTATGAAACCCAGCTGACGCTGTTAGACATTTTCATGCGAGGAATCTTGACCGAAAAAGGTTTAACGCTTTATACATCTTTCCAAAACAATTTAAAATCATGATCCGCCTAAGAAAAATCTATGCCGGTCTATTTTTATTGACCTCCCTGGCAGCCACTGCGCAAAATTACAGCTTAAAGCAAGCCGTAGACTACGCCATCGCACACCAGGTTCAAGTGAAAAATAGCCAAATCGACTTGCAGAACGCAAGTGCCAAGGTGAATGAAATCAGAGCAATGGGCTTGCCTCAAGTCAATGGGTCTCTTTCGCTCACAAACAACCTCATCTTACAGCGTGTATTTATCCCAGCTAGAATTTTCAATCCAGCGGCAGCTGAAGGGGAATTAATTGCGGCGAAATTTGGGGTAGATAATGCGGGATTCGCGAATGTGGGATTAAGCCAATTGGTTTTTGACGGAACGTATTTACTGGGCTTGAAGGCATCCTCTGTCTACAAAGATTTAGCCGTTAAGTCCGTAACACAATCCAAGCAACAAGTAGCGGAGAATGTGACGAAGGCGTATTATGGGATTTTGGTGAATGAGAAACGCCAAAGTCTTTTAGCCTTGAATGTGGCTCGCTTAGATTCTTTATTAAAGGAGACACGCGAGTTAAATAAGCAAGGTTTCGTAGAGAAGATTGATGTGCAGCGTTTAGATGTGCAGGCGAACAACTTGCGTACGGAGTTAGACAACGTGAATCGCTTGCAAGAATTGAGCTATTCCTTGCTAAAGTTCCAAATGGGATTCCCTATGGAAGAGCCGATAAAATTAAGTGAGACATTAGAAAAAATAGAGTTAGCGACGTTTAATACGAATGCTGCCGGCGATTTCAATTATTCTAATCGCATCGAGTATTCCATCTTGCAAACCCAAGAGAACTTAGCTGAATTAGACTTAAAAAGCATCAAGGCGGGTTATTTGCCTCGTCTCTTCTTAAACGCAAACTACGGCTATAACGCTGGAGCGAATGGATTTGGTGATTTAGTGAGCAAGCCTTGGTTCGATAATGCCGCTGTAACCGTGGCCTTGCAGATTCCTATCTTCGATGGCTATTCGAAAAAATACAGAGCCATTCAATCAGCGAACAACCTTCAAAAGGTGCGTCAATCTTACAACTTATTAAAGTCGTCGATTGACTTGCAGCGTTCACAGGCGAGCATTACGATGAAGAACGCTTTGGAATCCATGAGAGAACAAAAAGCGAACCTAGAATTAGCGACCGAAATCTCACGCGTAACGCGAGTGAAATACCAAAACGGAGTAGGTTCAAACTTAGAGGTGTTAAATGCAGAGACATCCATTAAAGAATCACAAGCAAATTATTTTACCGCATTATACAATGCGTTGATTGCCAAAGTAGAAGTAGAAAAAGCAAACGGTACACTATACATAGACTAACAGAAACATGAAAAAAGTAGCTATCCTCCTCAGTGGAATCATCTTATTCGCAGCATGCGGATCGAAAGATAAAAAACAAGAATTAGCTGACTTAAAGAGTCAAGCGAAAGAAATCCAGGCGAAAATTGCGGCTTTGGAAAAAGAAGTAGGAACCCCTACAGAAAAAGCGGCGACTAAAGTAATCACCGTAAGCGTGAGTCCGTTAGTACCACAAAACTTCCAACACTTCGTAGAGGCACAAGGAAATGTGGTGGCTGAAAACACCGTTTTAGTGAGCCCACAAACAGGGGGTGTGATTTTAACGTTGCCAGTGGTTGCGGGACAAACAGTAGCGAAAGGGCAGCTGATTGCGACCTTGGATAATAACATCCTGAAAGAATCACTAGAAGAGATTCGCCAGCAATTATCGTTAGCGAAGACGATTTACACGAAGCAAAAAGCGCTTTGGGATCAGCAAATCGGTACGGAGATTCAGTATTTGAGTGCGAAGTCGAACGTGGAATCTTTGGAGAAAAGAATTGTAACAGTGAAAGCGCAATTAGGCTTATCTCGTGTAACAGCTCCTATCTCTGGAACGATTGAATTAGTTCGCCAAAAAGCAGGTGAGATGGGCGCTCCAGGTGTACCAATCGTTCAAATCGTGAACTTAGGCAACCTAAAGATCGCCGCTAAAATTGCAGATACCTACGTAGGAACCGTGAAACAAGGCGACGAAATCAGCATCAAGTTCCCGGATTTAAACAAGGAATTGAAAGCGCGTATTTCATTAGTTTCTAAAATGGTGAACCCATTAACCCGTACGTTCGATATCGAAGCACGCATCCCGAACGCGGGTGGCGAGTTAAAGCCGAACTTATTAGCGGTGATTAACATCAACGATACATCGAAGAAAAATGCGATCGTGATCAGCGAAAACATCATCCAGAAGACAGAAAAAGGTAATCTAGTGTATGTGGCGGTAGAAGAAAATGGAAAAAAAGTGGCTCGTGCGCGCCAGGTGACTGTAGGCTTAACCTATAATGGCCAAGCAGAGATCACAGAAGGTCTGAAAGCAGGCGATTCACTTATTACACAAGGATTTCAAGATTTAGTGGATGGTACAGCCATCTCATTTTAAGTAGAAAATGGAAAAAAATATCAAAAATGAGCAATTGCCAGAGGGCAAAGGCTTGATCTATAACATGGTGGGCTGGTTAGCCCAAAATCGCACGACGGTTTACATCTTCACGTTCATCATTTTTGTGGCGGGGATGGGGATCTACTCGAGCTTGCCTAAGGAGCAATTCCCAGACATCGTGGTACCTCAAATGGTCATCCAAACGGTCTACGCTGGAACGACTCCCTCAGATATCGAGAACACGATCAATAAACCGATCGAAAAACAAATCAAATCAATCACGGGTGTTAAGCGCGTGAAGTCGAACGCCTTACAGGATGTGTCGGTCATTATCGTCGAATTCAACACCGACGTCACCGTCCCCATCGCGAAGCAGCGAACACAAGATGCGGTCGACAAAGCGATCGCCGATTTGCCAAAAGACTTGACGCGTGAGCCTTCAGTGGCTGAGGTCAACTTCTCCGAGTTCCCGATCATGAATATCAACATCGCGGGGGATTATCCCTTAGATAAGTTGAAGAAATATGCGGAGGATTTACAAGACGAGATCGAGGGCATGCCGGAAATAAACCGCGTAGACATCATCGGTGCTTTGAAAAGAGAGATCCAAATCAACCTGGATTTGTACAAGATGCAGAGTTATGGTTTGACATTCTATGATATTCAATCCGCAGTTCAGGGCGAAAACGTCAACATCTCTGGGGGTGATTTAGCTGTGGGTGGTGTTCGTCGTTCACTTCGTGTGACGGGGGAATTCAAGTCGGTGGATCAATTAGCGAACTTGATGGTGGGTTCTTCGACAGGTGCACGCGTTCGTTTAATGGACGTGGCAGAAGTGAAAGATAGCTATGAGGAGAAGCAAGACTTCGCCCGTTTGAATAACAAATCGGTTATTACCCTAAACGTGATCAAGCGTGGAGGAGCAAACTTAATCGAGGCGGCAGATCGCATCGAGAAGACGATTGAAGAATACAAGGAAAATAGATTCCCGGAAGGATTAACCGTGACGACCACGGCGGATCAGTCTGAGCGTACGCGTGGCGATTTAGCGGACTTGATTAACACGGTTATTCTAGGTTTCATTTTCGTGGTGATCGTGTTGATGTTCTTCATGGGGGTAAGAGATGCGGTATTCGTAGGCCTTTCGGTGCCTTTATCGGCCTTGCTGACCTTCTTATTCATGCCATCTTTAGACTTCAGCTTAAATACCATCGTTCTTTTCGGTTTCCTATTAGGACTAGGTATTGTGGTGGATGATGCGATTGTGGTGATCGAGAATGCGCACCGTTTGTTCAATAACTTCAAGAAATTGACCATTACGGAGTCGGTGAAATTAGCCGCTTCGGAGGTATTTATTCCGGTATTATCGGGTACGTTAACGACCATTTCTCCCTTCTTGCCCTTGCTTTTCTGGCCTGGGATCGTGGGAGAGTTCATGAAATACTTGCCTATCACGTTAATTATTACGCTTTTCGCGTCCCTATTTGTGGCTTATGTCATGAATCCGGTGTTCGCCATTACGTTTATGAAGCGCCACGATGAAGAGGTGAACGATGTGAAAAACCCGAAATTCTCGGATATCCGTCGCACCCTATTTATCTTGTTGAGTTTGGCGATTTTTGGCTATGTGATGGGCTTTGGCTTGGGTCACTTTGGTTTTGGTAACTTCTTTGTTCTGTGTATTATTTTGTACGTGTTCAATCACTTTGTGATCACGCCGAAATGGATTGTGCCCTTCCAAGAGAAGACTTTACCTAACTTCAAGACGAATTACCGCAAGTTAATCTCGTGGGTATTGATGGGAAAACGTCCGATTTATGCGACTATTTCAGCCTTCGTTTTATTAGTTGTTACGATTGCACTAATGGGTGTAGTGAAGCCTAAGGTGGTTTTCTTCCCTTCAGGTGATCCAGATTACATTTATATTTATGCCAAAAACCCGATTGGAACCGATGCTACCGTCACAGATTCGGTTTCCAAAGTAATCGAAAAGCGCGTTTTCACTTTCCTACAGAAAGAAGGTTACAGCAAAATCGTCAACTCGGTGATTTCAAACGTGGGTAAAAACGCCGGCGATCCGATGCAACCAGACCGTGGCGCAACACCGCACAAGAGTAAAGTGACGATTGCATTCGAGAAATTGCAGTTGCGTGAAGGGATAAAAACAGGCGAGGTTTTAAGTAAAATTCAAGCGGATTTTGCCAAAAACCCATTAGCCGGTGTCGAACTTGCTATCGAGCGCGAGAACAATGGCCCACCTACAGGTAAGCCAATCTCTATCGAAATCGCAGGTAATGACTTCGACGTTTTACAAGATCTAGAGAAGAAGGTGCGCGCGGCGATTGTCAAATCGGGCATTCAAGGTATTCAAGAATTGAAGTCTGACTTAGTCACAAACAAGCCAGAAATCATCATCGACGTGAACCGCGAGAAAGCATCCCGCGAGGGCATTTCGTCTGCACAAGTGGCGATGGCGGTGCGTACGGGATTATTTGGGGCGGAGATTTCGAAATTCCGCGATGCGAAAGATGAATATCCGATTCAGTTACGCTTAAAAGGGGATTCTCGCAACCAGATTGAGAAGTTATTGCAGATGAATATCACCTACCGCGATATGAACATGGGAGGCGCCTTGCGTCAAGTACCGTTGAATTCAATCGCCGATATTCGCTACGCAACCTCTTTCAGCCAAATCAACCGCAAGAACCAAGAGCGCGTTGTTACTTTAGGTTCTGATGTAATTCAAGGCTATAACGCAAATGAAATCGTAGGGGAATTAACCACTCTTTTCGAGGCAATCGAAGTGCCACAGGGCTATACGATTCGCATGGGTGGAGAGCAAGAGGACCAAAAAGAATCCGGAACCTTCCTAGGAATTGCTTTCCTTGCGGCCTTAGTGTTAATCTATTTGATCCTAGCGACACAGTTTAACTCTGCCGTAAAACCATTAATCATCTTCGCGACGATCTTATTATCGTTAATCGGGGTGTTATTAGGATTCATGGCTTTTGGCATGACATTCTCCGTGATTATGTCTGGAGTCGGTATCATCGCCCTAGCGGGTATCGTCGTGAAAAATGGTATCCTATTGATCGAGTTCATCGAGGAGCTTCGCTTCAAGCGTGGTTACGACTTGAAAGAGGCGATCATTGAAGGGGGTGGTATTCGTTTAACTCCGGTATTGTTAACGGCGTCGGCGGCGGTATTAGGCTTGATTCCTTTGGCATTAGGCTTAAGCATCGACTTCGTGAGCCTATTCACGGAATTAAATCCACATATCTTTATCGGTTCTGATTCCGCGGTATTCTGGGGAATCTTAGCCTGGACGATCATCTTCGGATTAACGTTCTCAACCATTTTAACGCTGGTTATCGTTCCATGTATGTACTACATCTCGGAGCGCATCAAGCAAAAATGGTTTACAAAGTCAGTGTAGTGTAATACATATTGGGTTCAAGAATGCAGAAACCCCTAGGCGAAGGTCTAGGGGTTTTTTGTTTTGGATAGCGTAGCGGTTTTTTTCAAAGGGGCCTGATTCCGTTTTTGATCTCGGATATATTGACTTATCATTTTTTCATCCGAAGCGGACAGGATGCCATTGCCGCCTATTTGGTCCACTTCTAACCGATTTTTTGTTGTTTTCATAGCTTAAGATTGAAATATTGGTTAACTAATTCAATGTAACGAATAAGATGCACAAATCCTCTCCCTCCGGACTCCCTCCCTCCGGACTCTCTCCCTCCGGACTAACGACCACCCTCGACCCCCACAGCCCATTTGCATTTCCACCCACCATTGCCTAATTTACTCTTTCAAAATCGACAACATGAAAAAACTACTACTTCTACTAATTCTTCCGTTTCTAGCGAGTGCGCAAGATCGTCCGTATGGTAAAGTTTGGGCGACTCGCTCACAGGCCATTGCCCAAAACGGGATGGCCGCTACCTCACACCCTTTGTCTACTCAGGCTGCACTTGATGTGCTGAAAGCAGGCGGAAATGCCATCGACGCGGCGATTGCGGCGAATGCCATGGAAGGTGTTGTGGAACCGCACGTGAATGGAATTGGAGGGGATTTGTTTGCGATTGTTTGGGATGCAAAAACAAAGAAATTATATGGCATTAATGGTTCAGGTAGATCGCCTAAATCGTTGACATTAGCCGAGTTTAAAAAGCGCGGTCTAACGCATATTCCATCGCTAGGGCCATTGCCTGTTAGTGTACCTGGTTGTGTGGATGCCTGGTTTGAATTACATAAGAAATTCGGTTCAATGCCGATGAATAAGGTCTTAGAAAAGGCCGTTTCCTATGCGCGCAATGGTTTTCCGGTGCATGGCGAATTTGCCTCAGCCTTAGCTCGCGTGCCTGCCGCTTATGGCAAGTTTCCGAACGTGGCTAACCACTATTATCCGAATGGAAAGCCGCCGGTAGAGGGGGATATTTTCAAGAACCCGAACTTAGCGAATACCTTAGAAAAAATAGGAAAAGAGGGGCGCGATGCCTTTTATAAGGGGGATATGGCGCGGACGATGGACGCGTTCATGAAGAAGAATGGCGGGTTTTTAAGCTATGAAGATTTAGCCTCGCACACGTCTACTTGGGTGGAGCCGGTTTCGGTGAATTACCGTGGGTTTGATGTGTGGGAATTGCCTCCGAATAGCCAGGGGATAGCGGCTTTGCAGATGTTAACGATTTTAGAGGGGTATGATTTCTCTAAAATTAAATTGGGTTCAGCGGAGCACGTGCACTTGTTTACAGAGGCCAAAAAACTAGCCTTCGAAGACCGCGCAAAATACTATGCAGACCCTGAGTTTGCCAAAATTCCGGTAGCGGAACTCATTTCAGAAGAGTACGGCGCGAAGCGCCGGGCGTTGATTAATCCGAATCGCGCGGGTCGCCATTACGAGGCGGGAAATCCTGCTTTAAAGGATGGGGATACCATTTACTTGACTGTAGCAGATAAAGAGGGCAATATGGTGTCGTTGATTCAAAGTAATTACCGTGGTTTTGGGTCCGGTATGATGCCAGATGGTTTAGGATTTATGTTCCAAGACCGGGGTGAATTATACAACTTGAAAGAGGGGGAAAATAATACCTATGCGCCGGGCAAAAGACCATTTCAGACGATTATTCCTGCGTTTATGACGAAGGATGGTCAGCCGGTGATGAGCTTTGGGGTAATGGGTGGCGCGTACCAGCCAATGGGCCACGTGCAGATTGTGATGAACGTGGTGGATTTTGGCATGAACGTACAAGAAGCGGGCGATTATCCCCGCATGAACCACGAAGGATCTTCAGAACCGACGGGCGAAACGATGGAGCCCACGGGGGGAATGATTACCCTGGAACACGGTTATCCATATGAAGTGATTCGCGATTTATTGCAAAAAGGGCATCAAGTAGGCTACATGAGTGGTATTTATGGTGGCTACCAATGTATTAAATACGATCCAGTTCGCAAAGTCTATTACGGGGCGACGGAATCGAGAAAAGACGGACAAGCGACAGGATATTAAGGATGTTTGCCAGCCGCATTTTCACGGGCCAGCACTGGCTAGAGAATAAAGAAATCTCCGTCACGGATGGTCGCATTTCGGCTATTTCGGACGGGCATGGCGTGGCCTCTGACAACATTCTCGTTCCCGGATTTATCGATTTACAAATCTATGGAGGTGGTGGTATTTTATTCTCGAATCACCAGACAACGGAGTCGATTCAGGCCACTTTTGACGAGCACCACAAAACTGGCACGGTTGCCTTTCAAATTACGCTGAACTGCAACCCGAAAGAGAACATGTGGAAGGCCATCGATGCCTATAAAAATTACACAGGCGAAGGTCTAGTGGGATTGCATTTAGAAGGACCTTTTTTTAATCCGGGAAGAAGGGGGGCTCACAAAGAAGAATTTGTCCAAAAGCCGTCCCTAGACTACCTCGAAGAGCTCATAGAGCGAACAAAAGGCATTCCTACCTACCTGACTATTGCGCCTGAAATATTCAGTCCGGAAGAACTTTCGCTTCTCGTAAATAGTCACATCATGTGCTCCTTAGGGCATAGTGACGCCACTTTCGAACAGGCGACAACAGCCATCAATAAAGGCGTTTCACGTATTACTCACTTATTTAATGCCATGTCGCAGTGGCAATCGCGCGCGCTGGGCTTAGTAGGTGCTAGCTTTCAATCGGAGGCGTGGACGAGCATCATAGCCGACGGTTTGCATTGTGATTATAAATCGCTTGAACTTGCCTATCGCCTGAAAAAAGGTCGCCTCTTTTTGATCACGGATGCGGTAACGAATGATACCTCCGGACCCTATTCTTTTTTATCCCAAAATGGTCGCTTCACGAATGAGGCTGGGGTACTTTCGGGCTCGTCATTAACTATGGTCGAGGCTGTTCGAAATTGCGTTAATCAAGCGTCGATTCCGTTAGAAGAGGCGATTCGAATGGCGTCGGTTTATCCCGCGGAAGTGGCGAATTTAACTGATTTAGGGAGCATTGAGGTAGGTAAACGTGCTTGCTTTGTAGAGCTGAATGCGGCGTTAGAGGTGGTGCAAGTTTGGTACGATGGAAAAGCCTTATTAAATTAGGCTATGATTACATTTCCATCGAAGCAGCCACATGTTCAGACTACTATTTTTACCAAAATGTCTGCCCTCGCCCTCGAGCACGGCGCTCTAAATCTTTCCCAAGGTTTTCCTGGCTTCGATTGCGCCCCCGAATTACAAGAATTATTACAACATTATTCGAAAGGCCATAACCAATATGCGCCCATGGCAGGCGTTCCCGCTTTACGCCAATCGTTAGCAGCAAAAACCTCCTCATTTTATAACATCCCAGTGGATACCGATTCCGAAGTCACTATCGTATCTGGAGCCACGGAAGCCATTTTTGCAGCCATTCATTGCTGTGTGTCGCCGGGGGATGAAGTGATTCTGTTCGATCCTAGTTATGATGCCTATGATCCTATGGTTCGCTTAGCGGGAGGAATTCCGATTCATATTCCGCTGAAAGCATCGAACAATTTTGCCATCGATTGGTCCATAGTAGCTTCGAAAATTAGTCCTCGAACGCGTGCGATTATGGTCAATAGTCCACATAATCCGACGGGGGCCGTTTGGTCTCTTGCGGATTTAGATGCCTTTGCGGAGATTGTAAAAGGGACGAATATCCTGGTTGTATCCGACGAAGTCTACGAACACATTATTTTCGATGGTGCGCAGCACGCGAGTGTTCTACTGCATCCAGAATTACGAAAGCGGAGTTTTGTGTGCGGGTCTTTTGGTAAAACCTACCACATCACGGGTTGGAAAATGGGTTACTGCATTGCGCCAGAATTTCTGACCGCCGAGTTTAGAAAACTTCACCAGTGGGTCACCTTTTCAAGTGCGACACCTATGCAATACGCCCTAGCTGAGTACTTAAAAGAGCCAGCCCATTACCTGGGACTATCGGATTTTTACCAAAAAAAGCGCGACCTATTCGCCTCCCAGTTCGCGGGAAGTGCCTGGAAAGTCCTACCCAGCGCCGGAAGTTTCTTCCAATGCCTCGACTACTCCGCCATTTCAACCGAAAAAGATGTGGATTTAGCGGATCGCTTAACCCGCGAAATTAAAGTGGCCTCCATCCCTGTTTCCGTTTTCTACGAAACCGATCTAGGTGATAAAATCTTGCGATTCTGTTTTGCAAAAGAGGATGAGGTGCTGGTGGAAGCGGCGAAAAGATTAATTCAAATACTTTAACGCAATCTCTTCCCCTATTTGCTCTAGAATCTCCGCGGCGCGGGCGAATGAATCAGCAGCGTCCACAGAACGGGACGCTACCGTAAATACTTCATTTTCATCTAAAAAGAGCGGAAAATTTGCCGAATTTTCAAGAGCACCCGAAACTAGAATAGTTTGCTTAAAGACTTTATCGCAACGTTTTACCACTTCGGAGACTACTTTGCCACCCCAGGTCGAGGAATCAATCTTGCCTTCGCCAGTGATGATGAAATCCGCTTTCAAAAGGGCTCGATTAAAGTGAACTTTGTCCATGACCCAGCTTGAACCAGAGACAATTTTAGCGTTTAAGAAGTAACGCGCACCGGCTCCTAGGCCGCCGGCAGCTCCGGCACCTGGTTCAGATGCTATCGATCCAAAGAATTTGCCTATATTATTTAGACCTTTATCTAATTGTTTAATTACTATCGAAGAAGCACCCTTTTGAGCGGCAAAAATATGGGCCGCACCTGAAGTTCCAGCGAGTGGATTCGTCACGTCGGTGACTACGGTGAAGGTACAAGGGGAGAGTTCAGCCGCTGAAATAGAGTCAACTTGAATTAAACTTGCGCCTACTGGTTCTAGAATTGCTCCTTTTGCATCTAAAAACCTCCACCCCAGCGCTGAGGCCATTCCTATTCCCGCATCATTCGTGGCAGAGCCCCCTACGGTAAGAACGATGTGTGTTGCGCCGCGCTTTAAGGCATCGGCGATCAATACACCTGTTCCAAAAGTCGAGGTTTTCAACGGATTGCGTTCTTTTTCCGATAAAAGCACAAGACCGGAGGCGCGCGCCATTTCGATGTAGGCGGTTTTTTGATCAGCTAACCATAAATAATCGGCCTGAATTGGACGCATAAGCGGATCAACCGTGTCAGCCGAAATCCAGGTTCCGCCGTGCAATTTTTGAATAACCTCTAATGTTCCTTCGCCGCCATCTGCCAGGGGGAAGGACGTGAAAACACATTTAGGTCGACGTTTCTTCATCCCTTTTTCAAGCGCTTCGCAAACTTGCGAGGCAGAAAGAGAGCCTTTGAACTTATCAGGGGAGATTAATACGTGCACGTTGAGGAATTTATAACGCAATTTACCGACAATTACTTAAATTTAGTGCATGAGAATTTTCGCGACACTTGCCTTATTAGTATTCATTTCTGTTTCATGTACTAATCAACCTGAATTAGCTGGTTTTGATGTGGACGCATTTAAGGGCGATCGCGGAGGATGTGCGGGGACTAGAGAAAAACAAATTGATTGGCTGAAGACGCATAAAATGACCTGGAAGGGCGTTAGCTCTAATGATTTAGAAGACATTTTAGGCAAACCAGATATTCAACAATTAGCCGATCGGAACCAAGAGTACTATGTCTATTTTTTAGAAAAAGGTCCTCAGTGTGAGGCGATTAAAAATCCGTCAAAAGCACGAACGATGGCCTTTCGTTTCAGCGCTTTGGGCTTAACGACCGAAATTACATTTCAACAAGGTTTACCTTGAGCAACCTCTTTCTATCGTAGAGCGCCGTAGATCATATTTTCTACCTTTTCTTGAAGATCCCCATGGGAATTAGGCGTGTGTTGGGTCATAATCAAGACGATCATTTTTTCCTTAGGATCTGCCCAGTAGGTCGTGCCATAATAGCCGCCCCAAGAGAACGATCCTTTGTTACGCATCTTGCGGTTAGCAGTTCGCTCGCCCGTAATTTGGAACCCTAAACCGTAGGAATCATCGCCCAGAGGAAAATTAGGGCTTATCATCAATTCTGCGGTGCGGCGTCCGATGATCTGTTGTCCATTGTATTTACCCCCATTTAGAATGCACTGTAAGAAAATAGCGTAGTCAAAAGCCGTCGAAGAAAGACCCGCGCCTCCTGAAAAGAACGTCTTCTTAAACAAGGGATAATTCGGATTAATGCCGCGGAAAGTAGGTGACCACGGGATGATTTTGTTTTGCTCATTCTCCGTATATACCGAGGGTAAACGAGATCCCTTCTCTGCTGGAACGTTAAAATACGTGTCCTTCATGCCTAACGGGAGGAAGATGTGTTTTGTAAAATAGGCGTCCAAAGTCTCTCCGCTAATCACTTCAATCAAACAGCCTAACACGTCTGTATTCAATCCATAAGTGAATTTTTCGCCTGGATTATGAATTAAAGGCAAGGTTCCTAACTTCGTAATCGCCTGCAATAAAGTAGTTCCGTTATCTCCTAAACCAGATGGCACCCCCGCTTTCGCATAGATCGCCTTCATTTTATCCGAACCAATTCCGGCATAATCTAGACCAGACGAATGTGTCAATAAATCGCGGAACGTGATTTCGCGTTTTGCTGGTTCTGAAGTGTAGCTCGTATCTGCTGCGTTAAATTCCTTCAATACGCGGGGTGATTTGAACGAGGGAAGGAAGTCTGAAATCGGTTGATCCAGACGTAATTTGCCTTGCTCAAATAATTGAAGGATGCCTAAACTCGTGATGGCTTTCGTTTGCGACATGATACGAAATATCGCGTCAGCTGGCATCGGTTTTTTAGTAGCCAAATCCGCATAGCCATGTCCCTTATAATGGACCAGTTGATTGTTTTTCACCACCAGGGTGACAGCCCCTACTAAGTGGTTTTTCTCCACATAGGATTTCACTAAAGCATCCACCGCCTCTAATTTTTTTTGATCAAAATCTGCCGTAGGCTGTACGGCTGGCGATAAAACTTGCGCCGCTAAAGAGAGCGGTAATAAAAAGAGGAGTAGGAGCTTTTTCATTCGTCTGTTTTAATTTTTGAGTTAAATGGAAGGCCTATTTGGTAGGCAAAAGACTGATCTTTGTCATTCTCCAACACATCTAAACCATACTTGATTTTTTCCATCGGTGTCGCATCAAAAGTGCCAAAAAGGCGATCCCAAAACGCGAAGATATTTCCATAATTCGAGTCCGTTTGTGGGCGCTCGAAATGGTGGTGCACTTTGTGCATGTTAGGGGAGATGATAACATACGAAAGCGCCGAATCTAGCCAAAGTGGCAAGCGGATGTTTGCGTGATTAAACTGGGAGAGGACGACGCTGAGGCTTTGGTATAAAAACACAATCCACATAGGGGCGCCGCAAACCAAAATCGCCAAAATCGCGAAGACCGCTCGGATCACACTCTCGCCTGGATGGTGGCGATTAGCAGTCGTCGTGTCCACCTGCGTATCCGCGTGGTGCACCATGTGAAACTTCCAAAGCACCTTGATTTTGTGCTCAATGAAGTGCACTAGATAGGCCCCCACGAGGTCCATCAGCAATAATCCAACAAGCAAAAACGCCCAACTAGGCATCGCAACCCAATGCAAAATGCCAAAATTAGCGGTCGATGTCCAATCACTTGCCGCCACTAAAAGGATAGCAAAAGGAAAATTGATTGCAATCGTGGTGAAGGTAAAGAATAAATTCAGCTTCGCGTGAGCCCATTTATTTCCCTTGAAAGAAAACAAGGGAATCCCCGTCTCAATCAACCAAAATAGGGTAATTCCTCCAGCTAAAATCAGTGCCCGGTGTGCACTAGGAATGGTCGCAAAATAAGATTCAATCATTAGTTTTTACTGTTTCGTAATACATAAACAAAATTTTTCACGGTAGGTCTTTTGTCATAAAAGTCCAAAATATAATAGTACGTTCCATCAGGAACAGAACCCGTTGTTTCAAACAACGTAGTACCCTTAGATGTTTCGCCTCCCCAATCATTTTGGTAATTATCCGTCTCATACACCAAATTTCCAATCCGATCAAAGATCGAAATATGGTTCGGAATCGGCTTCGCTAAGAGGCCTTCAAAGACTAAGACGTCATTTTTTCCATCCCCATTAGGCGAAATCCCCTGCGGTTCAAAGAACGGACAAGGGTCAGGATCCAAGCGATTTTCAATGCCGTCCCCGTCGCAATCCGGTTTGTATTTCAACGGATTTTCCTCATCCTCATCGTAAATACCATCGCCATCTGTGTCTAAGGTTCCCGCAGATAAAACGGTAACTGTTAAGGAGGTCGTGCTATTGCACCCGGTATTATTCGTGCCCTTAATGGAATAGGTAGTCGTCTTAATGGGATTGGCCGTCACGACCGCCTTGTCTACCGCCGAAAGTCCTGTACGTGGAGACCAAGCAAAGCGATCTGCGCCAGAGGCTGTAATGACTATACTGGACCAGCGTACGACTTCCGCTGGATTAGGAATAAACGTAATAACAGGTATGGGGTTAATTACGACGACAGTGCCGGTGCTGTAGGCGGTACCGCACACGGGTTGTGTAATGACCGCACGGAAGTATTTCGTCGAAGGAAGATTCGTGGCGGTATAACTTGAGTCTTTGTTTGCGATGTCAGCCACCCCGACTAAAAAATCAGGGGTATCAGCTGATTGCCATTTTGCAATTGTGCCTATGTGCCCGCTCAGCTTCATTAATTGGCTATTCTTATCGCCACAAAAAGTACCCGTCCCGGTTAATTTACCCCCAGCAATTTCCTCCGAACGGATGGCCACGGCATTCGTAAATTCTAAACTATCCTGTGTGGTTCTAGCTCCACGGCGGTAATACAAGGTCGTCTTAACGAGCGGTGGGGTAAAGGTTTTTGCCGTCGCTCCTGGAATCTGCGTGAAGTTGATATTATCCGTACTCTGCTGCCAAATATAGCTTATAGGCCTAGGGACGCCATAGGCATCTTGTTTGGAGGTCAGTGGAACCGGCCTCGCAGGAAAACAGAGCGCCTGATCAGATTCAATGGATCCAGGCCAAAGATAGGGCAATATGGTTACGGTATCCGTCTGAACCGCATTCGCGCCATTAATCGTAAAGCTGATAACGGCAGTACCTGGAATAATTCCCCCCGTTAAAACAGCGGTATAGGTTCCGTTATTGTTGTTTATCACATTAGAAACGGATCCTAAAGTAGAGGATATCGTTACAAGACCGCCATTCCCCGTTAAATTATTCCCTTTGTAATCTTTTAACTGGACCAGGATGGTGGAGTAATCTTGGCCATTTGCTTTGATAACTTTAGGAGTCGCCGTAATGGTCGAAGTGGTGGTGTCAGAGACGTTAGGAACAGAGCCGCAGAGATCAATAGTAGGAGTTTGGTCGCAGTTAAAAATCGGCTCTCTCGCATCAAGAGAACTCCCATCACCCATACTACCACTAATGCGATGCCCCACATAGCAGAATTTCGAACTTCCTTCTTTTACATACAACAAGGTATGCCCACCCATTTCGGCAAACAACGCTTTATCCACTCCCTGGTTAAATCCGCCTGCTAAACCCGGATCATAGGAGGCATTTTCCACCGGGCGGCCTAGCATATTTCGGGCATTGTAGCCCCAGGAATACAATTCCCCTTTCCGCGTGATCGCCGCTGCCGCAGGCACGGAATTCGTGTGCTCTTGAACTGTGATAAAAATGACATCCGTTAAAAAGTCATTAGGGGCGGAGGATTTTTTTACTTGTACCCAATTTAAATGGATTAAGTCACTGGTAAAGTTTCCACATTGGGAATTTCGATTGTTACCCAGGGTGTACAAATTCCCTGAATTACTTAACACATAATAGGTATTAGTCGTGCCGCCTCCCGTAATTCCTCCCGTCACACCGATCATTCTGATCCCCTTCAACTTCACGTCGTCAGGCAAAGTCATCTCTGTGGCATACGAGCGAAAAGCTACACCGGATCCGTCCCCTAGATAGGTAGAGCTGCCCCAAGTATATATTTTCCCGTCATTTGTTTCTGCTACGAGTGCGCTAAATGTTGTATTAGAGACCTGACCGCGTACTGCCTTTACCCCCGTCAAATAGGTCGTTGCGTTAATTTTTACGCGTTGCCACGTATTCATTCCGGTAGTTCCGGGTGCCATGCCATTCCCGTCTAGTGATCCAGAAAGGTAGCCTAAAACGTAGACATCCCCCGATTTACTAAGCAAGACGAGGGTTCTGTACATCGCAAAAAGCATTTTTACATCTTCCGGCCCTAAGCCAAGTGGAAGTCCGATAGGCGAGGATCCCGCCGGAGGTATTACTTGTGCATTCCCCGCTGAAGCGGTTAATGAAGGGCTAAACAAGGATCCTACAGCACCCCATGCAAATAATCCGGTGGATGTCAAAACGACCGCTTGGTCAATGGAGCCGCCAAAAGAAGTCCCCCCAATTCCAGCTTTGTAAATAGTACCAGAAATGGCGGCATAATTAGACCGATTGATTTCCATCGGGGTTAATTGCCCTGTTAATCCCGTTGCGGCCATATTCGCTCCCCAGATTGAATATTCCCCCGTACTCTTAATGGCTACAGAGGCGTGGTAGCCACTGATGAGCTTATCGTAGGGGTCATTTGGGTCGCATTGCGCGGATGCTGTGTGCGCTAGACAAAAAAATAGGATCATCCAGCCCCATACCCTAAAGTAAAAGTTTGTGCTAGATGATCCCATATAATAATTTCAATTATCGATTTTAAAACCTAAATATAGGCTATAAATATTGAAATTTATTATTTGATTATTCTAATTTCAATGCGGCGGTTTTGCGCCATTCCTGCTTTTGTATTATTCGAAGCGATCGGCTTATCCTCTCCATACGCGTTTACTTGTAAGCGGGACGCCGCGATTCCATTTTTCACTAAGAATTTAGCCGCTCCTTGTGCTCTGTTACGTGAGGCCTTGATATTATTCTTAGACGTACCGTAGCTATCCGAGTGGCCATCGATGCGGATGTTTATCTCAGGACGTGCGGTTAAGGCTGTGACAACTCCTTGCAATTTGACCATGGATTCCGCTGTCAAATCCCAGTTATTGTTTGTATACAAGATGGTAATTTCTGCCAAAGCCTCTTGATCTGCCTTCAACCGAGCCGCCGCCTTAACTTCAGCGTCTGCTTTCGCAACAGCCTCTGCTTTTTCTTTTGCTTCTGCAGCTGCTTTTGCTACCGCCTCCGCTTTTTCTTTTGCCTCAGCCGCTGCTTTTTTCTGTGCTGTCTCGCGTGCGATACGATCTTGTTCTGCTGCTTCTGCTGTTGCTTTAGCTGCCGCCTCTTCCGCTGCTTTAGCCTCTGCTAGGGCTGCTTGTTCGTCTGCTTTTTTCTTCGCAGCCTTCCAACCAAAGTGATACACAAGGCCAAAGGACGTGCTATTATTCGATCCCCGTACCGAAGCTACTTTTAGACCCGCCTCCGTAGATTGAGCCATGGGAATCGCTAAGTTAGACTGTACGATGATAGAGAAATCTTTCGATAATTTAAGGTCGATACCTAAACCTCCTTGCGCACTTAACTCATAGGCGTTGCCTGGGAAACCGTAATCGCGGCGGGCAAAGGCCTCTGATCCGATTTGGAAGAAGGGGTTGAATACCGATTTCTTTTTACGTGGGACAAAGAAATAACGCATGCTTGCTCCGGCAGAAAGGAATTTTCCGTTCCACTCACCTGGACTGAAGAAATCTCCCTTAAATCCGGTTAATGCGGTGTAAACCACGTCCATATTCGCTGATTTGCGCTTGGAAAATTGTAGCCCAAGATTCGTGTACGCATTAAATTCGTCACGTCCTGTGCTGCGGTTATTTGTCCATAAATCCGTGGGGCCACCTATGATAACCAGGGATTTGTCATTTTCTTGTGCTACGAGAGTACCGCTTACTAACAATAGCCCTAGTACTAATTTTTTCATGTTGATTTATTTACAATTCTGTGCAATGGCAGCAGCCGCATCTGGGTATCCTTTTGCTTTTGAGCGCTGAAAACTTGCACATGCCTCCTGCTTCTTACCTGTAGATAGCTGAGACATGCCCGCAAAGTAGGCAGATTTACCGGTATTATTTCCGGGGTGTTGTTCGGATTTGGCAAAATAGAACAAACTTTCTGCAAAACGCTTACCAGCATAATAGCAGATTCCCACGTTTTCTAGATGGGAGAAGTTGCCGGTATCTTGCTTCGATAATTCGATATAAATAGCAGCCGCTTGAGTGTATTTCCCTTGTACAAAGAGCGCATTCCCTTTCGCGATCAATCCTTGTAAATCACGGTTGCCTCCACGCAACATCTTCGTCGTTGGATTTAAAATAGCCGTGTCTGCCGGGAATTTTTTCAGCGTCTGTTCTAATTGTGCTAACAAGTTTTTGTCTGCTCCTTGCTTCACTTCGAACATGCCTAGCAAGTATTGATTCCACGTGAGGGCGTTGTTGTTGTTTACGTCCAAAGAAACTTGCAACGCCCGCTTTATCGCGTTTGTATCTTTTAATTTAGCGGACGTGAAAATCATATTCTTGTAATAACTCGACGCACGCGGCCACGCATCAAATGCACGTTTGGCATAGAAATTAGCCGAATCCATTTTGTTCAACGAAGCGTAAATGGAGGTCCGCAAGAAGTCGTTATAATGCAAGAAGGGGTTATCATTTTCACTTTCTTTCAACACCCTTAGTGCATCATCAAATCGCTTATCGCGGATATAGTAACGCGCCATCATCGCCTTCATAGGCAAAGTAGAGGACGAGAGATTCGGAATGTCCGGCAGTTTCTCTACATCGACGGTCGCCATTTTAGGGTCTGCGTTTACTTCGCCCATGACGAATTTTTGGATCTTTAAGGACTCAAAGGTTTCGTTCGCCACATAGATAGACGGAGCTAAAAGAGCAACGCCTAGAACCAGATAAACCACGGGTATCCATTTCATTGTACGCGCCGAATTATCCAAAGGAATCAACACCAAAGCCGCCGCTAAAGAAAGCATCGATTGCATCGCAGTCCGCTCCGCTGGGAAGTTCAATAAGGCGTCGACGCCATAACAAGTCACCGCTAAGAAAGCGATGATGACCATCAGCGGATCACCGCGTTTTGTCCGTAAGAACTCAACCGTATAATACAATAAAAGCAAGAACATCCCCGCGAAACATAGTCCTCCTATTAGGCCTAAATCCGCAAACATTTCGATGAAATCGTTGTGCGCATGATACGGCACAAAAAGCTCATTCGCCACCCCCCGCTCGTAGGGAATCGAGGCTAATTTCCAGTTTCCATAACCAGCGCCTAGAATGGGATTTTTCAACGAATAATCAAGCGCCGTTCCCCACAGGTGAATCCTTGAGTTCTGTTCACTGGCGATGTTAATGTCGCCGATACGCTTCGTTACAGTTCCATAACCTGTCTCTGTTTCCTGCCCAGCTACCGCCAGTTTCAAGCGCATGTTCGCCACGAAAATGGCAAGTACTGCCGGTAGTAAATAGAATAAAAGAGCGGATTTTAATTGTGCTTTATTTTGCCAAATAATCCCCACAAAAAACAGCACCGTAATCAACGCGAATCCCACATAAGTCGAACGCGTGTTCAATAAAAAGAGAGAGAATACGCCTAGAAAAAGTGCGATAATCCCAGCGATTCTACCTAGCCATTTAGATGACATAATCACATACATCGAAAACGGAATCATGATGAGCAAACTAGCCGCCGTCACGTTCTTATTTCCATGGTATTTATTAATGCCTAAAATCGCTGCATCTAAATTATTCATCGTCCGCAGATTCGCCGAAAAAGTCTTCAGAATATAGATCGCATCGAAGAAAAGTAAGAGTGTAATTCCGTAGGCGATTCCGGTGAAAATCGTCTTTTGGTCTTGCTGATAAAACAGAATGGATAGGTTAATGAAAACGAAATAGGTCGTGATCAGACGGGCCAAAGTCACCAGCGTTTCCGTCGGATTTATCGCATAAAAATACGAGCCGATCGCCCAAAAAAGCAGCAACGAAAACACCAGCGTAAACTTGTACGCAAACACCTGATTAATCGCCTCCGCGTATTCCTTGTAGCGAATGCCAATGAATCCAACCAGCACTAAACTCAAGCTACTCGCATACAGCCACTGCGCGCCCATCACGTCCGATCCTCCCATGTCTGGGATGAAGTAGACTAGCATGTACAGCAGGCTGGCTAGGATGGCGATGAGGGTGGATAGGGTTGGCTTCATTAAACAAATTTAAAAAATTAAATCCTATCTAGCTTAACTCTTAATGAATCTGTTAATTCTTTATGTTTTAAAGGATTAACTGCCTTCATCTTTATTAAATTTTGCTGCTTCCATTGAATCGAGGGAAACCTTAAGAAATCGTATATCGACCAGTCTGGTTCAGCATTTTTTACACAAATTAAAAATGATTTATCTTCATCTGTAAGTGATTGATGTACCTTTTGAATCAAGGTTTCACGAATATGCTCATACTCCTCGTAAGAAAATGATTCAGTAGACATCCCTGAGAATTGATTTTGAAAGGCTTGTCTTTGGTCTTGTAATTTTGGAAATAACACATCTAGAATAGACCGCTCAGAACTTAGTAAACGAAAAAGAAACCCTTCCTTAATGGCGCGGGTAAACCCTTCATTTTGTAATAAATATTTTACGTCAAATAAATCTCGCGGATGTTGTCGATCCATGGCAGCGCAAATTTTTCCTCCATACAACTGCCCAATTGAAACTACTTGAATTTCACAAAAAGTATCGAAGTTATTCTGTGCTTTTTCACATAGTTGCAACTCTGTAACAGCCCCAAGCGAACCCCGAATAATGGGACTAACCTCTACCTTAACAATGGCTTCTCGATTAGAAATAATAAGCTTGTGAATCTCTGTTTTATGCTGGAGGTGCCAGTCAGGGAAACGACTTCTGAGGCGTTCACTTAATTCCAAAAGTGCAGCAGAAATCGTTTCAAAAGATTGTTCTCGATTCTCGATTGGTAAATAGGTAAGATCAATATCCACTGATAGACGCGGCATATTACGAACAAACATATTAATGGCTGTTCCACCATGTAATGCAAATCTTTTATCTTTTGCAATTTCTGGCAGCGCCCGAAGTAATAAAGATGCTTGGTTATAGTAGGAATTATTGTTCATTTAGAACGAAGGAAGAAGGCACTGTTATTTTATATTTAGGGATAAAAATTCCACCACTTACGAGGCTTCTTTTTCCTCTTCCGAGGTCAACTTTGTCTAAGTTTAGAAACTTAAACCAGGGTTGATTTTGCTTTTCGGCCATGTACAAGAAAAGCCTTTTAACTTTTATAGAAGTACAATTTTCCAAAAGTTCTTGAACTAACAATGGCCGAAGGTCATTCAAATTCTCCATTATTTCATAGCACTCCATCAAATCAAATTTTTCTGGCGCTAAATACAAACATTCCATTATCGCCCGAGCAGCACTAGAAATTTGTATCGTAAAGCTAGGGAAAGTAAAGTCAAGTAAGCCTAAATTAACTGGTAAAAAAGAAGTTGATTTATACTGGATAGTTGACCCCCAATCGTAATGACGAAACCAGCCAGGAAGAGTTTCATTTTCTCCGCCAAACAACCAGATCTGTGAAGCATTTAGCTCTAAGTAATGTGACTTTCCTACTAAACTCAACGCGGTTCTTCCTCCTGGGTGTATGAAAAGTTTTGATTGATTTTGCAATGCGTACACAGCACCTGAGTACCCCAGATTTTCATTTGCCCGTACCATAGCCCCATGACCGACCGATTGTAACCAACCACTTTCACGATAATATTTTTGGAGGTCTAAGCTGTAGCCTTTTTCAGTTAACCACGCAGATTGTAACACCACACCAGGGGGTGTTATTTGCAACAATTGGTTTATTTTTGTTGTATTATTCGTAGTCATACTACTAAATTTTTAACAAAAGTAAACTAATATAGATGATTTAGCAAATATTACAAAAGCCGTTCGATTGAGATGAAGTTGTTAAAATAACTTGGCATGATTATTAAAGTTACCCGATACATTCTCCTATTCGTGGCATCTGTTAAATGATAAATGATTGTATTCCCTGCATCTCCAAAATGCCAACCAAACAAGGATCCACTTGCATTAGTTGAAAAAGCTACTGCTCCATTCGTGTAACTTGTATAAGCCGGACCTGCTTGATTTGTATATACTGCTTGAACATATAAATTTAAAGTCCCTGACGAAGTTGCTAAACTTAATCCACGGGGATCAAAAGTTGTTACAGTTGCCCTAAGATTGTCAAGGGTAACAAAGGTGCCTGCATCCACAAATGCAGCTACTTTAGTCGAAACATTACCCGTCGGATCTGCTAAATTAATTTTCCCTGGTATCTCAATATTCCCGGGACTTGTGATGGACATGGCTTTCGTAGAACCGTTTGTAATGGTATTGTTTGCGGTGCCATTAGACAAATAAAAATCAATGGCATTTTCAGTAGGTCCAGCATTGTGGCGCGTGTGAATAAATTGGGCATACTGACTTGTTCCGGCTGCACTTCCCGCCCAGCCCATTTTGATTTGCGCATTATCATTAAAGGCTGCCGCCGCATCTCCATTACGGACAG
>JACCDV011142695.1_pt1 | contig 26280 bp, 27 predicted proteins | sample 7446131 | NCBI WGS metagenome assembly JACCDV01 (sample SAMN15323448, study PRJNA562643) | freshwater metagenome | isolation source: river surface water | place: USA:Blue River Watershed | collected 2017-08-17
ATATTTGCAGGAATAAAAAACCGTAGTATATTTGCACTCGCAATCAAGCACTGGTTTGGTAGTTCAGTTGGTTAGAATACATGCCTGTCACGCATGGGGTCGCGGGTTCGAGTCCCGTCCAGACCGCTAGAAATAGCGAATTTAGGAAAAGGTTTTCAGAGATGGAAACCTTTTTTTGCCCTAAATTCTAAACGGTAGTTGTGTTGTTTAGGTACGAAAGTACCACAAGGTTTAGTAGTTAGACCAAATGAAAAGCTTTCCCTAATGGGATGGCTTTTTTGCTTTATAGAAGTTTCTATTTGTTGATTTAGGCGAAATTCTTTTTACTTCTTTATCCTTTATTTGCCAAATATCCATCCCCTAATCCGTTACCTTAAAAACTATACATTAAATTAAGGTTTGTTTTGAATTTCAAAATATAGTAAAAAAAACAAAGAAAATTAGTAAAAAAATCATAATATTGTAAGGTTTGAGCAACCTTAAATATTTATGGTTGTAAATATATATCAGAAAGCAATTAAAAATGAATAAGTTTACTCAAAATATAGTTGATGAAATAATTGACCAGTACATGTTTGCTGATGATACGAAACGTCCATGGATTATTGGTTTTAGTGGAGGGAAAGATTCAACTGTAATGCTTCAATTAGTTTGGGAAGCATTAACGCAAATAAAAGATTTTCACGGTGTTGTTGCAAGGGATATTTATGTAGTTTGTAATGATACTATGGTAGAAAATCCTGTGATAACCGAATATGTATATAGGGTTTTAGATAAAATTTCAGAAGCTGCTAGAGACCAAAATTTACCGATACAAGTTATAAAGACATTACCTAGATTAGAGGATTCTTTTTGGGTTAATTTAATAGGTAAAGGCTATCCCGCTCCAAATAATGCCTTTAGATGGTGTACTGAAAGATTGAAAATTAAACCAACTTCACGATTTATCCTTGAGCAGTTAGACGAATTTGGAGAAGCCATAATATTAATTGGAACTCGTTCTAGCGAAAGCGCAAGTAGAGCTAAATCAATGAAAAAACATGCCATTAAAGGTAAGAGATTAACAAAACATCCTACCCAAGCAAACACTTATATGTATGCACCAATTAGACATTTAATGTTAGAGCAGGTTTGGTATATAATTAATACAATGCCTTCACCATGGGGTGCTAGTAATGAAGAATTATTTCAAATATATTCAGACGCAAGTGCAGATGATTATGAGTGTCCAACTGTTGTTACTGACAAAGAGCACAAATCTTGCGGGCAAAGTAGATTTGGTTGTTGGGTTTGTACCGTGGTAAAACAAGATAAGTCTATGTCTGCCTTAATTGATAACGGATTAACTTGGCTAAAGCCATTGTTAACTTTAAGAAATGAATTAGCAGAGGAGAGAAATATTATTGAAAACAGAATGCCACAAAGAAGAAATGGTACAGATGCTATTAATGGTATGGGACCATATTATCCTAAATACAGAGCATCAGTACTTGAAAGACTTCTGAAAACTCAAAGAGAAGTACAAAAAGAGAAACCTCATGTTGAATTAATTACTAATCAGGAGTTAATTGCTATTCAAACAATTTGGTATAGGGATTTTGTTTTCGGTCAGAAAGTTTCAGAAATATACAAGAACGCATATAAAACAGATTTGGATATGAATAACCAAAATGAAAAGAGAGAAAAAGAGTTAGAGTTACTTAAAAAAACATGTGAAAATAGCCCACAAGATTTTGAGTTAATACAAGAGCTTTTAACTCTACAAAAAAATAAGTCATTATTGAATAGAAAAAGAGGACTTAAAGACGATATTGAAACAAGAATTGAAGAATATCTAAAAAAAGAGCAATAGATATGTTCATTAAAGAAATTGAATTAAATAATTTCAGGATATACAAAGGAAGTAATAAAATAAATCTTCTACCTGAAAAGGATAAAAACATTATTGTTGTAAGTGGTAAAAATGGATTTGGAAAGACAACTTTTCTAATGTCATTGGTTTGGTGTTTATATGGCAAACAAATGGAAAAAGTAGATGAGTTGTATCAGAAGGAAATTGCCGATAAAGGAGGTTATGGGAAATACATAGGTAATAGTTTAAATCGTCTTGCAAAAGTTGAAGGAGAAACGAAATTTTCCGTTTCTGTAACTTTTAGAGATGTTAAAATTCCTGAAATTACATGTAATGAAATAAAAATCACTAGAACTTATGACATTGTTACAAGTGCAAGTGATAAAGTTGAAGTCTTAATCGATGGTTTTCAAAATGAATTGATTCAAGATTTAACAACCGATGGTAAACAAGATGGCGAAGAGATATTTATTAGGGACTTCATTTTACCTATAGAAATTGCAAAATTTTTCTTTTTTGATGCTGAAAAGATAGTTTCACTCGCTGAAATCAATTCTCCCGAGCAAAGAAGATTATTAAGTAAAGCTTATACGGAAGTTTTAGGTATCAAAAAATATGAAGATTTAAAAGAGCAATTAGAAAACATTCAGGATGAATATAGAAAGAAGTTTGCTAAACCTCAAGAGAGAACAGAGTTCAATCAGATTATTGCGGATATTGATAATCGACAAATAAATATTGATGAAGTTGAATTACAGATTCAACAATTTAATCAAGAAAAAATTGAAAAGCAAAGCAATTCAAATGAAATTCAAATGAAGTTAATACAAGAGGGTAACATGATGACCCTTGAACAACTTAATGAGCTTAAAGAATTTGAAAATACGTTAAACGGAAAAATTGGAGATTTACAAAATGATTTGAAAGAATTATTTGATTTAATACCATTCGGATTAGCAGGAGAGACACTTATGGATATATCTACTCAATTAGATGTTGAAAAAAGTTATAGAGAGAGTAAATATAAACAAGAAGATGTAGGAGATAAAACAAATAAAATTCTCAATGATATTGAAGCTCAAAAACGAAATTTTTCGGGTGTAATACCAACTGATATAAGAGATTTTTATGAAAACCAAATAAAATTTTTAGTAAAAAAATATTTTTATTCAGATTTACCTGAATTAGAAACAAACTTTAACGCTTTACATGATTTTTCTGATGTCGAAACCAATGAATTAAATTCATTAATCAATAACCTAAAACATACTTTTAAAGATGTCTTTACAAAATTGAATGATGAATATACTCGTTCCAAAAGTGATTTAGATTCTATAAGAAGAAAAATTAGAGCAGCTGAAAAAGATGCTGAGGATGAGTATATAGCAAATTTAAGGTCTGAAAAAGAAAGACTTGATAAAAGAATTTTTTCTATTGATAAGGATATTTACGATTTAGGGGAAAGAATTGGAGGGTTTAAAAATGAAATTAAAACATTGAAACAAAGACAAGAAGAGTTAAGAAAAAAGATTGATGATTCAAGAAGATATTCCGAAAAAGATAAAAAAACCCAAGAATTAATTTCTAAACTTAAAGAATTTATTAAAGAATTTAAAGTTACAACTAAAAAGAAGTTGGAAGAAAACATATTGAATGAATTAAATACATTAATGCATAAAAAGGGATTTATTAAAAATGTTGTTGTAGATATTAATCAAGCAGGAGATGATGTTGATATAAATTTATTTAATTCTAGGGGAGAAAAAATTGATAAAGGTTCTCTTTCAATGGGTGAAAGACAGATGTATGCTTCGGCTCTATTAAAAGCTTTAGTTGATGAATCTGATATTGAGTTCCCTGTTTTTATAGATTCTCCAATGCAGAAATTTGATAAAGAACATGCTGAAAATGTAATCAAAGAGTTTTATCCAAATGTTTCCAAGCAAGTAGTTATTTTCCCACTTATTCATAAAGAATTGACAGAAAGTGAATTTGAATTATTAAAACCAAATATTAGTAAATCATATATTATACAAAATTTCAGTACAGACGCATCAAAATTTGTTGAGTCAACTCCTGAAAATTTAATTAAAACATACAACGATTTATATGCAAATTAATATAAGGACATCAGAAGCTAATCAAGAGATAGTTAGAAAAATAACATCCAAATTACCAGTTGGCACTAAAGAAAATGTTATTGCTAGAATAGCTCTAGGATATTCTCTTCAAAATGGTAAAAGATTTACAGTATCAGAATTTAATATTTACGATTCAAAAGGTAAGGAATATAAAGATCACATATTATTTGATGCAAAATATAGAGATTTTTACATTGCTTTAATTTGTCAATACTATGGGATTTATAAAACGCATGAGAATATTCCAAAGTATATAAAGCTTCATATCGACCATGGATTAGAGTTAATGGATACTTTATTTGAGAATAATAACAATTACACTTTTTTAGATTTTTTAATTGAACATTTAGATAAAGGTATTTCAATGTTAGATACCGTAAAAGTAAGTCTTGATGCAGTTAAAAATAACAATCAAGGAATCGAGAAGAGTTATTTTTCTGAACCAATTAAGATTCTTATTGGTAATAAACTTGAAAATAAAAATGAAGAGATAGAATTAAATTTTAATAATACATCTCTTTATAACAACAATCATATAGCTGTTGCAGGTAGTTCAGGAACGGGTAAGACCCAATTTGCGCTACAATTGTTAAAAGAAATTTCAGAAAAATCAAATCACCATGTAAACTTTATTTACTTAGATTTTAAAGGATTAAAAGATGATGATTTGATTGAGATGCAACCATTTTTTGATAGGACAAAAGCTAAGTTCATTGACGCTCCAAAAACTCCATTTCCAGTAAATCCTCTATCTTTTATTGACAGTATAAACGAGGTCAATAAGCAAATGGGAATAGATAAATTTGTTGATATTATTTGTAAATATTCAAATATTGGAATTAAACAAAGAGGAAAATTAAGAGAAGCAACATACGAAGCCTTTTTAACGAAAAAGCCAGGTGAATATCCAAACTTTTCCGAAATTAATGAGCAGTTATTAGAATTAGTAGGAGATAAACGTGATACATTGACTGAGATTATTGATGAATTAAGTAGATACAACGTTTTTGAGGATAATAAGAAATTAGGTAATTTTTTAAATCAAAATATTTATTTATCATTATCAGGGGATTTATCTAATTCTGTAAGGTTCACTTCACTTTTTTTAATAATAAATTACATTTACAATGTATTTATGAATATGGAAAATACCCCGAATGATAATGGGTATAGGTCTATGAGATATGTATTATTGATTGATGAAGCTCATGTGATTTTTAAAGAAAAAAAGTATCAAGAAATTTTAGAAAAAATTTTAAGAGAGATTCGTTCAAAAGGTGTTTCAGTCGTGCTCCTATCTCAAGGAATTGAGGAGTTTAATCAACCAACTTTTGATTTTTCAAGCAATTGTGAAATCTCATTTTTATTAAATGTTAAAGATAAAAACAATGCAAAAGCTATAAATAAATTTTTAGGTTTTAGTGAAAAAGATGGAATTAAAGCATATAGAAGTTTAGAAAAGATACAAAAAGGACAATCAATTTCTAATATAAAAGAATTTCCTAAAGGAGAATTATTTGAAATAAAACAATTTTACAATAGTTAGTTAACATGGAGAATGCCAAAGTACCTCATTTTTTTAAGGAAATAAAAGAAAGAATGAAATTGCAATTTTATCCTTTCAACGATTTATATCTATCCTATCTCATCTTTTTTGTATTACTAATCGGAGGAATTGGAATTTGGGTTTCAATAGCTCAAGAACTTCGCAAAGAAGTTGCAGATTATAGTAATGTTGCCTTAAATATAGGTACTTATTATTTAGCCTTAATAACCACATCATATATTGATATTACGACTAATGATAAAATTGTAAACAAAAAAAGTTTACAGGTATATTCTTTTATTTTTTTATTTGTCATTGCAGCTATTTTCGTAACATCATTTTTTTTAGTTGTTAAATATTCACTTTTATTATCAGCAATCGGGATAATATTAGGGTTATTCATATGGCATCTAGCTAATTGTGATAATGATAAGTTTAATGACGAAAGTTACAATGCTAAAATTCGGGCAGGAGCAAAAAATACTCACGGTAAAGACTGGAAATAATGAATAATCTAATTAATAATAAAATTATAGGTTTCCCAATTTTTCAAAATCAACAAGATTTTATTGTGGGAAAATTTAGCATATCTCAAATTTTCAAATTCACTAGATATACTTCACGAATTTTAAATTCTTTTGATGAGGAAGGAAAACCATTGTATAATAATGAAATTCAGAGAGAGATTGAAAATCCGAGAGCAAATAAGATAGCTGATTTTTTAATCGAAGACCCAGAAGCAACATTTCCAACAAATATCGTTTTACACATTCCTAAAGAAGCAATCGAAGAGCAGAAAGAACATCAAAACTTTGTTGAAATTAAAATAAAGCAACAAGTTTTTGAAGAATTAAATAAAGCAAATGGGGATATTTACATTACAGTTATTGATGGACAACATAGGGTTAGAGGGATTGAGATTGCATTAAAAAGAATAAAAGACGAAATTAATAATTTAATAAGTGATATAAATAAATATCCCTCTAAAATCGATTTACAAGAGAAACTAGCATTTAAGAAGCAAAGATTATCCGATTTAGAAAAAATAGAGTTAGTCGTTTCTTTTTTTATAGATAAAACAATTGAGTATCAAGCAATGATTTTTTCAACTATAAATAGAACTCAAAAAAGAGTTTCTCAAAGTTTAGTTTATGATTTGTTTGGATTAGATTTAGATGACACTCCTCAAAAAACAGCAATTCAAACTATTATTGCTTTGAATGGTCATAAGACCTCTCCGTTTTACAATAGAATAAAATTTTATGGTGGAGATTATTCTAATGACTATAGTCCACCATTATCTCAAGCTACAATGGCAAAATCTATAGTTAATTTAATTTCAGAAAATCTAAGAGAATCTGAAAGGGATAGAAACAGAAAAAGGAATGAACTAAAAACCAGAACTCCTGGGTCAAATAAATTTTTGCCATTTAGAAAATACTATGCCAATAATCAAGATGATTATATTTCTGATATTATGTTTTATTATTTCAATTGTGTTAAGTCAACATTTAAAAATGAGCTAGGAATTTCATATTGGGATTTTAGGGATTCAACATTAAAACCTACGAATATTTTACAAACAACAGTTGGTTATGAAGCATTATTAAATATTTTAGTTGATATACTTGAAAAGGAAAAGTTAACAGAATTCAATAGTATAAATGTATTTACACCTTTCCTTGACAAATGTAAAAAAATAGATTTTGGAAACACTAATCTTTATACATTCAATAATAGAGGGAAGAAGATATTATATCTAAGTATGAGTTTAGCTATTTGGGAAACAAATAAATTAGATTCTCAAGACAATAGATATAAAGAATTAATGGAGTTAATTAAAGTTTAAATTAGTTTTATAAACGAAAGAGCCAAAATCTATTTTTGGCTCTTTTTTTAGACAATAACCAAGAGAATTTATTTAAACCCATTTTAACCAATTTTTATTTCTTCAAAGTATAGAATTGGTTTTTTACTTTAATAAGCCATAAAATCAAATAAAAAGACCAAAATCAGCACAAATTAAAAACAAATCGGCAGTTAATTTATTATGACCTTGTTATCTTATATTCGCTTTGGCTTATTTATCAATTTCGTTTGGCTCTAAAAGGGTATTTTATTTATTATATACCTTGTTATATTTATATTAGGTATTTTTATATCGAATATTACCCTTATTATACAACCTATCTGTTTTCTTCTTTAATTCATATAAAATAATAGCTTTATAATCCTTTTCGCTTATAATATGCGATTTGTATATATTCATTAAATCATTAAAATGTTTAGATTTATTATTTGGCAAAACCATTTCATTAAATTTCATTATTGTCTTATGTATTCCAATAGTTTTCATATTGGAATAAAATCCCCATTTTATAAAATCATTGTTGGAGATTTTCGGTTTATTATTTTCATTGATTACTTCATTCTTTGAAATAGTATCGACAAATTTAATCGCATTTAGATATTTATAAAGTTCGTTTGGTAATTCATTCCAATTAGATTTCAATGAGCTTAATTTGTGATATTTTATTTTAAAAGTTGGAATACTTACTTTATTAATATCTATTTCAAATCTTAACATTAAATATTTACTGATAATATTTTTATCCAAATCAGTTAATTCTTTTTTACCTAAAATTTCAAGATATTTATCATAAATTAACAAATCGTAATTAGTGAATCTAAAGTAGATACTGGTTACATTTTTATCATCTCTTTTGGCATTTCGATATTTTACAAAACAATCCAGTATGTCATTGGTAAACGATTTTAATAATAATGTAATTCCAATTTCCAATTGGGTAACTTTAAACATTCTCCAGATTTCACCTTTTTTTAAACCAAGTTTATAACCCAAAATTTCTATACAATCAATAAATTCGTAATAGTTTAGGTCTTTTCGAGAGTTTTTGTTAAAATACCATTTTCTAATACTTCCGTTTATTGATAAGGAAAAAGTACCAGTTTTTAAATTTTCGGTCAATAGCATTCTTAAACTAAACATCCTTGATATTTTAGTTATATTAGTTTGTAAATATCTATTTAATTCAAAATTAAGTTCTGTAAACTCTTCATCGTCAATTTCAATCTCTCTCCATCTAAAATTTTCCTTAATGAAGTCGGGATTAAAATTTTCAGCCATTAATTTAATTTTATCTATCATATCCATGTTTCCTTTAAGTGTTTTTCAAGTCTATTTAATTTTTCATAACTAAGATAATCCATACAAATACGATATCTATACTCATCATTTTTATGATATAAAAGCATATGTTTTGATTTTAAAAGTCTTCTTTTTCTAGGAGTAAAAATCAAATCAAGTTCTGTATGTAATAATTTCAAACACTCTTCATATTCTTCATCTGTTAATTCATTTTCTAAATATTCTTGATGGAACCAAAACTTTAATTTGCCCATAATTAATAAGACACAAGAATTATCAAGTTCATTGTATATAGTGTATAGTTTTAATGAATACTTTTTTCTCTTCTTAACACTATTGTACAAATCAGCTTTAAAAAATGTTAAATTTTTAGTGTCAGATGAGACATCTCTTATCCATTTTATTTTTTTGATTGGATAATAATTTTCACAACATAAGGCGATATCATATATTTTCATGTTTTCTATTTTTTAGTTAAAAATTTTTCTAATTCACTTCTTCTGATTAGAATTTTACCATTTCGAGTTGTCTGATTAGTTTTCAACCCTTTTTTTCTAAATCCATCAATGATTTTTCTACTCATTCCGAACTCTACTTCAACATCAGAAATAGTCATCCATTCTTTGTTAAATTCGGGACGATTTGATAGTTCCATTAATAGTTTTTTAGTTAGGATTACAGTTTTAACTAGGTTGCTGTAAACTCTTCTTTCAATTTCAATTTTTGTGTTCATAGTTTTAAAAAATTTGCCGTTGTATAAATACATAATACTCGGAAATCATTTTTTTTGTTTTGAAAAATGAATAATTTAACATTTTTATTTTTATTTAAAATATAAATACCAGATAATCAACCTTTTGTCTAAATAAAAAAGCGACCTGATTTTTCAGGTCGCTTTAATAAATTTTAATTTTTTTTATAGTTTTAATTCAATCGAAAGTTATATTCAATTTTTCCAATTTGTTTATCAGGAGCATCTTCTTTGGGTTCGTATTTCGTTTCTAATGCGGCTTCTTTACAAGCATCTAATAAGCATTTAGATTTATTTGTAGTTCCGTTATAACCAGCCATAGCATTAACAACTATTCCTTGCTTATTTACGGTAACTAATACGACAACTTTACCTTGTTCATTACAATTATACTCTGGAGAAGGTTTTTTAATAATTTTTCTTCCTTTCAATCCCATACCATTATCATTGTAATTTTCAAAATCACTTCCGTTATTAATTGTAGCTTTTAATGGGGTAATGGATAATTCAACCTTGTAATTTCCTTTTTTAGATGTTTTATTATCAAAGAATATTGTAATTATATCATCATTATTTACATAAGTTGAATATTCTTTTGTCTTTTCTTCAAGCGTAAAATCGGTTTTACTCAAATCAATTATAATTTCTTCAATTAGATTTTTATCTGAAAATTCAAAAGTGGTTATTCTAACATCTTTGCTAGTTCCATTATCCCAGCTAACATAACTTTCTAAATATTGATTTTCATTTACAAACGAATACCATTCATTAAGAGGTTCTTCATTTTTTGGGTAATCAATATTTTTCCAATTAGAATTTAATTTTGAATAAATTTCACTAGATGAAGTTTTTGAAATTAATATCAAGTCTGAAAGATTTTTAACTAGGTTAATTTTTTCATTTATTTTATTACTCGAATTGGAAATATTGTTTAATACGTTATTACTATTCTTACTTTTATGGTTTTGATTTTCTTTTTTCGATTTTATATACTCGCCATTTATTCTTTTATCTACTATTACGATTATAGAATAACAGCCATTAGGTAATTTATAATTATCATCGGATTCAGTTTGTATAGTTACAATTCTATTACCATCTTCATACATTGAATTAGATTTTGATTTTACTTTTAATTCAAATCCTTGATAGACTAGGTTTTTTGTTATTCTATTCAATAATTCTTTATCATCAGAAATAAAATTGGTTAACCACATTGTCTGACTAGATAGAAGATCCATTTTACCGCATTTTTTCAAGACTTGCTTTTTATTTTCTCTATTGTATGAAAAAATATATCGTTCAGTAATAAACCCTTTCTCTGACGTGTCTTGTTCGGGAGTGTTTAATTTCCAAATTCCTTGTAATTCAATTACCATTTCTTCAACGGTTAATTCAGAGATTTCAAGTAAATCTTTTAGATTATTAATTTGAGAATTACAATTTGTTATACCACAAATCAGAAATACTAGTGCAAATATTATTTTTTTCATTGTATTAATTTTCAGCTAAATTAATAAAAATGTATAATATATGCGGTTTTATATATGAGGTAAATTATAAGCGACTAATTTCCAAATTTCGCTATATGGAAAAGTCAAAAGAAGAATTAGATAAAGAAATACTATTAGTTGCTGAAAAAATTAAAGCTTTAAGGGTAAAAGCTGGTTATACAAGCTATGAAACTTTTGCTTTTACAAACGATATTAATAGAGTGCAATATTATAGAATAGAAAAGGGTCAGAACATTACGCTCAAAACCCTTATCAAAGTGCTCAAAATTCACAACTTAACGTTACAAGAATTTTTTAAAGATTTGGAGTAAATTTACTTTTGTGTTTTTTACTTCTACTAGTAGGATTTAATAATACAGACAATCTAATTTCAGCGTTTTTCATTTTCGCATTTATTAGGTCATTCCTCTCAACATCAAGTTGAGCTAATAATAAATTTATACAATCTTTATACTCTTCAATAGTTAGAGTTCTACCAAGAATTTTTTGAGAATACCAATTGTTTAAATTGCCTCTTACAAGCAAAGTAAATTTTTCCTTTTGTTCATCTGCTAGCATAAATAAGGTTAAAAAATAATTTTCCCTTTTTTTATTGCTATTATATAATAAAGCTACAAACAACGTTTTCTTTTTATCGGTATTATCAACAGCTACCCAATTTATTCTATCTGTTGGGGAGTAATTATAGCAAGTCAATTCAAAATTATCTAACATATTACAATCTATTAAGGTTATTATTCTCGTTTTTTGGCTGAAAGTTAACAGTCCCCATTATGTCTTTCATCTTATTTACATTTATGCCAGTGTAAGCATAAGTTTGGCTCAACTTTTTATGCCCCATCATTTTAGAAATATAAAATACATTTACATTGTTATTTAATAAGGTTGTACCAAAAGTGTGTCGTGCAAGATGAAAGTGTAGAGTTTTCTTCAGCTCCGCTATCTCTCCAATTTTCTTTAAGTATCTATTTACAGTTTGGTTTTCTATTCGTGGAAAAATATTTTCATTCTCTTTTCTTTTAGCCCAATATTTACAGATTATTTTTTTAGCTTCTATATTTACTGGGACTTTCAAATCAACACCAGTTTTAACTTGCTTTAGTGTAATAATTCCATTTTTGTAATTTTCCTTTTTTAAAGCTACTACATCACTATAACGCATTCCAGTATAACAACTGAATAAAAACATATATCGGGTTAGTTCTAAATGTTTTTTTGTAGATAAATCGCAAATTTCAATTTTGTTTATTTCAGCAGGAGTTAAATATACTTCTCTAGCATTTGGACTTACATTTTTTAAACCTTTCCAAGATTCATTTTTTAGAACACCTAGTTTTACAGCTTCTTTTAAAACAGTCTTTAAAAATTTAATCATGTTGTATCTACCACTTTTAGTTTCTACAAGATAATTATCAAACTCAACCATAAACGAATAATCAATTTCTGAAACCATTAAGTTAGGTTTAAAGTCGTCTATTTTTTTTCCAAGTGTAGTGTAATGGATTTGAGTACTTTTTCTAATAGTTTGGAAATGGCGTTTACAATAAGATTCATAAAATGTAGAAAACAAAATTTCATTATCGGTTTCAGTTTTTCCATTCCAAAAGTTTGAAATGTCAGTTTTAGATAATGGTCTGCCAATACTTTTAGATTCTCTGATAAAGTCTTCCAGATTTTGTTTTTTCTTTTTAATTACGGCATTTAGATTTCCAAAGCCTTTACCAATACCTTGTTCTTTGTCTTTATCCCAATACTTCTCTTCAATAAATTCAGATAAGGATAATTTTTGGGTTACATTATTACGTTGTAATACAATGTAAATTGGACAAGTTCCGTTTTTTCTAATTTTGTCCGTTCTTAAAACCGCTCTCACGGTAAAGTAATTTGTTTCCATTTTTTTTAAGTTTATGGGTTACTACTTTATGTAATAACTCCAGTAAGTATTTTTTTCTCTTTTTTTTTCAAGAGCTAAATTAGATACTTTTTTACAATTAAACTACTGATTATCAAATAATTATAAAAATTTAACTAAATTTGGTAACATTAAATTAACATAAAAATAACGTTAAAATAACATTAAGAGCCTATTTTTAAAGAAAAAAACTACAAAAAATGAATTTTAAATGACAGTTTATTTAAAAAAAGAGATTAGGGAGTGTTTTTTTTTGAATAAAATGATATATTTGCAGTGTTGAAATTTACAGGAAACTTCCCCTAGGACATTACCTATTTAATTTCAGCCTTTGTAAAGCCTAGTATTTACTCAAGATATATGGTCAAGTTCGAGTCCCGTCCAGACCGCCAGTAAAAGAGGAAGCCTTTCGAAAAGAAAGGCTTTTTTGCCCTCTTACAATATTTAAAATAGTTGTGTTGTTTAGGTACGAAAGTACCAAAAGGTTTAGTAGTTAGACCAATGGAAAGCTTTGCATTTTATGCAGGGCTTTTTTGATTTTTGTACTTTTTGAATTTAAAGCTGTTGTCTTTTTTATTTATTTTTGTAGAAATTAATGATAAATATAAGTAGTGTTTTTTTTGAATAAATCCTATACCATCAAAACCAAACTCCTCTATTCTGCCAAACCAAAACAAAGAACAATCCTAAGAAAAGTAAACTCACTAAAAACTTTATAAACGTTCCAGCTAAGAAACCTAAGAACGAACCTGTAGCTGCTTTAAAGGCACGTTTTCCTTCGCTTGAGTTGTAAATAAGTTCGCCTACCAATGCGCCTAAGAAAGGTCCAATCAAAAATCCGAAAGGAGGGAAGAACAAACCAATAACTAAACCTATATTCGTTCCCCAAATTCCGTATTTACTGCCGCCAAAGTATTTTGTGCCTTGTGCTGGAATTACATAATCTAAAATCCCAATTACAACCGCAATTACTAAAGTAATGCCTAATAGCCAATAATTGGTTTCCATTCCGGGACAAAAATAAAGCAATAAAATTCCAACCCAGCTAATTGGTGGTCCAGGTAAAGCAGGAAGTAAGCTACCTATAATTCCTACTATCATTAATAGTAAGCCTAGAATCAGTAAAAAGTATTCCATAAGATTTTAGTTATTGTCTAACAAATTTATAACTTTGTTTTATACTTTTTTAATACATTAGATTTATGCGTATCTTTTTTTTACTTATTGTAGCTGTTTTAACAACTAATATTTCAATTGCTCAAGACAAAAAATTGTCCACACAAGATCGATTGAAAGAATTGGCAAGGATTAAAAAAGAAATTGACGAACAAAAAAAGAAAGAATGGGATGCCTATTTGGTCCGTGTTCAGGAAAGTAAAATTGCAAAACAGCAAAAAAAGCAAGCTGATTCTATAGAAAAATCAAAAATTACTGCTACTGTTGTAAAAGACGATGATTTAGGTTTTACAAAATGTACTTCTCAAGAAATGCCTTTCTATAAAGTAAAGAATTTAAAAACAGGACTGGAAGAACAAGTGTCATTTGATAATTACATAAGAAAACATATCTACAACAAGTTTAGATATCCTGAATTTGCAATGGATCATGAATTACAAGGAAGAGTTCTAGTGCAATTCTTTATTGATAAAGAAGGAAATCCGCAAATAAAAGAAGCGAATGGACCAGAAAACGGATTAATTTTAGAGGAAGAAGCTATTCGAATTATTAAGTCACTACCAACTGCTATTCCAGCCAATTGTGATGGTAAACCAATAAATGTTATGTTTGCAATACCTATAACATTTCAGATGCAAGAGTAATATGAAAAAATCAATTCAACTATTTTTTTTACTTTTAGTATTTAATTCTTGCCAGTACTTTGAAAAACAAGTACCTGATGAAAAGGATTTATTAGAACAAGAATTGAAAAAAATTAATTGGGACGAAGTGGATGAATTTCCATCGGTTTTGCAATGTGATACGATTAAAGATGTAGAAATAAAAAAGCAATGTTTCTTTGATTATATGGCGCAAACCATTCAAGAACGAATAGGAATTGATACATTACGTATTGAATATCCAGAAATAGACACCATCAACGTAAAAATTACCGTAAATCCCGATTCGAGTTTGCAATTCGAAACCCAATATCAAAATGATAGTATTCCTCTAGCAGATAAAACAAAAATCGATAGCATTTTAACTTCCAGATTATCTGATTTCCCAAAAGTAGAACCTGCCATCAAAAGAGGCGTAAAAGTAAAAACACAATTTGTGCTTCCAGTAATTATTAAAATGGAGAAGTAAGAAAGGACAAAATCAAAGGCAAAAGCAATTTCAAATTAGGAACACAGATTTAAGAAATTTCAACAATTTTCGAAATCTTATATGAACTTAATTAGAAAAAGTTGTCCACTTCAAAAAACTTAAATGACTTATATGTTAAAAACAATTAGTGCTAATTCGTGAAATTTGTGTTTAAGTCAATTATTTTCTGAAGTTTCTCCCTTTCCAATTGTATTTCCCAAATAATGAATAAACCGCCACCGAAACACTAAAAAACGGATACAACAAACTACTAGCTAACACATACTGTAATTTCGATTCGAAGAAATTTGCTGTTTTGAACAGTAAGATAAAATCGATTAGGAATTTCAAAGCTACAAAAAGCATGAAAATGTTTTGGTCTAATAAACCGAATAACCAAAATAAAAAACTCATTATCCAAACTAAATTCCCGCCAAAAACAATAAGCGCTAACAACTTACCGTAAACCGAAGAATATCCTGTGCTTTTCGAAGCCCAACGAACGCGTTGCTGAAACAATTCAGTCCAAGTATCTACTGGTTTTGTAGCGACAATACTTTCTTTAGCCAATATAAACCCAACTTTCTTCGGAGTAGATAATACCGCTTTCTGAAGCAGAAAAACATCATCTCCACTGGCAATAGCTTCATTTCCTTGAAATCCATTTAATTCTTTGAAAAATGCTTTGGAATACGTAAAATTAGCACCATTACACATAAAAGGTTGATTGATTCCAAAACTTCCAATCGTAGCGCCTTGTAAACTCAAGAAATCTAAATTCTGAAAAGCCGATAAAAAGCCATTTTTTGGAACATAACAAACTCCAGAAGCCACCATTTTCACTTCATTTTCCTGAATATATTGATCGAAAGTCGTTAACCAATCTTTCTGAACCAAACAGTCCGCATCAGTAGTAATAATCCAATCGTTTTTGGCAACTTGAATTGCTGTTTCAATGGCATCTTTCTTGGGTGAATTTGACTTACGAATGTTCTTTACAATTTGAATTCTAAATTCTAAATTCTGAATTCTAAATTCATCATCAGAATCATCATCAACTAAAATAATTTCAACCAAGTCCTTCGGATAATTCAACAAAGAAATCGAATGCAATAAATTAGGGAGATTCTCTCTTTCATTTCGGAACGGAACTACAATGGTAAAAGATGTTTTTGGAGTGAATTCCTTTTTCGATAAGCGTTTCATGCGATTACATCCATAAATCAGTTGCCCAATGAGCAGGATGTAAATGAGAAAAACAATTCCGAGAATTAATTCCAGCATAATTTAAATATAGTTCTATGTGAGTTATGTTGAGTGTAACGCCTAAAATCAACACCATCAAAATCTATTGTGGCTATGTGTTAAATTTTTAAAACACATAGAAACATAGTAAAAGTGTGAAAAAATTTTGAGAAGACAAAGAAAACTTCGTTTTTGCACAAAGAAATCGCTTATGCTTTTCTGTCATTTAGTTTAAATCGCATCACGTAATAACTTCCAATCACGACAGGTAAAACTACGTTTAAAAACCACATTAGCGTACTAATGAAAATTACAATCCATTCGTTAACACCATATTTTCCGAAGAAAAACATCGCCACACTTCCTTTTACAGCAAAATCTAAAAATTGAAAACTCGGTAACGAAGAAGCTAAAAAATAAACCGCAGCAATCGAGCTAATCAATGTTAAATAAGGTAAATCCACATCAAAAACCAAAAACAAAATATAATATTGATGCGAAAAAACCAAGTAACGACAAACTCCCAATAAAATATTTTTTCGATGAATCTTCTTTGGAATTTCGTTGATTTTGTGAAGCAATTTTTCAATCGAAAAGCCTTTTATCGTAATGTTTTTCGAAAGAATTGAAGCAAAAAATAAAACAATTGCAATTCCAATAATCGCTAAAGCCCATTTCCAATATCCTATTAAAATCAATCCAAGGATTCCGAAAATAATTGTCAAAATCATTTGGATTCCGTTGCAAATTAAATTTAAAAATACTACTTTTTTGGTTTGTTCTTTTTTGAAAAACATGGCTTTTCCAGCATATTCTCCTAATCCATTTGGAGTGAAAATTCCAGCAGTTAAAGCGCCTAAAACTTGTTTACTCGCTTCACCAACGGAAATTGGTTTGATAAAACTAACTAAATTCTGCCATTTTAAAATCTCAAAATAGCGATTCGCAACACTAAACAATAAAATGAAAATGATAGTGGTTATCGAAGTTTTTTCTAAAACTAAAGTTTGAAATTTACTCCATTCTAACTTTGAATTACTAGCAATTTGGTCATAAATAAAATAAAATGCGCCAATTACAATCAAAAGTTTGATGGTAAAAACAAGGAATTGCTTAGCTTTGTGTGGAATTGAAATCATGTTGCAAAGAAACGAAACTTTCAACTTGAAACCTAACCCGAGGCTGTGCCGAATTGTGTAGAGTGCAGCGGAATAAAACTTGAAACTAAATAATTGGCAAACGAACGCATCATATTAGGAATTGACCCAGGGACGACGATTATGGGTTTTGGATTAATCAAAGTAGTCAACAAGAAAATGGAATTTTTGCAGTTGAACGAACTTATTTTATCCAAATACGACAATCATTATCAGAAATTGAGAGTCATTTTTGAACGTACCATTGAATTAATCGACACACACAATCCAGATGAAATTGCGATTGAAGCTCCTTTCTTTGGAAAAAACGTGCAATCGATGCTGAAATTAGGAAGAGCGCAAGGAGTTGCCATGGCAGCCGGACTTTCAAGAGATATTCCTATCACAGAATACGAGCCTAAAAAAATTAAAATGGCGATTACCGGAAACGGAAACGCTAGTAAAGAACAAATAGCTAAAATGCTCCAACAATTATTAGGTTTAAAAGAATTACCAAAAAACCTCGATTCCACCGATGGTTTGGCAGCAGCCGTTTGTCATTTTTTCAATTCAGGAAGAGTTGAGGTGGGTAAAAGTTATTCGGGTTGGGATGCTTTTGTGAAACAGAATGAGTCGAGAGTTAAAAAATAGTGCTCAGTCGCAGTTTTCAGTCTCAGCACTGCAAACTGCGACTGCGACTGAATACTAATAAAATGTCAGGAATCTACATCCATATCCCTTTTTGCAAACAAGCTTGTCACTATTGCGATTTTCATTTTTCTACTAATTTGAAGAAGAAAGAGGAAATGGTTTTGGCATTGGCTAAAGAAATTGAATTGCGAAGTAAAAATACTCCAAACTCAAATCTCCAAACTCCCAACTCTGAAATTATTGAAACGATTTATTTTGGTGGTGGAACGCCTTCGATATTGCAGATTGCAGATTTAAGATTTTTGATTGATGAAGTATATCGAAATTATAAAGTAGTCGAAAATCCAGAAATTACGGTTGAGGCAAACCCTGATGATTTAGATAATGAGACAATTCGTCAATTAGCCAATTCGCCTGTAAACCGATTATCAATAGGAATTCAATCGTTTTTTGAAGATGATTTGAAGATGATGAATCGCGCTCACAATGCTGAAGAAGCTAAAAAATGTTTGGAAACAGCTACTCAATATTTCGATAATATTTCCATTGATTTGATTTACGGAGTTCCGAATATGAGTAACGAAAAATGGTTGCAAAATATCGAAACGGCTTTGTCTTTTGGTGTGCCACATATTTCGAGTTACTCCTTAACGGTTGAACCCAAAACTGCTTTGCATTCGTTCATCCAAAAAGGAATTATTCCTCAACCAGATGATGAAGTGGCTCAAGAACATTTTCAAATTTTGGTTGACAAACTTTCGGAAAACGGATTCATTCATTATGAATTATCGAATTTTGGGAAAGAAAACTATTTCTCAAAAAACAATTCTAGTTATTGGTTAGGTAAAAAATACATCGGAATTGGTCCGTCAGCACACAGTTATGATGGGAAAAATAGAGGTTGGAATGTTTCTAATAATTCACTTTACATAAAATCGATTCAAGAAAATAAATTACCAATAGAAACCGAAACCTTAACAAAAACCGACCGCTATAACGAATATATTATGACGGGTTTACGCACAATTTGGGGTGTTTCGTTAGAACGAATCGAACAAGAATTTGGGAAAACGTATTTGGAGTATATATTAAATCAATCTAAAAAATACCTAGAACAATCATTATTAGAAATTGTCAAATCTAGACAAGTTGATATGGTATTGAAAACCACTAAAAAAGGAAAGTTTTTAAGTGACGGAATTGCAAGTGATTTGTTTATGTTGAATAATTAAATCTTTACTTAGTCGAAAACAAATCAAATGTTAAGTTCAAAATGCCAGTCAATAATGCACTGCCAAAATCATTAACTCCATTTGGATTAAAAGAATCAATTTTAGAATTGTAAATCATGTTTTCGGGAATGAAAATAGAATTTTTATACTCATACTGACCTTTGTAAACGGAAAAATTATCATTCATCATGGTAGCTCTATTATAAATAGAAAAATCACTTTTTGTATAAAAGTTGAGTTGATTGAATCCAAAGACATAGTTGCGAGTATTCAAATTTGCATTGATATTAATTGGTTCTAAAATAGGTTGAATAGTATCGACTTTGGTTTGAGAAAACAAACAAAAAGTGGATAAAAGCGATAAAATCATGAAAAATTTCTTCATTTTGTCTATCTTTAAAATCTGAATATCATTGTAAATTTAATCAATAGTTGCTTTGAAAACAACAATCACTAACAATAATTTAACACTACAAATCGACTTGTCAAAACCTTTTGATATTTCCATTCCATTATCCAATAACGAGCAAAATCCTATTGCTTGGTATCAAAATACGCCAGAAATTGAGCCTGTAACAATGGGTGATTGGATAGGAAAAGTTTCGGAAGGAAAATCATCTACGAATTTCAATAATATTTTCTTCAATCCGCATGCACATGGCACGCATACGGAGTGTTTGGGACATATTACGAAAAATTTTTATTCGATTAATCAATGTTTAAAACAATTTTTCTTTACTGCGGAATTGATTTCGGTGGAACCAAAAGTAGTTGGAGAAGATTTAGTTATTACAAAAGGACAAATTGAATCAGCATTGGGAGAAAATTCACCAGAAGCAATCATCATCAGAACATTGCCAAATCCAGAAAGCAAAAAGCATTTGAATTATTCGAACACCAATCCACCATATTTGGAAGAAGCTGCGGCAATTTTCATAAGAGAAAAAGGAATTCAACATTTACTTATCGATTTACCTAGTGTTGACAAAGAACACGACGAAGGAAAATTATTAGCTCATAAAGCGTTTTGGAATGTAAAAGATGTAAACCAAGTGAATGAAGACGCTCGTTTTAATTGCACAATTACCGAAATGATTTACGTTAATGATGACATAAAAGATGGAAGTTATCTGTTGAATTTACAATTCGCTTCGTTTGAGAATGATGCGAGTCCAAGTAAACCAGTTTTGTACAAAATGTTTTAAAAATATGATAGTTGCTATTATTCCTAAATTGCCTTTCATTGATAAACAACAAACAATTGATTTTTATCAAAAAATAGGATTTCACTTAGATGCTGATTATGGCGAGTATCTTATTTTAAATTTTGAGCAAACTGAACTTCATTTTTTTTCATATGAGGATTTGGAACCTAAAAAATCAGATTTTATGATTTATTTGAGAGTGAATGCAGAGATAGAATTATTTTACAATACGATAATAGAAAAAGGGATTGCTTTACATCCAAATGGAACATTAGATAAAAAACCTTGGAATCAAATAGAGTTTTCAATTGTTGATCCTAATGGGACTCTTTTAACTTTTGGTCAATTCATTTAAATAATTATAAAATGAACATCCAACAGCTATACGAATTTTGCCAATCTAAAAAAGGCGTAACCGAACATTTTCCGTTTGATGAAGATACTTTGGTATTTAAAGTAGGTGGAAAAATGTTTTGTCTAACTTCTTTATCCGAATGGGAAAAAGGAAAACCATCGTTAAATTTAAAATGCGATCCAGAACGAGCTTTGGAACTTCGAGCGGAATATGAAGCTATTGAGCCAGGCTACCACATGAGTAAAGTACATTGGAATACGGTTCGTTTTCATAGTGATGTTTCCGATAAAATGATGTGCGAATTGATTAATCATTCCTACGAACTTGTTTTCAAAAGTTTAACGAAAAAAGTCCAACAAGAAATTCAAGAATTTGAAAATTAGGCATTACTTTTGTAAATGATTTATCCAAGGATTTAAAAAACTTGGAGGCATAAAAGTAAATGTTGAATATTCAATTTTGAATAAAGAATTTTGAAATAAATTATGATAGACAACTTAAAAAAAATATTAAACGAAGATCAAGATCCAAAAGCCATTGAGAAAATCACGGCTAAGTTAGAGAATCTTTTAATGTCGAATGAAGAAGTAGGCTATATTGCTGTTCAGAAAAAACCAGCAGTAACTATTTTTCCAGATAGTATTGTGGTGACCAACAAACGTATCATTTTATGCAAACCTAAGAATTTAGGATTGTCAATGGAATTTATTGATTACGATTGGGATGACATCTCTGGTTCGTTTGTAAAAGAAGGAATTTTAGGAGCTGATTTTACTTTTACAACTAATTCTGATTTAACACATACCGTTGATTATTTACCAAAAAATCAAGCCCGAAAATTATATACTTACGCTAAAGAGCAATTGGATTTGTTGAAAAATCCAAAAGTTGCTACTTCAATTATTGAAGAAGTTAAAGCTGATATTCCAGTTCAAGAAGAAGTAGTTGAAGAAATTCAGGCGGAAGAGGTGACTCATTTCGCAGAATTAATGCCAACTCCAAACGATGTAATTCGTGATACAGAAGTAGAAGCTCCAATTTCGGAGGAAAAAGGTTTGGCACATTTAACACAAGACGAATTGTTTGATAAACTTCAGAATTATAAAAAATTATTAGATAATGGATTGATTCTTCAAGGAGAATATGACCGATTAAAATCGGATATTTTAAAATATTTATAACATACACTATTGTCATTCAAAGCCTGAAATTCACGTTTCAGGCTTTTTTATTTGTGTAACTTTTGTAACAGATAATATTCTGAATATGAGGTAACTTTACACTATAAAACTAGAATAAAATGACAACAACAGTAGTAATAGGGGGAAGTTTCGCAGGAATGACTGCAGCCCTAGAGATAAAGAGAAAAGGCAAAGATCAACATAAAGTTATCTTAATCGATAAATCACCTTTATTTTTGTTTATCCCATCATTAATTTGGGTGCCTTTTGGAAGACGTGATATAAAAGATATTTCTTTTAGAAAAGATACTATTTTAGCTAAAAAAGGAGTAGACTTTGTAAATGCAGAAGCTTTAAAAGTAGATGTAAAAAACCAAATAGTTACAACTGATAAAGGTGATTATAAATATGATCATTTAGTAGTAGCAACAGGTCCAAAAGTAAAATATGATGTAGCGCCAGGTGTTGCTGAACATACCCATTATATCGGAACGCCAAACGGAGCCATGAAAGCCAGAAAAGCGCTAGAAGAATTCAAGAAAAATCCTGGTCCAATTGTAATTGGTGCAACTCAAAATGCAGGTTGTATGGGAGCGGCTTATGAGTTTTTATTTAACGTTGAAAAATGGCTTCGCGAACAAAATATTCGTAAAAAAGTAGACTTATATTGGATTACTCCAGAAGATTATTTGGGACATTTTGGTATTGATGGAATGCCAATGGGTGAAGCCATGCTAAAATCATTCATGAGTATGTTTAATATTCATTATAAAACGCAAGTTGGAGTAGAAGAAGTTACTGAAGATAAAATCAAATTGACTAATGGAGAAGAGTTAGCATATAATTTCTCAATGTTGATGCCTCCGTTTATTGGAGTGGAATTTGTAACGAATTCTCCTGAATTACACGCTACACCAACAGGTTATATTCCAGTTAAAGATAGTTACCAACACGTAGATTATCCAAATGTTTGGGCAGCTGGAATTGCCGTTAATGTTCCGTTACCATTTACACCAAGTAAAGTGCCTTTTGCTTCACCAAAAACAGGTTATCCAAGTGATGAAACCGGAAAAATTGTAGCCGAAAATATCATCAGAGTTACTGAAGGTAAAACCCAACTTAAAGAAAAAGCATGGGGCAGAATCCCAGGATTATGTGTCATGGATGCTGGTAAAAAAGAAGTTTTGTTATTATCAACAAGTCTATTCAAACCTAGAACTTTTGCGATAATGATTCCAAATGTAATTTACGATATCAACAAAGTAATTTTAGAAAAATATTTCCTTTGGAAAAGTAGAAACGGTTATTCTTATTTGCCATAGTTTTAAATTTTAAGTTTACAAAGTTATTTGTATATAAAAAACCCAACATTTTAATTATATGTTGGGTTTTCTTTTGTGTTCTTAGTGTAAATATTGGTGAACTTTGTCGTTAAACTCTACATCGATTTCTTCTGCTTCTCTATAAAACCATCCGCTTGGAGTTTTAATAATTCCGTAGCGCTTTTCTTTTTGTAGTTATATAGTTCTTTATCTTCTTTTATGTCGGCATAGACTTTATCATAGATTTCGGCATCGGTTTGTTTTTGTAATTCGCTTTGGTAACGATTCTGCGCTAACATATTTTTGATGCCCATTTCGTTATCTTCTTGTTTGAAATCGTATTCGCTTTTTGGTGATAATAATTTGGCAATAATTGGCGAAGTTTCAATCGCTAGAAACAATAACATGATAAAAAATGAAGGTAAAAAAGGCAATTTATTCAAGGCGTTAATTCGAGCCATTAATCCATCGAAACCTTCGATAATGGGTTGGGTTTCGGTGACTTTTTTGTCTAAATCAGCTTGTAAAGTTTTGGCTTTGGATTCTAATTCGTTAATTTTTGCCTGATTAGTAGTTTTTAAAGCGGCTAAATCTTGTAAAGCAGCATCGTGCTTTTCACGTTTTTCTTTATAAACCGGACCTTTGCCTAACTTTTTGGTTCCAGCAGTTCCTTCGGCTTCGGTAATATATACTGAATACAAATCATTTACTTCTTTCTCTTTTTTAAGAATATCCGATTTTAAACTATCAATTTGCGCTTTGTTTTTATCTAAATCCGATTGAAAATAATTGGCTACTTGTTTTTTGTTGGCCAGCATCATTTCGTTCTTTTCTTTTAATAAAACCGTATTGATTTCTTTTTCAAAGATTTTAATTTCCAAAGGTTTTGAAATTACGATAGCAATAATAATCGCCAAAGCAATTCGTGGAGTAGCTTGAATGAATTCGTCTAAAAAGCTATCTCTTTTTTTAATAGTAGAAACAATAAATCTATCTAGATTAAAAATAAGCAAACCCCAAACTAATCCGAAAGCTATGGCAATAAAAGAATTGTCGAAAACTGTAAAAAGCGCATAAGCACTCGCAATAAAAGCCATTACGGCAGTGAAGAAAATGGTAGCTCCAATTCCGGCATATTTGTTTTGCTCGCCATTAGAACAGCCGTTAATTATGTCGGAATCTACGCCCGAGCATAACATAAAAAAACGTTTTAACATGATGATTGATTTTGATTGATGATGATTAGTACAAATTTAACGCCAAAAGTTTCAATTTATTGTTAATTTGTTGATAAATAAGAGGTAAAAGAAAAACCCTCACATCACTGCAAGGGTTTCTATAGTCTTAATACTTAATTCTTTTGTCTTAATACTAGTATCTATAATACTCAGGTTTGAATGGACCTTGAACTTCAACTCCAATGTAAGCAGCTTGCTCTGGGTTTAAAGTTTCTAATTCAACACCTACTTTAGCTAAGTGAAGCGCTGCTACTTTTTCATCTAAATGTTTAGGTAACATGTACACTTCATTTTTGTACGCTGCACTGTTTGTCCATAATTCTAACTGAGCTAACGTTTGGTTTGTAAATGAATTACTCATTACAAAACTTGGGTGACCTGTAGCACAACCTAAGTTTACTAAACGTCCTTCAGCTAGGATGATGATTTCTTTACCGTTTACGTTGTAAATATCAACTTGTGGTTTAACTTCATTTTTAGTTGCACCAAAATTTTGGTTTAACCAAGCCATATCAATTTCGTTATCAAAGTGTCCGATGTTACAAACAATCGTTTTATCTTTCATAGCCTCGAAATGACGCCCTACAACGATATCTTTATTCCCAGTTGTAGTAATAACGATATCAGCATTAGCGATAACAGTATCTAATTTTTTAACTTCATAACCGTCCATAGCCGCTTGTAAAGCACAAATTGGGTCAATTTCAGTAACCGTTACAATAGAACCAGCACCACGGAAAGAAGCTGCAGTTCCTTTTCCTACGTCACCGTATCCACAAACAACAACTCTTTTTCCTGCTAACATTACGTCAGTAGCTCTACGAACTGCATCTACAGCAGATTCTTTACATCCGTATTTATTATCAAATTTAGATTTAGTAACGGAGTCGTTTACGTTGATAGCTGGCATGTATAAAGTTCCAGCTTTCATTCTTTCGTACAAACGGTGAACTCCAGTTGTAGTTTCTTCTGATAAACCTTTGATTCCAGAAACTAATTCTGTGTATCTGTCAAAAACCATGTTAGTTAAATCACCACCATCATCTAAAATCATGTTTAATGGTTGACGATCTTCACCAAAGAATAATGTTTGCTCAATACACCAATCAAATTCTTCTTCATTCATTCCTTTCCAAGCATATACCGGAATTCCAGCAGCAGCAATAGCAGCAGCAGCATGATCTTGAGTTGAGAAAATGTTACAAGAAGACCAAGTAACATCAGCACCTAAAGCAACTAATGTTTCAATTAAAACAGCCGTTTGAATGGTCATGTGTAAACATCCAGCAATACGAGCTCCTTTTAAAGGTTGAGATGCTCCGTATTCAGCTCTTAAAGCCATTAAACCTGGCATTTCAGCTTCTGCTAATTGAATTTCTTTTCTTCCCCATGCTGCTAAAGAAATATCTTTTTATTTTTTCAAAGATTTCTATTAATTTGTGAATTGTTTAGTTTTCTAATGATTTGAAAAACAACAAAATATAAATGCCGCTACATAAAATTATACATATAAACGAAACCAC
>JACCDV011295386.1_pt1 | contig 26278 bp, 19 predicted proteins | sample 7446131 | NCBI WGS metagenome assembly JACCDV01 (sample SAMN15323448, study PRJNA562643) | freshwater metagenome | isolation source: river surface water | place: USA:Blue River Watershed | collected 2017-08-17
CACCTGTTTTTTTTTGCTGAAGAATTTTTGTTGCGGTTTCCCCTGTTTTTTTCACTTTTTCTTCAATCTGGCTTACATCTGAGCTGATTTTTTTTACCCTCAAACTTAAGTCAGTAAGAATTTTTTGGCCAATAGGTTCAAATTTTTTATAATTTTCAAGAGCTTTTTCTTCTAGCTGCTTTTTTGTTTTTTGAAAACCCTCTTTCAGACTAAAAGAATTAAATTTTTGGAAGAGAGTGTCACCCTCTTTTTTTATGGCGACTTTAAGTTTTGTCACATCTATCTTAATACGTTTAAGTAGTTGTTCCATATATTTTCCCTTTATAAGAGTTTCTTATAAGAAATTCTTATAATTATTTTGTAAAAAAAAGATACAAGGGATCTTATGAAAATTTAGTTGAAAGCATGAAGATTGTTGATTATTTTCTTTTCATGCGGAAATAATTTTTAAGGATCTCAGAACATTCTTTTTCAAGAACTCCACTTGTGACAGCAAAATTATGATTGAGCCTTGTGTCTTCATGAATGGAATAGAGAGACCCGAGAGCTCCTCCTTTTGGATCTTTGCACCCATAAATGACCCGAGAAATTCTTGACTGGTAAAGTGCTCCCGCACACATAAGGCAGGGTTCTAAGGTAACATAAAGTTCACAGTTAAGAAGTCTCCAACTTTCTAAGAGTTGACAAGCACTCTCAATCACAAGAAGTTCTGCGTGTTGTGTGGCTAGTTGTGTTTTCTCTCTAAGATTGTAAGCTTCTGCTATAATTTTGCCTTCACGTACGATGAGAGCGCCAACAGGGACTTCATCTAGGGATTTTGCTGTTTCTGCTAGCTCTAAAGCTCGTCTCATATAAAAAATATCTTGGTTTTCCGTCATAGATGTTTTTCTTTTTTTTGTTTTGCTAAATGCTTTAGTATGTTCCCAGCTCTTTTGAGCCCTAAATGGTTCTTGACTGCTGTTAGATCTCCAAATGTTTCAAGAAGATGGTGGATAGCATAATGTCTAAGAAGTTCTGTGTTGAGTTTTTCAATGCCTACTTTTGCACCGATTTCATAAAGCAAAAACTTTAATCCATGTCTTGTGATTTGCTCAAGCTGCAGAGAAAGTTCTCTTCCTTTAAAGGCAAAGAAAATGTTTTTTAATTTGCTTGGAGTGAGATGTTCTTCTTCTGTTTCTAGAAGTGTTTTTTCGTAATCTTTTAAAGATTTCCCACTTTTTTTGTTGAGTAAAATAGTGCGATCTTTTTCTCCTTTAATACGAAGGGAAAAATCTCCCTTTTCACTGCCTATAAAATCCACCCAACGAAGGGATATTAGCTCACTGACCTTGATTCCTTCTAAACTCAAGAGGTGCAGGATTGCAAGATCTCTTGTCTTTTTGAGTGGACTGTTTTGGTGAGCGCAAGCCTCTAGGATTTTTGTTAATTGTTTTTCTGTGAGCAAGGGTGGAAGAATTTCTTCTCTTTCTGGGATTATGCTTTCTACAAAAGGATTTGATGGAAGTTGTTGAGACTCGAAGAGGTATTTATAAAATTGACGGATGCTGATAATCTTTCTACGAATAGAATTAGGACTTTCGCGTTCTGTGATTCTCAGTTTTTCTATAAAACTTAAGAGGTGCAAGAGCTCAACTTTGTCAAATTGCACATTTTGTTCAAGGAGGTAGGCGATAAAACGCTTAATGTCTGTTCCGTAAGAGTTAACAGTTGACAGTCCTCTTCCGCTTGTACTTAAATATTTTTTAAACTGAGAAACTAAAGGTAATAAATTCTCCATTAGATAAGCTTTCTTGAGGTTAAAAGATAACTTTCTTTCGAGGATACATGAAGCATGAGAAAGGCGCTAGCTCTTCTGGTAGCAAGCCAGAAGACAGAGAAAAATTCTCTTCAGAAAGTTTCAGACTCGTTGCACTGGGAATTGTCACAGATGAACTTCGAAAAAGACACCCTCTTTCTCGTTGAGCGTTTGCGTCCTAATATTATTTTTTTTGATATTGAGACTTATCAACGGGAAGAATTTGAGTTTATTGACAGGGTTAAGCAAATTAGTCCAGAGACACTTCTTGTTCTTTTGTTGTGTCCTGGTTTTGAGTTTTATTTACCTCATAACAAGCTTGAGAGAGTCTATGATATTCTTGTTAAGCCTTTAGAACAAGTAGCTGTGGAAAAGCTTTTTGAAAAGGTTTCTGGGCGATTAGGTTTTACAAGAAAAGATGAGTTCCCAAGTTCTGTAGAGTTTAAAGATTTGATTGGATACTCCTCTAGTATGAAAGCTCTTAGAAGGCAAATTAAAGCTGTAGCACCAAGAAATAGCTGGGTTCTTTTAACAGGGGAGAATGGTACAGGAAAAGAAGTGGTGGCCTCTAACTTGCATCTAAGTAGCAATAGAGCGAACAGACCATTTGTGGCGGTGAATTGCGCAGCTCTTCCAGAAAATTTGATTGAAAGTGAACTTTTTGGTTATAGAGAAGGGGCTTTTGCTCATGCTTATTACTCAAAGCTTGGTAAATTTGAGTTAGCCCACAAGGGGACTCTTTTCTTGGATGAGATTGGAGATATGTCTCTTCGTACACAATCAAAAATTCTTCGAATACTCCAAGAGCAGAGTTTCGAAAGGCTAGGAGATCATCGTCCTATTTCTGTCGATGTTCGTGTGATTGCTGCTACCAATAAAAATCTTGATGAAGAAATAAAGAAAGGGACTTTTCGAAAGGATCTTTTCTATCGACTTAATGTGGTTCCAATGCATGTCCCTCCTCTTAGGGAAAGAGAAGATGATGTACTCATGGTGGCTGATTATTTTTTAGCAGAGATTGCTACAGAGCACGGATGTGAGAGGAAGGCTTTGTCTCCTTCCGCAGAGGGTCTTCTTTTGGAGTACCCTTGGCCAGGGAATGTGAGAGAAGTAAAAAATCTTATGGAGCGTCTTTCTGTGATGGTCTCAGAAGATGAAATCGAGGATTACCATATCCTAGAATTTGGAGGTTTTTCAAGTAATGATGAGGGTGAATCTCTTCCTTTGTCTGATTTTGCAAGAGACATCAATTTGAGTCTTAAGGATGCAAGGCTTCAATTTGAAAAAGAATTTATTTTACGTCGACTCACAGGCCTTAGAGGAAATGTTTCTAAAACAGCTGATGCTATTGGGATAGAGAGGAGTCATCTCTATCGCAAGTTGCGTTTATACGGAATAGATGTTAAAGGGGAAGGTCGATTGCCTCCCCAAAAGATGGAAACAAAATGAAAGAACATAAAAAAAAAGCTTTTTCGAATAAAAGCAGAAACCATGTGCCAAAGAGCGCGAAAAAATCCCTCGAAGCAAAAACTTCAGGAAGTTTTGTGGTTGAAGGTTTAAGTGCTGTCCTTGAGTATTTAAAGTATAAACGAGAAAGTATTGATTTTATTGTTTATAAAGGGTCTCGTCCTCCTAGCGAGTTAAAAGAGTTCGATTCCTTTCTTGGAAAGGAAAAGCTTATCCCTGCTTCTCAGTATGATCTTGATCAAAATGAAGGTTCGGAATTTATTAGCCATAGCCCCCTTTGGGCAAGTGTTCGCATTAAAACAAAAGAAGAAGAAGAGCTTTACAGGGATCTTGCTCATATCAAAGGTGCTTCTGTTCTTTGTCTTGACCACATAACAGATCCAAGGAATTTAGGTGCTATTTTGCGAACAGCGGCATTTTATGGAATCAAACATGTGGTAGCTCCTAAAAATAGACAAGTTTTACTTACTGGAAGCTCTGTGGCAACAGCTCAAGGAGCTTTTGCTCTTGTGGACCTTGTGGTCGTGACTAATTTAAGTCGTGTGATTGAGGAGCTCAAAAAAAGAAGCTTTTGGGTTCTTGGAACTTCTTTAAAAGGAAAGCCTCTTGAGGAGATAAAAGTTTCTCTTGCTGAAGAGAACCTAGTGTTTGTTTTGGGTTCAGAGGAGAAGGGGCTTTCTCATGGGATTGAAAAGAGTTGTGATTGGCTTGTTTTTCTTGATGGAGCTGAGGTAGCTCTTGATTCTCTAAATGTTTCTGTAGCAGCGGGTATTTTTTGTGACCGCATTCATCAAATGCGTAAAAATGCCCTGAAGAATACTTGACCTTTCAAATTTATTGATATATCACACTGGCTTCGTACGGAGTTTAGTTTTTAAAATTAAATTTGTATGATCGGGCTCCTTGTTAAGCTGGCTTAGCTCAGTTGGTAGAGCAGCTGATTTGTAATCAGCAGGTCGTAGGTTCGACTCCTATAGCCAGCTCCATTGATGTTTAAGGAGGGGTGCCCGAGTGGCCAATGGGGGCGGGCTGTAAACCCGCTGACTTCGGTCTACATAGGTTCGAATCCTATCCCCTCCACCACATTAGACTGTTTTTTCAGGATTTATTTTTAGACTCTGATTGAATAGAGATGAATTCTAGAGCGCGGGAGTAGCTCAGCTGGCTAGAGCATTAGCCTTCCAAGCTAAGGGTCGCGGGTTCGAATCCCGTCTCCCGCTCCAAACTTCAAGCTTAATCAAAACATGGATTTATGAAGTGTAAATTAAAGCTATCTCATAAATTCAAGAAGATGCGAAATAGAAGTGCGGTAACGTAATCAACGCAAAACTTGAATTTGTGAGGCAGCTTCGGGTGTAATGGCTCTTGGGCCCGGGTAGCTCAGGGGTAGAGCGCGTCCTTGGTAAGGACGAGGTCGCCGGTTCAACTCCGGTTCCGGGCTCCAGCGAAGATTGCTTGAATGTTTGCCCAAATGAGGGTAGCATGAGTAGTTATTCAAGAAAACAAGCCACAAGGGAAGTTAGTCAACACTAATTTTTTTTTAATTTTAGTGATCTTTTTGGAGGAATTTAAAAGATGGCAAAAGAAAAGTTTGAGCGGAAAAAGCCGCACGTAAACATTGGTACTATTGGTCACGTTGACCACGGTAAAACAACACTTACTGCTGCTATTACAAAAGTAATGGCAATGATTCACGGTAGTGAAGCAAAAGCTTTTGATGAGATTGATAAGTCTCCGGAAGAAAAAGCTCGTGGGATTACGATCTCTACAACTCACGTTGAGTATGAGTCTGATGCGCGTCACTATGCTCACGTAGACTGTCCTGGTCACGCTGACTATGTGAAGAATATGATTACAGGGGCTGCTCAGATGGACGGAGCAATTCTTGTAGTGAGCGCTACTGACGGCCCTATGCCTCAGACTCGTGAGCACATCCTTCTTGCTAACCAAGTAGGTGTGAAGAATATTGTAGTATTCCTTAACAAGTGCGACATGGTTGATGATGAAGAGCTTCTTGACCTTGTTGAAATGGAAGTTCGCGAACTTCTTTCTAGCTATGATTTTGATGGTGATAACATTCCTGTTATCAGAGGTTCAGCTCTTAATGCTCTTAACTCAAGTAGTGCAGATGATGCTGGAGCTAAGCAGGTTGTTGAGCTCATTAAGGCTTGTGATGAAACAATTCCTGAGCCACAGCGTATCCTTGACAAACCATTCCTTATGCCGATCGAAGATGTTTTTTCTATCTCTGGTCGCGGTACTGTAGTAACAGGCCGTATTGAAACTGGTGTTGTTAAAGTTGGTGAAGAAGTTGAAATCGTTGGTATTAAAGCAACGCAAAAGACAACTTGTACAGGTATCGAGATGTTTAGAAAGCTTCTTGATCAAGGTGAAGCTGGTGATAACGCCGGTATCCTTATCAGGGGTCTAAAGAGAGAAGATGTAGAAAGAGGACAAGTTCTTGCTAAACCAGGAACAATCACCCCACATACAGTCTTCAAAGCTAAAGTTTATATCTTGACTAAAGAAGAAGGTGGACGTCATACTCCATTCTTCAAAGGTTACAGACCACAGTTCTACTTTAGAACAACTGATGTGACTGGCGCTGTTAAGCTTCCAGAAAATGTTGAGATGGTTATGCCAGGTGATAACATCGATATTGAAGTTGAATTGATCGCACCAATCGCTATGGACAAAAACCTTAAGTTTGCGATTAGAGAAGGTGGTCGTACAGTTGGTTCCGGTGTTGTTTCAGAAGTTCTTAAATAAGACGAGGTAATCGTTTTTCATAAGGGGGCCCTTTCTTTTTTTTCTAACCTCTCTTTAGAGAGGGTTCCTTTTTTTATTTTATTATAGGCGAGTAGCTCCAATTGGTAGAGCGGCGGATTCCAAATCCGCATGTTGTGGGTTCGAGTCCCTCCTCGCCTGCAGTTTTTAGTTATAAAAGAGTTTTTTCAAGATATATCCCTAAACTGATGAGGGTTTGAGATGACTAAAAGTGATTCCGCCTGGCTTGCTTATTCGTATTTAGCGCTCGTTTTGGTGGTTGCTTACGTTTTCTATCAGGCAATTTATACATTAGGTGTTTATACCATGTGGGTAGAGAGGTATGACCAGTTTTACCCCGCATTTAGTGGCATAGCTTCTGTAACTCTTGGGTTGTTAACTGTTTTTGTTTATGCACGAAATGAAGCCAGACGAGAGTATCATTTAAGTGTTATTGCTGAAGTTCGCAAAGTGCGTTGGCCAAGTATCGAAAATACAAAAAAAATGACCCTGATTGTTGCGGTTGTTGTAGCTATTTTTTCTGTGATTCTTTTTGTTTTTGACTCTATCTGGTTGTGGGTTCTTAAGATGTTTTTGCCGTCTTAGGTTTTTATTTCCAAAATCCAATACTCTTTTGAGAAGCGTAAATTTTGCTTTCTCATTAACGATTGAAAAAATCCCTCACATATTTAGTAAATAACATTGAGAGAATTATGACAGAAGAAGAATCAAAAAAAATAGATGAAGAATGCGAAGAGCAAAGTGTTGACTCTTCTAGAGAAAAAGGGATTCAAAGAATTTTAACTCCAATGAATCCTAAATTTAAGTGGTACATTGTGAGCACTTACTCTGGCTCAGAAGAAACTGTGAAACACCAGCTGCTTGAGCGTATTGTGAAACTTGGTTTAGAAGAAGATTTCGGAGAAATATTTATTCCGAAAACGACAGTAGAAAAGATTTTGAAAAGTGGTGAAAAGAAACAGGTTCAGAAAACTTCTTACCCTGGTTACATTATTATTCAAATGAATCTTACAGATCGTTCTATTGCGTGTGTTAGTGCTATTCAAAAGGTAGCAGGCTTTGTCGGGGACCGTAAGTCACCAAAACCGATGAAGGATGAAGAAGTTCTTAGTATGATTAACTCTGAGACGCAGAAGAAAAATGCTAAACCAGAAGTTGTGACATACGAAAGAGGAGAGTCTGTTCGAGTTATGGATGGACCGTTTAGTAATTTTGATGGAATTATTGAAGAGGTTCGTCCTGAGAAAATGAAGGTTAAGGTCTTAGTCTCTATTTTTGGACGAGAAACGCCTGTAGAGCTTTCTTATAACCAAATCAAGAAACTTTCTTAGTTTTTGTTTTTTTGCTTTAGTTTTCCAATTGAATGGTATACAATCGCGAACCTATGACTTACGTCTAAGCTAGGTTTAGCTCGAAAGAGCGTTCAAAGAGATGATCCATGAGGTTCACTCTCTAGCTAGAACTCTAAAGAAATCATTTTATTTTGGTAGGTTAAGAGTTTTTAGCATTATTGTAGGTTAAGTGTAACGGAGATTTGTTGTGGCTAAAAAGATTAGTGGTTTTATTAAACTTCAGATTCCTGCAGGAAAAGCTAACCCAGCACCTCCTGTTGGTACAGCTTTGGGTCCTAAGGGTGTCAACATTATGGGTTTTTGCAAGGAATTTAATGCAAGAACTCAAAAACAGATTGGCTCTATTCTTCCCACTGTGATTACAGTGTATGCTGATAAGTCTTTCTCTTTTATTACAAAAAGTCCTCCTGCTTCTGATCTTCTCAAGAAAGCTGCAAAACTTCAAAGCGCAGCTAAAAATCCTGGGAAAGAAATAGTTGGTTCTGTGACGAAAGAGCAAATTCTTGAAATTGCACGTATAAAGATGAAAGATCTGAATGCGTATAATGAAGAAAGTGCTTTCAAGATTATAGCAGGATCTGCTAGGAGCATGGGCCTAGAAGTTAAGGGGTAGTAGAGACAGGGGGCTGCTTCCTAAACTCTGATTTTCAAGGCTCTAAAAAAACTAGAGAAGATTTAGAAAATTAGTGTTTAGGAGCAGTGCTCTAAAGTGAGCTTGAAGTAATTCAGGTGAGTGCAACAAAACATTAAAAAATGTAGGAGGTTTTCTTCTGTTGCAAAGAGAACCGTTTGTACTACAAGGAGAAAAAAATGGCAAAAAGAGGTAAAAAGTACAGGAAGCTGCTTGAGTCTGTTGATCAAAGCAAGCTCTATGGTCTTGCCGAAGCTATTGAGAACGCAAAAAAAACTTCTTTTAGCAAGTTTAAAGGCGCTCTTGATGTGAGCTTAAATCTTGGGGTTGATCCAAGACATGCAGATCAGAACGTTCGTGGAGCTTGTGTTCTTCCAAAGGGCTTAGGTAAACAGGTTCGTGTTATCGTTTTCGCTAAAGGTCAAAAAGCTGTTGATGCAAAGGATGCTGGTGCAGACTTTGTTGGTGGTGATGACCTTGCTGAGAAAATTACAGGTGGTTGGCTTGAGTTTGATCAAATCATCGCTACTCCTGACATGATGGCTGTTGTTGGTCGTCTTGGTAAGATTCTTGGGCCAAGAGGTCTCATGCCGAACCCAAAGCTTGGATCTGTTACATTTGATGTTGCTGAAGCAATAAAAGCTTCTAAAACTGGTCGTGCTGAGTTCAAAGTGGACAAAGCTGGTATTGTACACGCTTGTGTTGGTCATGTTGAAATGTCTATGGATGATCTCAAGAAGAACATCGAAGCTCTCGTGGAAACAATTGTAAAGCTTAAGCCTTCTTCTTCAAAGGGTACTTACCTAAAGAAGATGTCGGTATCTGCCACTATGGGGCTTGGGTTTAAAGTTGATTGTTCAGCTTTAATTTAAGAGTAATTTGAAGTTAGGTAAGAGGTCATAATATCATGGCAAAATCAAAAGTAACCAAAAATGCATTGAGAGCAGAAATAGAAAAAGCTTTTAACAAAGCTTCTGCTGCTATCGTTGCAGAATACAAAGGTGTAGAAGCCAACGAGCTTGCTGAACTTAGAGCTGTTCTTCATAACGCTGGTTGTGAGCTTAAAGTTATTAAGAACACTTTAGCGAGAAAAGCTATCGGTGGTGAAGCTACTAAGTCGAGAGAGATCGGAGACTTTTTAAAAGGCCAAATCGCAGTTGCTTATTTCTACGGAGATGTAGCTTCTGGAGCGAAAGAACTTCTTAAGTTCTCAAAAGATCACGAAAAAGTAGTGATCCTAGGTGGTGTCCTTGATGAAAGAAAGGTAACCCTAGCAGATGTGAAAGCTTTAGCGAGCCTTCCTTCTAAAGAAGAATTGTTAGCCAGAATTGTTGGTACTTTGGTAGCACCACATAGAGGCTTATTAACTGTTATTAATGGAGTATCTTCAGGACTTGTTCGCACAATTGCAGCGATCAAAGATCAGAAGGCTTCTTAAATAAATATAAATTAAACTTTAATCACCCTGGATGTTAGGAGAATAGAAATGTCAAATAAGTTAACTCAAGATCAAGTTGTTGCATACCTAGAAGGGCTTACTCTTCTTGAAGCTGCTGACCTTGTAAAAGTATTAGAAGAAAAATTTGGTGTAAGCGCTGCAGCTCCTGTTGCTGTTGCTGTTGCTGCAGCTCCTGCTGAAGCTGCTGAAGAGCAAACTGAATTCACAGTTGTTCTTAAAGCTGCTGGTGACAAAAAAATCAATGTGATCAAAGAAGTAAGAGGACTCACAGGTCTTGGTCTTAAAGAGGCTAAAGAACTTGTAGAAGGCGCTCCAAAGAATGTCAAAGAAGGCGTTTCTAAAGATGAAGCCGCAAAAATGAAAGACCTTCTTGAAAAAGCTGGTGCTTCTGTCGAAATCAAGTAACAATTGTTTCTTGATCGCAATAAAGAGAATAAAGACGCAGTGCAGATTTGTTTCTTTTGGGCTTAAAAAAAGCCTAAGTGAAGCAGTCTGCACACAGCTTATTCGGGCATTTGTTTCCGTTTAGCTTGAGAGTAGATTTCTACAAGTAATCCACTTCGTGTGGATTACTCTTTTTTATTTGCTGGAGTTTTTTTATGTCCGTAATGGCAGCTTCTTGTACGCGCCCGCGTAAATCATATCAAAAGATTAAGCCATCCATCGATCACCCTTATTTAATAGAGGTGCAGAAGAAAAGCTATGGCCAGTTCCTTCAGTTCGATGTTGCAAGTGATAAAAGAGAAGACATCGGTTTACAAGCTGTTTTTAATTCTATATTCCCTATACAAGATTTCGCCGGGGCTGCTTCTTTAGAGTTTGTAAGCTATAGCTTTGAAAAACCTAAGTACGCAGAAGATGAGTGTCGGCAAAGAGGAATGAGTTTCGCAGCTCCTTTGAAGGTTGTTGTGCGTCTTGTTCTTTGGGAAACGGAAGGGGATGGTGCTGAAAAGACCATTAAGGACGTAAAGGAACAGGAAGTATACTTTGGTGAAATGCCCCTTATGACAGAAAGTGGAACTTTCGTTATTAATGGGACAGAGCGTGTTGTTGTTTCTCAGCTTCACCGTTCATCTGGGGTGTTTTTTGACCACGATAAAGGAAAGACTGTGGGAGGGGGGAAACTTCTTTTCACAGCTCGTGTGATTCCTTACAGAGGAAGTTGGTTAGATTTTGAGTTTGACTCAAAAGATATTCTTCACGTGCGTATTGACCGTAGAAGGAAAATGCATGTTTCTATTTTTCTAAAAGCTTTGGGCTATTCTTCAGAAGAACTTCTTCAGTATTTTTACAATACGGAAGAAGTGAAGTTAGAAGGGGAGCAAGCTGTTTTAGCATTAGACTATGCTCGTATTAGAGGTCAACGATCAGAGTTTGATATTATAGATCCATCCACAGGAGATGTAATTGCAGCTAAAGGTCGCCGTATCTCTGTTGGTGTTATTAAACAACTTAAGGATCTTGGTATATCTGAACACAGGGTTCCTCTTTCTTATGTTGTTGGAAAAGCGACAGCAGCAGACGTTATGTCTGGGGATGAGATTCTTATTCCAAGTAACACCCTTCTTGAAGAAGCCCACTTAGAAATTCTTCAAAAAAATAGAGTCGAAGAAATTTCTTTTCTTTGTATTGACGGTATTGATGCGGACTCTTCTTTGCGTAACACTCTCCTTAGTGATAAAGTTGAAACACAAGAAGAAGCTCTTGTTGAGGTCTATAAGAGGCTTCGTCCGGGAGATCCTCCCTCTGTTGAACAAGCTAAAGTTTTGTTTGATAATCTGTTCTTCAATGCTGATCGTTATGATTTAAGTGTTGTTGGTCGACACAAGTTGAACCAAAGAACAGGTTCTGAGGAACCTATTGAGACAAGGATTCTTACAAAAGAAGACATTATGCTTGTGGTTCGCTACTTGCTTAAACTCAAAGTGGGTCAAGGGTTTGTCGATGATATCGATCACCTTGGTAACAGGAGAGTAAGAGCTGTTGGTGAGCTTCTTGAAAATCAATACAGGATTGGTCTTCTTAGAATTGAAAGAGTCGTGAAAGAACGTCTTCAGTTGCAAGATATTGAAACTCTTCTTCCTCATGATTTTATTAATAATAAACCAGCAGCAGCTATTGTAAAAGAATTTTTCGGGAGTTCTCAGCTTAGTCAGTTTATGGATCAAACAAATCCACTTTCTGAGATTACTCACAAACGAAGACTCTCAGCTCTTGGGCCAGGAGGTTTAAGTCGTGATCGTGCTGGTTTTGAAGTTCGTGACGTTCACCCAACGCACTATGGACGTATCTGCCCAGTTGAAACACCTGAAGGTCCAAACATTGGTTTGATTTCTTCTCTAGCTTCTTATGCCACAATCAATCAGTATGGTTTCATTGAAACTCCTTACAAACGATTGAAAGCAACAGAAGAGGAAGCTAAAGGAAGTGTTCGTTACTATACAGCTTCTGAAGAAGATCGTGATCATGTTGTTGCTCAGGCAAGTGACTCTGTTACAGAACTTGATACGACACGTTACATCAGTGTTCGTCGTAAAGGTGAAACAGAAACAGTATTAGCTGAAGAAGCAGATCTTTCTGATGTAGCTTCAACACAGCTTGTATCTGTTGCTGCAAACTTAATTCCATTTCTTCAAAATGATGATGCGAACAGAGCTCTTATGGGTTCTAACATGATGCGTCAAGCGGTTCCCCTCATTAAGACAAGAGCTCCTCTTATTGGGACAGGAATGGAAAAAATTGTAGCTCGTGACTCCGGTGCTTGTGTTGTTGCAAAACGACCAGGAACTGTTGTGTCTGTAGATGCAGCTAGAATTGTTGTGAAAGTCAACACAGATGCTATAGAAAAGAAGAAAAAAGACGTTTCTACAGAAGTAGGCGCAGACGTTGATATTTATACTCTCAAGAAGTATAGCCGCTCGAACCTTGATACTTGTATTAATCAAAAACCTATTGTTCGTGTAGGTGATCAGGTGCGACCAGGGGATGTGATTGGTGACGGTTTTGCTACAGAGCTTGGAGAACTTGCTCTTGGTCAAAACGTACGTGTAGCCTTCATGCCTTGGAATGGTTATAACTTTGAGGACTCTATCTTGATTTCTGAACGTGTGGTAAAAGAAGATCTTTATACTTCCGTTCATATTCAAGAGTTTGAGTGTATTTCTAGAGATACAAAGCTTGGTCAAGAAGAGATCACAGCTGATATTCCAAACGTGAGCGAAGAAGCTCTTTTGAATCTCGATGCTGCAGGTATTATTCGTATCGGTGCAGAGGTTCAACCTGATGACATTCTTGTTGGTAAGATTACACCAAAAGGTGAAACTCAATTAAGCCCAGAAGAAAAACTCTTGAGAGCTATCTTTGGTGAAAAAGCAGGAGATGTGAGAGACACTTCACTTAGAGTTCCTCCTGGGGTGAACGGGGTTGTTATTGCTTGTAAGGTTTTCTCTCGTGCTGGAGCTGATCTTGATTCTCGCTCTCAAGAAATTGCAGAGAAAGAAGCAAATAAGTTTAGAAAAGATGAAAAAGATAAGATTGAAATTATCAAAGAATCTGCAAAGAGAAAGATTCTTCAGTTGGTTAAAGGTGAGCTGCTTGCCAAGAAAATCACTGGTAAGGATTCTAAGCTTTTAGCTGATAAAGGTGATAAAATTTCAGCTGAATTACTCTTAGCTCTTCCTTATACCGCTTGGTATAGTCTTGCTGTAGAGGATTTTGAAAAAGCTGCTCTTCTTGGTAAGGTTCTTGTGAACCTACAAGAGAAGATCAACCAAATTAAACTCATCACAAGTGAAATGATTGCTAAAATCACAAAAGGTGATGAGCTTCCTCCTGGTGTGATCAAGATGGTAAAAGTTTTTGTCGCTATAAAGCGTAAGCTTCGTGTGGGTGACAAAATGGCTGGTCGTCATGGTAACAAAGGGGTTGTTTCTCGAATTCTTCCAGAACAGGATATGCCATTCACAGCAGACGGTATTCCTGTTGATGTGGTTTTAAATCCTCTTGGTGTTCCTTCTCGTATGAACGTAGGACAGGTTCTAGAAACTCACTTAGGATGGGCTTCTCATAAACTTGGTGAGAAGTTAAATCGTATGATGGAGGAGTCCTTCAATCGTAAAGAAATTGAAGAGATGTGCCTTGGTATCTGGGGTAAAGATGAAAGTAACAAAGAAGTTGCTTTGTTTATTAAATCTGCGACAGATGATCAACTAAAAGAGTTTGTTAAAAAATATAAAGAGGGTGTTCACTTCGCAAACCCTGTTTTTGATGGTGCTAACGAAGAAGAAATCTTTGAAGCTCATAAGCTTGCTGGTGTAGACACAGATTTTCAGTCACAGCTCTATGATGGTTTAACAGGTGATAAGTTCCACAACAGAGTTACTGTTGGGATTATGTATGTTTTAAAACTTCACCACTTGGTTGATGAAAAAATTCATGCTCGTTCTATTGGTCCTTACTCACTTGTGACTCAACAGCCTCTTGGTGGTAAAGCTCAGTTCGGGGGCCAAAGACTTGGGGAGATGGAAGTTTGGGCAATGGAAGCTTATGGTGCTGCCTACACACTCCAAGAAATGCTGACTGTGAAGTCTGATGATGTGCAAGGACGTACAAGAATGTACGAGTCTATTGTGAAGGGTACACAAGTAGCAACTCCTGGTATCCCAGAAAGTTTCAATGTTCTTGTTAAAGAACTTCAAAGCTTGTGTATGGACATCTCGTTGGTACAGAAGAAAACAGAAGAAAAAAACTTCGATTTTTTATAAGAGACACTTTTGACTAGAGGCTGGTTAGCTACCTCCCTCTAGTAATATAATAGGTCAAAAACTATTGATCTAAAGGAGAATTCAGTTTGAGGGATTTACTAACATTCTTTGATAGGCCAACAGACCCGCTGTCTTTCAGTGCTGTAAAGATATCTGTGGCATCACCAGAAAAAATTCGAAGTTGGTCTTATGGAGAAGTGAAAAAGCCAGAAACCATCAACTATAGAACGTTTAAACCTGAACGCGATGGTCTTTTTTGTGCTAAAATTTTTGGGCCTGTAAGGGATTTTGAATGCATCTGTGGTAAGTACAAGCGTATGAAACACAGAGGCATTGTTTGTGACAAGTGTGGTGTGGAAGTGATTCACTCCAAAGTGCGTCGTGAGCGCCTTGGTCACATTAACTTAGCAACCCCTGTGGCTCATATTTGGTTTTTAAAGTCTCTTCCTTCTCGTCTTGGGGCTATCTTAGATATAGCTTTGAAAGATCTGGAACGAGTTCTCTATGCAGAAGCTTATATTGTTCTTGATCCAGGTGATGAGAATGTGACAAAGCTTTCTCGTTGTCAGATTGTGAGCGATGAAGAGTATGAAGCCCTTATAGAAGAGTACGGGAATGGTGCTTTTAAAGTAGGTGGTGGAGCCGAAGCTATTCTAGAATTGCTTAAGCAACTTAGAGTGGATGAACTTGTAGAAGGCTTGCGTGTTGATTTCAATAATGCAACTTCTGATGCTGCTCGAAAAAAGTTCCAAAAAAGAATTAATGTTTTAGAAGCTTTCAATATTCGTGATGAAGGTGGTGAGTTTTCTTGTAGACCTGAGTGGATGATGCTCTCTGTTATTCCTGTGCTTCCACCTGATCTAAGACCGCTTGTTCCTCTTGATGGTGGTCGTTTTGCAACTTCTGATTTGAACGATCTTTATAGAAGAGTGATCAACAGAAATAACAGACTTCTAAGACTGATCGAATTAGGTGCTCCTGATATCATTGTTCGTAATGAAAAAAGAATGCTTCAAGAGTCTGTAGATGCTCTTTTTGACAATGGTCGTCGTGGAAAAGTTTTCACAGGACCAAACAAAAGACCTCTTCGTTCTCTTTCAGACTTCCTAAAAGGGAAGCAAGGTCGTTTTAGACAAAACCTTCTTGGTAAGCGTGTAGACTACTCTGGACGTTCTGTTATTGTTGTGGGTCCAGAGCTTCGTCTTCATCAGTGTGGTCTTCCAAAGAAAATGGCTCTTGAACTTTTTAAGCCTTTTCTTTATGCAAAATTAGAAGAGCAAGGGATTGTTTCAACAATTAAGAGTGCTAAGAAGCTTGTAGAAAAAGAGCATCCTGAAATTTGGGATATTCTTGAAGAAGTGACTCAAGAGCATCCGATTCTTTTGAACCGTGCTCCAACTCTTCATAGACTTGGTATTCAAGCTTTTGAGCCGGTTTTGATTGAAGGAAAAGCGATCCGTCTTCACCCTCTTGTCTGTTTTGCTTTTAACGCTGACTTTGACGGTGACCAAATGGCTGTTCACGTTCCTCTTTCTGTGGAAGCGCAGATGGAAGCTCGTGTTCTTATGATGTCGACCAATAATATTTTGAGTCCAGCGTCTGGTCTTCCTATTATTGAACCTTCTCAGGATATCGTTCTTGGAGTTTACTACCTAACACGTGAAGATATTGTAGCTAAGGGTGCTCACAAGATTTTTTCAAACTTAGAAGAAGTTCGTGCTGCTTATGATCATGGAGAAGTTGGCCTTCAGGCTCCTATCCAAGTGAAGCTTAGAGGTAGCATGATCAAGACCACTCCAGGTCGTGCGCTTCTGTCTGAGGTTATTCCAAACGAGATTAGCTTTGATATGATCAATAAGATCATGGGTAAGAAAGAACTCGGTGGACTCATTGAACTTTGCTTTAGAACTTGTGGTGCGAAAAAAACTGTTCTTCTTGCTGATGCTTTAAGAACTGTTGGTTACCGTTACTCAACGCGTGCTGGTCTTTCTATTTCTATTAACGATATGGTTATTCCAGATCAAAAAATGGAAATTCTAGAAGCTGCTGAAGCTGATGTTCAAAAGATTAAAGAGCAATACTCTGAAGGTCTTTTGACAGAAGGTGAAAGATACAACAAAGTCGTTGATATTTGGGCTACTGTAACTGAAAACATTGCAGACTCTATGTTCAAGAACATTGCAACTAAAGAAGTTCAAACTCCAGATGGAAAAACTCACAAGGTTCCAAGTTCTAACAGTATCTTTATGATGGCAGACTCTGGAGCAAGGGGTTCTGCTCAACAGATTCGTCAGCTAGCAGGTATGCGTGGTCTTATGACTAAGCCTTCTGGGCAAATTATTGAAACCCCGGTAACAGCTAATTTCCGTGAAGGTTTGACAGTACTTCAGTACTTTACTTCTACTCACGGAGCTAGAAAGGGTCTTGCTGATACAGCTCTTAAAACTGCGAGCTCTGGTTACCTCACAAGACGTCTTGTGGATGTAGCTCAAGATGCGATTATCTTTGAAGAGGATTGTGGTGTTCAGGCTGGTGTAAAAGTTTCTCCCGTTCTTGATGATTCTGGGGTGAATGTTACTCTTGGTGAAAGGGTTCTTGGACGTACTATTTGTGGTACTCCGGTGTGTGACTCTTCGACAGGTGAAGTGATTGCAGAAGTTGGTGATGTTCTTGATGAAGAGAGCTGTCAACGTCTTGAGGCTTGTGGGGTAGAAGAAGTCGAAATTAGATCTCTTCTTCTTTGTGAGTCGCCAAGAGGTATTTGCGTCAAGTGTTATGGACGAGACCTTTCTTTCGGTGGTCTTGTTAATGTGGGTGAAGCAGTTGGTGTTTTAGCTGCTCAATCCATTGGGGAACCTGGAACTCAGCTTACCATGCGTACGTTCCACGTGGGTGGTACTGCAACTCACAAAGTTGAGAAGAGTACACTCGAGTCTCGATTTACAGGAACTGTTAAGTATGTGAATATGAGGACTGTTGCTAATAGACAAGGTCAAACCGTTGCTCTTTCTCGTAATGGTGAAATTCAGGTTATCGATTTGACTGGTCAGTTGAAAGAAGTTTATCCAGTTATTTATGGTTCTGTTGTGATACCAAAAGATGGAGACTCTATTGCTCTTGGTGATAGAATTTCTGAATGGGACCCCTTCAGTGTGCCTATTCTTTCTGAGGTTTCTGGTCGTGTTCAGTATGTAGATCTAGTAGAAGGTTATTCACTTGAAGAGAAAGTGGATGAAGCAACATTTCTTACTCGTAAAGTTGTTCTTGAGTCTAAATCAAGATCTCTTAAGCCAGGTATTAAGGTTCTTCTTCCTGCTTCTGCTATGGAAGATTCTACAAGAAAAGATCTTTATCATCTCCCTATTGGATGTACGATCTCTATTGATGAAGGAGCTGATGTTCAGCCAGGGGATGTTCTAGCTAAGATCCCAAGAGAGCAGACTAGAACAAAAGATATTACAGGGGGTCTTCCTCGTGTAGCTGAGCTCTTTGAAGCTAGACTTCCAAAAGCTCCGTCTATTATGTCTTCTGTAAGTGGTGTCGTGAGTTACGGTGAAGATATTAAGACAAAGCGTCGTGTTTATGTGACAGACTCTGAAGGTGTTCAACACGAGTTTCTTATTCCAAAATCTCGTCACCTTGTTGTTGCAGAAGGCGACTATGTCAGAAAGTCTGATAACCTTGTAGATGGTCAAGCTGACTTACATGATATTCTTTCTATCGAGGGACCACTTGCTCTTGGTGAGTATCTTGTCAATGAAGTGCAAAACGTTTACAGGTTACAAGGGGTTAAGATCAACGATAAGCACATTGAGATTATCGTGAGACAAATGCTTCGTAAGGCGCGTATTACAGATATGGGTGATTCAAACTTCCTGTTAGGTGATACTTGCTCACGAACGACTCTTTTGGAAGCTAACAAGAAACTTGAGAAAGAAGGTTTAAGGCCTGCAATGTTTGAGCCGGTTCTTCTTGGTATCACAAAAGCTTCTTTGGCTACAGACAGCTTTATTTCAGCTGCTTCTTTCCAAGAGACAACAAAAGTTCTTACGCAAGCTTCTATTAGCAGTCGTGTAGACAACCTCTTGGGGCTTAAAGAGAACGTGATCATGGGGCGCTTGATTCCAGCTGGAACAGGCTCTTCTAGTTACAAAGATATCACAGCAATGGAGATTGCCCCAGGTGATTCAGACTTACTTGGAGCCTCTGAAATGGAAGAAGAAGCGCCTAGTAGGTCTTCTGGAAGCTTCTAAAATATTAAAATCAAAGACTATTCAATAGTTTTTTTAAAAAATAATTGCGGAAGAACTGAGAATTTGCTAATCATTTAGTTTATTTTGTCAGAATTTCGCGAGTGTTAAAGGAAATTTAAATTATATGCCTACTATCAACCAGATTATACGTAAAAAGCGCCAAGAAAAGGCTACTAAATCGAAAGGGCCAGCTCTTCAAAGTTGCCCTCAAAAAAGGGGAGTTTGTGTTAGGGTTTATACAACAACCCCTAAGAAGCCAAACTCAGCTTTAAGAAAAGTAGCAAGGGTTCGCTTAACGAATGGTGCAGAGGTAACTTCCTACATTGGTGGTGAAGGACATAACCTTCAAGAACACAGCGTTGTGATGATTCGTGGTGGAAAAGTAAAAGACTTACCAGGGGTTCGTTATCACGTGGTCAGAGGAACACTTGATACACAAGGTGTTGCAGCTAGAAGGCAAGGTCGTAGTAAGTACGGTGCTAAGAAGCCTAAGAAATAATAGAAACACTATTTTTTAAAAAAGACGACTCCCTCTTTGGGATCGTTAGTTTGTTGGAGAAGAACATATGTCGAGAAGACGCGCTGCTGTTAAAAGAACAGTATTACCAGATCCAATTTTTGGTGATGAAATCGTTACGAAGTTTATTTGTACAATGATGATTGACGGAAAGAGATCTACAGCAGAAAGACAATTTTATGGTGCTCTTGATATAATCAAGGGAAAAACCCCAGAGAAGTTTGATGGCTGTAAAAGCAGTTTAGAAGTATTTAAACTAGCTGTTGAAAACGTAAAGCCTTTACTTGAAGTAAGATCGCGTCGTGTGGGTGGAGCTAACTACCAAATTCCAGTGGAAGTAAGACCTGAAAGACGTCAAGCACTTGCATTTCGTTGGTTGATCGACTTTTCTCGTAAAAAAGTTGGTAAGAGCATGATGGAAAGACTAGCCACTGAGTTTATGGACGCAGCTCTTAAAAAGGGTGCTTCTGTGAAGAAGAGAGAAGATGTTCACAAGATGGCTGAAGCTAATAAAGCTTTTGCACATTTCCGTTTTTAGAAAATATTTAGGATATTTTCTTTTATACCTTTTCGTTTTGTTGTAATTATAAAGCGTCATCCTGAAGAGATATTATGTTATCTTCTTGGATGACGTTTTTTTTTGATTTTTTTTTGTATGTAAGTAAGGACTTTATGTCTTCTGAAGATGTGACAAAATTAAGAAATATTGGCATCATGGCTCACATTGATGCGGGTAAAACAACGACCACTGAGCGAATTCTTTACTATACCGGTAAAATTCACAAACTTGGTGAGGTTCATGACGGTACCGCAACCATGGATTGGATGCCTCAGGAGCAGGAAAGAGGAATTACAATTACCTCAGCTGCTATTTTGTGTCAGTGGAAAGGCTACGATATCAGTATTATTGACACACCTGGGCATGTAGATTTTACAATTGAGGTAGAAAGAGCTCTTCGTGTGCTAGATGGTGCTGTAGCTGTGTTTGATGCTGTTCATGGTGTTGAGCCCCAAACAGAAACTGTTTGGAGACAAGCTGATAAGCATAATATTCCTCGTATTTGCTTTATCAATAAAATGGACCGGGTGGGAGCTAACTTTGAAGCCTCTTTTGAGTCTATTGTCTCTTCTCTTTCTGGTTCTCCAGTAGCTATTCAACATCCAATAGGCTTTGAAGATGGATTTTGCGGAGTTGTAGATCTTCTCACTATGAAGGCTATTATTTGGGAGTCAGAGGGTTTCTTAGAAGTAGAGATCCCTTCTGATATCTTAGATGATGCCATGTTAGCTCGTGAGATGATGATAGAAAAAATTGCAGAAGCCAGCGATGATGTGATGGAGCTTTTTTTAGAAGGAAAAGAAGTTCCCCTGGAGCTTCTTAAAAAAGCTTTAAGAGAAGCTACTTGTGCGAACAAGTTGATTCCTGTGCTATGTGGTAGCGCTTTTAAAAATAAAGGTATTCAGCCTCTTCTAGATGCTGTTGTGGCTTATCTTCCTTCGCCTGTAGATATTTCTTTAGTAGAAGGTTTGAGTGCTGATGATAAAGAAGAGACTCTTGTTAGAAAACGAGCTGCTTCAGAGCCCCTTTCTCTCCTAGCTTTCAAATTAGCTTCAGATCCTTTTTTAGGTCAGTTAATTTATGTGCGCCTTTATTCAGGGGTTTTAACTTCTGGTCAAGTGGCTTTGAACACAAGAACTGGTAAGAAAGAGAGAATCCAAAAAATTTTCCGTATGGAAGCAAACCAGAGAAAAGAAATCAAAGAAGCAAAAGCCGGAGACATTGCTGCTATTTGTGGACCTAAGGAAATAGCAACAGGAGACACTCTGTGCGATATTAAACACCCAATTCGTTTTGAGACAGTAAGTTTTCCTCAACCAGTTATTTATTTAGCTATTGAGCCAAAGAGTTCTGAAGACTCTGATAAACTTGTGAAAGCTCTTGATCGGTTGAAGCAAGAAGACCCTTCTTTTGACACGAAAGAAGATAGTGAAACGGGTCAAACTTTGATTTGGGGAATGGGAGAGCTTCACCTTGAAATTATGGTTGATCGCCTCAAGACAGAGTTTTCTGTTGGTGTTAATGTAGGTGTACCTCAGGTTGCTTACAGAGAAACTCTAGAAGGCTCAGTGAAACAAAAAGAAGTGATTGATAGACAAGTGGGTCAGGCGAAGCAGTTTGCTGGTGTTGTTATTGAGCTTGAGAGTTTGCACGAAGGAATTGAAAACGTTTTTGAGGACCACACAAAAGCAGGGGCGTGCCCTGAGTCTTTAAAGTCTCAGCTTAAAACAAGTCTTTTAGGTGCTCTTTCTTCTGGGCCAATTGCTGGTTTTCCAGTGATTTCTGTGAAGGTAAAACTTTTAGAGATTTTAGTTGAGCAAAATAATTTTGATCCAGTTTGTTTTCAAATGGCAGCTAGTCTTGCTGTGCGTAATGCTCTCTTTACAGGAAAAACAAGTCTGCAAGAGCCAGTTATGAAACTTGAGGTTCTTGTTCCTGAGGACTACACTTCTAATGTAATGATGGATTTGAGTTCTAGAAAAGCCAAAGTGAACCAGGTTTCCTATAAAGGTCATCTGCAAGTAGTAGACGCTCATGCTCCACTTGCAGGAATGTTTGGTTATTCAACTGAACTTCGCTCACTTTCTCAAGGACGAGCTACTTATACGATGACATTTGATCACTATGAGACTGTGTCAAAAAAGACTCTTGAACAAATTAAAGGTTAAGAAGATTTTTTAGCTTGGATAATGTGTAGCTCTGGCTTTTTTTCTTTCAAACCAAGGTCTATTTTGATTTTATCCCAAAAATGTTTCCAATCGGTTTTCTGTTGATCAAGATCACTCACTTGGTTTGAAGTGTGTAATTGTAAATTTTCTAAAAAAGTTATAGCGAGTCGTCTGATATTTGGGTCTGAGTGTGTGTGAGCTCGTCCTAGAGCTCTTGTCACACCTGCTTCTACGATGAAATCAGCGCTTTTTGTTTCACGAAGAAGAAGGTTGTTCAAGAAACGAATCAGAGAAGAAGCAAGCTTTGCAGCGTCCTTATGACTTTCTTTTAAAGATTCACCTAAGAGCTTCACAAGTACTTTATAGTGACTATGCACTTTTTCTTCAGGAAGAGAAAGATTTTGAAGATTTTTTATAAGAGGTCCAGAAAGTTGTTCTTTATTTTGGGTTTTATTTTTAAGAAAAAACTCTAAGAGTCCAAATAAAACTAGAGAATTTTCTGAGTGTTGAATCTCTTTTTGAAGTTTAGGATCTTTTTCATACAGATAAGCTAAAACCCAGAGAATATTATTTTTATAAATTGTTCCATTTAATCCTAACTTTTTTAATCCCAGAATAAAGTCACAAGCATCAAAGACAACCACACTTTTTCTGCGAAACAATATTTCTTCTAGTTCTCTTTTTTCTTTTAGAAGAGACTGTTTTAACTCTTGAGCTATCTTCCCTCCGCGCGGTATTGATAGTTTATGTTCTTCAAGCTTTTCTAAGAGTTGATTTATAGTTTGAGAGTTATGAGCTTTCAGTGAAAAATTAAAAAATAAAAAAAAGAAGCAAAAGAAAACTTTGAACCATTGCATAGATTAATCCCCTAAAAAAGAATATACTAGTCGTTTTTCAAGTTTTGTTTTTATTTTTATAAGGTATCTGAAATATTAAAGGAATGGGAAGTTGTTTTTTTTCAATTCTAATTGAAGAGATGATAAATGAGTAAAAAATTTAAATACATAACGATAATTTTTTTTGTTGGACTTTGGATGTATTCTATGACAGAGCCACTCTATACACCTAGTGCATTACCAGTAGGTAAAGATCATTTCGAATTTCCTGCAGTCATAGCACATAAAGGATTAACATCAAATGAATTCCCAGGAAACAGTCTGTCTGCTGTTCAAGAATTACTGGCAAGTACAATTGAAGGCATAGAAGTTGATGTTCGAATGTCTAAAGATGGCATACTGTTCCTCTATCATGGAGATACATTAGAGCAATACACAGATCATCAAGGTATACCTGAACATTATGATTGGTCACTCTTGTCACAAGTGCAATATAAAAACTTAGAAGAGAAACTTATATCACTTGATAAATTTTTCACGATTGTTGGCAATCAAAAAACTATTTTCCTTGATATTAAATCTCATAGAGTTATTGACGACAAGATGCCGTATCACCTTGTTGACTCTATAAAAAAGCATAGGCTTCAGGATAGTGTCTTTGTTGAATCTTTTAATCCTATTACATTAGCTGCTATCCGGTTATATAGTCGTGACATCATTCTAGTCTATGATTTTGTTGATAATAACAATGCATTTGGCGAAGAGTCGCAAGAACAATTTAATAAGATTCCCTGGATTTTAAGACAACACTGGGTGCAAAAACAAGTACGTAGAATAATTAGACCTGATGTATTAGGCCCTAGATTCAATTTAGATCCTAAGATATTAGAAGCCCTTATACTAAATGGTTACCCACTTATTAGTTGGACAGTGGATAATTTAAAAATTGCAAAATCTTTATATAACTCTGGTGTTAAAGGCTTGCAGACTAATAAAGCACATATGATAGAAAATATAGTAAAGCAAAGAGACAAAAAAATTTTAGATGCTGGAGGGAGTTTAGAGTTTATTCATTCAATGATAAAAGTCAATGATCCTAAAGATATTCAAGAAGGTATTAAAATTGCTAAGCAAACAGGAAAAGCTATTAGCATTGGTGGGCGTAGACACTCTATGGGTGGGCAAACTCTGTTTAGGGGATCTGTTTTTCTTGATATGCTTAATTTAAACACTGTGACTTATAACCCCAGTACGCAGACTATAACTGCACAAGCAGGAGCTACTTGGAAAAAAATCCAAGAAATTTTAGCACCCCATGGCAGAAGTGTAAAAGTGATGCAATCAGATAACATATTCACTGTTGGTGGCTCAATCGGAGTTAATGTTCATGGGTGGCAAGTAGGTGCATCTCCCCTTGGAGCAACAATATTAAAAATGACTGTTATAACTTCTGATGGAAAAATGCAGACTGTTTCGCCTTCTTCTAACTCTGAATTATTTAATGCTGTAATAGGAGGGTATGGTCTGTTTGCAGTTATTGTAGATGTAGAGCTCAAAACTGTTCCGAATTCCCTTGTAGATTTTCACGCTTTATTTACAAAAGTAGAAAATTTTCATAATATGTTTCATGAAAATATTAGCTCTAATCCAAAAGTAGAATTGGCTTATGCTAGACTTTCTACAGATTCAGACAATTTATTAAATGAAGTTGGTTTGTTTTGGTATGAAACCAAAAAAACTTTTGCCCCCCAAAATAATATTAGTCCTGAAAAACTTATCGCAATTAAACGTGGGGTTTTTAGATTCTCTGAGTATCATAATCTGGGCAAAAAGCTTAGATGGCAAGCTGAAAAATCCTATACAAAAATGCTTGCAACAAAACAAACATTAGTGAGCCGAAATGATGCGATGAATTCAGATATACATATTCTTTGGCCTCTTTATGGAAATAATAAAGATATTTTACATGAATACTTTATCCCTAAAAAACATGTGCATCAATTTATAGAAAAACTAAAGACCCATGTGACGAGCCATAATGTCAATATTTTGAATGTAACTATAAGAGAAGTTAAAAAGGATGTTATATCATTTTTGCCTTATGCTAAAGAAGATGTCTATGGTCTTGTGTGTCTCTTCTCTCAAGGAAAAAGTGAGCAAGATGAAGAGAGAATGAAAAACTTTACTCAAGCAGTGATAGATGATGCATTGAGTTTAAAAGGAACGTTTTATCTTCCCTATCGATTGCACTATAATGGAAAACAGGTGTTATCTTCTTATCCAGAAATAAAAAAGTGGATCAATCTTAAAAAAAAGTATGATCCCAATTCACTTCTGCAAAGTCAATTTTTTGAGTACTTGAATAGAATCCTTCAGGATGAGCTAGGAGATCCGAAGTAAAAGTAATTCCCCTTCTTTTCCTTCGCTCAAAGTATAATTTGAGTGTCTAAGAATTTTTCAATTTCTACTTTAAGTTTATTTGTTTCTTCAGAGTTTTTTTTCTGAGAGTCTTTTCTTAAGTCTAAATTAAATGCGATCATACTGGTTTCATGTGGTAAAAGTAAGTCTCTAAAACCAAATTCTAAAAGTAGGAATTGCTGGGCTTCTTTTGTTTTGCAACAAAGAAGAAGAATTTTAAAAAATTCTTTTTGGCTTTTTTCCCAAGGATTATCTTTAATTTTAGAGATATTTTGATGGCCAATACTTCCTAGGTATTCTTCTACTGCAGCTCTTGTTCTAAAGGGAGCTTTGTTTTTTCCAAGAAAATTTTTGCGTGCTTTTTTTGAAGAAGAGCAATTGTCTCTGTTGAGATTACCCAGTGTTTTTTTCAATTCTTTTGTTAAGAGCTCAAAAGTAGCTTCTAACACTATTTGATTCCTTTGCTGTTCTGTTGAAAACGCTTTAGAAGAAAAACAACATAGTAAAAGTAATAAAAAATGTTTTTTAAAATTCATATTCTATCCTAAGGAATTGTTTGTTTAAGCTTTTAAAAATCGTGATACTAGCGTAATAAAAAAAAGTTGACAAGAAGTAATAGAACTTAAATCGCCATCTCCTTTTGAGACGTCAATAGATAAGGTTTGTAGGTTTAAACTCGTCAGCTTTTCTTTGTGTTTCCTTTGATAAATGTAACTGCTTAATAATTGTAATAAGAATCGTAAAAATATAGATTTTCTTAAGAAGAAAATTGTCAAAATTTATGTGAAAGATTTTTCAAAAATAGAAAAGGCGGAACATTTTTTTTTATTTTTTTTTTTTTAAAAAAGCCAAATTGACCTGTGTTTGATACAATCTAAATATAGATTTATCAAATAAGAGGTTTTAACTATGAAGAGAAGAGGCTTGTGTCTAGGTTTTCTCATTTTTAGTTTTCTTTTTTTGGGTTGTAAACCTGTGGAAAAAGTAGGGTCCTCTTCTAGAGGGGCTATGAACAATCCTTCAGATGAAGAAACAATATTTAAAAAAGCCAGCTTTGGATTAACTCAAGAAGGAAATGATTGGTTTTTAACTCCCATTAAGTCTTCTGCTGAAAACACAAACAATTCTGATACATTTGGATTAGTTACAGAGATAAAAGTACTAGAGGTCCTTGTTGATGCTGAAAATAAGCCTTTGAGTGATGGTGAAAATGTTTTTGCAGCAGATGGAAAGGCTTACTCTATTAGAGGTGGTACTTTTCTTCTTAATACGG
>JACCDV010091632.1_pt1 | contig 26271 bp, 22 predicted proteins | sample 7446131 | NCBI WGS metagenome assembly JACCDV01 (sample SAMN15323448, study PRJNA562643) | freshwater metagenome | isolation source: river surface water | place: USA:Blue River Watershed | collected 2017-08-17
CGAAAGCCCAACTTCCAGTTACCAGTTATTTCGATCAAGCGCTCTTTCAGCGCGAACTGGAGACCATCTTTCAGCAAGGGCCCCGCTATGTGGGGCATCAGCTGGCCGTGCCCAATGTGGGCGACTATTACGCTTTGCCACAAGAAGGCGAAGGGCGTGCGCTCGTTCGCTCGGCCAACGGGGTTGAACTCATTTCCAACATTTGCCGTCACCGCCAAGCGGTGATGCTCAAAGGCCGTGGCAACCTGCAAACCCAAGGCAAGGGACACGGCGGCGGCAACCTGATTTGCCCCTTGCACCACTGGACCTACGCCCCATCCGGTGAGCTGCTGGGTGCGCCCCACTTTGCCCACGACCCCTGTCTGAACCTCAACAACTACAAACTGCGTGAGTGGAATGGCTTGCTGTTTGAAGACAACGGCCGCGACATCTTGGCCGACCTCGCCGGCATGGGCCCCGCCCACGACTTGAGCTTTGAGGGCTATGCCCTCGACCACGTCGAGCTGCACGAATGCAACTACAACTGGAAGACCTTCATCGAGGTCTACCTCGAGGACTACCACGTCGGCCCATTCCACCCAGGCTTGGGCAACTTCGTCACCTGTGACGATTTGAAATGGGAATTCAAACCCGAGTACTCGGTGCAAACCGTAGGCGTGGCCAGCAGCTTTGGCCGTCCCGGTTCGGACGTGTACAAAAAATGGCACGACGTGCTGCTCAACTACCGCAGCGGCGCACTGCCCGAGCGTGGCGCCATTTGGCTCACCTACTACCCGCACATCATGGTGGAGTGGTATCCGCATGTGTTAACCGTCTCGACCCTGCACCCTGTCAGCGCGGACAAAACGCTGAACATGGTGGAGTTCTATTACCCCGAAGAAATCGTCGCCTTCGAGCGCGAGTTCGTTGAGGCCCAGCGCGCAGCCTATATGGAAACCTGCATCGAGGACGACGAAATTGCCGAGCGCATGGATGCGGGCCGCAAAGCCCTCATGCAACGCGGCGACAACGAAGTGGGCCCCTACCAGAGCCCCATGGAAGATGGCATGCAACACTTCCACGAGTGGTATCGCGGTAAGCTCAAGTTCACTGACTGCTAAGCCCTTTCATGCAAGCCCTGTGGATGCTCCTCGGGGCTTTCTTTTTTGCCAGCATGGGCGTGTGCGTCAAATACGGTTCCGCCCATTTCAATTCGGCTGAGTTGGTGTTTTATCGTGGCGTGGTCGGCTTGGTGTTCATGGCCGTGATTGCCAAACAACAGAAAGTTCCCCTAAGTACACAGCACTTGGGCATGCACGCCTGGCGCTCTTTGGTCGGCGTTACCTCCCTCAGTGCTTGGTTTTTTGCCATCTCCAAACTGCCACTGGCCACTGCCATGACGCTCAACTACATGAGCAGTGTCTGGATTGCCGCCTTCATCGTGGGTGGCTCCATCGTCAACTGGAACCCTAAAAACGGCGACAGCCCCCTCACCCAAGGGCCACTGGCATTAGCCGTGATGGCAGGCTTTACTGGCGTGGTGATGGTGCTGCGCCCCACCATGGCGCAAGACCAAATTTATGCAGGCCTCATTGGCCTCATGTCGGGCTTCTTTGCCGCCTTTGCCTACATGCAAGTCACTGCCTTGGGCCGCGTGGGTGAGCCCGAAGCACGCACTGTGTTTTACTTTGCCATCGGCACCATCCTCGCGGGTTTGGTGGGCATGGGCTTCATGGGCACCTCCGAATGGCATTGGGACAACGCCATTTGGCTTGTGCCTGTGGGCGTGTTTGCCTCGCTCGGCCAACTGTGCCTGACCCGCGCCTACAGCCATGGCGCCACGTTGGTAGTGGCCAATTTGCAATACTCCGGCATTGTGTTTGCAGCACTCTATAGCTTGCTGCTGTTTGGCGACGATATCCCTCTCATCGGCTGGTTGGGCATGGCCCTCATCACGGTCAGCGGCATTACAGCCACCTTGCTGCGCGCACGCGCCGCCCCTCAAACCCCTGCTGAAGAACACTGACCGTTTTCACATCGACCTTGCCCTGAAAGATTCGCCATGCACACCACCTTGATTTCTGTTGCGCAACTCCAAGCCTTGCAAAGCAGCGGCGCTGCCTTGGCCGTGTTTGACTGCACCTTTGATTTGATGAACCCACCCGCAGGCCATGCCCAGTTTGTGGCGCAACACATCGCTGGCGCACAACATGCCGACCTCGATGAACACTTGGCCACACACGACCCCGCTTTGCGCGTCAACGGTGGCCGTCACCCCCTGCCGCAACGCGATGTATTTGCCGCGTGGTTGCAAAGTGTGGGCGTGAACAACGACACCCAAGTGGTGGTGTACGACCGCAACGGCATGAACTACTGCGGCCGTTTGTGGTGGATGCTCAAGTGGTGTGGTCACGATGCGGTGGCCGTGCTCGATGGTGGGTTTCAAGCGTGGGTGGCTGCAGGTGGCGCCGTGGCATCTGGCGATGCACACGCACACACCCAAGGTCACTTTGAATTGCACGCGCCTTTGGTGACGTTGGTAGACACCACCACCGTGGCCCAGCATTTGAACAACGGCACTCAGACCATCATCGACGCACGTGGTGCACCGCGTTACCGTGGTGAAGTGGAACCGCTCGACCCCGTGGCGGGCCACATTCCGGGTGCCTTGAATCGTCCATTCAATACCAACTTGGACGAGCAAGGTTTCTTCAAAACACCCGAAGCCTTGCGTGCTGAGTTCTCTGCCTTGCTAGGCAACACATCAGCGCACAACGTCGTGCATCACTGCGGCAGCGGCGTGAGCGCGGTCCCCAATGTCTTGGCCATGGAAGTGGCGGGCTTCGGTCGCACCGCGCTGTATGCAGGCAGCTGGAGCGAGTGGTGCAACACCCCTGGCCTGCCTTTCGAAAAGTCGTGAGCTCAGTGCTGCACCAACTCACCTAAAGCCACCACCAACACCATGCCCGCAAACAACCATGCCACTTGGGCAGTGGTTTCGCGTGGGCTCAAGCGTTTTTGCAGTTGGGGAATCAAGTCAGCCAAGGCCACGTAAATAAAGCTGCTGGCGGCCACCACCAAAAACAAAGGCAAGTAGGCGTGGAACGCGCCCACCAAGCCATAGCCCACCAAGCCCCCCACGGCTGTGACAGCGCCTGCCATCGACAAGCGCAGCAAAGCGCCTTTGGGTTGAGTCAAGGTTTGGCGCAACACCACCAAGTCGCCAATGTGGTGCGGCACTTCGTGCGTCATCACAGCCAGCGCCGTGGCCAGCCCCAAGCGCCAATCGGCCACAAAAGCGGCCGCAATCAAAATGCCATCGCCAAAGGCGTGCACGCTGTCGCCCAGCAACACGGCCCAACCGCCGCCACCGTGTGCGCCATGGTGATGGTGTGAATGTCCGTGATGATGATGCTGGTGTTCGTGATGTGCGTGTGCGTGGTCATGACCGTGTTCATGGTCATGCGCCTCATCTAGCGCGTGTCCGTGCTCATGACCGTGGTGCCACAACTCTGCTTTGTCCAGCAAAAAGAAAAACACCAAGCCCACCAGCAACACCGCAAACAACAATTGCGCCGATAAGTTGGCCTCGGCGGCGTGTTCAAACGCTTCAGGCAACAAACGTGTGAAAGCCGTCGCCAGCAACGCACCAGCAGCCAAGCTCAATAAATGTTGGGTAAAACGTGACAGCAGTGCGTAGGCCAGCAACGCCGCCAACCACACACTGCCCATGCCAGCAACCAAAGTGCCGACCACAATCAAAAGCAAAGTCATGCAGGGATTATCCCCGCGTCCGCATGATTCTTATGAATCAATCTAGGCCCAACAACCGGACAGCATTACCTTTCAAAATGCCAGGCATCACCTCTGGCTTGAAACCTGCCACTTCGAAGTCTTTCATCCAGCGTTCAGGCGTAATCAGTGGATAGTCGCTACCAAACAAAACGCGGTCTTTGAGCAGTGTGTTGGCGTATTGAATGAGCTGCTTGGGAAAGTACTTGGGACTCCAACCTGAAAGGTCAATCCATACATTCGGCTTATGTGTGGCAACGCTTAATGCCTCATCTTGCCAAGGAAAACTTGGATGCGCCATCACAATTTGCATATCGGGCCAATCAATTGCTACATCATCCAAATGCATGGGGTTGCTGTAGGCCAAGCGCAGGCCGCCGCCGCAACGCATGCCGCTACCAATGCCACTGTGCCCCGTATGAAAAATGGCAGGCAACTTGTATTCGTTGATCACCTCATAAATGGGCCAAGCCATTTTGTCGTAGGGGTGGTAGCCCTGCACCGTGGGGTGAAATTTGAACCCCTTAATGCCATCCTCTTTGATCAAACGTTCGGCTTCGCGTGCGCCCATCTTCCCCTTGTGTGGATCAATGCTGGCAAAAGCCACCATCATGTCGCTGTTCTTTTTGGCGGCATCTGCAATCTCTTCGTTTGAAATGCGGCGACGTCCAGTTTGCGATTCGCTATCAACGGTGAACATCACCAAGCCCATTTTGTGCTCGCGGTAATAAGCCACGGTTTCATCAATCGTGGGGCGACGACTGGAACCAAAGTATTTATCAGCAGCGCGGTCGTACTCCTCGCCATAGTTATCGAATGGGTTGCGACAGCTCACCTCTGCATGGGTGTGAATGTCAATAGCAACGAGGTTCTTGTAGTCCATGGTGAATCTCCAAAGTGATGGTCATTTTTTCACAGGTCTAGGGTAAGTCCTGATTATTTAGTTATTAGACATAACCATAATTCATTTTCAAATCAAAAGCAACCAAGAGCAAACCCGACCATGAATACGAATCCAGACATCCACTTTGAAATGCGCGGCGAGATCGCGGTCATCCGTTTGACTCGCCCCACCAAGCGCAACGCACTGAACGATGCCTTGATCGCATCGCTGCGTGATATTTTTGAAAACCTGCCCAAAAACACCAAGGCAGCGGTCATTGCAGGAGATGGCGATCACTTCTGTGCAGGTTTAGATTTGAGTGATTTAAAGGAACGCGATGCCGGGCAAGGCATGCACCATTCACGTTCGTGGCATTACGCGCTTGAGCGTTTGCAGTATGGTCCCGTGCCTGTCGTCGCTGCTTTGCATGGAGCTGTGGTGGGTGGTGGTTTAGAGCTGGCCAGCGCGTGCCACATTCGCGTGGCCGATGAGAGTACCTTCTATGCGCTGCCTGAGGGTTCACGCGGCATTTTTGTAGGTGGCGGCGGTGCCGTACGCATTCCTCGCTTGATTGGTGTGGCGCGCATGACCGACATGATGATGACGGGCCGCGTCTACAACGCGGTCGACGGCGAACGCGCAGGCTTTGCACAATACCTAGTCCCCACAGGCACATCGTTTGACAAAGCATTTGAACTGGCACAGCGCATTGGTAGCAACGCGCCGCTCACCAACTACGCACTGATGAACGTCTTGCCTCGCATAGCCGAGCAACCTGCCGATCAAGGCTTTATCACCGAATCGATGATGTCTGCCATTGCGCAAGCTGCGCCGGAAGCCAAGCAACGTGTGCGCGACTTTTTAGAAGGCCGCGCCGCCAAGGTTCAAAAGAGCTGATCACAGCCACAACCGGAGACAAATCATGACTGCAGTGAAATTTCGCCCCATGAAGTTTGGCGTCACACGCGTGAAAGTACGTGAAGGTCAAAACGGCATTCGTTACATGGTGGCCGACCAGGCGCTCGCCCCCTATCCCGAACGCATGACCGATCGCTTGGTGCACTGGGCAAAAGAAAAGCCAGAACAGACCTTGTTTGCACGCCGCGTGAAAAATGAAGACGGCACGTCTGGCGACTGGCAGCACATCAGCTTTTCGCAAGCACTGAGTGCAGCACGCCACATCGCACAGGGTTTAATCAACCGAGGACTCCATGCCGATCGCCCAGTCGTGATCTTGTCTGAGAACGACCTTGAACATGCCTTGATGGCTTTGGGCTGTATGGTGGCGGGTGTCCCGTATTGCCCTGCGTCGCCTGCTTATTCCACCATCAGCCAAGACTATGACAAGTTGCGTCACATTTTGAGCACGCTCACCCCTGGCTTGGTATTTGCCGCCGATGCTGAGCGTTATGGCAAAGCTATTCAAACCGCGGTGGGCACTGACGTGGAAGTGGTGTTGACCCACGGCACAACTGAAGGCCACAAAAACACCACATTTGCAGACCTGCTAGCCACACCCATCACAGCCGCCGTCGATGCAGCCATGCAAGCCACAGGGCCTGACACCATCACCAAGTTTTTATTCACTTCTGGCTCTACCAAGATGCCAAAAGCTGTGATGAACACGAACCGCATGTGGTGCGCCAACCAACAACAGATGTGCCAATCCATGCCTTTGCTGGCCGAGCAACCTCCTGTACTCATCGACTGGCTGCCATGGAACCACACCTTTGGGGGCAATCACAACTTTGGCATGGTCATCTACAACGGCGGCACACTCTACATTGATGATGGCAAACCTACGCCTGCGTTGATTCACGAAACCTTGCGTAACTTGCGCGAAATCGCGCCTACGGTTTACTTCAATGTACCCACCGGCTTTGAGGCGATTGCCAACGCCATGCAAACCGATGATGTGCTGCGCAAAAACTTGCTCAGCCGCGTCAATATGTTTTTCTATGCAGGCGCTGCAATGGCTCAACCCATTTGGGACAGCCTTTTCGCCAGCCAAGAACGTGAAGTGGGTGAGCGCATTGCCATGACCACCGGCTTAGGTATGACCGAATCAGGCCCATTTGCTTTGTTTGTCACCAACCCGCATGTGAAAACTGCAGACCTTGGCGTACCAACCCCCGGCTTAGAAATCAAACTCATTCCAGATGGCGACAAAATTGAAATTCGCTACAAAGGCCCGAACATCACGCCCGGCTACTGGCATGCACCCGAAGAAACACGCGAGCACTTTGACGAAGAAGGCTTCTTCTGCACAGGCGATGCCGTGAAATGGATTGATGAAAACGATGTGCATCAAGGCTTGAGGTTTGATGGCCGCATCGCCGAAGACTTCAAACTTGCCACCGGCACCTTTGTGAGCGTTGGCCCTTTGCGAGCCAAAATCATTGGTGCCGGTGCACCTTACATCCAAGACGTGGTCGTCACCGGTTTAAATCGCAAAGAAGTCGGGGCCATGATTTTCCCCACCGCGGCGGTACGTGTCCTCAGTGGCTTGGGCCCAGAGGCCAACATGTCTGAAGTGCTGACCAGTGCGCCTGTGGTGACGCACTTTCAAGGCGTACTCAACCAGTTGGCTGCCAGCGCCACTGGCAGCGCCTCGCGCATTGCGTGTGCGGTCTTGCTGAGCGAACCGCCCTCCATCGACAAAGGTGAAGTGACCGACAAAGGCTCAATCAACCAACGCGCTGTGCTCAAACACCGTGATCCTCTGGTGCAAGCCCTGCACGAAGGCACTGCCCCACATCTCTTGCTGCCTCAATAAAAAGGACAACGCATATGGACATCCAAGGACAAGCCGTTTTAGTCACCGGAGGCGCCTCTGGCCTCGGCGAAGCCACTGCCCGCGAGCTGGCAAGGCTCGGCGCCAAAGTAGCCGTTATTGATGTGAACTTGGAGCTGGCTGAAAAAGTCGCGGCTGAAATTGGCGGCATCGCTTGCCAGTGCGACATCACCAACACCGACAGTGTGCAAGCCGCCATGACCAAAGCCTCGCAGGTCCATGGTCCAGCCCGCATCTTGATGAACATCGCAGGCATTGGCACGGCCAAGCGTGTCGTTGGCAAAGATGGCCAAGCAGCACCGCTAGAGGACTTTGCGCGCGTCATCAATGTGAACCTATTGGGAGCCTACAACATCAGCCGTTTGTTTGCGGCTGAATGCGCCAAGCTACCGTCGGGCGTGGATGGCCAACGTGGTGTGATGATGTTCACCGCCTCTGTTGCTGCATTTGACGGGCAAGTAGGTCAACAAGCCTACAGCGCATCCAAAGGGGGCTTGGTCAGCATGACCTTACCCATGGCACGCGATCTAGCTCAGCATGGCATCCGCGTGTGCACCATTGCACCGGGCCTGTTTGCAACGCCGCTGATGAAAACCCTTCCAGAAGCTGTACAGCAATCACTGGCCGCCTCCATCCCTTTCCCTTCACGCTTGGGTAAACCCGAAGAGTTTGCCCAACTCGCTTGTCATATCGTGAGCAACGACCACCTCAATGGCGAAGTTATTCGCTTAGATGGTGCGTTGCGTATGGCGCCTCGCTGATCACCCTCACTTTTTCAACCCAAGCAAACCTTTAGGAGACAACCATGAAATTCAAAAAAACCTTGCTGACCCTCGCTACCACCGTGGCGTGTTCAGCCGCTTTGGCCGACATCAACATCGGTGTTAGCTTAGCGCTCACTGGCCCCGGCTCTGGCTTGGGCATCCCCATGCAAAACCAGCTCAAGCTGTTCCCCAAAACCATCGCCGGTGAAAAAGTCAACCTGATCGTGTTGGACGATGCCACTGACCCAGGCAAAGGCTCTGCCAACGCACGTCGTTTTGTAACCGAAGACAAAGTCGATGTGATCTTTGGCTCATGCATCACCGCCGTGGCTGCTGCCATGACCGACATCGCCTCTGAAGCGGGCACTGTCCAAATGGCAGGTTCCCCCGTGGGCGTGCCTGCTGGCAAAGACAAGTGGTTGTTCCGCTTACCCCAGTCGAACACGGTGATGGGCCACGCTGTGGTCGAGCACATGAAAAAGCAAGGCGTCAAAACCATTGGCTTCCTGGGATACACAGACGCCTATGGCGAGCAATGGCTCAAGGAAGTCACGCCTCAGTTGGACAAAGCGGGCATCAAGATTGTGGCCACTGAACGTTTCGCACGTACAGACACCAGCGTCACACCCCAAGCTTTGAAAATCAACGCCGCCAACCCAGACGCTGTGTTGATTGTGGCTTCAGGTTCAGGTGCAGCGATGCCCCAACTCGGCATGGTTGAGCGTGGCTACAAAGGCAAGATTTACCAAACTCACGCTGCTGCCACACAAGACTTGATGCGCGTGGGCGGTAAAGCTGTGGAAGGCACGTTCGTGGTCTCTGGCCCCGCCGTGATTGCAGAGCAACTGCCTGACAGCCACCCCTCTAAGAAAGTGTCGATGGACTTCGTCAGCAAATTCGAAGCCGCCAACGGTCCTAAGTCACGCAATCAATTTGCAGGCCATGCCTACGACTTCCAAATCACCATGGAAAAAGTGTTGCCTGCCGCGTTGAAAAAAGCCAAGCCCGGCACACCTGAATTCCGAGCTGCCATTCGTGACGGCATCGAAGGCATGGGCCGCACCGTGTTTGCACACGGCGTGATGAACTGGACCAAAGACGACCACTGGGGTTACACCATGGAAACCGGTGTGATGCTCAAAGTGGTGGACGGCCAATTCGCGGTCGAACGCTAAATCGCGCTCGGCGTGAAATAAACGCCCAACTGGCCTTTGGCTTGTTGGGCGTTTTGTAAAAAGTAGTTGTCAGAACAGAAACGAGACACAACATGGATTTCTCAATCGCCAGCATCCTGATGCTTGACGGTATGACCAACGGAGCCATCTACGCCCTTTTAGGCCTGGCCACCGTGTTGGTATTCACCGTGACACGCGTCATCTTTATTCCTCAAGGCGAGTTTGTGGCGTATGGCGCGTTGACCATGGCCATGCTGCAAGCAGGCAAAGTGCCGGGCACCGTGTGGTTGCTCATGATGCTGGCCGTGCTGGCTGCGCTGATGGAGTGCTGGAGTCGTTGGCACCACGACCGCAATTTGATGCACGGCATCAAGTCGGGCATCGTGATGGCCATTCCCCCTTTGCTGATTGCAGCCGTGACCCTCTGGGCCGCGCCTCAAAACTTTCCAGTCCCCGTGCAAGCCCTGTTGAGCATTGCGGTGGTGGCCACGTTTGGCCCATTGGTGTATCGCATTGCGTATCAATCGCTTGAATCGGCAACCCCCTTGGTCTTGCTCATCGTCTCGGTGGGCGTGCACTTTGCCATGACCGGCTTGGGCTTGTTGTTCTTCGGCGCGGAAGGTTTCCGCAACCCCAGCTTCTTGACTGAGAGTTGGACCGTCGGCCCACTCAACATCACGGGCCAAGTGGTCATCATCTTCACCACGGCGTTGTTGCTCATTGCAGCGTTGTGGATGTTTTTTGAACGGACCTTGTTTGGCAAAGCTTTGCGCGCGACAGCCGTCAACCGCACGGGCGCACGCTTGATGGGCATTTCTACCCATGCGGCAGGCCAGTTCACGTTCTTGTTGGCTGCGGGCATTGGTGCCGTTTCGGGCTTGCTGATTGGCCCCACCACCACCGTGTTTTATGACTCGGGTTTCTTGATCGGCCTCAAGGGCTTTGTGGCCGCTGTGGTCGCAGGTTTGTCGAGCTACCCAGGCGCCATGTTGGGCGCACTGTTTGTCGGTGTCGTCGAATCGTTTGGCTCGTTCTGGGCCAGTGCTTTCAAAGAGGTGATTGTGTTCACCATGATCTTGCCTATTTTGCTGTGGCGTTCACTCAGCAGTGGCCATTCTGATGAGGAACATTGAAATGCATCTCCGCTGGTTACTTTTATTCGCTGCTGTGCCATTGGTGGCTGTGCTGCCATTGCCTGATTTTTGGATTTTCCAACTCAACTACATCGGCCTGTACGCCATGACCTGTATGGGCTTGGTGTTGCTCACGGGGGTGTCAGGTTTGACCTCGTTTGGTCAAGCGGCGTTCGTGGGCATTGGTGCGTACGCCACCGCATGGCTCACCCTCAATCTGGGTTGGTCGCCTTGGCTCACCTTGTTTGTGGGCTTGGCGCTCACGTTTGTGAGTGCGCTGATTGTGGGTGTGATCACCCTGCGCATGTCGGGCCACTACCTGCCTTTGGCCACCATTGCTTGGGGCTTGTCGCTGTACTACCTCATGGGCAATATGGATGCCTTGGGCAAGTACGACGGCTTGCTGGGTTTGCAAAGCCTCAATGTGTTTGGCTTTGACATTGGCCAAGGTCGCCCCTTCTTTGTCTTGACTTGGCTCATCTTGTTTGCCTCGGCATTTTGCATGATGCAGTTGCTCGACTCGCGTGCAGGCCGTGCCATTCGCTCGCTGAAAAACGGCACACAAATGGCCGAAGCCATGGGCATCAACACCTTCCGCTACAAAGTCACCGCCTTCGTCATGGCCGCCTTGTTGGCGTCAGTGGCAGGCTGGTTGTTGGCACACTTTCAGCGCACGGTCAACCCGTCGGCCTTTGGCTTGAAGATGGGCATTGAATACATGTTCATGGCTGTGGTCGGTGGTGTGGGCTACATCTGGGGTGCCGTGGTGGGTGCAGGTCTCATCAAACTGATGGACGACTACTTGCAAGTGCTGTTGCCCAAACTCATTGGCACCAGCGGCAGCTACGAGGTGATTGTGTTTGGCGTGTTGTTGGTGCTGGTACTCAAGTACTTGCCCGATGGTTTGTGGTCGCTCGTCGCGCGCTACATGCCCCGCCGCGACCGCGAAGTAAATTGGGCCGATGCGGGTCACCTGAGCGAAACACACAAACCCCAAATTGGCGAATTGCTGTTGGATGTGCAAGACATTCGCAAACAATTTGGCGGTTTGGTGGCCGTGAACGACATTCGTTTCCAAATCAATGCCGGACAAATCGTGGGCCTCATTGGTCCTAACGGGGCGGGCAAATCCACCACCTTCAACTTGATCACGGGCGTGCTGCCTTTGACTTCAGGTGCGGTGAAGTTCCGTGGCGACACCATCAGTGGTTTGCCATCACGGGAAATTTTGCGCAAAGGCATGGCCCGCACCTTCCAACACGTGAAGATGATTCCAGACATGACCGTGCTCGAAAACGTGGCCATTGGTGGTTACAGCCGTGGACACACCGGCGTGCTCTCAGGCATGTTGGGTACCAACCATGAAGAAGAAAAACGCTTGTTCAAATTGGCCCAACAACAGCTCGAACGCGTAGGTATTGGCCACACCATGCACGAGCAAGCAGGCAACTTGGCCATGGGCCAACAACGCCTGATGGAAATTGCACGCGCCCTGTGTGCCGACCCAGCGCTGTTGTTGCTCGACGAGCCAGCCGCCGGTTTGCGCCACAAAGAAAAACAAGCTTTGGCTGACGTGCTGCGTCAGCTGCAAGGCGAAGGCGTGAGCATCTTGCTGGTGGAACACGACATGGACTTGGTGATGCAAGTGTGTGACAAATTGGTGGTGATGGAATTCGGCACGCTGTTGCTCGAAGGCACACCCAAAGAAATTCAGGAAAGCCCTGTGGTGCGCGCCGCCTACTTGGGCACCGAACACTAAGGACTGGCTATGACAACGCCCTTGCTCGACATTCGAGACCTCCATGCCGGTTACGGCAAAGCCGAAGTGCTGCACGGCATTGACCTGCACGCCGACGCAGGCCAAGTGATCACGGTCATTGGCCCCAACGGCGCAGGCAAAACCACGCTGCTTAACACCCTCATGGGTTTGTTGCCCACGCGCGGCAAGATGATCTACCGTGGCGAAGACATCAGCGACTACACCTTGGAAGAGCGTGTCATGTTGGGTATTGCGTTGGTGCCTGAAAAGCGCGAGCTGTTCAGCACCATGACGGTCGAAGACAACCTAGAGCTCGGCGGTTTTCGCCAAATGCGCAGCGGTAATTTGCAATGGCGCAGCCGCATGGACGATGTGTATGACATCTTCCCTCGCCTCAAAGAACGTCGTTTGCAAGAAGCTGGCACGCTCTCGGGCGGCGAGCGCCAAATGCTGGCCGTGGGCCGCGCCATGATGTCGCGCCCCGATGTGCTCATGCTTGACGAACCCAGCTTGGGTCTGGCCCCGCTGATCGTGAAAGAAATTTTCACCATCATCGAAACCCTGCGCAAAACAGGTGTCACCATCGTGTTGGTCGAACAAAACGCACGCGCCGCTTTGGCTGTGGCCGACTACGGCTATGTGTTGGAGATGGGCGAAGTCAGCCTACATGGCCCCGCTGCCGAACTGGCCCAAGACAGCCGCGTGATCGACACCTACCTGGGCGCTGCACGCAAAGACTGAGAGAGCCCCACCATGAGCCACTACCAACCACGCTTAGATGACGTTCAGTTTGTGCTGCACCACGTGTTGCACGCCCCCGAGCGCATTGCTGCACTCGCGCCCTACGGCGAAGTCGATGCCGACTTGATGAACCAAATTCTCGAAGAAGGCGGCAAGTTCATCGCAGAACAAATTGCCCCGCTCAACGCGACGGGCGACCACGTGGGCGCACAGTGGAAAGACGGTCACGTGACCATGCCCCCCGGCTTCAAAGACGCATACCAAGCGTTTTGGCAAGCGGGCTGGGCATCTCTATGCACCGCCACCGATGATGGCGGCCAAGGCTTACCGGCCGTGCTGGAAAGCGTGTTGTACGAATGGCTGTCTGCCGCCAACCACGGCTGGACCATGGCGCCCGGTTTGTTGCACGGCGCGTACGAGTGCATCAAGCACCACGCGAGTGACGAGCTCAAAGCGCAGTACCTCAGCAAAGTCGGCACTGGCGAATGGCTCGCCACCATGTGCTTGACCGAACCCCACGCAGGCAGCGACTTGGGGCTGGCGTCTACCAAAGCGGTGCCGCAAGCCGATGGCGCGTATTTGATTTCGGGCACCAAGATTTTCATCAGCGGGGGTGAGCACGACTTGACCGACAACATCGTTCACCTCGTGCTGGCACGCTTGCCCGATGCACCCGCTGGCCCCAAAGGGTTGTCGTTGTTCTTGGTGCCCAAGTTTTACCCCGATGGCGAAAAAGAGTCGTGGGTTCGCAGCGCCGTGCACTGCGAACGCATCGAGGAAAAAATGGGCATCCACGGCAGCCCCACTTGCGTGATGCGCTTTGACGAAGCACGCGCATGGTTGGTGGGCGACATTGGCCGTGGCCTCAACGCCATGTTTGTCATGATGAACGCCGCGCGCTTGCACGTCGCTCTGCAAGGCGTGGGCTTGCTCGATGCGGCTTGGCAAAAGGCCGATGCCTACGCGCATGAACGCCGCCAAATGCGTGCGCCACGTTCGAAGGACGCTTCACAAAATGTGGCTGGCGAAAAAGGCACAGCCCCCGCAGACCTCATCATCGAACACCCCGCGATGCGCCGTATTTTGGACACCCAACGTGCGTGGGTCGATGGCTCTCGCGTGTTGGCTTACGAAACCGGCTTGGCGCTCGACGAAGCCAAGTACCACCCCGATGCCGCCCAGCGCGAAGCTGCGCAGCGTTGGTGTGCGCTCATTACCCCCATCCTCAAAGCCTCGTGCACCGACCAAGGTTTTCATGGTGCCAGCGAATGCTTGCAAGTGTTTGGTGGCCACGGCTACGTGAGCGAATGGGGCATTGAGCAAAATGTGCGCGATGCCCGCATTGCCATGATTTACGAAGGCACCAACGAAATTCAAGCCATTGACTTGCTCATGCGCAAAGTGGTGAGTGATGGTGGCGCGGCCATGAACACCATGTTGGATTCGCTCAGCACCCAACTCTCAATCGCCAAAGCGCATGAAGCTCACGTGCTACAACTCTTTGACCAACTCAAAGCCACCACGCACACCTGCTTGCAAGCCGCACAACAGCCGGACGGGCAAGTACGTTTGAGTTGGATTGCCGGTGACTACCTGCGCATGGCCACCCTCGCCTTGTTGGCTTGGAGCTGGACACGCATTGAAGCCGCACAAGGCAGCGACAACGCACGATGGCAAGCACCTGCACAAGCACTGCGTGCATGGGTGTTGCCCGAGTTTGAAATGCGCGCGAACATAATTCGCGCACAATTCAAGCCAGCATGACCAACACCATAGACACCCGTTACCTGGAAACCCTCCTCGGCTACAACACCCGCCGAGCCACGCTGACCATCATCAGCCGCTTCATTGAACGCATGGCAGAGTTTGATCTCCGACCAGTAGATTTTTCAGTGCTGTCACTGATTGGGCACAACCCAGGCATCACCTCGCGCGAGCTGTGCAACGCGCTTAATATCTTGCCGCCCAATATGGTGGGATTCTTAAAAGCATTTGAAAAACGTGAATTGATCGACCGCACACCGCACCCCACAGACGGACGAGCGATGGGTTTGTCACTCACGAAAAAAGGCCAACAACTCATGCAAAAAGCAGAAGTTGTGGCCATTCAATCAGATTCCAGTGCAGCTTATCAACTCACTGCAACTGAACAAAAAACACTGATGCGTTTGCTGCAAAAAATTTACAGAACAGCAGACTGAGCTCATCAGCCTTGGCCCAGCTCACGCTAAGCCAAGAGCCAATCAACGCAGCACGCCCGCAAAAAAGACCGCCAGCTCGTCATAGCCATCGAGTGGCAGCACATGCGCCACATACTGGTCGGGGCGCACAACGATCATGCAGCCCCTGTCACGGTCGATACCGCGCATGTCATAGATGTCGCCAACACCTTTGTGATCCACACAGAACACTTTTTCGTGGTCTTGCAAACCCAGCTTGCCGGTTTTGGGTTTGAGCAACGACGGCATGTCTTCGTAGGCCAGTTGATCAAAGGTTTGTTGAAACACAGCACGAAAATCAATGATCGCGTCAATGTCTTCGCCCTTGCGGGTGTGCTTGACCACGGGTGAATTGGCATTATTTTCCAACCAATCAGCCAGCTGATGAATGGCTGACCCAGCGTTGGAGTTGTCTGCCTTGCCTGCGAAGGCATAAATACGCCAGCGTGCATCGGCCTCGGCCACGTGGCCTAGTTGCATTTGCTTGGCATCAGACACACGCACCACAGGCGCGGAGTGGAAGCGACGCCCCACTTCTTCGCCCTTGGCCAAAGCTTGGTGTGCGTTGGCAGCAAACAAGTAAGAGCTGTCGTACTTCACAGCCGTACCGCCGGTGAATTCGAGGTTGGCTTTGAACTGACGAATGATGCGCGGCTCTTCGGTGCCATCACGTTCGGCTTGCGTGGTCGGAGCCGACATGATGCGTGACCACTCGTGATCGGTTTCTACCAAACGCTTGGCTTCGGTCAAACGCTCTTTGGAGTAGCTGCGCAGCAAGCTGGCATCGGCACGACCTTGCAACACATGCACCAACTTCCAGCCAAGGTTGAAGGTGTCTTGCATCGACACGTTCATGCCCTGACCCGCTTTGGGCGAATGGGTGTGGCACGCATCGCCGGCGGTGAACACGCGTGGGTTGCGATCTTCCCCTTCGGGCACATCATCAAATCGATCGGTGATGCTGTGCCCAATGTCATAAATAGACCACCACACCACTTCTTTCACATCAATTGAGTAAGGCTTGATGATGCGGTTAGCGGCGGCAATCATGTCGTCTTGTGTGAGCTTGCGCTGTGCAGCCTTCTCACCCACATTGAGTTTGTCCAGCTCCACATACATGCGGAACACGTAGCCACCTTCGCGCGGCAAGATCAGGACGTTGCCCTCTTTGGCTGACGAAATCAAACACTTCTGACGCACATCGGGGAAATCGGTGTTGGCCAAAATGTCCATCACACCCCATGCTTGGTGTGCGGCGTCACCATGCAATTCACCACCAATGGATTTGCGCACTTTGGAGTGCGCACCGTCGCAGCCCACCACATAGTTGGCACGCACAGTGCGTGTTGCCCACCAGTTGACGCCGGTGGCGTCTTTCAAGGTCACGGTGACAGGGTGATCATCGGTGGTCGGGTCGATGGTCAGGCTCTCGACCTCCCAACCATAGTCGGGTTCTAAGCGTGAGGGCGAGTTCTTCATCACCTCAATGAACAACTCATGCAAGCGTGCTTGGTTGATCAAGATGTGAGGCATTTCTGAGCTGTCATCCGCCACGTCTTGCACACGGCCCACGCGTTTGATGTGATCGGGGTTCTTGGGGTCGGGCATCCAAAACGCGGTTTGGTTGACCCAATAGGTTTCGCGTTTGACCTTGTCGGCAAAACCAAAGGCTTGGAACATTTCCATCGTGCGCGTGTTGATGCCGTCGGCCTTGCCCTTGATGATGTTGCTGGGCATGCGTTCGATGATCATGGTGCTGATCTCGGGGAACTGAGACAACTGCGCAGCCAAGCACAAACCTGCAGGGCCTGTACCGGCAATGAGCACATCCACCTTCTCAGGCAAGGGCTCATTCACGCCACGGTTGCGGCGGTTGGGGGCGGCTTGTTTGATGTCGGGGTTGCCACCGCGAAATCCATCTTTGTAAAACTGCATGTCGTGTCTCCGTTATAGAAATGGGTCCGAATCCTCAGGGTAAACAAATGATAACTGTACTTACTAATATCCGTCAAGATGGTATGTATGATTACCAAATTGACATTTCCTCGGAGACACAGTCATGGTCATCCACGACATGGCGGGGCACTTGATACGTCGCCTGCAACAGCAATCCACTCAAATCTTTGCGCAACGTACCCAAGCTGCGGGCTATGACCTGACCTCGGTTCAGTATGCAGCGCTAGATGCCATTGCCAGCAACCCGCACGTGGACCAAGCCACTGTTGCCGAAATCATTGGCTACGACCGCGCCACCATTGGCGGCGTGATTGAGCGTTTAGAGACCAAGGGCTGGGTACGCCGTGTGGTAAACGAGCAAGACCGCCGCTCACGTGAGCTGTCGCTCACGGCCAAAGGGCAAAAGATTTACTTAGCCTTGCAGCCCATCGTCCATGCGCTACAAGCAGACATTCTGCAGCCCTTGAGCCCCACTGAACAAGAGCGCTTTATCAAGCTAGCACGCCAAGTGGTGTGGCACGACAAAGCCAATGACGCGCTTTAAACCAGAAAAATTAAGCGGGCACCCAAGCCACAGAAAATGAGGCCCGCCACGCGGTCAAACCACAAGGCCACCAACGGCCAACGCGCAAACCACTGCCCCACTTTGCCAGCGAAATAACCCAAACCGCCAAACAGCAACGCGGCTTGAACCGTGAAGGCCACGCCCAACTGCGCCAACTGCCAAGGCACATCGCCTTGTGAAGTATTCACAAACTGCGGCAAAAACGCGAGAAAAAACAACATCACCTTGGGGTTGATGGCATTGGCCAACACACCACGCCACAGCAACTGCATGGCGGTTTGATCAGGAGCATCGGTGGGCACATGCGCCCCACCACGGCTACGCAATGCCTGCACACCCAACCAAAACAAATACACGCCACCGCCCACACGCAACACCGTGAACGCCACGGGTGATGCCATGAGCAACGAGCTCACACCCACCGCCGCCAACGTGGTGTGACTTAAACACCCCAACGCACACCCCAAACCAAACGCCATGCCCTGCTTGCGCCCACGTGACATGCCCAAGCTCAACACCATGAGGTTGTCGGGCCCAGGGGAAATGGTGATGAGGCTGGCGGCTAGCAGGAAGGCTAGGAGTTGATCGAAGGTGAGCATAGAAAGCGTTTATGAGAGCTTAATGCGCCTCATCCCAGTTCGCCCCCACCCCCACCTCAGCCAGCAGCGGCACTTTGAGTTGCGCCACTTCAGCCATGAGGCGTGGCACTTCGGTTTTGACCCACTCCACTTCTAACGCAGGCACTTCAAACACCAATTCGTCGTGCACTTGCATGATGACTTTGGTTTGACGTTGTTGTTCATCAATCGCTTTTTGCACGGCCACCATGCTCATCTTGATGAGGTCGGCGGCTGTGCCTTGCATGGGCGCGTTGATGGCAGCACGCTCTGCGCCTGCGCGGCGTGGGCCGTTGGGACTGTTAATTTCAGGCAAGTACAAACGACGGCCAAACACGGTTTGCACATAGCCTTGGGCTTTGGCTTGCTCGCGGGTGTCGTCCATGTATTGCTTCACACCCGCAAAGCGTTCGAAGTAGCGGGTGATGTAGTTTTTGGCGGCACTGTTGTCAATGCCCAGCGCCTTGGCCAAACCAAAGGCGCTCATGCCGTAGATGAGCCCAAAGTTAATGACCTTGGCATAGCGGCGTTGCTCGGTGCTGACCGCGTCCACGCTCACGCCAAACACTTCGGCCGCTGTGGCGCGGTGCACGTCGAGCCCTTCATGAAACGCCTTCACCAAAGCCTCGTCACCACTGATGTGCGCCATGATGCGCAGCTCGATCTGGCTGTAGTCGGCGCTGGCAATCACGCAGCCCTCGGGGGCCACAAAGGCTTCGCGCACTTTGCGGCCTTCGGCCGTTCGAATGGGAATGTTCTGCAAGTTGGGGTCGTTGCTCGACAAGCGCCCTGTCACCGCCACCGCTTGCGCATAGTGCGTGTGCACGCGGCCCGTGCGTGGGTGAGCCATGAGTGCGAGCTTGTCGGTGTAGGTGCCTTTGAGTTTGCTCAAACTCCGGTGCTCCAAAATTTTGGCAGGCAGCGGATAGTCTTCAGCCAGCTTTTCCAACACTTCTTCGTCGGTGCTACGTGCGCCGGTGGCAGTTTTTTTAATGACGGGCAAGCCCAATTTATCGAAAAAGATTTCGCCCAACTGTTTGGGCGAGGCCAAGTTGAACGGTTGGCCCGCAATTTCATACGCCTCGGTTTCAAGCTGCAAGATGCGTTGCCCCAATGCATGGCTTTGCGCAGCGAGTGTGGGCGCGTCAATCAACACGCCGTTGCGCTCAATGCGGTACAGCGCTTCGCTGCTGTCCATCTCCAGTTGGTAGATGTGGCCGAGTTGGGCATCCGCTTGAAAACGGGGCCACAGTACGTGGTGCACGTCCAGCGTCATGTCGGAGTCTTCGCACGAGTATTCGGTGGCGCGGGCCACATCCACTTGCGAGAACGGAATCTGGTGCGCACCTTTGCCACACAGGTCTTCGTAACTCAAACCTTTGCGGCCCACATGGCGCTCAGCCAAGCTGGCCAGGCCATGTGGTTTGTGAACTTCGAGCACATAACTTTGCAGCATGGTGTCATGGGCGTAGCCTTGCACCTCAATGCCGTGGTTGGCCATGACGTGTCTGTCGTACTTGATGTGTTGACCCAGTTTTTTAGCATGGGGATTTTCAAACCAAGGCTTGAGTTTGGCCAGCACGTCGTTGAGCGGCAGTTGCTCGGGCGCATCGCCATAGCTGTGCGCGAGAGGGATGTAGCACGCCTCACCGGGTTGGACCGAGAAACTCAGACCCACAATCTCGGCACGCATGTCGTCGAGCGACGAGGTCTCGGTATCAAACGCCACCAACTCAGCAGCTTGCAACTTAGCGAACCATGCGTCAAACGCGTCCCACGTGAGCACGCAGTCGTAATGCTTGTCGGTCACCGCAGACACACTGGGTTCGGGTTCGTCAAACAAGCCGGGCGTGGGTTCAAACTTCGGCTTGGCTGAAGCTGGTTTGCCACCTGCACCTGTTGCACCGTCGTGGCCTTCGGCAATCGCACGTGCCAAGCCTTTGAAGCCATAGGTTTCGTAAAAGGTTTGCAGCGCAGGCTTGTCGGGATCGGCCAAGTGCAAGGCGTCAAGTGCGGGCAGGCCCGACACATAGGCCGACAAATCGCAATCGGTTTTCATGGTCACCAATTGGCGACCTTTGGGCAACCAGTCGAGGGCTTGACGCAAGTTCTCTCCGGCCACGCCTTTGATGGCGCTGGCGTTTTGAATGAGGTTGTCGAGCGAGCCGTATTCCATCAGCCACTTGGCGGCGGTTTTGGGGCCGACCTTGGCCACACCGGGCACGTTGTCTACGGTGTCGCCCACCAGGGTTTGGTAGTCGATCATCAAATTAGGGGGCACGCCAAACTCGGCGGCCACGCCGGCCACATCGCGCTTTTTGCCGTTCATGGTGTCCATGATGGTGATGTGTTCGTTCACCAGTTGGCTCAAGTCTTTGTCGCCGCTGGACACCACCACACGCACACCTTGTTTGGCGGCTGTGACGGCCAAGGTGGCAATCACGTCATCGGCTTCGACGCCCGGCACATCAAGCACGGTCCAGCCCAGCATGCGCACCATGGCGTGGATGGGTTCGATTTGCGAGCGCAAGTCGTCGGGCATGGGCGAGCGGTTGGCTTTGTACTCGGGGTAAAGCTCGTCGCGAAAAGTGGGGCCTTTGGCGTCAAACACGCAAGCGGCAAAGTCGGTGGGCACTTCTTTGCGCAAGGCTTGCATCATGTTGATCATGCCGCGAATGGCGCCTGTGGCGGCACTGCTGGGATCCCCCGGCACAGCGCGCAGGTCGGGCATGGCATGGAAGGCCCGGTAGAGGTAGCTGGAGCCGTCGACCAGCAGCAAGGTTTTGGATTCACTCATAGGTTGTGATTGTGCCTTGTGTGCTTGTTTGTTCCTGTTTTTGCTGAGCTCGCTGGACGTGGCTGGTGGGCGTCGCTGCTTCATGCTGGAGTACCAGAAATCATGGCAACGCCCACCAGCCACGCCCAGTCTGCGTCATAGGTATTGGCACGCAAACAACCACCATGCAAGCCGCAGTCTTGGGGGTTGAGGGGTGAGCGGGCAACGATTTCTGGTACCCCAGCATGAGGAGCCCGCTCATTCCTCAGCCCCCAAGCGAGCCCAGCCAAAACGAGCATGCCCCCAAACTACAATGGCACCAACTTTTAATCCCTTGGTAGTCATGGCAGTTTTCACCGAAGTTTCAGAGTCCTCCGCGCAAGAACTGCTGACCCAACTCAAGCTTGGCGAGTTGGTCGAGCTCAAAGGCATCCAAGGTGGCATTGAGAACACCAACTACTTCCTCACCAGCAGCACTGGCCCATACGTGCTCACGCTGTTTGAGCGCCTCACACACGAGCAGTTGCCGTTTTATCTGTACCTGATGAAACACTTGGCACAAGGCGGCATTCCCGTGCCAGACCCAATGTCCAACCAAGACGGCGACATTTTGCTCACCGTAGAAGGCAAGCCTGCTGCCGTGGTCAACCGCTTACGTGGCAAAAGCGAACTTAGCCCCACTCCTGCGCATTGCGCTGCTGTCGGCGACATGCTGGCTCGCATGCACTTGGCCGGACGCGACTACAACCGCCAACAACCCAACTTACGCGGCCTGCCTTGGTGGAACGAGACCGTGCCCGTGGTGTTGCCGCATTTGAACGAAGCGCAAACCATGCTGATTCAAACTGAATTGGCGTATCAAAATCACATCGCTGCCTCATCGGCTTACACCGCACTGCCCCGTGGCCCCGTGCATGCCGATTTGTTCCGCGACAACGTGATGTTTGATGGCACAACCGAAGCCCCTGAGTTGACAGGTTTCTTCGACTTTTACTTTGCTGGCGTCGACAGTTGGTTGTTTGATGTGGCGGTGTGTTTGAACGACTGGGGCATCACGCACGCCGATGGCGCGCACGATGCCACCAAAGCGCAAGCGTTCATCGACGCGTACCAAGCCGTACGCCCTTTCACACCGGCTGAGCGCCATTTGCTCAACCCCATGCTGCGTGCAGGTGCGCTGCGTTTTTGGACTTCGCGCTTGTGGGACTTTTACCTGCCCCGCGAGGCGAGCATGCTGCAACCACACGACCCCACACACTTTGAGCGTGTGCTCCAGCAGCGTGTCGCTAATCCTGTAACACTCTAAGTTATGAAACTCAACGTCGTTCCCGCAAAAACTGGCTCACTCTGGGTGCGCCAAGGCATTCGCGCTTTTTGGAAGCAACCGCTCGCCCTCACAGGCTTGTTTTTCATGTTCATGGCCAGCATGTCACTGCTCTCCATCGTGCCTGTGCTCGGAGATTTCTTAGCCTTGATGCTGCTGCCTGCCGCCACATTGGGCCTCATGGCCGCGACCCGTGAAGTGGAGTTGGGCAAATTCCCAATGCCATTCATCTTGGCTGCAGGCTTCAGAAGTGGCCCAGAGGGTAAGCGCAGCATGCTGATGCTTGGCGTGGTTTACGCCCTGTGTTTTGTGGGCGTGATGGGCATCTCCAGCCTGATCGATGGCGGAGACTTTGCCAGCTTGTATCTGGGCAGTGGCTCACTCGACATGGACACTTTGATGGCGTCTGATTTCCAAAATGCGATGTGGGTAGCCATGATGTTGTACTTGCCTTTGTCGCTCGTGTTTTGGCATGCGCCCGCACTCACGCATTGGCATGGTGTTTCGGTGACCAAGAGCTTGTTTTTCAGCACCGTGGCATGCCTGAGCAACTGGCGTGCCTTCTTGACGTTTGGTCTGATGTGGGTTGGTATTTTCTTTGGCACCACCTTGGTCGTCACACTGATTGGCCAATTGTTAGGCGATGGTGAGTTTGCCGCCATGGTTTTGTTACCAGCCATGCTGATGATGGCCGCCATGTTCTTTTGCTCAACGTATTACAGTTTCAAAGACTGCTTTACCTCAGACACGCTGTACGCCTGAGGCAAAGCGCTCAGGGTTCTTTCAGACCTGTGTGAGCTTGGCCACACTGAGCGCCAGCCACTTGGTGCCGTGACGGGGAAAGTTTACTTGCGCACGGGCGTCGTCACCCACGCCTTCAATGCTCACCACCGTGCCCTCACCAAACTTGGCATGAAACACCTGCACACCGCTGCGTACCCACGCGTTGGGCCCGCTGGTGACAGGCGCTGCACGTTGAGGGACAGGCTTGGGCGCTACCGCTGTAGCCGCACCACCACCCCATGCGTTGTTTTGCCAACCGTTGTTGTTCTGCCAAGCGTCACGTCGCGTAGGCATGGCATCGGCAAAGGCTGAACGTGCAGGTGTGATCCACTTGAGGGTGTGCTCGGGCAGTTCTTCAAAGAAACGGCTTTTCAAGTTGTAGCGCGTTTGGCCATGCAACATGCGCGTTTGCGAGTGGCTCAAGTACAAACGCTTGCGCGCGCGCGTGATGGCCACGTACATGAGACGGCGTTCTTCTTCGAGGCCATCAAAGTCATTCATCGAGTTTTCGTGCGGGAACAAACCCTCTTCCATGCCCGTGATGAACACGCAATCAAACTCCAAACCTTTGGAGGCATGCACCGTCATGAGCTGAATCGCATCTTGCCCTGCTTGCGCTTGGTTGTCCCCCGACTCCAAGGCCGCATGCGTGAGGAAGGCTGCCAAAGGAGACAAGGTTTCGCCCGTGTCGGCATTGATCATGGTTTGGGGTGCTGCAGCCGAGGCAGGGGATCCATTACCCTCTGTGGCCACAGGCTGACCATGCTCGTCAATGGGCAGTGCCACCGCATCACGGCCAAAGCCTTCTTGCGTGACAAAGCTCTCGGCGGCGTTGACCAGTTCCTGCAAGTTTTCGATGCGGTCTTGGCCTTCGCGTTCGCCTTGGTAATGGGTGATCAAGCCTGAGTGATCGAGCAACAGCTCAATGATTTGACGCAAGTTTTGGCCCTGTGTTTGCTCGCGCAACACATCAATCTTGGCCACAAAAGCGCTGAGGTTGGCTCCTGCTTTGCCTGCCACCGCAGTGACGGCGTCGCTCATGGCGCAGCCCATGGCGCGTGCGGCATCTTGCAACTGTTCGATGCTGCGTGCGCCAATGCCACGTGGGGGGAAGTTCACCACACGCAAGAAGCTCGTGTCATCACGCGGATTCTCTAGCAGACGCAAATAGGCCAAGGCGTGTTTGATTTCAGCGCGCTCGAAGAAGCGCAAACCACCGTAGACGCGGTACGGCATGGCAGCATTGAACAGCGCGGTTTCAATCACACGGCTTTGTGCGTTGCTGCGGTAGAGCACCGCAATTTCGCTGCGGTGTTGCACGCCATCTCCGCCATTTTTGCCATCGCCGACGTCGTTTTTGCCATCCCGTAGCAGTTGCTTCATCTCTTCCACCATCCATTGCGCTTCGGCAAAGTCGGTGGGCGACTCGTACACACGCACGGGTTCACCAGCGCCTTGGGTGGTGTGTAGGTTTTTACCCAAGCGGCCTTTGTTGTGGCTGATCAGGTGGTTGGCACTGTCCAAGATATTGCTGAAGCTGCGGTAGTTTTGCTCAAGCTTGATTTGGTGAGTCACCTTGTACTCGCGCACAAAGTCGGCCATATTGCCCACGCGCGCACCTCGGAAGGCATAAATGCTTTGGTCATCGTCGCCCACGGCCAAGATGGCACCGCCGCCTTGGTCCACAGGGCCTGCAAGTTGTTTGAGTCAAGCGTATTGCAGCTTGTTGGTGTCTTGAAACTCATCCACCAAGATGTGTTGAAAGCGGCGGCGGTAGTGCTCGCGCAGCGGATCGTTGTCGCGCAACAGTTCGTAAGAGCGCAGCATGAGTTCGCCAAAGTCCACCACGCCTTCGCGTTGGCATTGGGCTTCATACAGCTCATACAACTCGACGCGTTTGCGATCATCGGGGTCGCGGGCCACCACATCTTTAGGGCGCAAGCCGTCTTCTTTGCAACCCGCAATGAAGCGCATGGTTTCTTTGGGTGGAAAACGCTCGTCATCCACATTGAACTGTTTGCTCAAGCGCTTGATGGCGCTGAGTTGGTCTTGCGTGTCCAAAATTTGAAACGACTGCGGCAAGTTGGCTAGCTTCCAATGCGCACGCAAAAAACGGTTACACAAACCGTGAAACGTGCCTACCCACATGCCGCGCACATTGACAGGCAGCATGGCCGACAAACGCGTGAGCATTTCTTTGGCCGCCTTGTTGGTAAACGTCACCGCCAAAATGCCGCCCGGCGAGACCTGCCCCGTTTGCATGAGCCACGCAATGCGCGTGGTCAACACACGCGTCTTACCCGACCCCGCCCCCGCCAAGATCAGGGCATGCGCCTGTGGCAACGTGACAGCCGCCGCTTGTTCGTTGTTGAGGCCTTGGAGCAGGGGGGATGCGCCGATGGCGCTAGAGGGGGTGAAGGCGTTAGAGCCTGAGGGGATGTGCATAGGGTGATTGTAAAAAGCTCAGCAATCTCAGTGGCTGTTCTTCGCCCTATGTTTGAGAGTATTTTCCAAAGCCATCAATTCAGCTTCGTCGTTGCTGTCAGCTTGTTCGGCTTCTTGCAGTTTGCGGCGTTGGTCAAAGTCCATGAACAACGGTTCGATGTGCTGCTCCATGCGATCGTGGCTGACCTTGCCCGCATGGGGCAGCACCCTAAAACCGTTGGAGCTGATGATCTGCTCCGCGTTTTGCTGCCAAAAGGCCATGCGAATTTCTTGGCGGTTTTTGGTGCGCAGCTCGGCGGTTTCCAGAAAGATCACCACCAGCCGATTCAGAGTGTCAATCTCGTCTTCGGTTAAATAATTCTTGGCGACCAGAATGTCTTGCTTACGCACTAGATCGCCTCTAAGCTGTAGAGTTTTGTGCGGTAGTTTTTGCCATCAACGGCAGTTACCGAGGATTCCTCGGCAACTGAATCAGCGTCTAACTCACCATCTGCAAAGATGTTTTTGAGGTGCAGGCCAACGTTATCAGTGCTGACGTCGAACAAATCGGACATCTCGCGTTGCGA
>JACCDV010303025.1_pt1 | contig 26239 bp, 29 predicted proteins | sample 7446131 | NCBI WGS metagenome assembly JACCDV01 (sample SAMN15323448, study PRJNA562643) | freshwater metagenome | isolation source: river surface water | place: USA:Blue River Watershed | collected 2017-08-17
CTTGAATATCTAGCAGGCGTGAAGCTTCGCCATTAATTTGGTACTCGCTCTGACCATTACGGAAGAGAATGCGCGAGATGGTGACTTCGGTGTAATCGATCGGAAGTGCGCCATCGGTGTTATCGATAGTGACTGCAACTTCTGCGCGGCCAAGCGGAGCGCGCCCTGAAGTTCCGGCGAAGATGACATCTTCCATCTTGCCACCGCGAAGTGACTTTGCGCCCTGTTCACCCATTACCCAGGTGAGGGCATCGACAACATTTGATTTACCAGAACCGTTAGGGCCGACCACGCAGGTGATGCCTGGTTCAAGACGAAGAGTGGTCGCTGATGCAAAGGATTTAAATCCTTTAAGGGTGAGCGACTTCAAATACACGCGGTAAACCTATCGGTAGGTACGCCATTGGTATAAAAGCGACTCGTATCAAGTTGAACTTGAGGGTTTACTCTATTTCGCTCCGTAAAATTTCAAAGGAGGCGCGGGCTGCTGATTGTTCGGCTTCTCGCTTACTTTTACCTGTTCCTTCTGCAATGTGGCTACCAGCGACAACTGCGATAGCGGTAAAACTCTTATCGTGATCCGGACCTGTTTCAGAGACCTGATATTCCAGCGTTCCCTTTCCGAGGGAGGCAACTAACTCCTGTAACGCTGTTTTTCCATCAAGACCTGCGCCCTTGGCCATTGCACTTTCCAGAGTTTCTTTAATGAGTTTATTGACGACGATTGATGTCTGCGCAAAACCAGATTCGATATAGATAGCGCCAATGAGGGCTTCGAGAGCATCTGCCAGAAGTGAGTTCTTATCTCGACCGTTGGTGACTTCTTCGCCTTTACCCAGGCGGATGTACTGACCTAATTCAAGCGTGCGGGCAATATCTGCAAGCGCGCGCATGTTGACGATTCCAGAGCGGAGCGGAGATAGGCGGCTCTCATCGAGATCTGGATACTTGATATAGAGCTCTTCAGTAACGATGAGTCCAAGAACCGAGTCGCCGAGAAATTCCAAGCGTTCATTAGTTGTGGAAATTCCTGTTTCATAGGCGAAGGACCTATGGGTAAAGGCCAACTCGAGCAGTTCAGGAGAGAGTTGAACTCCTAATTGCTCAAGAAGTTTTGAGTACAGATCAGACCTCGAGAACCTGACGGCGGTTATAGGTTCCGCATGTTGGGCACGCTACATGGTTGAGCTTTGGCTGCTGGCACTGCCCGCAAGTAGAGATTGCTGCCGCTGTTGTCTTCCACATGCTGCGACGTGAACGTGTCTTCGAACGAGACATCTTTCGCTTTGGTACTGGCACGGTAATCGTCCTTAATCTTCAAAGGACCTTAATGGGCCCTAAATCGCTATGGCGCTAAGTATCGCTTATTTCTCTTGATTGCCAAAATCGGCCGGTTTTTCCAGCAGGGAGGCGAGCCCGGACCAACGCGCATCGACTACCTCGTGGCTATGGTCATCTGGCAGGGACTCCCATTTTTCGCCGCAATCCGGGCAGAGCCCCATGCACTCTTCATCACAGAGCGGGTTGACCGAGAGCGCCAGAATAATTGCATCGATGATGGGGATCTCCAGATTCATCAGGTCACCCTCCATCTGCAACTCATCTTCGACATCTAGATCAATATCTTCATCCTCGCGTCTTTTCTTACGACCCTTTTCATTTGTTGGCTCGTAGCGATAGAGCTCTTGGATCTTCCTATTTACAACTTGTTCAACCGGGTCGAGGCAACGAATGCACTCACCGTGTGCGACCGCATAAATCTCAGCGCTCAGAAGAACTCCTTCAGTGACTGATTCCAGACGTACATCGGCTTCAATCACATCGCCTTCTGGAACTCCAATGAGGGGAACTCCGATACGAACCGGTGCCTCGATGTCGAGCTCATACTCCTTCATTTCTCCAGAACGGCGCGGGAGTTCGTGAGTATTGAGAACAAATGGATTGGTAGTCATAGGTATGCCCAAAAAGTTGCGCTAGTCGTCAGAGTTAAGTTGTGAGAGAACATCCTTATCGTTTGCTCCCTCGAGACGTTCGCGTCCACGGGCAACTGCCTCCATGGTCTTATTGAGAATTACTTCAAGGGTGGCTAGTCGACCATCGATATACGCCTCTACCTCTTCGCGCTCTTGCGCTGCCAAATCGCGGGCATCATCAAGGATTCGCTTTGCTTCATCGCGAGCTGCCTGAACGATTGAGGTTTGTTCCACCATGCGAGCAACATCTTCGCGCGCAGTTGCAATCATCGCTTCGGCGCTAGAGCGACCTTCTTCAATAATCTGATCACGTTGCGTGAGAATTCCTTCGGCCTGTAGGAAATCAGCTGGAAGAACGTCGCGAGCACCCTCGAGGACTTCAAGCATCTCTCCGCGATGTACAACGCATGAAGCAGACAGCGGAACACCGCGAGCTTCTTCGACAATTGCTATAGCTGTATTGAGCTTCTCAATCGAATCCATGGTCATCGTGATTCTCCTGCTCGTGCTTTGAGGGCGGTATTAACGTTTGCTGGAACCATGGAGGAGACATCTCCCCCGTAGTGAGCCAACTCTTTCACAATTGAGGAAGAAAGGAATGAATGTGTGGGCGAAGTAGCCATGAACATTGTCTCAACCCCAGAAGCTTGGATATGCACTTGCGCCATCTGAAGTTCGTAGTCAAAGTCTGTGACCGCGCGCAGCCCTTTTACGATGGCTTGTACGCCATTCTTCTTGCAATACTCGACCAGAAGTCCGCTGCCAGAATCAACTCGAACATTGGAAAACTTCTTCACATTCTCGCCAATCATCTGGATTCTCTCTTCAATCGAGAAGAGACCAGATTTATTGCGATTTACGAAGACCGCAACGATGACTTCATCAAATTGCAGGCTGGCGCGCTCAATAATGTCTAGGTGGCCAAAGGTGATGGGATCAAAGGATCCTGGACACACAGCGCGTTTCATGGTGCAAACGCTAGCAATGAATCCGGTTGTTATCCATTCTCACCATCTGTAAGCGTGGGAGCCCCATAAAAAATTGTTGCCTGACCATAGTTTTTTTCACGAATCGGCGAGAGGCCATCAGGCCACGAAATTTCTTTGACGCGACTATTTCGCTCTACTGCAATCAGCCCCTGTGGGTCGATAAATCCACCATCTCGAAGCAAGATAAGTGATTCCACAACATCGATATCTGAGACATCGTAAGGTGGATCAACGTAGATAAAGTGATAGCTCTGTTGCGCTTTATCTTGCAAGAAACGATGGACGCTCATCGCATAGAGATGAAAAGTCCCGGGGCAATGTGCGCTCTTAATGCTTTCGTAATTTGCAGTAATCGCTCTAGCTGCAGCGTCATCCTTTTCAACCGCGTGGACAAGGGATGCACCGCGCGATAGTGATTCGAGTGCAATTGCACCAGTACCTGCATAGAGATCGAGAACACGTAGACCTTCGAAATCGCCGAATTCGGAAGCCAGAGTTGAGAAGAGCGCCTCACGTGCGCGATCAGAGGTAGGTCGAGTTGATGATCCAACTGCATCGAGCGGTCGCCCTTTGGCAAGCCCAGCAATGATTCTCATCTATTACGCCTTATCTATAAATTCTGCAGTCGCATCTGCCTGCACTTGCGCAAGTTCTGCCGCCAGAAGTGGGTAGTCCTGCAACCCTGTATCGAGAAGTGTAGATGCATCTTCGCGGGCAGATTCAATGAGCGATTCATCACGAAGAACGCGCAGAAGACGAAGATGAGATTTACCGCCAGATTGGCTCGCGCCAAGCACATCGCCTTCACGTCGTTGCTCTAAATCGATGCGCGAGAGTTCAAAACCATCAAGAGTTTCAGCCACGGCATCAAGTCGAACACGTGCAGAGCTATCAGGAACTGCGCTTGTCACCAGAAGACATAGACCTGGTGAAGTACCTCGACCAATGCGGCCTCGTAGCTGGTGTAGCTGAGAAACGCCAAAGCGATCGGCATCCATAATCACCATCACCGTAGCGTTAGGAACATCCACTCCCACTTCAATAACCGTGGTTGAGACCAGGACATCAATCTCTTTATTGGCAAAGGCACGCATCGTCGCATCTTTCTCTTCCGCTGATAGTCGTCCGTGTAACGGTGCGACTTTGAGCCCGCTCAGCGGTCCACTCTGCAATTGCGGGCCAAGTTCTTCAACGGAGGCAATCACAGTTGCGGATTCACCCATGAGAAAATCCATATCTGCATCTTCTGAAATTGCTGCAGAGATACGTGGGGCAACGATGTATGCCTGGTGGCCTTGGCTTACCTCTTCTTTGATACGGCTCCATGCCCGCTCTAGATAACCTGGCTTTTCCAGGACAGGAACAACGTGCGTAGTGATGGGCGCTCTCCCTAATGGAAGTTCGCGCAGAGTCGATACATCCAAATCTCCAAAGACTGTCATGGCAACTGTGCGCGGAATAGGAGTTGCTGTCATCACCAGCAAGTGTGGTGGGTTTACCGCTTTACTCTTAAGTGCATCTCGTTGTTCTACACCAAAGCGATGTTGCTCATCAACAATAATCAGACCCAAATCTTTAAATTCAACGCTCTCACCAAGAAGTGCATGGGTTCCGATAACTATTCCGGCATCTCCCGAGGCCGCCTTTGCTAACGCCTCGCGTCGGGCCGCAGCAGTTTGTGACCCAGTAATGAGAGTTACTTGTGTCGCCTTCTCTTGCGAACCCAACATGCCACCTTGAGATAGTGGGCCGAGAAGCTTTTCGATAGTGCGCAGATGTTGCGCGGCAAGTACTTCGGTAGGTGCAAGTAGCGCCGCCTGTCCGCCATTATCAATAACTGTCAGGGCTGCCCGAAGTGCAACGATTGTCTTTCCGGAACCAACTTCGCCTTGTAGCAAACGATGCATCGGGTGCGGCTGAGCGAGATCATCTGCAATCTCACGCGCAACCGCGACCTGACCGGCCGTTAATTCAAAAGGCAAAGATGCATCAAAAGCTGTGAGCAATCCACCACTTTTCACCGGGCGTGCTACAGCATCGAGACCCTTGAGTTCGCGCCGTCGAGTAAGCAGGAGCAATTGCAGAAGCAGCGCTTCATCAAAGGTAATTCTCTGCCGTGATTTCTCCGCGCTATCGAGATCTACCGGATTATGTAGCTGTACCAGCGCTTGGTGCAAAGTGGGATAGCCATACTTATCGCGCACCCAGTCCGGCATAAAATCTGGAACTTCATCAAGTGCGCCTATTGCAAGTTCTATACATTGTGCGATCTTCCAGGATGGTAACTTCGAGCTAGCTGGATACATGGGCAGGTATTTGCCAGCAAATCCTTCAACTGCAGAGTCGACATCACTGCCATCGGCAATCAATTCATAATCAGGGTGTGCTAATTGACGCTTGCCGTTAAATACGCCTACCTTCCCAGCGAAGAGCCCCTGCTTTCCTACCTTGAGTTCTTTCTCGCGCCACGCCTGATTAAAGAAGGTCAGCGATAACTTGGCCGTTCCGTCAGTGACAACTACTTCAAGGATGTTCCCTTTGCGCGCATGCAACCTTCGACTAGTAGCGCTGTAAATCTCGGCCAGAATCGTGACCTCATCACCTTCGATGAGTTCAGAGATATTGGAAAGTTCGCCCCGGACTAAATACCTACGGGGATAGTGATGCAGCAGATCTGAAATAGTTGTATAGCCAAATAGTTCACGCAGCACCTTGGTTGTTCTATCGCCTACGACTCCCACTAGTTTCGAGTCGAGGGTAGCCATGTGCCTATTCTCTCTACTTACGGGTCTAACGCTCGGTAAATCCCGCTGTAGTACGCATGGATTCGCTCTATCCGCCCCCCTCTTGCTACCCTTACGCCCTGATTTCAGTATGGAATCTTTTTAATCTAGAAGGAGTACCTCTCATGGCATCTTCATGCGACATCTGTGGCAAGGGCCCAAGCTTTGGTAACAACGTTTCACACTCACAGGTGAAGACACGTCGTCGCTGGAATCCAAATATCCAGCGCGTGAAGACTCTGGTTGCAGGTACTGCAAAGCGTCAGAACGTATGCACTTCATGCCTCAAGGCTGGAAAAGTCACACGCTAATTCGCTAGATCTTTACTGAAAATGGCTCCAGGAAACTGGGGCCATTTCCTTTTCTATACCGGTAATTCCTGAACCCGCAACGACATCACCGATATGAAGGCCTGGCAAATTCTTTCCTGTGGCCAGAAGAACATGATCCTCTCCTCCACCCAGAATCCATTGCCAGACATCGACGTTGACTTCAGTAGCCAAATCATTGAGCTCGTTGAATTCACTCGATTGCGTAAAGAGAGATTGGTTGAGCGCAAGTGATACCCCCGAAGCAAAAGCAAGTTATCCACCCTGCACCATCAGTGAATCGCTGAGATCGACCATCGCGGAAGCGTTGGCAAAATCAATTGCGTAATCAAGAGTTGGGGCAGAAAATTGCGAGAGCGCCATATCTGCCGCTGCAGAGTTCAGTGAAATTTCTTGAGTAAGGAGCTCCAGCCCTGCCGCCGACCAACCGGGAAGAGATGAGAGATAAATGGAGTCACCCACCTGCGCTCCGCTTCGGGTAATCGGTTGAGAGGCTGTACCAACGGCAGTCATGGCGATAACAATCTGAGAGGCGCGCGCAATATCTCCACCCACAATCACAGCACCCGCCAAAGTCGCTTCATGTTGCATTCCCCGCGCTAAATTTTCGATCCAGCTGATCTCTTCAGTGCCGGTGAGCGAAACTGCCGCAACCAGATATTCGCAGCGACCACCCATCGCCAAGATGTCGGCAACATTTGCAGCGGTAATCTTTCGACCAATATCAAAGGGCGAAGACCATTCGGTCTTAAAGTGAACTCCCTCAACCGCCATATCAGAGCTAATAACCGAGCGTGGTGAAGTTGCAACCACCGCAGCATCATCGCCGATTCCTAGGTGGATTCGTGGATCCTGGCTAGCGAATATCTTTTGTAATACAGATATAACATCGCTCTCGCTAAATCCCATAGCCATAAGCCTAGGACATGGGATAGCGTTAGGGCGAAGCGAAAGGAAATTCATATGTCTGTACAGGCCTATATCTTGATTCAAACCGAAGTCGGAAAAGCTAACTCTGTTGCGGCTGCTATCAAGGCAATTCCTGGGGTTTCACTCGCTGAAGGTGTGACCGGTCCTTACGACGTGATCATGCGTGCTGAGGCTCCATCAATGGAAGAGTTTGGTCGCGCAATCTTGAGCAAGGTGCAAGCAGTGCCTGGAATTACCCGCACACTCACCTGCCCAGTCACAAATTAATTTAATTACCGAGCGGACCATTTGTGCGAGCGAGTGCGCTCTGTAACAAATGTGAAATCACCTCTGTATAGCTGACTCCACTTGCCGCCCACATCTTTGGAAAGACCGAAGTTGAGGTAAAGCCAGGCATCGTATTGAGTTCGTTGATGATTACCTGCCCTGAATTGGTAAGGAAGAAATCAACTCGCGCTAAACCAGAGCATCCCAGCGCTTTAAAAGCAGCAATGGCTGAACTGCGAATCGCCTCTGCAGCCGTTGCGGTGATGGGAGCAGGTAGTTCAATATCGGTTGCGCCATCAAGGTATTTAGCTTCAAAGTCGTAGAACTCAAACTTTGAGTCAATCACAATCTTGCCCACGATAGATGCTTGAGGTTGGCCATCAATTTCAAGAACGGCGCATTCAATTTCAGAGCCGACAATGGCTTTTTCAATCATGATCTTTGGATCAAAAGAAAAAGCATCTAGGACTGCAGCGGTGAGATCGCCTTCGCTCTTTACCTTTGAAGTTCCACGCGATGAGCCGCCTCGAGCGGGCTTCACAAATACGGGATAACCAAGGTCAGAAACCTCTTTTGTGATTTCTGCAGAGCCGGTCTGCCATTGACTCTTCTTCACAACTAATCCTGGCGCCGTCGCTATTCCATGGGATGCAAAGATTGGTTTGGCAAATGATTTATCCATCGCAACCGCTGAAGCTAAAACCCCGGAGCCCACGTAAGGGATGTCAGCAATTTCAAGTAAACCTTGAATCGTTCCATCTTCACCAAATGGCCCATGCAAAAGCGGAAAGACCATATCTATCGCGAGGTTTTTTCCACTTGAGGTAAACCCTGCGACATCTGAAACCACTGCTGGCGCAGATTCAGGAACGGAAGGAAGAGTTTTTCCAGAGATTGACATGGGATGGTCTTGTGGAATAAGAACCCACTTACCTGACTTAGTGATTCCGATCAGTAGCGGTTCATATTGAGTGCGATCTATTGCACCCAGTACTCCCCCAGCAGAGATACAGGAGATTTCATGCTCGCTACTGCGTCCTCCGCAGATGATTGCAACGCGCTTTTTCATCGGATGAAATTCTCAGCTTTCGTAGTGATCTCCATGAGCTTCTGCAAAGCAGCAGCTGGGGTCAATTGTTCACTGACAATCTCTCCGACTGCTTCAATGACAGGCACTTCTATGCCAACGCGATGGGCAATTTCCGCAACTGCGCCTGCAGATGCCACACCTTCGACTGTCTTTGCTACCTGTTCACGTGCCTGGGCCATCGAGCCGGTACGTCCCAGGACTTCACCGAATGTGCGATTGCGAGAAAGAGGTGAACCACAACTTGCTACTAAATCGCCCATGCCGGCAAGGCCCGCAGCAGAGAGTGGATCCGAACCGTGCGCTGCGCACAGGCGAGCAACTTCATTAAGTCCGCGGGTAATCAACATAGCTTGGGTATTTTCACCAAAACCCATACCGATAGAAATTCCGACAGCGAGAGCGATCACGCTCTTTATCGCACCCGCCAGTTCGCACCCCATCACATCGACTGAGGTATAGACACGATAGTACGGAGTACGGAAGAGATCTCTCATTTGATCAGCCAACTCTTGCGTTGGCGCAGCTGCGACAGCGCCTGCTGGTTGGCGTAGTACGAGCTCGTCAGCGAGGTTGGGGCCAGTGATGAGTGCAATCGCGTGTGGTCCTAGAACATCTTCGATGACTTCAGTCATACGCATCTGAGTGCTGATTTCAATGCCTTTAAGGGTGCTGACGATGATTGAATCACTTGCGAAGAAAGGCTTCCACTCTTGTAAAGTCACGCGAAGCTGCTGCGCCGGTATGGCTAGAACATAGATATGAGAATGTGCAAATGCTTGCGCTAAATCAGTAGTCGCTTTCAGCGATAGCGGGAGTTCATGGCTACCCAAGTACTTCTTATTTGTATGCGTTGAGTTGATTTCGGCAATCACATCTTCGCTACGACCCCAGAGCAATACATCATTTCCAGCATCGTTAAGAACTTGCGCCATGGTTGATCCCCAGGCGCCTGCTCCGAAAACGGTGACGGTACTCATTTCCTCTTCTTCTTGAAGTTACCGGTGCGCGGTAAATCAGATGTGTGAGGGTCAAAGATTACTTCAGGGCGCTTCTGCCCACGAATCTCTTCAAGGAGCACGGTAATTGCGCGCATGATTTCAGCAGTTGCCTCAATCAACGCCTGCGGATCTTCAGCCTTGCCTTTCCAACGTGAGAGATCGACCGGCTTTCCGGCGCGAATCACAATTGTTTTTCGTGGGAAGAGGCTCAACTTCGTTGTGTAGTTAGGGACGATGAGTTGTGAACCCCACTGCGCAATCGGAATGACTGGAGTATCGGTTGCAAGCGCGAGCCTGGCGCAACCAGTCTTGGCAATCATCGGCCACAAGTGCGGGTCGCGCGTCAGCGTTCCTTCGGGATACACCCCAAGCATGTGGCCTTTTTCGAGCAGAATCTTTGCGTGATCGACCGCCTTCTTAGCATCGGAAGTTTCACGCTCAACTGGAATCTGACCTGCAGCTAACAGAATCTTGCCGATAACTGGAACTTTAAAGACCCCGGACTTTCCAAGGTAGCGAGGTGCGCGACCATTGCGGAATAAGAAGTGGGTAAAGACCAAGACATCTAGGTAGGACATGTGATTACTGGCAACGATTACTCGTCCAGTCGCTGGGATATTTTCTGCGCCCTTCCAATCTCGCTTCATCACTAGGTTGAAGATAGGAATAAGAACGCCAGCGCCAAATTTAAAGGCGCGATTGGTGCCGAGCGGATATCCGCTAGGTGGTGCATAAGAAACCTTGAACTGCGCCATATCTAGAATCCTAGCGATAAAAAAATCAGGGCCCGCTTGTAGCGGACCCTGATTTTTAAGAAATGAAGATTTACTTCTTCTTCTTTGCAGCCTTCTTAGCTGGCTTGCGCTTTGCAGGAGCCTTCTTGGCAACCTTCTTCTTAGCTGCTGCCTTCTTCTTTGCAGGAGCCTTCTTCGCAGCCTTCTTAGCTGCTGGCTTTGCTGCTGCCTTTGGAGCAGCCTTTACCTCTGGCTTTGGAGCTGGACCGAGCTTGCGATCGCCAGCGATTACTTCCTTGAGAGCCTTTGCAGGTAGGAAGCGAGCCTTCTTTGAAGCCTTGATCTTGATGGTTTCGCCGGTGAATGGGTTACGTCCCATACGTGCCTTGCGATCAACCTTCTTAAACTTACCGAAATCATTGATCATGACATCGTTGCCTGCTGACATGTTACGGACGATTGTGTCGAACACGATGTCTACAGCGTGAGCTGCTTCCTTCTTGCTGCCGTTGAAGTGTGGGGCCAACGCAGCGATGAACTGGGCCTTATTCATTCAATTCCCCTTAAGTTTACGCGTAAATAATTAAGCTTTTGCTTAACTGAGTAAAACTTAAACCTATTTAAGGGGTGAGAGCGTTATTGGCGCACGCGTGTCGCACTTTTATATTCTGCGAAAATTCGCATTTTTATGCGTAAAAAACTCTCATTCTTAAGTTGAGACTTTTACAACTAGCGCTCACCCCGTCGGTAAAAATCAGCGATTTACGCTCATTTTTAACCGTTAAATTCGAATTGGAAGCGTCTTTGGCTTATATGCAGGGCGCTTTGCCTCAAAGGCATCGATGAAATCAGTCTGTTTCAAGGTTAATCCGATGTCATCGAGACCTTCCATGAGACGCCAACGTGTGTAGTCATCAAGTTCAAAGGCCAAAGTGACATCTGAATAAGTCACTGTGCGCGAATCAAGATCAACGGTGATTTCAAGGTTTGGATTGGCTTCAATTGCAACCCAGAGCGCGTCTACGCTCTCTTGAGGAAGCACCACAGTAAGAAGGCCGCTCTTGAGCGAATTGCCACGGAAGATATCGGCGAAGCGGCTAGAGATAACCACTTTAAAACCGTAATTCTGCAGCGCCCAGACCGCGTGTTCGCGCGAAGAGCCGGTACCAAATTCTGGGCCGGCAACCAGAATGGTGCCCTTCTTAAATGCTTCTTGGTTGAGAACGAAGTCAGGGTCGTTACGCCAGGCTGAGAAGAGACCATCTTCAAAACCGCTACGTGTGACGCGCTTAAGATAAACGGCAGGAATGATCTGGTCGGTATCTACATTGCTACGACGAAGTGGAACTCCGCTACCAACGTGCTTAATGAATTTTTCCATGGTTATGAATTCCCCTCTTACAAATCTGCCGGTGATGAAAGGGTGCCGCGAATTGCTGTCGCAGCAGCCACTAGCGGGCTTACCAAGTGGGTACGTCCACCCTTACCTTGACGGCCCTCAAAGTTACGGTTTGAAGTGGAAGCAGAACGCTCGCCAACTGCAAGTTGGTCTGGGTTCATTCCAAGACACATTGAGCAACCAGCGTTACGCCATTCAGCTCCGAAATCTAAGAAGACTTTATCTAGGCCTTCCTTCATCGCTTGCTGGCGCACACGTTCTGAACCAGGCACTACGAGCATGCGAAGTTTTGGAGCAATCTTCTTGCCCTCAATAACTGATGCGGCAGCGCGAAGATCTTCGATGCGTCCATTGGTGCAAGAGCCCAAAAACACAGTGTCAATCGCTATCTTTTTCAGCGGCGTGCCCGCTTCAAGTCCCATGTATTGCAGAGCGCGTTCTGCGGCGCCACGCTCTTCGGCATCTGCGATATCTGCAGGGTTTGGAACTGCCGCGTTCAGTGGAAGACCTTGTCCAGGGTTTGTTCCCCATGTAACAAATGGCTCTAACTCATCAGCGTTGAGATCGATCTCAACATCAAAGGTTGCGTCAGCATCTGTGTAAAGGCTCTTCCAGTATGCAAGAGCTGCATCCCAATCTTCAGGAGCATGTGGCTTGCCCTTAATGTAATCAAAAGTTGTTTGGTCAGGTGCGATGAGTCCAGCGCGAGCTCCTGCTTCGATAGACATATTGCAGATGGTCATGCGGCCTTCCATCGAGAGTGCGCGAATAGCAGAACCGCGATACTCAATGATGTAGCCCTGTCCCCCACCGGTACCAATCTTGGCGATGATGGCCAAGATGATGTCTTTGGCGGTAACGCCCGGTTTCAGAGTTCCTTCAACGTTGATGGCCATTGTCTTTGGGCGGTTTGATGGAAGAGTCTGGGTAGCCAAGACATGCTCTACCTCAGATGTGCCAATACCAAATGCGATTGCACCGAATGCTCCATGTGTTGAAGTATGTGAATCTCCGCAGACGATTGTCATACCTGGCTGAGTAATTCCAAGCTGTGGACCTACGACGTGTACAACGCCCTGGTCAGCATCTCCTAGTGAGTGGATGCGAATTCCAAACTCTTTTGCGTTATTGCGCAGAGTGTCGATCTGTAACTTTGAGACAGGATCTGCAATTGGCTTCAAAATATCGATAGTCGGAGTGTTGTGATCTTCTGTAGCAATCGTTAAATCAGGACGGCGCACCTTTCGTCCAGCAAGGCGCAGACCATCAAATGCCTGGGCGCTGGTTACTTCATGGATGAGTTGCAAATCGATATAGAGAAGGTCTGGTTCTCCTGCAGCAGATCGAACGACATGGTCTTCCCAAATCTTCTGCGCTAACGTCTTACCCATTTCGGTGGTGTACTCCTTCGTGCTCATTCAATTGGCATCTCAATAGGTGGGATGCTAATATCACTCCGTGGATAAGAAGAATAGCGGAGTTGGCGTATTAGATAAAGCCGTAGCAATTCTGGCTACCTTGGAATCTGGCCCCCACTCCCTCGCGGAGTTGGTGGCAGCAACAGGTATCGCTCGTCCTACCGCTCACCGCCTTGCTGTCGCACTTGAATTCCATCGCCTGGTAGCCCGCGACCTGAATGGACGCTTCATTATTGGCCCTCGCTCAAGTGAGTTGGCCGCAGCTGCCGGCGAAGATCGACTTATCGCAGCAGCAGCTCCAGCGCTGGCTGCGCTGCGGGATGCAACTGGTGAATCTGCTCAGCTCTATCGCCGCCAAGGAGATATTCGAATCTGTGTGGCTGTTGCAGAACGGCTTTCAGGTTTACGCGACTCTGTTCCAGTCGGTGCATCGCTGACGATGCAGGCAGGATCTGCTGCGCAAATTTTGATGGCTTGGGAAGATTCCGAGAAGATTCATCGCGGGTTAAAGAGCGCACGATTTACTGCAGCCCACCTTGCAGCAGATCGCCGCCGTGGTTGGGCGCAATCAGTAGGTGAACGTGAAGCGGGCGTCGCATCAGTATCTGCACCAGTTCGTGGACCTAATGGCAAAGTTATTGCAGCTGTTTCGATTAGCGGACCTATCGAACGTTTAGGGCGCCAACCTGGACGCTTACATGCCGCTGCAGTTGTCGCAACCGCCGAGCGTTTAACTGAGCACTTAAAGTCTGGAAAGTAACTTCATAAAGTAATGTCAGTCTTTAGTAATAGCCTTAGAAGAACCAGAAAGAGAGAAAAATGGTGAAGCTTCTAAGGGGAATTCGGGATGAAAGTGACTCACAGGCTTTTGGAATAGATGACCAGACAGAATTTGTAGTCATCGACACCGAAACAACTGGGCTATTCAAGAAAGATCGAATTGTCGAAATAGCCTGTGTTGTTTTCAAGGGCGAGAAAATGCTTGAAGAGTGGTCCACGCTCATTAATCCCAACCGCGATTTAGGACCCACTCATATCCATAAGATAACTCCTTCAATGGTTTCTATAGCTCCAACTTTTGAAGAAATTGCTAATGATTTGCTTCGTCTAATGAATGGGCGAATTATTGTGTGCCACAACGCAAACTTCGACGTCCGGATGCTCAGTCAGGAGTTCGCAAAAATAGCGACAGAAATTGATTTTGGATCTCCTTTCTGCACAATGATTGCTGCACGCCAAGCCCTTCGCCCAGGTATGGATAACTTGACCGATGCCTGCCGGAGTTTAGATATTCCAATTAAAGGTACCCATAGCGCCCTTGGTGATGCGCGGATGACCATGGCACTTTTTCAATATGTAAGTGAATCTGAGCAAAATCCCTCCCCTGCATCTTGCAAATACAACCAAAAGCTAAATCCGTTCCCGACTGTTCAGCGCAAAATTTATGAGAGAAAAGAAGAGGATTCAGTTGGAAGAATTAGAGCATTTACAAAAAAGGTTCCCTTTCCTACAACAGAACAGAAGGAAGTCGCTTATTTACTTTTGCTCAATATGGCCATGGATGACTTGGTAATTAGCGAAGATGAAAGTTCTGAGCTCCGTAAATGGGCGGAAGAACTGCAGATCTCCGAGAACCGTCTAATTGAGCTGCATGTCGGCTATATGGATTCGTTCATCCAGTCTGCCTTGCGTGATGGATTGATTTCCGAAGTAGAGAGAGAGGTACTCGCCAAAATTGCTAAGGCTCTCTCTCTTGACTTGGTAATTCCTGAAACTCCAAGACAACTGACTTCTACGGACTCTGCACTTGTAGTTGGCAGCAAAATTTGCTTTACAGGGACAGCGATTACTCCAAATGGCAAGCAAATTGCCCGTGCAGAATTAGAGGCGATGGCAGCAAAAGTGGGTCTTTTTCCCGTTGCCGCAGTAACAAAAAAAGGTTGCGACATTCTTGTGGCTGCTGATGAGGCTTCAATGTCGGGTAAAGCTCAAAAGGCTCGCGAATGGGGAATACACGTCATTAGTGTCGAGAAGTTCATAACCTTATGTACTTTCGGGTGAACGGATAGGCTTTGAATATGAGCAGCCCATATGCGAGTCTCGCAATTTTTGATCTAGTTTCCGATTCCAAAGTTGCGATCTCGACTATATCCGTAACAATTGATGAAGTAGTTCTATCAGGCGCTTGGGTACTTGATCAATCACAAGTAAATGAAATTAAATTAATCTTGTCTGACAGGCTGGGAATTCCACTTAGTTCTGAGGCAGAAAAAAAGTTCTCCGAAGATAAGATGGGCTATAGCAAGGTTTCATTAGCCCAGTTCGTTTCAGAGGCTAAATCTGAAGCTGCTCTGGGTCGGGAGTCTTTCGATAAATACAGGAGTGAGGACTTGAAGAAGCGAAAAAATCTCGTTGCTCCTGAGTTCTACGAATGGGAATCCGTGCCTGACTTGATGCAATCAGAGTCGCATCTAGATTCCTTTGGATTGGTGCAGGGTTACGAAGGCACTGCCCCTGAGATGAGACAAGTGCTCGCGGCAGCACGCGTCTTACAGTACTTAATTTTAAAGTGGAAAAGTGACGAACTGTCTCGAAGTGGACGTAAATACGTGGAAGGCGACAGTGCTGCCGTAACAATCCTGCCAAAGAGTTGGTTGATTTAGCTCTTAAGTAGATCGAGTTCTTTTAGTACTCGAGATATAACTGGAAATCCAAAACCTTTACGCTGTAAGAGCGATTGAATGCGGCGCACCTGTACATCTGGCTCAAGGCGCGACATTGTGTTGAATTTCTTAAATGCTAAATCGAAGGCGGCGCGATATTCAGATTCATCGTCGATCCCATCGAGAGCCTCATCTATCTGCTCTTGGAGAACGCCCTTCTGGCGAAGTTCGCCAGCGATGATTCGTTTAGAGATCTTCTTATGGTTGTGGCGAGATGTTGCCCAGGCTGTCGCAAATTCGCGATCATTAATCAACCCTGTCTCTTGGAGACGGAAGATCACCGCTTGGGCAACATCATCTTCAACGCCACGTGTCTTAAGGTGAGCGAGAAGCTCGCCCTTACTCTTTGCTCGCGTTACCAGCGCATTGAGTGCGATGGCGTGAGCAACTTCGTAAGGGTCGGAGCCCTCGCCGCGTTCTACCTTGGCAAATTGGAGAGAAATTAGAACTCAACCTCTGCTGCTGCTTCATCGATCTCAGCGATAAGCGCTGGATCTACGGCAACTGGTACAAAGGATTCGCGAATCTTCTTCTCGATCTCGTTGGCAAGATCTGGATTATCGATCAGGAATGCACGTGAATTCTCTTTACCTTGGCCGAGTTGGTCAGCTTCGTAGGTGTACCAAGCGCCTGACTTCTTGACGATACCGAGCTCAACGCCCATATCGAGAAGTGAGCCTTCGCGTGAGATACCGATACCGTAGATGATGTCGAACTCTGCCTGCTTAAATGGTGGAGCCATCTTATTTTTAACTACCTTGACGCGGGTACGGTTACCGACTGATTCGGTGCCATCCTTGAGTGTTTCAATGCGACGGATATCAAGGCGGACAGATGCGTAGAACTTAAGCGCCTTACCACCTGTTGTGGTTTCAGGGGATCCGAAGAAGACGCCAATCTTTTCGCGGAGCTGGTTGATAAAGATTGCAGTTGTCTTTGATTGGTGAAGTGCACCGGTGACCTTACGAAGAGCTTGAGACATGAGGCGAGCTTGTAGACCCATGTGAGAATCGCCCATCTCGCCTTCAATTTCTGCGCGAGGAACAAGAGCTGCAACTGAGTCAACGACGACGAGGTCGAGCGCTCCGGAGCGAATCAACATATCCATAATCTCGAGCGCTTGTTCGCCGGTATCTGGCTGTGAGACGAGAAGGGCATCGATATCAACGCCAAGCTTCTTTGCGTATTCAGCATCGAATGCATGCTCTGCATCGATGAAGGCGCAGATTCCGCCGGCCTTCTGTGCATTTGCAATTGCATGCAAGGTAAGAGTTGTCTTACCTGAGCTTTCAGGTCCATAAATTTCAATGATGCGACCACGTGGAAGGCCGCCAATTCCGAGTGCGATATCGAGTGCGATAGAGCCAGTTGGAATAACTTCGATTACCTGTGCCTGACGATCAGACATCTTCATTACTGAGCCCTTACCAAACTGTCGTTCGATTTGAGCGAGCGCGGTATCTAACGCCTTCTGGCGATCAGATACATTTTTATCTTCAGGCTTTGCTTTTTCAGTAGCCACTATCTTCTCCATTTCATTTCGAACGTCTGCGAGCGCAGCCGTTGGTATTCGGCCCAGAAGGTACGGAATATCTCTTCGACGGCCCTTGGCGTTATAGAGACGCTGTGGGCGACAGGTAGAGCACCGCTCTGGCTGTTCAATCAGTTTCCTGACTCATCGCCTGTGTTTGCGAGCACCTGCGATACGGATAAGGGTATCCGAACATCTGTTCGAAAGGTAGCAGGAGCCACTGACAAGTAGGGTGTGTCGCGTGCTGATCCTGCTCCCGCCCTCTGAGAAGAAGGCTGAGACGACCAAGCCCACCCCCGCTATCGCTGTCTATGAGGGCGTGCTCTATCAGGCGCTCGGCTGGCCTACGCTCTCGGCGGCGGCTCGGACCCGCGGTGAAGCATCGGTGCGAATCATCTCGGCCAAATATGGGGCCATCGCTCCGTCGACGAAGATCGAAAGCTACAAGGCGAAGATCGATAACAAGGCGCTCGGCGCACAGGTTGAGCAACAGCTGCGCCCGCTGGCAAAAGGTCTCATCGTAGATTGCAGGTCATCGACCTATAAGACTGTCTGGCGCGCACCGGCTGATATCACCGTTGAAGTTCGCATTTCTACCGTTGTCGATGGGGTGCGCACAGTTGTCACTCATATGTCGAAGAAGACTCGAGGAGAAATCACTCGGTGGTTATTGCAATCACGCGCTGCGGCAAAGAGCCCTGAAGATCTCTATGCCATCGTCTCTGAAAAATACCCATGCGCTCTTACTCCTTCAGATGGAGTTGCGCCCTGGGTCTTGGAAGTTATCGCCGTTTAAGGTGGCTAGCAATAAAGTCAATAGTTAATTGCGGGTAATTCCACATAATCACATGGGCGCAATTTTCAACCGTTATCCACTCTGAATGTTTGGGTGCAACCTCTCGCTCTTGCGCGCGAGGATGCGGCAGAGTTAAGTCGTAATCACCAAAGACAATCTTGACCGGAACGTTCGGTGGAATATGCCCCGCAAATTTCTTTCCACGTAGCGCTTTCCACATCGGCATGTAACCAGTGGATTTGGCCATTGCTAAAACAGAATCTTTACAGGATTCAAATGAAAGTTCGCGCCATAGATGTGTAATCTTTCGATAGCCCATAGCCTTCAGCGGCGGCAAGTGATAAGCCAGCCTTAAGAAATACTGTGCGCACTTTGCCAAGATTCGCGCAAAGAGACTTGGCGGCAGAAGCTGTGTCGGTCCCTCATGCCAGAGCCCAGCAGGTGCAAGGGCAGTAACGCTCTTTACCTTTTCGGGATGCGCTGCTGCAAGTTCTAGTGCAATCCATCCACCGAGAGAGTTTCCGGCAACATGAAATTCATTTACCTGATGCTCAGTCTCCATCATCTTCGCAATTGCGTGCGCTAACGAGCGTGGATCAAGTGCTTCATCACCAAGCGCAGCGCTTCCGTGGCCCGGTAAATCAATCGGGTGAATAACAAAATGCTCTTGCAGACCATCGTAGAGCGATTTCCAAATAGTTCCGGCAGAGCCGAGTCCGTGGATTAAGACAAGTGCTGGTTTATTGGGCGCAGGCGCAATGACCTCTGTTACTACAGGCATCTTTAATATCGGTACTTCTCTGTCTCGACAGGACATTGCTTGCAAACTGCGCGCCAGATTTCATCAGCTTCACGCCCTGCTTTGAGCGCTTCATTCACTGTCAGTGAACCGAGTTCGCTAATGGCAATATCTTCTGAGAAAGATGAGGCCCATGCCTGTCCGAAAGATAGTGACAGGCGTTCGCGAAGGTCAGAGATGCGCATGTAGAAAAACTTTCAGAAGAGCGTGCGATCAACCAGCAACTCTGCTTGATCGCGTGATTGCTTAGGAGTAATCGGTTGCATCACCTGACCTAATAGCCAGCGCATCGCCAGCCCTGTCCCAGCTTCTGACTTGGTGGCTTCGTAGATGCAGGTGGCAAGAACAAGATAGAGCGGATTCTGTGCCTGTGACATGATCTGGATGAGTAGTCCTTGGTCGTGAACGCGCATCGCCTTCAGTGCAGTATCTGCCGATATCTCTCGTGATAAGAACTCGAGCGCATCTGCAGGGGTACCAGCTCGTTCTGCCGATTCCACAAGTCGCTCAACTTCGGCGGTGATGAGAGCCAGCAGAAGAGCGTTCTTATCTCGGTAATGGTTATACAAAGTCGCGCGCGAGACTTCTGAGGCATCAGCGATTTCGATCATTGAAATATTGGATGCGCCATGAGCGGCGATGAGGTTCTTAGTGGCCGAAAGAATTGCGCTTTCGGTACGGCGATGAATTCCGCCTTGGAGTGAATATTTAGGCTGCGTCGACAACGGAGAGCTTTGCGCTTTCACGAGATTTGATTTCGTGGGCAACGCCGGTCATCACTGATGAAAGTGTAAGACCAAGTGCTTCGCAGATTGCATTGAGAAGTTCAGAGGATGCCTCTTTTTGACCACGTTCAACTTCAGAGAGATAGCCAAGAGATACACGCGCTTCCCGCGCTACATCGCGAAGTGTGCGAGATTGTGAGGTGCGCGCATCGCGAAGTGTGTGGCCAACTGCCTCACGTAAAAGCGTCATTGCGTACTCCCTTGATTTCTTGAGCTAAGAATACGCGCAAAGTTGCCTATTGCGCTGGATATAGCCCCCGTACGCACGCCTTCTCGCCCACTATCGAGTTGTAGGTGCAAGGTCTGTGAAATTGGCCCCTTAATGGCAATCCAGACAGTGCCTTCGCGGATTCCCATGTAATCACCTGGGCCGGCTATGCCGGTTGTAGCGATTGCCCAGGTAGATCCAAATTTTGCAAGAACGCCTGCCGCCATTTCATTAGCGACTTCTTCGCTGACAACGCTGTGCTGATCTATCGTCTTTTGTGAAACTCCCAAAAAATTAACTTTGACATCGGATGTATATGAAATCACTCCCCCGAGAAAGACTGAAGATGCACCTGGAATCGTGGTGAGTGCGTGTCCGACGCCACCGGCTGTAAGTGATTCAGCAACTGCAACAGTCTCGTTGTGCGCTTTGAGGTGCTCAATGATTAAGCGAGCATGTGCAGTGGTAGGCATGCACCAAAGTTACTCGTGTATTCCAATCCACGCCAGAGCTGGCTAGCGGCTGCGCATCCAAGCGCGTACATAGTCATATGCAGTCGTAATGGTGAGAATGATTGCAATCGAGATAAAGCCGACGCGGAACCATTCCAGCCAAGATGGGAAGGGAAGGATGAAGAATCCAACGCCAAAGTTCTGCATCAAAGTCTTTATCTTTCCGCCCTTACTTGCCGGAATTACGCCACCTTTAATGACCAAGAGTCGGAAGATGGTGATTCCAATTTCGCGAGTCAAGATAAGAATCGTGATCCACCAAGGGAAGCGGTCCAGAATGGAGAGTGAAATCATGGCAGCTCCGATGAGCGCCTTATCTGCAACTGGATCAAGGAATGCACCCAATGGAGTTATCCGGTTAGAGCTGCGCGCCCATTTACCGTCGACGATATCTGTCATGCCTAGGATGAAGAAGATGCACCATGCGGCAATCTGATAGCTCGGATTATCTCCACCATCGAGAAAGAGGGCGTAGACGCCAAATGGAATAAGTGCGATGCGCGTTACCGTCAAAGTATTGGGAGTGATAAATGAAGGAAGCTTCATGGAATCTACCTACTTGCCTCGGCGACAAGATCTGCGCCCATCGAATCAACTATTACTGCATCGATATATTCGCCAACTTTAAAATCAGTGCCGATAAAGGAGGTCGTTCCATCGACTTCAGGTCCTTGGTGTGCAGCTCGTCCTTCTTGTAGCTCTTCATCTTCAATGAGAACTCGCACCTTCTCGCCAATTCTTCCGGCGGCACGAATAGAGACCATTTCATCGGCGAGAGAAGAAAGAGATTCAACGCGTTCGCGGATTACCTCATCGGCAACCTTCTCGGCCAGGTTAAGAGCCTCAGTATTGTCTTCATCAGAGTATCCAAAGATTCCCACTGCATCTAATTTTGCGGCTGTGATGAAGTTAGCTAGCTCATCAAAGTCATCCTGCGTCTCACCTGGGAATCCCACAATAAAGTTAGAGCGAATTCCCGCCTCAGGTGAGAGCGCTCTGATTTGAGTGATTAGATGTAAGAACTGTTCGGAGCTACCAAAACGGCGCATGCGGCGTAGAACTGATGGGCTGGCATGTTGGAAAGATAAATCAAAGTAAGGAGCAACTTTCTCGGTTTCAATCATCGCCTGCAGCAAGGAGGGGCGCATCTCTGCTGGTTGTAGATAAGAAAGACGCACCCGTTCAATTCCTGGAATCTCGGTGAACTCATGAAGAATCTTCTCCATCAACTTGAGGTCTCCCAGATCTTTGCCGTACGAAGTTGTATTTTCGCTGACGAGAAAGAGTTCGCTGACCCCGTTCTGTCCAAGCCATGTTGCCTCTTGCAGAATTTCGGTGGGGCGGCGAGAGATAAATGAACCACGAAAGTACGGAATCGCACAGAATGAACAGCGACGGTCGCACCCTGAAGCGATTTTAAGTGGCGCCCACGGCGCACTCCCTAGCCGTTTGCGAAAGAGCGAACCACCCGCCCCAACAGCTGATTGAAAGGCATCATCGCGCGCTTGCGCACGTTCTACCGGCGCAATTGGCAATAACGCTCGGCGATCTCGAGGCGTATGTGGTGTGTGTGCATTGCCGCCAACAATCGATTGCAAGCGCGCAGAGATATCTTGGTAATCATCGAAGCCCAAGATTGCATCTGCCTCAGGAAGAGCTTCTGCCAACTCTTTTCCGTAACGCTCGGCCATACAGCCAACAGCCACCACCGCTCTTGTGGTGCCGTGCCCTTTAAGTGAATTTGCTTCTAGTAAGGCATCAACAGAATCTTTCTTGGCTGATTCAATAAAGCCGCATGTGTTGACAACGGCAACTTCTGCAGATTCAACATCTTCTACGAGAGTCCACCCATCGGCAGCTAAGCGGCCAGCGAGCTCTTCAGAATCTACTTCGTTACGCGCACAGCCCATTGTGACAATTGCTACCGTGCGAGACATAGGGGCGATGTTACAGGGTTAGCCCGCGCACTTCTCTTACTTCATCGGAAAGTTCGGCGAACCTCTTCATTTTGACCACCCAATGGAGGCAAAAGTTCTCCATCGTGGGTCACATCTAGTCCTGCAGGGTTACTTAAGTAAACGCTGATTGCTCTACTTCCTTCAAAATTCTTAGTATCTCCTTGGAAGAGAGATCCCTTAATTACTCTCGTGCCATCAACAATCACATCAATATAAGAATTGCCTCGAACTGCACTTAACTTCAGAGTCACTTTTCCATCAGATGCTGCCACGGTTGGAGCTGGTGTTGCTGGCTCGGTCGGAGTTGGCGCAACTGGTGCTTCAGCTGTTGGAGTAGCAGATGCAGCTGCGACTGGTTGGCTATCTGAACTTTGGTTTGACATCACAATCTGAATTACACCGAAGAGAAATAGTACCGAGAGTGAAATTGCTGCCGGTACTTTCCAAGAGATTGATTTCTTTTCGACCGGCACTGACATCACATTGTTTTCAACTAGCAAGTCGCCGATAGCTCGGTTCTCTAGTGAGTGCTCTTCGTTGTATAGTTTAATGAAAACATTGGGATCCACGCCTACCTTATTTGCGATATTGCGAAGATGGCCTCTCGCATATGTATCTCCACCGCAATGAGAAAAATTATTCTCTTCCATCTCAGTCAGTAGACCGATGCGCACACTCGTCATATCCGATAATTGCTCAATGCTCAGGTGCGCAGCGATGCGAGCATCGCGAATTACCTGACCTAGAGTCATATCTGGCGCCGCCTTAAGTGGGAAAGTGTGGAAGGCAAGTCTAACTTTACTGGATTTACTTCTTCTAGTGAAGTGTCCCCCATTTAGGTAAATCACCCCTGAATAGCACCCAACATCTGGGCAACGAGTTAGTAATCGCGGAGCGTTGCAAGCACTGAGTCGAGTTCATCTGGCTTGACCAGGACAATGCGCGCCTTGGAACCTTCTGAAGGGCCGACAATGCCACGAGATTCCATCAGATCCATGAGGCGACCAGCTTTAGCAAAGCCGACGCGTAGCTTGCGCTGCAACATCGAAGTCGAACCGAACTGCGTTCCGACAACTAGTTCGACAGCTTGAATCAAAATATCTAGATCATCGCCAATTTCTTTATCAATATTCTTATTTGATTGAGCAACTTGTGTGACATCTTCGCGATAGCGCGGTGAAAGCTGCTTCTTAACATGGTTAGTCACCGCTTCAATTTCTCGCTCTGAAACATAGGCGCCCTGAATACGGATAGCGCGGCTTGCTCCCATTGGAATGAAGAGACCATCGCCTTGGCCGATCAGTTTTTCAGCCCCTGGGCTATCGAGAATGACTCGACTATCTGCCAGTGATGAAGTCGCAAAAGATAAACGTGATGGCACATTCGCCTTAATCAAACCGGTTACCACATCGACAGAGGGGCGTTGCGTTGCCAGGACTAAGTGGATACCAGCAGAACGTGCTAGCTGCGTAATGCGCACAACTGATTCTTCAACTTCGCGTGCGGCCACCATCATGAGATCCGCTAACTCATCAATGATTACGAGTAGGTACGGATACGGCTCAACGATCCGATCTGAACCAGGAGGTGCAACAACTTTGCCTGCGCGCACCGCTTTATTGAAATCATCAATATGTCTAAAGCCAAACGTTGCCAAGTCTTCGTAACGTAGGTCCATCTCGCGAACTACCCAGGTAAGCGCATCGGCGGCCTTCTTAGGATTGGTAATGATGGGTGTAATCAAATGCGGAATTCCTTCATAGGCAGTGAGTTCAACGCGCTTTGGATCAATCAATACCAATCGAACATCATCAGGTGTTGCTCTCATCAAAATCGATGTGATCATTGCATTAATCATCGAAGATTTACCGGCGCCTGTTGCACCTGCTACCAAGAGGTGCGGCATCTTGGCTAGGTTGGCGCAGACGTAATTTCCTTCAACATCTTTACCGAGGGCAACCAACATCGGGTGGTGATCTTGACCAGCCACGCTTGAGCGCATGACATCTCCTAGGGCGACAATCTCGCGATCTGCGTTGGGAATCTCAATTCCAACCGCTGATTTTCCGGGAATCGGAGAGAGGATTCGCACCTCACTACTTGCAACTGCATAAGAGATATTTTTGGAAAGCGCGGTAATGCGCTCTACCTTTACCGCATTGCCAAGCTCGACTTCATAGCGGGTAACGGTTGGACCACGCATAAAGCCAGTGACTTGAGCATCAATCTCAAATTGCTTGAAGACTTCGGTGAGAGCTGCAACTACTGAATCATTGACCTTTGACTTAGCCTTCGCCGCTGGCCCTACCTTCAGTAAATCCTGTGATGGGAGTTCGTATTTAACATCACTAGTGAGCAATAGTTGTTCAGGACGCTTCTCGGACTTAGGCGCCTCCTTAAGTTGGGCATCAAGAGGTGCGCGCGGAATCTCAACTGTGAATTCTTCATCAAATTCTTGCTCGTCAATCTCTTCCTCTTGATTCCAGGCAACAACCGGTGATTCAAATGGCGGCGTATCTGAGATCTCAAACTCTTTCTCCTCGCGTACCGGACGCTTAGACCAGAGCCAGATTGAGAGAACCTTGATGCGGATTCCGACTTTAGAAAGAGGCGTTGCAGTAATCACCAAGATGCCGAAGAAAAAGAGAACAATAAGTAGCGGATAAGCCAGCAGAGAAGTCATAAGTGCAACAAGTGGCTTTGCTACCCAATAGCCAATCTGGCCTCCCCCATCACGTATGGCAGTTGCACCAGTTGGGTTGATAGACCCGAGTGAACCATTAAGTAGATGCGCTAAACCTGTGGAGCTCAAGATAAGAAGAAGTGTGCCAACAGTGATGCGACCTGTTGCTTGGCTATCTTCTGGTTTGCGGAAAAGTCGGACTGCAAAGTAGAGAAGCACTAATGGGGATGAGAATCCGATGACTCCAAATGCGCCGAAAAAGAATGAGTAGAGATTTCTGCTTACTAAGTTATCGGCATGAAACCAAGTTCCGGCAAAGGCTGCCAGAGATATGAGTAGAACTAGGAGCGCAGCTCCATCGCGCTGATGGGCTGGATCTAAATCGCGTGCACCACGAGCTACAAATCTGATTGCTGAGCCGAGAGTTTTAGCGAGAATTCTCCAGAGCCCACCTAGGCCTTGCGAAACTACTGAGAAGGGCGACCTTCCAGATGTGCGTTTCTTCTTCTTAGCCACACCTTCAATCTTAGGTGGAGGGTAAATCTCGTTGATGAAGGCGCGCCGACCTATACCTCTACGACTACCGGCACAATCATTGGACGGCGACGATGTTTTTGTCCGACCCAACCACCAATGGTGCGACGCACAACTTGTGAAAGCTGATGTGTGCCATTGACGCCCTCTGCAACAGCCGCAGTTAATGCGCGTTCTATCTGTCCACGCACCTCATCAAAGAGCGCTTCATCTTCATTAAAGCCACGTGCATGGATATCTGGGCCTGCCACGATTTTCCCAGTTTGTGATTCAATGACGACAATCACTGAGATAAATCCTTCTTCACCAAGAATACGTCGATCCTTCAAGGATGATTCAGTGATGTCACCAATGCTTTGACCATCAACATAGACAAATCCACAGGGAACAGCGCCAACTACTTCAGCAACGTGATCTATCAAATCAACAACAATACCGTTCTCAATAATGAAGGCATTCTCACGCGGTACTCCAGATTGGATCGCAAGTTCGGCGTTAGCCTTAAGGTGGCGCCATTCACCATGAACAGGAAGAGCATATTTAGGCTTAACGATGTTGTAGCAGTAGAGAAGCTCGCCAGCCGCAGCATGACCAGATACGTGTACCAACGCATTGGCTTTATGAACTACTTTGGCACCGTAGCGCGTAAGTTCATTGATGATGCGGTAGACAGAGTTTTCATTTCCGGGAATGAGCGATGAAGCGAGGATGACGGTGTCGCCGTCGCCCACACGAATCTGATGGTCGCCATTTGCCATGCGAGAGAGCGCGGCCATCGGTTCTCCTTGTGAGCCGGTACA
>JACCDV010826068.1_pt1 | contig 26227 bp, 11 predicted proteins | sample 7446131 | NCBI WGS metagenome assembly JACCDV01 (sample SAMN15323448, study PRJNA562643) | freshwater metagenome | isolation source: river surface water | place: USA:Blue River Watershed | collected 2017-08-17
ATCTGGATTTTTTTGGAGGGATTTTGCAATGAATGATTTGGCTGCCCTTGAAAATTCCTCGGGAAACACAAAGTTACACTAAATAATACAATAGTTACTTTCATAATACTCCTCATAGTTTATTGACGGCTAATGTGATAAAAAGGCGCCTTTCCAGCAAGCATTTAATAAGCAAGTACCCCAATTGCCCAAATATCAACAAAATTGTCATATGATTCGCCTTACAAAATTTAAGGGCAGACATAGTCAAGAGTTCCGCAATAAGTGGTCCTTCTTTCCTTACTATAAATGGCCCATCCGAAATCGCAAATTTTACAAACACCCTTTGGTTAATATATAATTTACATTAGAAAGCACGATGTTTTAAGGTTTAATGTCTCGATGAAGTATATCTAAGGAATGTATATAGCTGAGACCTTGACAAATTTCTATTAGTTTGGTAACTACCTCTTCTTATTGTAGTCTTTTATTCATTTTGACGTATTTATAAAGTGATCCTTCTTCCATGTACTCCATTATGATGTAAAAGTGAATGCTGTCATGAAAGAATCCATACATCTTTACAACATTAGAATGATTTAAGAAAAGGCTAATTTTAAGTTATTGAATGAACTGTTTAAGCATGATCTTAACTGATTACTTTTTTATTTTCTTTATTGCAACTAATAAGCCGGTCTTCCTGTGCTTTGCTGGAAAAACTTGACCAAAACGGCCTTCACCTTTACAAGATCCTAGCTAAAAATCTGAAAGGCATACTGAAGGAAGTTTCTATCTTTATCTAAGGTTAGTTGAACTGAGCCTTTTAGTCATTATTTTTTGAAAGTAGCTGCCTTGAGGATCAGTTTGATTCATCGGATTATTTTTAACATTTACACTTTTCGTTAATTTTTCTTGAGAAATTCTTGGAGTGACTTGATGGGAATATTGGTTTTTAAACTTCAAAGCGAAATTAGGGGTTTCATCTTCAAAAGTGCATGTATGGTTTCTTGCGTGGTTTTTCTGTACAAATTTATTTGTATTTACATCCTCCTTAGGATTTGAGGAATATTCAGATTATATTTTAACCCTCATTGATTTATCATTTTGCTTATTCTCGACTTCGAATTACACCATTGTCTTTATCGGCTTGGGAGGAAGATTAGTTTTTGTAATTAAAGGATTTGTGTGAACAGTCTGCCGTAATTTGACAGTTTGCTATACATTTTCATTAACCAAATTTTTATTAATCATATTTTTGATGAATGACGGGGAATGGTCACCATTCAGAAATTTTAACTCCTTTTTTTTCGTCTCCTTTGGAGTTGTTGATTAAAGTTTTTATTAATCTTTTTACTATTAGTGAGGTTTGATCTAAACGAACGATAGTTATTTTTTTATTTTAATTTTATCTGGAGTGATGTGCGTGGGCTTTGAGAATGAGGAGTTGAGTTGATAGGTAGCATTATGAGTGACCCTTGCTGTTTTTGGAGTCACGACTCTATCGTTGAGATAGTCTTTATGTGGAATTTACAAGAAAGATGGCTTGAAGGCTAGTCTTTTGATTCCTACTCCTTTCCCACTCACGTTTTACTTGTCTAGCAAGTTACTCTTACTGGCAGAATCAGTTATCGTTTTATTCTTGATGGAATAATTTAGCATAATCTTCTACAATAATTATATTTTCCATATCGCCTCATTAATTAAACATCAAATTATATCAATTTACAGAATCAACTGCTTATTCCCTTTTCTTCCCTTTAGATATAATGATTTGAATCGGATGGACACATTCAATTACATAAAAAGAGGGCAGGATGTTGAAGGGCTCATTAGAGAAAATTAACTGCTAAGGGCAGATATGCGAACCTTGAAGAAACTAATTATAGAAATGGGGTAGAAAACTTATACAGCGTTTAGTTTCACATTTCCGCAGATCTCACTTCCTACAATAGGGCAATAAAATTTGCTCGAAAGTATTAAGAATTTCATTTATGAAATAGAAAATATTCCAAAGAAATACTAAATTTAAATTCAAGAAGAGCACAGTCGCTTAAAGAGAAAAGAACAGTAAATATTCCTCAGTCTACAATAGAAGAGCCAACAGCAGCAGGCAACAATTAATGAGCTCACACTCATCGTGCAGAAGCTATAGCTTTAACTTGCCTCAAAGCGTACTGAAAAGGACCAACTGAGGATAGAACTTTCAAAATAGCAACTAAGAATCGACGAGTTATAAAGATCTTAAAGAAAATGGAAAAGTAGGTTTTCAGTTTTAAATGAGGAGCTAAACCAATTAAGAAATATCTCAGTTTAATATTCGAGAGTAGAGAATGATATTTGATTATAATTAATATGCTTAGACTGATAGCCGATTTGTGGAGCTCTCCTTTAAAATTCAAGCCAACAGAGATAGCTCACTCCTTTGGTGATTTGCTAATCCTAGCCAAAATGAAGAAGCCTCACCTAATAATTTTCGACAAGGATGACACTTTAACATATCTTCATCAGTTTTAGATCCATAACTCCACAATAAAGCATACAATCGGCTAGTTGAAGACTTTGAATATACAAATGTACATACTTTCCAATAGCATCAAAGAGGGAGATCCAGTAGAAGTTGAGGGTATCCCCATTTTGAGGACTACAAATAAAAAGCCATATAATGAAAGTTAAGTAAGGAAAGTTATTGATAGAACTCCTTATTCTAAGGTTTGGATGGTTGGTGATAGACTCATGACTGATATTTATCTCGCTAATAAAATAGGGATTCAAAGTGTTCTTGTACCTCCCATCTAAGAATCCACTATCGAACAACACGGTCTCTTTGTATACTTGCTTCGTAAAGTGGAAAGACAATATATTTCCTTTAGAAACTGGAAGTGATAGATTTCAAATTAAAAATGATGGATATTTATCGAATAAAGTTGTAAATCACTCTGAGTCTATTCCTGAAGAACTATTTTATTCTTATTTCTTCTACCTTTACTATCTTTTGACCTATGCAATATTCGATGTCTTATGGTATCTGTTTTGCCTGTTTATGCCTTTAGTCTTTCTTATTTAGTTGTATGCTTATCGTTTCACATAATTTCCCAACTTTTGCTTATTAATAACCCATCTGTAGTATTGACTGTTGTGTCCGTGGCTTTATTGCTTTTTGCAGTCTTTGTTCGTGGCCAGTCTACAATATAGCTTTCGTTTGATGCCTTCAACTTCATATTAGCCGAGCTAATACCAAACTAAATAAGCAAATTGCTACTGTCAGACTAATCTTTCATGCCCTCTCCTTTGATGTGAGGCTTTATTGCATCTTAGGCCTACTGATTAGATTGGAAGACGAGATTGCATGAAGAATCATTAATCCATTATATCCTAAAGTGAGGGTTGACATAGAAGTAGTTACGAATAAGCTCATTGCTCATGTAATCCACTCCGAATAAATGCCATACATTCTATCGGATTTATACGTTTTATTCGGCAAAGTTTGGAACCTATCTTTCATTGAAGAATTCTTCATAGTATAAAACTTACTATCTTCAGACTGAACCTTTAGTTCGGGATAAAATTGTTCAAGTCTTGTCTGTATCTTTTTCTTTCTCTCTTGAAGATCTTCGATCTATTCCAAAAGAATGTTTTCGAGATACTATATTTTCCCTGTCTATCTTGCTTTCCTTATTTTGAAGAGTTTGTAATCAGACATGGTCAATGGTTTGAATTCTGAGCCAAACTTCTACGCCCTTGTTTTAAGTGATTAGTTTAGTTTTTCAAGCTCTTCCTCTTCTTTGTTGATTTCTTCAATTGCGATGTCCATTTAAATATTATGGAATACGGTAATAAAATATTTCAAAACTAATATTCAAATACAATATCAATTAGCCCATTAGTTATAGCTATTAAGCGAACTGTTAATCATCCTTTTGCTTTGGTAAGGATGAGTTGTTTTGAATGAGTCTAAAGTTGGATTGAGAAGCTTTATATTGCCCAAAGGAATCATGTTTCTTTAGCCATTTTATTGGTATTTTCGTCTTAAAGATTTATATTTTTTGTGTTGACTATAAAATGAATCAGCTTTGCTTTTTTCAGTAACCATGCACTAAGCTTTGATAAGCTTTTGAACAATCTTTGAGTTCTACCGATTGATTCTTGCACTTTTGGCCCTCTCAACTATCTCATTTTTATGTATAACTCTATGTGTTTCATTAAAAGAAGCCTAAAAGCCCTTTGAATTAGATTTACTAAGCCCATTATTGTTTACAGGTTATGGAGAATCATACCTTTGTATCCTTGCAGACAAGGGACGATTAATATTATCAGATAGCAAACTTTGATTGGATCTTTTTAGATTGGTTTTTACGATAGGCTTAACTCCTTTTTTGTTTTTGAGATGGTAAGCTGAATTCTGGAGATGCATAAACTGATAGGAGCGATTGAAAGGGGAGTAGTGAGGTATATTGAACATTTTTGTATTAGATCGATAATAAAATTATATCGCAAATTATAATCTATTACAATAAAATGATAAAAGCTTATAATGGATTGACATATCATCACGATGAGGTATCTTCCTTTATAGCCTTTTAGACTTCCTTTAAGAATTTCTACCCAGCGGCTTCATCCTTAAACTGGATTTTGAGAAAGGTAAGGCCCACATTCTTCACGTTTTCTCCACTCAGCATTATCTTCTTGATCTCAATATTCTTCTTATTGTTGTTAAGAACTCTGATTTCTGTTACTTTCTTCACAAATTTACCACAGAAGGTTATGCACTTATTGGGCATTCTCACGTACAAGTATTTGCTATCTGAATTCTGGAACTGCTCAATGGTTACCATAGTATTATCGAGGGTATCTTTGGCTCCTTCTCTAAATTTATTGGCGGGCTCCTTGAAAAGAACATTAGTTTGTATGTAGTCATATTTGATAACGCAAAGGTCAGGATCAGCGTCGTCTTCAGCCACTATTGGACCATCATCATCATCATTACCATCCTATTCGTCCTCAGGATCAGCTTTTTTAGTCTATTTGCCAAAGAGTGCGCTTTAGCTGTTGTTAAAAATTGGTTTTGAGTTGCCGAATAATTGGCTTGAAGAGTTGCCGAAAAGAGATCCTCCAGCTGATGGTCCTGTTGATGAGTTAAACATATTGCTTGAAGATTGTCCAAAAATATTGTTTGAAGGTTGGGTAAAGATGTTATTGCTAGAACTACTACCTAAGCTGGTAAATAAATTGGAACTTGGCTTTTAAGGTGAAGATCCGAAGCCACCCTGCTTGTTGGTTTGAAACATTTGAGGAAGTTAAATAGTTTGGCCACCAGGACCGATTGCTTTGACCTTCTTTTATTCCTTCTCTACAGGCTTAAGTTAGAGTGTGGGCTTAACAGGCTATTACTTTGGTAGCTGAGGCTTGGCAATCTAGGCCACCTTTGGAGGTTACTCTTTCTTAGTTTATTGAGGGGGAGGGTTGCTTTGGAAAAAGTTGGGGGATAAACTGAGGGGTTTGGAAGCTGACCCAAACAAGTTAGGCTGACTTTTTGGCGCCACCAAGTCAATACTGCTTGAAGTTTATTTAATCTCTTTACTTTGGATCAAGCCAAAAGATGGTTGAACTTTTGGGATAATACTAGAAGCATTTTCTTTCTTAAAAGGCTCAGCCACTTTTTACTAGACTTTCTCTTATTGATTTGCGATAGGGTTAAAGAAGGGAGTGATAGGAGATGGTTTATTTGTAGCATGACCATTTGATGTAAATAAGTTGGGTGCGTTGGGATTAAAGAAGGGAAGGCCTGAATTGTTTTTGCTGAAAAAGTTATTAGGCTGTGAATTTACAACCGAACCATTAAAAACAAAAGCTTTTTATTCATTTTTTGGCTCAATTTCCATAGGCTTAGCTATCTCAACTGGAGCTTATTGTGATTTCTATGGTTTCTATTAAACCTTTGGCAATGTAAATGAAGGAGTGGGCTTGAGTGAGAACGCACTCTGTGCTTCCTGAGTTTTATTCTGAGATTAAAAGTTATTTAAAATGGCCACTGGCTTTGCTGCATTCAAGTTTAAGGATCCTTAGTTTGATCTGTCGAAAATGGACTTTATTTATACCTTACTTGTCTATGCCAAAGGCTGCGAGTAACTTTTCTTTGGCTAGTCGATTGCCTTTTTATTTTAGGGCATTGCAAAGCTAAAGCTCGGCTTTAATGAACCTGTTGGCTGACTGAATCCAAAAGGTACAACCTTACTGGCAACATTCTAAGCAGAAGGATCTTCTTTTTTATTGAAGATGTTAATGGGTTTTGTGTTAAATAAGTTGATTGTTATCTATGCTTCATTTTGTTTATTCTCTGCTCCTTTGGCAAAAATATTAATTAATTGATCCTTCACTTTCTGTTATGTACTTTATGCAATGGGAGTTGGAGCACTTTGGCTTTAAACTGGCTCATTTGATGGTACTATAGTCTTTTTCTCCTCTATTAGTGCTTACTTTTGCTAGCTTCCTTTTTATTTTGGGGAAGGCGGCTTCTCGACTACAACTGGCTAAAGCGAAATCAAACTGGGTTTCGGCTATATTAAATTCTTGATAGGGGAATCATTCAATTCTTGCCTTTGAGAAGTCACTTGTTTCTTAATTAATTTGGAAGGTTAAATGTTGGTTTGTTTAGGAATTGAAGTGGAGACATTACTATAATCTGAGTGCAAAGTTTTATAGTAGTTTGTATCAAAAGCAAATACCTTCTTCGGCAGATTAGACTTTGAACCCTCTTTAGGCCTATTTATGCTATTATAAACCTTCGCATTCTAAGATTGATATGGGTTCGTCATAGTCTTCTCATTCTTACAGAAAATCTTCTTTTTTTCTTACAGTTACTCCTTGGAGATATAAGTATTTGGATTGATCTTACTCAACTCTGCAATTTTTTCCCTAAGCTGTTTAGTCCTCTAATTTGCACCAAGCATATTGCGTATAGAAATATTGAATTATAATAGATCAATTAATTAAATTGAACTAACTTATAAATGGGTTGCCTAATTGCCAAAAACAACTATTTTGAATAATTGGATATTTGTTGAAAATGTATTGATTTGTAAGTTTATGATAGATTTTTCATGAAAATCAGCTGATGTTGAATTTTTGATAGTCTTCAGTTTATAGGAACTCCATTATGTGGAAAAATGAAGGAGGCAAAGGATAGTTGAACTCCTGTTCTCGATCTACGTTGATCTCTCCAGTATAAAGCTCAATGTACTAGGCGAGGTTCATGAATCTATTGCTGATTAAGATTGACATATCGTCATTACTCAGAAGAATCATGTTTCCTATCTTGTGAGAAGGATTCTAACTTCTTTTCTTTGCCCCTTAGATGAACAGGTCATAGATTTAAAAGCTTCGGTCTTGGATTTGCTCTTATGTTTTTTATGTCTCTGTAAGTATTGGACCTGTTTGAGGATTATTGTCGCAATCAGTGCCTTTGAAATAGGGTTGAACATTCTCATAGCTTTGGTGAATAATTCTAATGATGTTGACTAGAGTTGGTCTTTTGTTCAAATTGGCTTGGAAGGAAGTGAGGTATGTGTTAATGAAGGCAATATTGGTGCTTTATAGGATATGAATGTAGAAGACTCCCTTTATATACATATATGATTTGACTTCTTTATGATTCTTCAGGGAATCTCTGATCTGTACTAATCTATCTTTACATATTGTTAGATATTCAATGAGTCTCTCTTCGTTTATTCTTCATTGAAGTACCCTGCTAGCATGATTCTTTGTAAAGTTTTTCTGTCCACCTAGCGATTCTGATAAATTGAGTTATAGAGAGTTTATCTGGCTGCCATCAGTTATAGAACTAAATATATAACTTCAAATCTATTTCAAATTTAATCGCCAAGTTAGATAATATTTAAGCATAAATCAAAGTTAGTCGTTCTTTTACTCAACTTTATCTTCATTCTTGACTTATGTCTTTTATTCGGCTTTGGGTCTTCTTCTACGCTTTCGCTTTGTGGATTCTTCAGAGTCCTCGATCATTTCGAAAAACTTATTCATATCTCCTGAATATTTTTATCTTAATTCAGGCCAAATTGCTGCTTTTTTGAAATCAGAAAAGGGTTTGGACCAAATTCTTTTTTCTAATTTTTCGCCGACAAAAGTGTAAAGTCCAAGTCCCTATTTCCTTAGAGTAGCTTTGGAGATGAATGATTAAAAGTGGAGATTAAGTGTAAACATAAACTTTTCAGTGGTAAAATAGCACTAACCTGAATAGAAGAATGAGTACCTTTATATTGGAAGCTAGAGAAGTTGTTCTCACTCGTATTGTGGAATTCATAAGGAATATTTCCTTAGGTGCTGTTTACATCCCATGTTTCAAAAGACTAAGAACGGATGTCAGAACACGTGGGACTATCCTGTCGGTGGCTCAGCTTAAAACTAATGAAAATTTGACTTTCGCTTTGAGCCCACTTTAAAACTGGAGTTGTCTTCAAATGCTACAAATCATGCATTTTGATTTACTGAAGCATTCTTTTGTAAAGCTATAGTCTTTCGTTAATGACTCTCGAAATCTTATGGCCGTCGAATATGGAAGAATCATAAAGCTAATGAAAGCAGTTGAGAGGAAGGGAGATTAGTTCCAACTAGTTTTTGACACTTTCAGGGCAGGAATGCGCTGCTGCTGTGGCGAATAGAACGAATATTATCAATATCATATTTTATAACGAGTAAATATTAAGATTTAATATTAGGTGAATTACTCATCATTAAAAATAATCATTGTTTCTTAGCTTTGCTGTCCTTATCGTGTTATTGAAGTTAGGATATCTATCTATAATCAGTAAAATCAAATTGCCAGCGAGATAGTGGATTCTCAGTTACCTTGTTCGTGTAAATTTTCATGCTTTTAACTTAGTCCCAAAAAGGATTTCTTAGCATTTTTTATAGCCTCAATTTTACTATAAATCTGGGAAAGTTCCTTCTTTTTTAATTAAAGTTGATTAGAAAATTCTTAATACTTGGAATATCATCTGCTTTATCAATTGCTGTTAACCCATACCTGTTCTTGGCAGTGATATCTGAGCCATTTCTTAAAAGTGAATGAATGGCTTAATGATTTTGATTGGCAACCGCGATCATGAGAGGAGTATTGCCTAAATGGTCTTTCTTGTCGATATCAGCCCCTCGTAATACTAGCAGTTCAATTAATGGAAAATGGTTGGTCATAGCTGCAATCTGCAAAGAGTTGTATCCATATTTCTTATCAACAACATGGTCAATTGGGAAGCCTTTCTCTAATAATTATACGATCTCGCTCATCTTATTTGTTGCTATTGCCCTCAGCATTCGATAGCTGTAAGAGTGCGGGAACACAACAGGATATTTACTATGCCAGGCGATCTCATAATAGAAGTACGAAGGATGATTGAGCATGAAAGGGTTGGGTGCGAATCTTGGGAAGCGAGGGAGCCATTCATAGAGATGAAAGGGCAGCCACTGAGATATACTCCATACTCCCTCTGGCACTTAGAATTATGAGGGTCGGATATCATAATTAAGCATTAGGACTCTGATTATAAATGTTAATAAAATAAATTCGCGAACTAATAAACTGATAATAATATGTTGTTTAAAATAACAAACTAGAAGGAATAGCAATAAATTATATAAGTCTAGACGCACAAGCTAAAATATTACTAACCCACAAATTGTATATAAAAGTTTACATATCTATTGGTTCGTCCTCCACGCCTCCTTTATAATGAAGATCTACTCATCCCCAATAGATATTTCAACAAACGTTTCACCTACAAGGTTTATTACATACCTTTTCCGCTTTCACTATATTAGCCTGAAGATATGACATATGTGGTTCTTTACTTGCATGGGAATTCCTCTTGTAGACTTTAAGGATTCAGCGAACTCTCCCTCCTTCCAGAAAATGTCGGGTTGGCGTGCTTCGATTTCGATGGCTGTGGAAACAGGCTACTCAAGAAATATATCTCTATTGGAAGAGCTTAAGCTACAGAGGTAGATATTGCCGCTGCTTATTTAAAAAGCAAAGGATACAAAGTTGTAGGCTGGGGAAGAAGCATGGGGTCAGTAAGCCTATTGCTAAGCAATGAGTGCTAAGTACTGGTTGCTGATTCTCCTTATTCGAGTTTAAGGGAGGCATGCTACTAGCATATTTAAACATCAGTGCCTAAAATATGCAAGCCATGTATCTCTTGCATATTTCCCTGCCTTTAATTCTTTGTCAATAAAGACATAAAAAGCAAGATCGACCTCACTTTATAAGACTTTTAACTCATTAAGCACATTAATTAGAATAAGAATAGAAGTATAATGTTCCTTGCAGCCTCAAATGATGTATTAATTGACTCTAAACATGCGCTAAAACTTCATCAGGAGTATTAAGGCAGAAAGGAATTTCTACTATTCTAAGGAGATCATAATTCATAAAGACCAATTGATATATTGCAGCTGACTCATACTTGGATCTCAAATTAACTGTAATGTCACATCCTAAAGAATAACTAAATGAATCCTTATAAATCAATTGAATTGTTTCCCAAGCCTAAGCATAGTAGAAGTTTATCCGAATTAGGAGAGTCTAGAACATACTTGTAATAATCAGTTCCCTCAAGCAAGGAGTAATTTGTTTCATCATAATAGAAAAGCCAATCGTTTAAAGAAATAGCACGCTAAAATGAGAGGTAGACCAATTTCCCCGAACCCCCTGACCAATTATGATGATCAAATTACATTTTAATTATTATCTTAGAGCTTAATACTTTTTTAAAAATGGATTGCGAGGTCTACATGCAATGGAGGGTGAAAGTAATGTATAATGGGAGAGGATGGGTGGTAAATATAAAAGACTTAACCTACTAAATGCTACTTTCCAAACTAAATTTATCGTTTAAGCTCGAACCTAAAGCTTACTACCATCTTTATTATATAGATGAGGATAGGGATAACATCACATTGAGTTCTTAAGAAGATTTCTCGATTTATAAAATGCAACACCACATTCACAAATTGTATCTGTAGAAAACTAATGATTAATTTCTTCACTACATCAAATATTACTAAAAAGAATAAATGGTTAAGAGCAAGGATATAAATGTAGGTTAAATAGTTGAATAGAAAAGAGAAGAGATGATGAACAAACTATAAAATACACTAGCTGATATTGGTGAGAAGATAAGAAAGCAAATGAAGCGAAAGTTGAAATAGTGTTACGGCAAAAGAAAAAGTATAGGCAAAGAATCCAATTCTGTTCACCCAAATGTAAAGTGTATCAAATGCAAAACTGGAGATGATATTAGAGGAATAAGATATTAATGTATTGAATGTAACTATAACATCTGCGAAAAGTGTGAATAAAATAACAACCATAATCACCCTTTGATTAAAATCATCAATAGTTCCCAGGCTATTGCATACAAGATAGTAAAATTTGTAAATAAGACTGAGAAGGTTTCAGGCTAGTAAATAAAAAAGAAGAAATATCCCGAAATCATTCAACAATTCTTAGAAGTAACGAAAGAATCTTAAGAAATAGCGATATCCTTTTACAAAAAATACCCGAATAGGTCTATTGAAGATCTGCTACAAATTTACCTTTTTAAGAGTAAGAAATGATGTTTGGATTGTTTGTAATAGTATTTGATTTTGTTCGATTAGAATTTAGTGAGTATAATAATTGATGAAATATAGTCAAATAAATAAGATAAAGTTCAATTACTTGAATCCTTAATAAAGGAAGCAGGATTCCAAGCTGTATAATTCCTTAGCATTTGAACCCTTTCATTCTTATACTGCGTGCTATTAGTAGAGTTCTCCAATTAAGCCAAAACTATAAAAGAAATAAATTAGCCTGCATGAGCTAAAGAAGACTTCAAAGCCCATAGTATTATTAAAGAGTTCAGCTACATTCAAAAACTAATCCACTACCACTAGTAAAAGTTATACACTGTTATAAAGAGAAATCGAGTAAATGAGATCTGTGTTCAATAGATAAGCAAATGAGTATTAGAGATTAATGTTCTAAAAAAATCGATCTAACTTAATGCTTGAGAATGTCTTGCAAACAATATATTCTGAGTATGAAGAATTAAAGCTTTCAAATTAATCTTGTGAGAGATAGTTAGCGCAGTTAAGACAAATATTTTTGAACAGAAACTATTGTCTGAATTAATGATCGATTTACCTATTTTTATTAATTGCAATAATTAAGCTAATGGTGAGGTTCAAAAATAGATACATTTTGGCAGATTACTCGCATATGTAGAGATCTTAGGAAGTTAACGAGAGATCCTTTATGAAGATAATTAAAGAATCAGCTGAGTAGATGATGGGTGAACTATTTCTTGCCAAAATTGCATTCTCATTACAAATAAAGTATATGAACCTGGGAAAGGTACTCATACGGGTGCCGAGAGATCACTGTAGCGATCTACATGCTTGCTTGTTCATTATAAAAGGGCTGAAAATTATAAAAGTATCAGGGACAATCCGATGTATTCAAACTAAACTTTTCGAGATTGCAAGGAAATAGTTAAAGAGGTAGTTGAGTGTGGGTGAGCAAGACCTCATCAATAAAATTGATTATTCATGAGTTATAGTTATTGTATTACTATAATATGAATGAGAGACAGAGTCATATAATTTTGCCATCAATAAATGCTTTGATCTTTGATATCTTTTGCTTTGGTCGGTCCTGGGGCCTATAAGATAATTTCTATAGCTGATTCTATATTTTAGGAGTGACATTTTTGTTTGTTCTCATTTCCCTATGATTACTTAACATTCTATTCTCCTCATTCTTGCTAAACTCTTGAATAAAGTCACTCCTTTGATTCCGATCTTTCTAACTGCTTTTGAGTACCTTTTCATTACTAAAGGCAATATCTTTCTGATGTCCGTACGATGACATGACCTACTTTAAATAATATTTACATAAAGATTCTCCATTTAATAGATGTTGTTTAGATTGATAGTTCCCTTCCAATCATTCCTCCAGTTCTTCTTTGTAAGGGGATTACTGCAAATATTAATTATTATTAAAGATGAAACAGGCACTAATCCAATTAAATCCTATTCATTTTAGATTTTGTTGCAACTTAAGTCTATTATCTTCAGTTACTTTGGGCATTTTCCTTATTTGATTTATGTTATAAGATTAGATTGGCAGTGAAGTTCTTTCAATTTGTTGCATTTCTTAAGAATGCTACTGATGTCTGGGAAGAAATTATTATTAATGTTAAGGAACTCTAAGCTGTTCTAATTGGGTAAAAGATCCAAGATGAAATTCATGTTACTAATATTATTATGGCTGATATTCAACATTTTTATTCCTTGGTGTATGAGATGAGAAACGTTTTTGAGAAAAGGTAAAGAATTATTTATCTTTATTCCTTATAAAGCATTAAAGTATTCTTTCAAATATATGCTTTGGAGTAGCGCAAGCATGATTCCTTTATCTTGATCTTTGAACTCAGTCAAATTATCAAAACTGACTAAATAAGAATAATTTTCTTCTTCGAATGACTAGTTTGACATTGCGATTCGATAGTTGAGCAATTGCTATAGAAACATATTAACCTCTTCGCTTTTAGGCTATTTAGGATTGTTACCAATATCTTGGCTCTTAGATTTATAGCTGTTTTGAATATTTCTTATCTTCTTCAATATTTCTTCAAAGGAATGGACTGTGCGTTCGAATGAAACGTGGGTTTATACATCAAGATGCTCAAGAGAAAAACTTACGTTATTTTGATGGACAAATCCTTATCTTTGGATAGATTAGTATATTTCTGAAACCATTAGTTCTCGAGGTGACTTTCCCTATATAGTAAGCATTCCCAAGGATTATTCATGTGTGCCTTATATTCCTTATATTTAGAAAGATCTTTTCTTAAAAGCAAGTGGACCACTCTAATCCCTCTAAAGGAGAACCCGGCTCTATTAAATACTTTTAGGATCATTACTCATAAAGGGAGAGAGTGAAGGGTTTAAAGATTGTTTGCTTTTGTTGCATGTTGCTGGACTTTTGAATAAATTTTCGCCTGCCATATTGACAGAAGCCACAATATTCTACTTACCGTTCTATTTGATGTATTTATGAGTTTGCATCTTAGGCATCAAGTTGTTTAGCTGATGCTTTTTGTCAGAGTGCTTTCTTCTTTTCGCTTAGTCGTTCCCACTTCCTTATTGGAATCTTGCAGTCTCAATCGCTTCTTCCTATTCACTTGTTGATTTGTGATTGTTTTGCTTTGTCACATTAGTATTCTTTGACTGGAACTGCAAAAGGCAACTAATGATTTCACAAAAGGTTGCCTTTCCAATATTATCAGATTTTACTATCTTTGTCTTTTTGGATATGGCAAAGAAGGACTCGAAGACTGTTATAATTTGAGACCTGCTAAGATCCAACTCATAATCCAAGGGCTCTACAACTAGTGAGAACTCCTAAAGGCCCTACTTATCAATTTTTTGAATATAAGAATATAGAGTGCTCAATTTAATAGTCTTGTTTTTCCTTTTCTTATACTCATCGGCAAATAGCTTTCGAATTAGAATAACCCATGCCATAAGCCCAAGCTTCTCAATCTTTCGCACTGGCTCTGCCTAGTTCGGGTAGTCGACAAGAGAAAGCTTTCTTCTATGACTCTAAAGATTGGGATTTTCCTCGCTAATTTAGGCGTTACTACTAAATTTTCTATATTTGTGCATTTTATCAGGATCGTTGAGCATGTTGACGTTTCTTTCAGATACACAGTGCCCTATATTTTTCTTTTGCTTGCCGAGGGAAGGCTTGGTTGGGACAATATTGTCCAAAGTAGAAAGCTAGTTTGAAACTATTTCAATACTATTAACACGTTTTGAATCCTATCTTGAGTTGATTTCTATGAGAGATGTTGATAGGCGTGCTTGAGATTTACGAGACTGTATATACTTTAGCTGTTCTCCAAGTTGTGAGTTGATTTTCGCTTTCATGTAAAAAGCTTAGTTAGATTTCTTCTTTTTCAAGAACTCGCGGTTTTGATTTTTTTATTTACCTGCAGCGTAAGTAGAGCTATTGATTATCATTGTATTTTAAATATGGTTCAGTTAAAAAATAATAATAAAAGAAAGAGTATTCATTAGCAATAGAAGTCATTAATAAAATATTCCTCAGTTTGTTGCATGCATATGATGAGTATGTATCTCTTTGCAGTTTATTGTAGTTATTATTTTATTGAAAGATAATGAAGCTGACTCAGGCCACAAAAAATAACACGAATAAATCTTCAATGTATCAAAACTATCGTTCAAGGGCTAAATCAGAATTAGATTGCAGTGACCTACTGTCGGGACTCAGTGAGCTTGATAACCAGATGACTAAATATGATGAATTGAGGAAGCAAAGGATGTCTCAAAGTGGATAGTTCGAATAAATTGATTAAGGCTTTAATCTCAGATCAAGCTTCAGGTTAGAATAGAAGCCGACCTATGACCTATAATCGAGTAGCAAATTAGCAAATCCCTTAGTCCCCATTCTTTAATACCAAAAACTAAAACCAACAACCAGTCGCACAATACAACAGTCCAACATCTTCAATAAAACGACTAATGACTTCAAATTTAATAAGGAGAAAACATTAAATACAAATGGCTTGAGCAAAACAAATGAGGCTGAAATAAAACTAAAATAGGAAAGAAAGTAAAAGATAAATGCTTTGAAGGCCAAGACCAAAGATTTGCAGCAATAATTTTTACAGATATACTCTTCTGATATCCTAAAGAAGAGTACAATAACAAAATAGTTCAATTTGCTCTTAAAACTATTATAATGATCAACAAATTACATTATTTTCCTTTAATTGAAGAATATTAACGATTTATTTAAATATTTATCAATATCCTATTTGCCTCATTGTTCTCCTGATAGACTGTCATCCTCAGTAAATACTCTGCTTTATTTTGTATCCAGTTCAATTTAACTGCAGCTAGATAATGATTTTCTTGCCTATTAGAAATATTCACTATAGATACTTCCTTCCTTCAAGTTCATCATTCCTTACAAGTCCACTCCTTAGAGAGACTTTATATCTTTTAAAATAGCAAAGGCAGTGTGGTTTAACTTGGAGGTTAGGAACTTTGAGGCAGGGAAATCCTATAACGAGGTTTGATAGTGTTTGACTAGTTCAACGATAGCATCTGTCATAATTCTTATTTGGTCCTTTCCAAGTATAAGTTCCGACTAGAGTTCAATCATCTCCATAAACATCTTTTACTACATCTGTGATTTCTCATAGTATGGGTTTATGTAGTAAGATTGAGCTGCAGGGATCTTTAGTTAGGATAGCTCTCCTTAAAGTTCAGAAATTTGGTTCTAAACTTTCTTTAACCTCTCTTGACTCGCTTGAAGTTATTTTCTTAACCCTTCGATAGTATGTTCTAGATCACTGTTTTCTTAAGATATAAATTATATCCAGCTCATCTGATTGTTAACAGTTTATTGAAGCTGTTTAGAGCATTCTGTCCACTATTGTATCTATGCATTTTTCGCCTTTAATGAAGAGGCAGTAGACTAGAAAAGTTTATAAATGTCCAGCTTCGCTTTACTGTTACCACTTAATTTACATAGCAAACCTTTAAACTATGTTATCAATTTGTCCTCACAGGGCTCCCTATTTATTTTACATTCCAATGAGGCAGTTTCTAATCCTATAAACTCACGAACACTCCTGCATTTTTTTAGTTGTCTGAAATTACTCTCAAATATTTATTAAAGAGTCTTCTCTTTCCATTAGACTTGGATGTTAGATGAAGCTCTCAATTAGCTATTTAAGCTAACCATAACTTTCGAGAGTATTTTTTAAAATTATTTCCGTAGTATTCTATGAAAGGCATTTTTTGAAAAAAGCCCTTAAATGATGTTTGCCTAATTATGCTAAGACTCTTTGTTTTGATTTTAGTTCCGTTAGTTAGTGGTTTTCATTACAATAAAGGTCAATATTTACTTGATAGATTTGGGATTTATGGCAGCCAGCCCTTGAGAATTTGTTCCACTAGTGAAAGAGAAAGAGAGTAGTGTATGGCAAGGAAAAGATACGATGTTTTATCGTGAAAGTTTCCATATGGCCCAAACCGAAGAATGGAGGATATTTCTCAATGCTTCTTATCGTCACAGACTCGGCTACACAAGTGAAAGAAAATCATTGTCAGGCAGTATAAGTCTATTATTTGGTTAAACATGATCAATTTTCTCCATCTGCTAAGCTGATTTAATTTTTTTAATAAAAATAAAGAGATTAATGTTATGTTGACAACAAGTACCCATGGCAAACAGCCAAAAACATTTATAAATAATTTCATGATCCATAGGGTAACCACCCCAACAATAGTTTTGACATTTTTGGAATTCCCATTAATAACTAGATTATAAAGTTCATACTAATCTATTTGAGCAGATACTGTTTAATGAATAAAATTGCTTATAAGCTCTAATGAGGTGGTAATATTCAGTTGCAATATAAATAAATAAGATTATCGATGAAGTCATCGTGGCATAACATTTGGGCAAAATCCTATAGAAACGTCCCTGATGAAAAATGGAAGATCAAAAGCTTGAACCCATAGCCCAATGAAAGTTACACAATTCCCATCCCGCCACCAAAAGATATCCCTAAATCATGTACCATTGATTTGAATTAGAAACGACTAAATAGAAAGGTGGCAAGAAATAAAAGATAGAATAGAGAAATCTCCAAAGTGAGCTGCTTCCTTGTCCCAAAATGAGCAAAATTAATAAAACAATGTTCTGCATTTCAATGGATAGTACAGTCAATCTCTTTGCGTTAATCACTAATCAATAGGAGAAGATGAGAACGAAACACAAGAAAACATTCCTTATGGTTTCGCATACCCTTAACAATATTTATGAGAAGATAGAGCTAGTAACAGGCAACGATAGCAATTTGATCTTTGCCACCACTAAGAACCATTTAGTCGTGATGAAGTATGTTGATGGAAGAAGTAATGGTGTCAAAGATGATATTTAAGAGGTTTTCATCAAGCATATCCCCAATCTGATAACTATTCTAACAGTTAAAACGAGAATTTTTGCCCTATCCTCAACCCATATTTACGAAAGTAAGAATATCATAATGTAGTTGATTTAGAAGACAACTTCAAAGAGGTTTGCACGAAAAGAATCGAATTTCCTTCATAAAACTAATAAAATTTATATAAAACCTTAACACCAGTTGGCATAGTAATCGGAGACAATCAATCTTTATTTTATTTTGGTTCAAGGATAGAATAGCTTGTAGACATTTCTAAATTGAAGGGAACAAGAGGAGAGGAAACTTAGAGAAAAGTAAAGAGTGAAGCTCTTACAATCGTACGCATATCTATCACGGGATAATAAAAAATCGAAAGGGCTAAGGGAAAGGTTTACCCTATTGACCATGTCTTTTAAGTTGGAATATTTACTCGTTCAAAGGTTTATTAAATCGAAAAATAAACTTTTTTAGTTTCCCTTCACGAGGAAGTCATTTTAATAAAAAAGAATTTCGATAGGTATATCGTTTGGGATAATGTTTCAGTGGTTGCTTCTAAAAGTCAATCTAAAAAAGGGCAGTTGATCCTAGCTGACTAAAAGATTCTAGTCTTCTCAGAGAATACCGAAATTTTCGCACATTAAATATACTTTAACGAATCAGACTCTAAGCTAAGCATGCCGCCTATGGATAATTTCCGCGGCAACGACGATGATGAAAAGATTCTTTACGATGCAGTTTTACTTGAGTACTAAGACTCCATAATGAAAGTGCTCGCATATGTGACCCCAACAAGTGTCTTTTATCCCACCAACTAAAGCAATTTCAGGAGAAGAGATATAGATAACAGCAAAATGAAGGATTAATCATCATTCTTATAGTTTAAGTTTATAAACATCAGTCAGTCCGATCCCAAGAAGAAGTTATAACAACTCATTACAACAAATAAAACCAACCAAGAGATAGAACTTTTCTGCAAAAGATTCGATATTTCGAAGCAAGATGAAACTAAGTCTCGATGGAATGTAAGTAACAAATAGCTAAAGGACATTTAAAACATCTTGATGTAAATACAAGAGGATAAATTCATTCAGACATAGCTTGACAATATTCTTAAGAAAAAGAGCCATAATTTAGATTTCTTAAGTGCAGTCTAAGCTAAACAGCTCAGCCGACTCAATAGACTGTTAGTTGATAAGATATGTGCCTACTCTGAGCCTGGCCAGGAGTAGGCTGAAAAATTGTTGTAGTATATCTTATTAATAATGCAATGGTACATGGAATCAGAAATGCTCTTGAAAAAGATTACTTACTCTAAAAATTTCCTATCTTTCAAGGAATATGACTTTATCGAAATTGGAAAACTTAAGGCTGCGTCTTTGAAGGAAGAAATAAAGCTTTTAAGTTAAAAAAAGTTCGAAAAGCGTCTTAAATATTTCTTAAACTCGTTTAAGATCCTAGTAATTTCTAACTATTAGTAAGTCTTTGGTTTTTTGCTGTAAAAGAAGAGTATTGGGGAAATTAGTGAGTTTATCAATGAGTTCACATTTATCCTTCCTCAATTCGAAGAACCAAGCCCTGTCTTTATTAATCATAGAAAAACATATGGAATTTACTCGAACAAAGACAAAAGATAAAGGGCAGTCAGTTTCGCAGCTGGTCCGGATGATGAGTTGATATTCAAGCAGTTGGCCTAAAGAAGTAAGCAAAGGGAGAAACCAAAGGGAAAATCAAAAGAGAGGTAAAGATAGAAGTAGAAGCCTAGGGATAAATCCAGTCTATAAAAGCACGAAAAATAGGAGCATTGCAGCTTATGGGATCCTTTGTAAGATTTAGAGAAATAGGGAGGGAAGATCAGCGAGACGATGGAATGCTTCGAATAAAAGATAATCTTTGAACTCCGAGGAATATCTAAGAGCGAAGCTGCTAAATAGCGAACAGTAAACAATTTCAAAAAAATCCTCAAGATATTTATCAATAATAAATGGTTTGAGAATGCAGCATTTAAACAGCATTCAATGATAACAAAAACAACAAAATAAGTGCATGCTGAGTTTAAAGAGTTGAAAAGAAAGGGAGCCTTTAAAATATTCATAAAAATTCTTTATAAAAGAATTGAAGAAAGTAAGGATGAGGCAATAGAGTCTCAAGTCAATGCTATGCTCTAGCTATTTATTTAGAAACAAATAATTCCTGAAAGTTTCAAGCGGAATGTGGATGCAAGAGTCAAGGTTTATCGCAATATTCTCTTAAATATATACAATAGTGAGAAAAGAAAGGTTATGACTCAATAACTCCCACTCCTATCAGACTTTGTGATAAAGTCTGAATAAAAATATTTCGACTTCTTGTTCAGAGATATTCGAGGTTTGATCCTAACAAAAGTCAAACAAATTTACGAATAAATATAGATGAATTTCTTCAGGGAAAGATTCCAAATGTTTCTGCAATCCAGCCTGATAACTGCGGGAGATATTATTTAATTTGTTGATTATTTTGGATAAGAAGCAACAAATGATGATGATAACATTCGCATTGATGTATTCCGAGCAATAAAGAGACTGCTACATTTGAAAGATAAGGAGAATTCCTAAAACTATATCCATAAATGCATGGATAGATAGGTATTGCCATAAAATGATGATCTTTAAATCGATAAGTTACGCTAGTAAGCCAAGATTCCCTTTGGATACTTCTTTTACAACTTCTTTAGAGTGTTCAAAATAGACTATTCTTATGAGGAATTTATAAACTTTACCAACACTCCTCTAATAAAGTAATGCAAAGTCATCCAATAGCTCATATCCAAATATTGCAAGGAGTAATATGACACTGAATAAGATTACGATCATAATAAAGTGTGCGAGATACGGTTTCATGAGATTGAAGGAATTCAAGATAAGATACCAGATGTTGACATTCATAACCAACCTCTTGAATTCTTTGGACTGATATTACATTTACTCGATGCTCTTGATTTCTAAATTGAAGAAAAAGACGTCTTTTATCTCATGCTTTAGAACTACTTGAATGAAAACAAGTTTAAAGAGCTAAGTGACTTCATAAAGAAACTTGACTAATATCATGTCACATAGAATAATCTTCACTCCAACAACTATAAAATGATTACTGACTTTAAGGACGAGCTAGAGGTTAACTCATAATTTATAGGGTATGTCCTTGATTGGATTAAGAAAAACTATGATTCCATCAAGACTATCGGAGATCTTTAAAATAAAATGAAAGCTAATGAAAATGCATTAAAAATGCTACTGCTGTTCAGTAAAAATTCCATGTAAATTAAGAAGGAAAAAGCACTATTTGAGCTTTTAACGAACATAAGAAAATTCGATATGAAATCAGTATTAGTTATTGATCAAATAAAGAAATAAGCTGAATCGAATAGCAGTTTCATCTTTTTAATGAATCAATTTAATCATATTGGAATATCACAGTTCAAAAATTACACTTAGAGATAAGATTGGCTTTAGGCTTTCAACAACTTCCAATAGCTGTTTCTTTCTCACAAGCAGTACGCTTATCGATAAATTGCAGATCCAAGCCACCCTGAATACATTAGATTTCTGATTGAGGTCTGCATTTTGATGATAGAAGAGAATATCTTCCCAATAGCCAAGCATTTGATAACTAGAAGGATTCCTAATGATCAATATTACTTTAAGGATGTGCTTTTGATGTTTTTAAGTGCAATCAAGATAGATTAAACCAGAATGGAGTAGTTTAGGTAGAGTGTCAAAAAGCATATATTAATGCCTGAAACAACAAGTATCATCAGGTAGAATCTATAAGAAAAAATACTTAATCCTTTTAGGGTCAACGCCTTCGTTACCATCAAAAATGTGCCATAAATCTCAGAAATAAATGAGAGTCGATAATCGCAAAATGGAAGCAAAATATAAAAGTTGGATAGAAATGATGAGTTCGTCAATCGCAGCAAGTAAATGTTCGATATGATAATGAGTAGGCATAGAAAAGATGACGCCTTCTTTTATTTGATTCGAGTGAAGAAAGTGTATAATAAATAGGTAATAGAAATCTTGCAAAAGCATAGGTCATACTCATATGGAGATGAGCAGGATAGGATCAGACAGAAAATTGAGGAGTATTCATACCTTCTTGTTACATCTTATATTAAAGCGATTGAGCTTTTCATCTAAAAATAGTTCTATCCAACTTATTCCTTCTTCGAAAGCAAAATTATGATTCTTTAAGATGCAAGGGAAAGAAGAGATATGATTAAGGATGTTAATATTGCTATCAGTAAACTTGACAGAGTAGTTGTGGAAACTGAAAGTGCTAAAAAACATCTGAAATCAATCAAATTATAACTGTAACAGTCATACAAAGCATTTATGTCTGCTATTGGGTAGGACCCAAACATCAGATTAACTGACGCATAAGGAAGAGGGCTCGATGGATCAAAAAGAGTGTAGATGTACAGCAGAAAAACAAACGATTTATTAAAAAATGAAAATCAACAGGAAATCGAATATAAGAAAGATCTTCAAATAAACCTGTAGAAAGTGAATAAGATACGATAAGACAATAGAATCAATGTTATTCAAAGATAGATTAGCTAAAAGATAACATAGATTAAAAAGACAAACGAAAGACATGCCTTATTATAGGCAGAGATGAAAAAGGAAGACCATGAGGAAAGTTTGGCAGCAAGAAGAGAAAGGGAGCTCAACAATATCCGAAAGCAATAGAAAGAAGATCTTTAATCCATCAAAGATACTTATAAGTCAAATACAACTAAAAGAGTCAATGATTTAATTGAAACTCTTCGCAAAAATAGAGAAAAGGTTGCAGCTAAAAGAAAAGCTCCTAACTCAGCTGTTAGAGATTAGCCAAGGTAATCTAACACATTCAAGCAACCAAATATTATCATCCAACCTCCCTCAATCCGTAGATAAAGCTTTATGCCGCAATCACCTAAGTCCTAAGTAGTTTCTTAGAATCTTTTGCCCATTACAATGAAGGGCAAAATAGATCGTATTCAGAGTATACGAGAATAAATGAAATCATCAGTATAACCTAAGAATAATATCTTACAACTACAAAGGTAAATGTTTCCTGAGGTCATTGAACCAATAAATCCGAATTCAAAGAAAAAGGCTAATTTTGATGACATTGCTCGTCTTTACAAATAGAGAGAATCTGAGTAAGCCTACAAATGTATTCAAAAATACGATATGTTAAAAAACCCAAGTGTTAGGACATAGCTAATTAAGAGGGCTTATACAGTTACGCTTCATTTATAAAACTTCATAGAGTATCTCAAATTTTTAGTTGGACTTGATGCTAGTTGGAAGGAGTCAATCGAAGAAAAGAGTATTAATATTGCGGCTCAAATGATGAAAAGCCACAACAAAGAGAAGATAAATATGAAGGATATTATTCCTGCTTAATTCTTTACCACTGTTGTAAAGATAAGTTTAAAAGACTACTATACACATGCTTTTGATATATTTAAGCCCAGCATCAGGAAGATATTCTAAAAGGATCTAATGGCTGTCCATGCAGTCGGAATTCTCTTTAGATATACACTCGGAAGTGAGAATAGATTTTACAATAAAGTGTTTTATGAGTACTTTAAAGTTCTTATCAGAACCTATTAAATCAAAAATATGGACGATAAGTAACTGACTCTGCTCGCCTAAAAAATTAGATCCAATTACTCAAGTTTGCCTGATAACAAGGATCAAGTTTTTGAAGAATTACTAATGAGTATCACAAAACCAATGAAAAAATCGAGGTTGCTTGAAGCACTAAAGCGTACAATCGATCGCAAGGTTGATTCTATGATTGGAGGACAGGCTAATAAATAAATCGCATACGTCCTTCAAAAGCTTATGAAATGATTCATTCATTATATCCTTAATCATTGATTCATAATAATAAATGATTCATAACTAAAGCGAATTTTACAATCTATGGGCTGGGTCATGAGATACTATGAGCTTGAAGCTATCACTTTGTGCGCAGCAGCAATCGAGCTTACTTTTTTACTGTATCTTAATCAGCTTTGACTCATATTGTAAGTTGATGCCTGTGCCTGGATGAAACTCTATTTCGTTCTCGACTTTTACTAGTGTGCCAAATTTAGATCCTTTGTCCTTTATATATAAGGTTCTATTTTTGTAAGTGATGATGCAATGAGTGCGGCTCACGCTAATTTACTTCATCACCACTGTTGAGTTGCTATTTCTTCCTATTGTAATTTAGTTGTCTCCGAGCCCTATCAAATATACCGAAAATCTTTTATTTTCTGTATCGAAATCAACCTCTTGGAAAACTGCATAAGGCGGATTGGGCGCATTATCTAGATTAAGCAAAATATATTTTCTTCCTTCGTAAGTAAATTAAGGCTGATAGTTTTATTGGCAAATTTAGCACTTTGTTTATTGATAAGAAAAGAAGAGGGTATTATTATGCTCTCGCCTCTCAACTTTGTTGTCGATCCAATCCTTTAAGCAGGAGAAGTGAATGTACTTGACGCTGCCTGAGCACTTGCACAAACACACTAAGGGGTTTTATCTCGTGTGGGATCCATCGAAACATATACGGCATTGGTTCTAAGCACTTACGTTACTTTTAGCTGAAATGCTCTTAACCTCAGCTAGCTCTTGTAAGTATATACTTTGAGATTTAAAATCCTTCTCAGTCACTTCTTTTTCCTCCTCGATAATTTCTTTAAATTTGAGTTTGACCTTACCTATTTTAATGAGTGAGCCTGCTTCAAGAGGATATAGCTATCCTTCGCCTAGCACTCTCCATAGAGATTTATTATTATGAGGCAAGCTTTAAAGCTGCAAGCACTGTTGATCAATTTTGACTGTATATATTGGTGTATATGGTGAGTCTTGGGGTTGGTATGTAACATTTTCGCCGTCATGTGCTATAAAAGTATTAGTCTTTATGAGCTAATTAGTCACAATACGATTCTCCGAAGAGTTGAAATCGAAGAGCTATTGTGACTGTGTCTAGCCTGACTCAATAGTTATGTAGATCTATCTCACTCCTGCCGATTGTCCCATCTATTGTTTATTTAATTACTATAAAATTATCGCCATCAATATTTAAATTTAGTTCCTTATATAATTATATTGGCTGATGAAAAGTGGATGATAATAAAGCAGATCAAATGGATTCCTCAAGGTCGAAATCTTGGTAACCCTATGCATTGATAAAATCGTTTATTGAAATGAAACTCTTGTTGTCTTATTATTTTGGGTCATTTACTGGTGGAGGGAGAAGGTGGACATCTTATGAGTATTCATGAAGATGGTTTTCGCTTAGCATTTCGTGAGGCATATGAAGGGGCTACTCTTTCTTTGAATTCACTATTGTAAAGTTATCCTTTTTTTTGTTTGATCTTTTAGTATTGTAAGCACCTTGGATCATATTCTTCATTTTTTTGAAGTTTTAATCTCGATCCATATTTTCCGCTAGTAACTATAAAGGCGTTGCATTAGAATCTTTGTAATTATTTTATAGAGGAATTGGAGCTTAGGCGTTCATTATGCTGAGCTGGCCTCCACCTTACTCCGTCAAAGCTTTTGCATTTTTTTGTGCAACCAAATAGATTAGAAACTCTTCTAGTCTTTTTTCCTTTTCTTTCGATTCCTTATCCATTCTTTGTACGATGCTTTGATTCTATTAGAGGAGTCTTTGATTTTGGACTAGAAATCGTTTGCACATTTACTATAGATTTTTCTGCTTGTTCTTCAATTCTTGGATTTCCCTGCTGACTCTTGTTTGTGCTAAAGGTTAGCTTGCATTGTATATGGCGACAGTTTATTCTTTCTCTTATTTATTTTTGCGAACTATATTGCTTAAAAGATGGCGACTTCCTTCCTTAAAATACTCATTCATATAAACATTGTCTCCGTCAGGGTGACGCTTTTTATTGAAGCCATACATGTTTAGCTGACGAATAAAGGATGCAAAGTTATGATGTTTGAAGTAGGAAGGAAGGGTTTACTCTGTGAACTTGGTGATGTTTTTAATGATGAACGAATCACGTGTAGTAGTCCAGCTAACAATATCAGCGATCTAATGATTCTTCTTTAATGTAGAATTACCTCGAGTATGTCTGCCAGTTTGGATATGAAGATTGGAACCTAAGGGTTCTTACTTTTTTTATTACGGCTTTTACTCATCTAATTACTATAAATAATATATTTAAA
>JACCDV011149253.1_pt1 | contig 26227 bp, 18 predicted proteins | sample 7446131 | NCBI WGS metagenome assembly JACCDV01 (sample SAMN15323448, study PRJNA562643) | freshwater metagenome | isolation source: river surface water | place: USA:Blue River Watershed | collected 2017-08-17
GCGACCTATCCAAGGGCAACTTGAAGAAGGTGGGCATTGCTGCGGCGATGCTTGGACATCCTCAAGTGGTCTTTTTGGATGAGCCTTTTGAGAACTTGGATCCGAGTTCCCAGATCCGTTTGAAGAAATTGATCCTATCCGAATTGGCCGCTTCCAAAACCACCTTTTTGATCTCCAGCCACGACCTAAATCATGTGACTGACCTCTGCAACCGCATTGTTCTCCTGGAAAAGGGCAAGGTGATCCGTGACTTGCGCGAGAAGGGAGAGATGTTGAAGGAGCTGGAAGCCTATTTTGTGGGGTAAGAAAGAAAAGTCAGCTGCTATAGGCATTATAAAGCGGTATGTCGTTGACTTATTCCAAATTTAATTTTTTTTTAGAACCCTTCGAGATAAAGTAACCAAATAAACCAGATATTAATCCCTTAGACAGCGAACTGAGGCCCCGATTTTCTTATCGAAGCCAGATTGTGGTAGGCTGCCATTTCCGTTGGCCAGATCCCAGTATGAGGCGATTGATTGACTTTCCTCTGTAGCGCTCCACCAGAATCCGCTAGAGTTTACATTGGCAAATTGTCCATTGCTCATTACGTAGCCTCCTGGAAGACCTGAAAACCCACTCTCGTTTGTAGCTCCTATATTGGGTGAGGCCCATAAGGTGGTACCTGGTGTTTTCATCTTGCCACCTACATTTACACCCAATAAAGTGGTTAGAGTTGTCCATTCTTGATTAGTGGGTATATGCCACCCTCGTGGACATAATCCCCTTGAATCATTAACTGCATACCAATTATACAGCTTACCGTATATTGCTCCATTAAGCGGGTCATTATTGTAATAACGCCAAGCACCTGTTGTTAATGCTGCCCATGCGGCTGGATCAGTTACCTGCGGTATGACTGTTCCATCCCGATAAGTCATAACATCTAAATTCTTTTCCATCCACTGCTGAGTACCTATTACTACGGTCGGTAAAAAAACTGGAAAATTTGTTAATCCAGCAGCACTACCAGTAGGTGTTAAAAAATTTGTTACTGCAGCTGATGTCCAAGTAGTTCCATTTGAAGTCAAAACATTGCCCGATGTACCAGGCGCAACAGCTTGTATTGGACTAGTTCCATTACCTAATAAAACACTATTTTCTGTTAGTGTTTGGGCTCCAGTTCCTCCATTGGCAACAGGTAAAGTTCCTGTGATTTTTGTTGCTGCTACAGCTGTGATATTTTCATCGGTGATTGCTCCAGCTGCAATAGATGTAGCATTTCCTACTGAAGTAACTGGACCTGTTAAATTAGCATTCGTTGTTACCGTGCCCGCAATTGTTGCAGTTGCCGCATTACCAGTTGTATTTTGATTGAATGTTGGAAAATTAGTTAATCCAGCTGCACTACCAGTAGGTGTTAAATAATCCGTTCCAGCGACTGCAGCTGTCATAGCGTTTGTACCATTACCTTTTACTAAACCAGTTAGTGTTGTAGCTCCCGTTCCTCCATTGGCAACACGCAAGATCCCTGTTACACCAGTGGTTAAAGGAAGTCCAGTTAAATTAGTTGCCAAGCCAATAAATCTAGCTGCAGTGATCGAACCAAAGGTGTTCACTGAAGTAACCCATGGATCACCCAATTGAATGGTATTACTTGTAGATACAGAGGCATTGCTTCCAATTGCAGTAGAATTAGTTACTACCCCCGAAGTACCTGCATTCCATCCTATTGCAGTATTGTGAGTGCCAGTTGTGTTAAACTGAAGCGCACCAGCCCCAACAGCAGTGTTATGCGTGCCAGTTGTATTCGAAAAAAGAGATGATTGTCCAAAGGCTGAATTATTCCATCCTGTCGTGTTATTGGAAAGAGACCAAAAACCCATGGAGGTATTAAAAAAACCTGTCGTATTTGAAGACAGTGATCGACTACCAATAGCGGTATTTTCAGCTCCCTCCGTGTTTGAGCGAAGTGCAAATTCGCCAATCGCAGTATTATTTCTCGTAATTCCTGCTCCTCTTCCTACTATTACCCCATTTACAGTGAGATCAAAATCCCCTAAGTTAACTGCTTGGGTTGCCCCGCTATAGGGAACCACCCCAGCATTGGCGGTGGTAATTGCCCCAGTTACAAATTGAGTCGTTGCAATTTGAGGGGTATTTGTTCCCGCTGTTGCAGTTGGAGCCACTGGTGTGCCTGTAAATGTGGGTGAGGCTAACGGCGCCTTTAAATCTAACGCGGTTTGCGTTAAAGTACTGATGGGTTTATTCGCGTCACTGGTATTATCTACATTTCCCAATGCTAAATTTGTTCTTGCCGCTGCAGCTGTAGAAGCTCCCGTTCCTCCATTGGCAACAGGTAAAGTTCCTGTGATTTTTGTTGCTGCTACAGCTGTGATATTTTCATCGGTGATTGCTCCAGCTGCAATGGATGTAGCATTTCCTACTGAAGTAACTGGACCTGTTAAATTAGCATTCGTTGTTACAGTGCCCGCAATTGTTGCAGTTGCCGCATTACCAGTTGTATTTTGATTGAATGTTGGAAAATTTGTTAATCCAGCTGCACTACCAGTAGGTGTTAAATAATCCGTTCCAGCAACTGCAGTTGTCATGGCGTTTGTACCATTACCTTTTACTAAACCAGTTAGCGTTGCAGCTCCTGTTCCTCCATTGGCAACAGGCAAGGTCCCTGTTACACCAGTGGTTAAAGGAAGTCCAGTTAAGTTAGTTGCCAAGCCAGAAAATCCAGCTGCAGTGACCGTACCACTGGTGTTCACTGCAGTAACGGCTGGATCTCCCAATTGAATGGTATTACTTGTAGTTACGCTAGCATTGCTGCCAATTGCAGTAGCATTGGTCAATGCTCCAGTAGCCACATTTGCATTAAATCCGATTGCAGTATTGTAATCGCCCGTTGTATTTCCGTTAAGCGAAAACTGACCACTGGCAGTATTGCCAATTCCTGTTTCGTTCGAGTATAGGGATTCATAACCATTGGCAGTATTGCCATTGCCCGTCGTGTTTGTAAAAAGCGAAAAAAAACCAGTTGCAGTATTTCCATCACCCGTAGTGTTTTGGAAAAGGGAACGCTGACCATTGGCGGTATTACCACTACCTGTGGTGTTTGTACTTAGCGAAAAAAAACCATTCGCGGTATTACCAGAACCCGAAGTGTTATTTAAAAGTGATTCATAACCAACAGCAGCATTAAAACTGCCCGTCGTATTGTTAGAAAGTACGGATCTTCCAATTGCAGTATTACTGTCCTTACCTTCTTGTGCTTTTCCTATACCTACTGTTACCCCATTTACAGTGAGATCGAAGTTCCCTAAGTTAACCGCTTGGGTTGCCCCGCTATAGGGAACCAACCTTGCATTGGCGGTGGTAATTGCCCCAGTTACAAATTGAGTCGTTGCAATTTGAGAGGTATTTGTTCCAGCAGTTGCAGTTGGAGCCACTGGTGTGCCTGTAAATGTGGGTGATACCAACGGCGCCTTTAAATCTAACGCGGTTTGCGTTAATGTACTAATGGGTTTATTCGCGTCACTGGTATTATCTACATTTCCCAATGCTAAATTTGTTCTTGCCGCAGCAGCTGTAGAAGCTCCTGTTCCACCATTTGCCACTGGTAAAGTTCCTGTAATTTTTGTTGCTGCTACGGCTGCAATTTTTGCATCGGTCACTGCGCCATCTGCAAGTTTAATGGTAGTTATTCCCCCATCAGCAATTCCTCCTGCTGCTGCGTTGGCAGCAACATAGGCTTTCACCGCTTTTTGAGTTGGAAATAACACATCGCTTGGCGATACACCACCTAAATCGGTAGCATTTGATTTATTAGCTGCATTTTCTTTTCCAGCCAGTCCAGAAGTGACATCAGAAGCATTTGCTTTGCCTGCAAGTGCAGTAGTTACATCTGCTGTGTTTGCTTTTAGCGCAAGACTGGAAGTCACATCCGAAGTATTGGCTTTTGTAGCAAGCGCAGCGGTGGTGGCAAGGCCACTCAAGTCCTGATCTCCGGTATTGGTACCGGTAATGGCCGCGAGTTTGGTTTTCTCAGCGGTGGTGAAATCGTTGGAAGAGAGTTCCTTTCCATTGACCTTATCTACTTTCCCTGCAAGCGCAGCGGTGGTGGCCAATCCACTCAAGTCCTGGTCTCCGGTATTGGTACCGGTAATGGCTGCGAGCTTGGTTTTCTCAGCAGTAGTGTAGTCGTTGGAAGAGAGTTCTTTGCCCGTTACCTTGTCTACTTTGGTGTTTAAGGCTGTTTGCGTAGCCGTGCTGATGGGCTTGTTGGCATCGGCCGTATTGTTGACCTGATCGATGCCCAAGCTGGTCTTGAGCGCTGTGATGCTTCCCACTCCGGTACCTCCTTTGGCTACTGGGAGCGTGCCTTGAATATTTTCTGCATCTACTCCATTGGCATAGTAGGCAAAAGGAACTGCCTGCAGCCGGGAAGTACCCAAAAGTGCAAAGTTGGTTCCTCCGCTCGGATCCATTTCCACCTTGAGGAATTTGGGCGAGGTTTTCCAGTTGATGTCCGAGAAATTGCCTGTTTTGGTCAGGATATTCCCGTCTCCAACCACTATCGAGAAAATACCCTGTCCCGAGGTCGTGACTTCTTTAGTTTCGGAATACTCCACGGTTCCGGATTCGGAATTAAGTAGCACAGATAGGCGGAGACTGATTTTCTGGTTGGCCAAGGCTTCCCCGGCAGCATTGCGGGCCATGCCTTGAAAGTTGATGCCCCCATTTTGTGCCACTGCAGAAAGGGAAAGTAAAAGGAATAGGAGGGTGGAGTAGACGATTCTTCTCATCAGTACGCTTTGATTAATTTGAAGGTGCGGGTTTGGGTCATTCCCTCTGCGGAGTAGCTGACGCGAATGAAGTACATGCCAGCGGCGAGCCCGGACAGGGAAAATTCCTTTTCGACTTGGAGGCCATAGAAAGCTTTGGGATCGGACTGCAGAATGCGTCCTTGCATATCGACCAGCTCAAAGCTGAGGTATCCGGGTTTGCTTAGTGCTCCCTTGAGGGTGCTGTACTCAGAGGCAGGATTGGGAAATAGCACCAAGGCTTCTCCTTCAGAGTTGGGCGTGGGAAGGATGCTGGTGATGACAGAAGTCAATGCTTGGAATAGTCCCGCAGCGATGCTCCCCGAAGCAGGCGACTGGTACCGCACGATGGCACTCTGCTCCCCGATGCTGTAGTCTAGCGAGAAGGCACTGGTCTTGCCTTGCCCCCCTGCCACATTGACGGTCGAGGTAGCTAAACTTTGGGCTTGCAGAGAAACCGATACGAGGAGAAAAAAAGCCAGGAAGGAAATACAGCTGTGCCCGGTTGTGCAGGATACATACATCACCTCCAAAACTATTTTGAGGGCCTTAGAAATCGCTCTACAAGAGAGCTACTCTTCTCCCACATTCAGAATATGGGAGATATTTCTAGCTAATTATCTCGTTTGTGGAAGAAAGGAAGGGCTGTAGGTAGGTGCTGGGGTTGCTCCCGTACTTCTTTTTGAAGGCTCGGTAAAAGGAACTTTTTGAAGAAAAGCCAGAGGCCAGGGCAATCGCCTCAATGGTGAATTGATCTAGCGCAGCTGCATCTACCTGGGCCAAAAAGTGGGTTAGGCGCATGTCGTTGAGGTAGTCGCTGAAGCGTTGCTTGTAGTAGCTGTTGATCAGAAAGGAGAGTTCTCGGTTGGGGATTTGCGTCGCTACCGACACCTCGCTAATGGAGAGATTGGGCTGCAGGTAGGCTTTGGAATTGGCGAAATAGGCATCCAACTGGGCAATTTCTTTGGTGTAATTTTTATGGATATAGGGCACTTTTACCAATTCATCGCTGAGTAATTCAGATTTTTTTTCGGTGTACTTGACAAAAGGCAGTCCATTTAAAATTTGAGGAAAAAGTAAGAGGTAGGTGGATATTACAAAAAAAGAAATGGAAAGTATTGCGTTTGGAATATTACTCAATAAGGGGTCATCAAAAAGGATTTCCCTAGAGAGATAAAGGGCGTAAATAAGGACAAAACCTAACAGAATTAAGGTATTTGCGAGGGTAAAGACCTTTAGCCAACGAATAACCTGTCGAATTTGATGTTCAACTTGTTTTACCTTAAAAGTGGTCTTGAACTGTAGGATCAGTAGCCACTGAAAAAAGAGGTAAATAAATACCTGAAGGGGTCGAAATAGGTAAAAAAATGACTCTGGAAAAAGGCCTATTTGCGTGCTGATGACCGTATTTTTATCAGAGGCAATTGCTGTGAGAATCGCTAGTTTGGATTCGGTGGAACTCACAAAAAAAGGCAGGTAATTCAGCGTAAAGAACAGGAATGGGAGCGCGTGCAGGAAGTCTATTTTTTTAAAGGCCACCTCATTGAATAGTACCGAGCGTACATAAAAGTACCCTAGGGGAGCAATGAGAAAGGTAATGGGTGCTGCCGTCTTGTAGAGGTGCGGGTAATCCGTAATACTTCCCGAATACACCAGGCTGAAGAGTAGGATGGTCCAACACTGCGTCAAAATAAACCCTGTCAACAGGTAATCCGAGAAGGAGCGGAGTGCATTTTTCCGGATAAGCAGCAGGTAAATGGTCAAGAGACCACAAAGAATACTTGCTTTCGAAAAATCAATCCAATCGAGCATGGGATGAAGTTAGAAATTAAGTTTCAAAAAAAAGAGAAGCCTTTGCAAAATTGTAAGCCACTAGGATCGCATTGTCCTCCTCGAAAAGGGAAATGTAATCCGTGACTTGCGCGATAAGGGAGAGATGTTGAAGGAGCTGGAATCGTATTTTGTGGGGTAAGTTGAGTTAGTCAAATTCGAATTTGATTCGGAATTTTTTTCTTTAAAGAAAAAGACGAAAATTAGGTTGCCGAATTAACTTTTCCGCTATGAAATACACTTTACTCAGCTTTTTGCTGCTTTTATCTTGGAAGTGCTTGGCTCAAATCCAGGTAGGCGTAAAGGATAGTGTGTACTCAAACTTATTGAATGAGCAGCGTGACTTGCTGATCTACCTGCCTCAGGAGGTTCGAGAAAACAAAGATACTACCATGCGTTACCCCGTCCTGTATGTGTTGGATGGAAATACCCACTTTCTTTCTGTGTCAGGCATGGTTGATCAGCTCTCGGATAAAGGAGGAAATACGGTGTTACCCAAGATGATTGTGGTCTGCGTTTTGAATACCAACCGTACTCGAGATTTAACTCCCTATAAAGTAGCTGCTGGAGGATTTTTATCAGAGGACATGGCCAATGAAACGGGTGGAGGAGCAAAGTTTGCTCAATTTATGGAGAAAGAATTGTTCCCTTATCTCACCTCTCGCTATCCTGTGAGTGGATATAGAGCACTTGTTGGGCATAGTTTGGGGGGCATATTTGCCTTGCAAGTCTTGGCCCAGCAGCCCGAATTGTTTGATGACTACCTTGTCATTGACCCTAGTACTTGGTACGATCAGCGCAAATTTGCAAATGGGGTCTTGGATAGCCTAGCCTCTGGAAACTATGAGGGGAAGTCGCTTTTCGTAGCGATGGCCAATACCAATAATGAGCCAGATACGACTCGCTTAAAATTGATTCAGACTGATTTTTCTGAACACCAGAAAAGCATCCTTGAATTCACGCTCCGCGCAAGAAAACTGAGTACCTCGGGGCTAACTTTTATCGACCGCTACTATCCCAATGATGACCACAACAGTGTTCCCATGATAGCGACTTACGATGGACTGCGGGAACTGTTTAAGTCCCATCGCTTTTCTTTTGATGGCCTACATGCCCCTGATTTTAGTCCACTAAGGAGTATTCCTGACCATTTTGCGCGATTGTCCAAAAAAATAAAACATCCCATGCGGCCTTCACCTGAGTTTTTGGAGCTTTGTGACCTCTATTATACGGTGATTCCTGATGCTACTAGAAAGGAAGAAACAAGAACCTTGTACTTACAGCTTTATCCAGAAAAAGCAAAAGACTTCTATAAAGTAGGTTTGGGGGGAGGAGCTCCTGGAGGTTCCTAGTCTCAAGTCTTTGTTATTTCAGTTGGACTGCCCACAAAGCCACCTGAAGTACCTATTCAAGTAATACGGCAACTTTACTTTTGGTGAGTACGTCAATGTGTTGCGAATCAATTATGCCATTACCCTGATCCGTAAGGGCTATTTGTTGATGCACACCATCGATTCCTTGTCCAAGAAAACCTCGTGTGTGAGCGGCAATACCTTCTACCTCAATTTCAAAATGCTGATGGGCGAGTCCCTTTCCGAATTCCATGCGCACCTGCAATTGGATAAGCGGGATGCTGTAGAGGGTTGAGTTATTAAAAAAGCATCGCTAACCTCTGGGAGGAGGAAGTGATGCTCCAGGAGCTGGAAGAGGATTTTGTGGAAGAGAATTTTTTCATGGAATTATCTTTTGTAAAAATTCGTGAATTGCTAACTGATTTAATTTTTTATGCATCTAACTGAAAAGCCAAAGGCGCGTTGATGGGTCACCAGTAAAGCATCATTATTTAATTGAAAATAAATTGACTCATTTCCACTTATTGAACTTGACCAGTAAGCACCAGTTTGACCTACCTGAATTAGGGTTCCATCCCAACCAAACCTAGCTCCTGCTAACGGAAGTTTCAAAATGGAGGAAAATGCACCAACAGCATTATAGCTATCCCAGGTATTCCGCTCTTGAAACCATTCTGAATTGGTTGGAATTCGGTATCCACTAGGACAAGGGTTATTAGTGCCGTTTACACCTTGCCACAGCAAAGTATTTGAAGGACTCCTCCAGTCACCTCCATACAAAATAAAGGAACTACCTGGAGTATCAGTTGAGGACAGGGAAGATGTTGTGCTCGAATTCCTTAGTTGATGCCCATCTTTTCTTCTTCCCCATTGATATAGTTCTCCATACGAATTTTGATCAGTACTACTTATGGCTACTTGTGTAGCACCCAGGTTTCGGTCCATCCAAACTTTTCCAGTTACTGGGTTGAAAACATCCGTTGCACCAATAAATGGGACCCAAGTAGGGACTCCATCAACCGAGGTTAGATAGGTACTATTTGCCCCAATTGGAACTTTCACCCAAGCGGAGCCATCCCAAAAAAGCATATCACCACGCACGTTACCAGTAGGGGGAAGGCCAGCTGTATTGGCAATAGTAATGGCACCATTTCCATTGGTAACCGAAATACCTGCTCCAGCGGTAAGCGTAGCCGTTGTCAAGGAATTTGAAGAATTCCCAATTAGCAATTGACCATTGCTGTAAGTAGTTTGGCCAGTACCTCCATTGGCTACAGATAAAGTACCAGTAACTTTGGATGCCGCTACATCTGTAACTTTTGCATTAGTTACCGCTCCATCTGCGATTGTTGCTGTGCTCACTGCACCAGATGAAATTGTAGTTGCATTTCCAATTGAAGTTACTGGACCTGTCAGGTTTGCATTTGTGGTTACTGTATTTGCCCTTGTTGCAGTAGCTGCATTCCCAGTTATGCTTCCGCTAATTGGATTGGTAACCGTTAAGTTTGTCAAAATACCTACGCTTGTCAAACTTGAATTTGTCACTGTAGAATTTAAAGTTGCACCAGTTAAGGTGGATGCGGCTGCAGTCACTGTCACATCGCTACTTCCATCAAATGCTACCCCATTAATATTTTTTGGTGCCGCTAATTTTGTAGCAGTTCCTGCATTTCCAGATATTGTGGTCTGATCTCCAGTATTGGTTCCGGTGATGGCAGCGAGCTTATTTTTCTCAGCGGTAGTGTAGTCGTTGGTAGAGAGCTCTTTGCCGGTAACTTTGTCTACTTTCCCCGCGAGACTGCTAGTCAGGTCTGAAGTATTTGCTTTGGTAGCCAGTGCTGTTGTGGTCGCATAGCCACTCAAATCTTGATCTCCTGTGTTCGTTCCAGTAATGGCAGCTAGTTTGGCTTTTTCAGCGGTAGTGTAGTCGTTGGAGGAGAGTTCCTTTCCGGTAACTTTATCTACTTTTCCTGCAAGGGCTGTTGTTACATCTGATGAATTCGCCTTGTCACTAATGCTACCATACAGGGCATTAGCTGCGCTGGTGGTTAAAAATGAGTCATTCGTAAATTGCTTGAGTTTGGTTCTAATATTTAAATCCCAAGTAGAGGAAATGTTTGAAATCCCTCCGTTATATAGCGCATTATCCCCATACACATAATTTTGGTTCGTTGAATTCACGACCAGTCTAGCTGTGTATACACTACCAGCAATTAAATTGACAGTTGCTGAACTTAAATCAAACGAATACCAATTTCGTCCCATTCCAGAAATGGATATATTGGCACTAGTACCTAATAAAGTTCCTCCCAATCCCTGCTCTGCGTATATCTCAACATAAGCTACTGGTGCGGGACCACTTGAACTTGGATTGACTGTTTGAAATTCAACTGCTGTAAGTTTTCCGGATAAGCCAGCAGTAAATGATTGCCAATTGGATGTGCCTCCTACAACTACTGATCCGGTATTTACATCTAGATCTGTCGAAACCGTATTGGAAAGGGCTACACCCCCAGCTCCATCCACAAATTTTTTATATCCAGTAATGTCACTGGCTAATTTTATTCCAGTAACTGCCCCATTTGCTAAATGGCGAGTTTGAATTGCACCATCTTGAATGCCCCCTGTACTGACTTGTCCATCGACATAGGTTTTTACAGCTTTTTGGGTTGGAAAAAAATCATCACTGGTCGCATTACCCCCCAAATTGGTAGCAGTAGATTTATTAGCTGCATTTTCTTTTAGCGCAAGACTGTTGGTCACATCCGTAGCGTTTGCTTTCAGTGCTAGACTGGCAGTCACATCTGTAGTGTTTGCTTTTGTGGCTAATGCAGTAGTCACATCTGCTGTATTTGCTTTTAGCGCAAGACTGCTAGTCACATCCGAAGTATTTGCTTTTAATGCTAGACTGGTTGTTACATCTGAAGCATTCGCTTTGCTTGCTAATGAAGTGGTTACATCTGCTGTATTTGCCTTGCCTGCAAGTGCAGTAGTGACATCTGCCGTATTTGCTTTTAGCGCAAGACTGGTAGTCACATCCGAAGTATTGGCTTTGGCTGCTAAGGCAGCAGTGGTGGCGTATCCACTCAAATCCTGATCTCCGGTATTGGTGCCGGTAACGGCAGCAAGTTTAGTCTTTTCAGCAGTGGTGAAGTCATTGGTGGAGAGTTCCTTTCCAGTGACTTTGTCTACTTTTCCGGCTAGTCCAGCAGTTAGTTCTGTGGTGTTTGCTTTCAAGGCAAGGCTGGTAGTTACATCTGAAGTATTGGCTTTTGTAGCAAGCGCAGCGGTGGTGGCAAGGCCACTTAAATCCTGGTCTCCTGTGTTCGTACCGGTAATGGCTGCAAGTTTGGTTTTCTCAGCAGTGGTGAAGTCGTTGGAAGAGAGTTCTTTGCCCGTCACCTTGTCTACTTTGGTGTTCAGGGCTGTCTGCGTAGCCGTGCTAAGGGGCTTGTTGGCATCAGAAGTATTGCTGACTTGATCGATGCCCAAGCTGGTCTTGAGCGCTGTGATGCTTGCAACGCCCGTACCTCCTTTGGCCACCGGGAGCGTGCCTTGCACATTTTCTGCATCTACTCCATTGGCATAGTAGGCAAAAGGAACTGCTTGAAGCCTCGAAGTGCCCATGAGCGCAAAGTTGGTTCCTCCATTAGGATCTAGTTCCACTTTGAGGAATTTGAGCGAGTTTTTCCAATTGATGTCCGAGAAATTCCCTGTTTTGGTCAGGATATTCCCGTCTCCAACCACTACCGAGAAAATACCCTGTCCCGAGGTCGTGACTTCCTTGGTTTCGGAGTATTCTACGGTGCCCGATTCGGAGTTGAGCAGTACAGAAAGTCGGAGACTAATTTTTTGGTTGGCCAAGGCTTCCCCAGCAGCATTGCGGGCCATGCCTTGAAAGTTGATGCCTCCATTTTGTGCCATTGCAGAAAGGGAAAGCAAAAGGAAAAGGAGGGTGGAGTAGACGATTCTTCTCATCAGTACGCTTTGATTAATTTGAAGGTGCGGGTTTGGTTCACCCCTTCCGAAGAATAGGTGACGCGAATGAAGTACATGCCAGCGGAGAGTCCGGATAGGGAAAACTCTTTTTCGACTTGGCGGCTAAAGTAGGTTTTGGGATCGGACTGCAGGATGCGTCCTTGCATATCGACCAGTTGAAAGCTGAGGTATCCGGGTTTGCTTAGCGCTCCCTTGAGGGTGCTGTAGTCAGCGGCAGGATTGGGAAATAGCACCAAGGGCTCTCCTTCGGAATTGGGCAGGATGCTGGTGATGACGGAAGAGAGAGCCTGAAGGAGTCCTGCCGCGATGCTGCCCGAAGTGGGGGACTGGTAGCGCAGGATGGCGCTCTGTTCCCCGATGCTGTAGTCTAGCGAGAGGGTACTGGTCTTGCCTTGACCCCCTCCCACGTTGACAGTGGAGGTCACTAAGCTTTGGGCTTGAACAATCCCTGCACTGAGGAAAAAGCAAGCCAAGACGGCAATGGTGTGAAGCGGGTGGCGTGGAAATAAAAACACCCTTAAAACTAGTTTATCTCTATCTCAACCAGATTTTTAAGCAGGATAACTAAGTACTAACTTCTGAATTCAGGACGAATTAACTCGATTTTTCGGCGTTTTGGGCGGTAAGGAGGGACTGCAGGTAAGCAGTTGGGGTGCTGCTGTACTTCTTCTTGAAGGCACGGTAGAAAGAGCTTTTGTAGGCAAATCCAGAGGCTGTAGCGATGGATTCGATCGTAAAACTATCCAAGGAACTGGCATCCACTTGGCTTAAGAAATGGGCTAGGCGCATGTCGTTGAGGTAGTCGCTGAAGCGCTGCTTGTAGTAGCTGTTGATCAGAAAGGAGAGTTCCCGGTTGGGGATTTCAGTGGCTACTGACACCTCGCTGATGGAGAGGTTGGGCTGTAGGTAGGCCTTGGAATTGGCGAAATAGGCCTCCAATTGGGCAATTTCTTTAGCGTAGTTTTTGTGGATAAAGGGCACTTTCACCAGTTCATCGCTGATCAATTGAGATTTTTTCTCTTTGTATCTGATAAAGGGAAGGCCATTCAAGACTTGCGGATTGATCAAAAGGTAAGCGCAGATCACAACGAAGGATAGTGAAAGTAAATAGTTGGGAATCAGGCTTATCATATTTTCCAAAAAGATGTTGGAAACAGATAGGTATAGGGTGATTAGGAAAACAAAGCTAACAAAAATGGCAGAGTTGGCTAGGGTAAATACGTTAAGCCAGCGAGTAACCACACCAATTTGCTGCTCCACCTCCTTTATTTTGAAAGCCTTGTTAAACTTCAACAGTAAAGCCCATTGAAGTGCCAGGTAAAATAAGGTTTGGAGGGTTCGAAAAACATGAAAAACCGATTCAGGAAGCAGGCCCAGCTGTGTCGTGATAATTGCATTTTTATCCAATAGGGTGGTACGTAGGATTGCCAATTTAAATTCAGTGGAACTAGTAAAAAATGGGAGATAGATTACTAAAAAAAAGAGGAAAGGGAGAGCATGTAAAAAGTCTATTTTTTTAAACCATTTCTCATTAAACAGTACTGACCGAACATAGAGATAGCCTATAGGCGGAATCAGAAAAGTAAGGGGTGCTGCCGACTTGTAGAGATGTGGATAATCTAGGATACTTCCAGAGAAAATAAAATTGAAAAGTATGATATTCCAGGATTGCAAAAGAATAAAACCCGTGAGCAGGTAATCTGAAAATGAGCGTAGCGAATTTTTTCGAAAAAGAAGTAAGTAAATGGTCAAGAGACCACAAACAATACTTGCATTCGAAAAATCAATCCAATCTAGCATGGGCTAAAGTTAGGAATTTTGATTGGGATATGCCCGCGGCAGCGGGCAAGCTGAAATAGTTAAAGGGAAATATGATGGAAATACGATGGAAATAGACTGCGCTGCGCTTCGAGAAATAATAAAGGGAAATATGATGGAAATACCCGCCGCGGCGGGCTGCTCCGTGAAATATAATCAACTAGAACCAGGATTTACTATTTCACCGAGCTTGCTCGGTCTATTTCTATTGTATTTCGCCTGCCCGCCGCGGAGGGCTCGGTTTATTTCCACCGTATTTCGATTGTGTTTCTTGATACTTGCCTACCTATACCGTATTCGAGTTTCTCTAAAACGCTGCCTTCGGCAAAAATACCGTCCGCACCTGATGAGCTTCTCCCTTCACTTCAGTCCAGGCAAAGTACACGCGATCTCCCAACACCTCTAGTTGAGGGAACCCGCTTTTACGCCCTGAGTCCATCGCGCCAATCTCCCAGCGTGTACCCATTTTGCCGCCACTCTCAATTCGAGCAGCCATCAAAAAGGTGCCTTTCTTTGTGGTTTCCATCCAAGCCGCAATGCCTGTTTGTTCATCCAATAAAGCAACTTCCACTCGACCAATGATGCCTTGCCCCTCGACGGTAATCGGCGCAGCAAAGGTGGCTCCGGCATCCGAAGAAAAGGAAAATTGAACTTTCGGTTCTCCCTTGGCTGCAGTAAACCAGCCCACCAGCAGCGTATTTCCTTGAGCGACGACCTTGGGACCATTGACCGGACAACCGGCTATTTCCCAGCCGTCGGGATGGATGATGCTTGGCTCGGTCCAGGCTCCATCCACCAGGCGGGTGATGGCAATGTCTCTGATTTCCCGGTCGGATCGGTTGCGGTAGACCACCACCGCACCTTGGGAAGTAATGGCCGTGCTGGTCTGGCAGCAATCACAGGTTTTGGCATCCAAGAGCGTATCCCAAAGCACCTGTCCTTCCAAACTTACTTCTGCTGCACGGATGCTCATCGCTCCTGAATGTGCGTCGTGGCTGTCATGCCCTCCGCCTCCGGTGTTGCGCCCATCTAGCCAGGATACGAAAAAGCTTGAATCCGTGTAGGCCGCTGCAGACACAAATCCATGTTCGGTCAGCGTGGAATCTCGGTGCAAAGGAAGTCCGTTACGCCAGATTTGCCCTCCCTTGGGCAAGGCATGCAGGAGGATGTCGTAGGAAAATTTGCCAGGAGAGGATTTTTGCAGGTGGTGCGCCAATAAAGAACCCTTGTTTTGAACGAGTGCAGGGTAGTCTGCCCAGTTGACAAACCAGTTGCTGCCCTCGGCGATCTGCTCAGGTCTAGACCAAGTTCCATCTTCTCCAAGTCGCGCAAAGTAAAATTGTGCTAGGCTATCTGTAGGAGTAGCTACCCAGGAAAGGAGTAGCTGCGTACCATCTGAGGAGAGAGAAGGCAAAGAAGTTTCCGTCCCGCCTGGAAAAGGGATATCTTGTACAATTGCGGGAGCTGGGGGAGCCGAAGTGCAGGAACTGAGGTAAAGTCCAGAAAAAGCAAGGAAAATCAGTAGGATACGATTCATGGCTTTTGGGAGATCAAGTCTTCAATGGAGGTGATTTTTTGCCAGTTTAACTGTCCCATATGGCGGTAGACCACTTTCCCAGTGCTATCTAGGACTAGCGTGGTAGGGAGGGCATGCACTTCAAAATCCGCAAGCGTGGCTTCTTTCAGCTGGAGAAAGTCCAAGCCGAAGGTACGTTTTTCTTCAAAGGCTCGGATTTGATCCATATCCTCCTCTGTAGCGAGTAAAAATGCGACGCTATCGCTTTGTAGTCGGGGGAGGGCCGCTTTTAATTCTGGGAATTCTGCCAAGCAGGGCTTGCACCAAGTGGCCCAAAAGTGCAATACGGTGTAGGTTTTCTCTTCGGGCGACAAGCCAAATTCAGTTCCGTCCATCCGCTGAAATCGCACTTCCTCCAACGAGAAGGGTTTTGCTTCAGCGGTGGTCCTGCTTTCGACAGGCGCTTTGGATTGGCATGAAATGAGTGTAAGACCCATATTCAGGTTAAGAAAGCCCCACAGAAGAAGTTGGAGGGGTTTTTTAGAAGTAATTTTTGAAAAACACGAATGCATAGGATCCAAAAAAAGAACAACCAAACCTACGGATAATTGGGCGGGTAGCCAAGTCAATAAATAGGAAGAAAGGGTAGGGAAGACGGAGTCCCTATTATTTTCTAAACCGCTTTATTTTTAAGATAAGTTTTCAATTAGCGCTTTAGGGCAAGCCAAAATTAGTGCAATAAATAAACAAAAAATCCCTCCAGCATTTGCTACTGGAGGGATTAATTCACTCAGGAGTCGAGTGATTTGTGGAGCTGGCGAGAGTCGAACTCGCGTCCAGATAAGGAAGCACCGTACCGTCTACATGCTTAGTCACCGGTTGGGTTTTCGACCAATCTATGCTGGGTGACACACCTGAGCTTGGCTTAGCGATTGATCTTAGACTTGCTTAATCGCATCACAAGTCGCATCCCGATCAAGTCGACACCCCAGATCCGCGCCGATCAGGCAAAACACGGTGGGATGTGGCTGGGGAATTACTCTCGTAACTCAACCCTTTAAGCGATCTATCCTCTTAGGTTAGATTAAGCAGCCATGGCGTAAGAAGTTTCGCCATTTGTCTTTTGCATGAATTTTTTAAGGCCGTACATACTCCAGCCTGCATGCGAGCCCGATGATTACACCTACTGTCAAAACCGGTCAGCCCCTTAGAATTAGTACAAAGGTAGGGGTAAAAAGGTTCATTTTTGTACGAAGTACAATGTACCAAGTACGAAGTACAATGTACAAAGCAGGAAATACGGTAGAAATGCAATAGAAATAAACCGAGCAGGCTCGGTGAAATAGGGATTTCAGGTACTATTTCTGTCTATTTCACCTGCCTGCGGCAGGCAGGCAAATCGGAGTGTGTTTCTATTAGATTTCTATTTGATTATTTCACGGAGCGTAGCGAAGTCTGTTTCTATCATATTTCCATCGTATTTCCATTTTATTATTTCACGAAGCGTAGCGAAGTCTATTTCTATCATATTTCCATCGTATTTCCATTTTATTATTTCACGGAGCGTAGCGAAGTCTGTTTCTATCGTATTTCCATCGTATTTCCTACCTAGGAATAACTACTTTTTTATATCTTTCGGGGATGGAAAATTTCGTTGTTTCGGCAAGAAAATATAGACCTGCAGATTTCAAGAGTGTCGTGGGGCAACAGCACATTACGACTACGCTTCAGAATGCAATTAAAAACAAGCACCTTGCCCAGGCATTCCTTTTTTGCGGACCTCGAGGAGTAGGAAAGACTACCTGCGCCCGAATCCTTGCCAAGACCATCAACTGCGAATCCATCACCAAAGATTTTGAGGCCTGCGGTACCTGCGATTCCTGTGTTTCTTTTCAAAACAACGCCTCCTTCAACGTATACGAACTCGATGCGGCTTCCAATAACTCGGTAGACGATATCCGCAACCTGGTGGAACAGGTGCGCTATGCCCCTCAAAAAGGGGAGTATAAGATCTACATCATTGATGAAGTGCACATGCTCTCCACCGCGGCCTTCAATGCTTTTTTGAAGACGCTGGAGGAGCCTCCTAAGTATGCCATTTTCATTTTGGCGACCACGGAAAAGCACAAGATCATCCCAACTATCCTCTCTCGATGCCAGATATTTGACTTCAACCGAATTCAAATCAAACACATCGCCGAGCACCTCAAGTACATTGCAGGCAAGGAAGCCGTGGACTATGAGGAAGAAGCACTTCGCCTCATTGCTACCAAAGCAGATGGTGCCCTTCGAGATGCACTTTCTATCTTTGACTTGATTGTCACCTACTCGGCTGGAAAGAAGGTGACCTACCAGGAGACGATCTCCAACCTGAATATTCTGGATTACGACTACTACTTCAAGGTCGTAGATGCCCTTTTGGAAGAAAATATTTCTACCACCTTATTGCTCTTTGATGAAATTCTCAAAAAGGGCTTTGATGGACATAACTTTATTGTAGGATTGAGTGAGCACCTGCGCGACTTGTTGGTAGTCAAGGATGAAGCGACTGTCGAGCTACTCCAAGTATCCGAGTCGGCCAAAGATCGCTACCTCGAACAAACAGCCCGCGCATCGGTATCCTTCCTATTATCGGCCTTGAACCTGGCCAATCAGTGTGATATCCATTACAAGACGAGCAAAAATCAGCGCCTTCATGTGGAATTGACCCTGATGAAGGTGGCCAAACTCTCCCAGGCATTCCGCCTTGCCACCCTCGCTTCGGTGGATGCAAAAAAAAAAGTCTGATTGAGGAGACGGCCCCTGCCGCTCCACCTGAACGTCCCGCCAAACCAATTGCAGCCACGACGGCTGCGCCAATTCCTTCCCCTGAACCCAGTACCCTCCACGTTCCCTCGGCGCCTAAGCCCAGTGGATTGAAGTCAACATTTGCCATTCCCAGCAGTCTCGGCCAAACCAAAAAATTAGGGGAAACCAAGAACCAAGAGGAGGAATCCTTGGTCGCTGATGTAGCAGAGGAACCCAGTTACACGCATGCTACTCCCGTACAAGAACTTGTGCTGACCCAGGAATTATTGAATCAAGCCATTTTTTCGATTCAAGACGTCTACCGAACTGCCAATAAAAATCTGGAACTTACCCTTCTGGATCAGGATATTCAGGTAAAAGAAGGAGAAATGATCCTGCTGGTGACCGGATCGATTCAAGAAGACATTGCCTTAAAAATGAAGCCGGAGTTGGTTGGGCTGGTTCGAAAATTTACCGGTGCTACCACTTTTTCCATCACGATTGAGCAGCAAGAAGAAATTCCTGACGAAAAAGGGAAACTGTACACCAGTACGGATAAACTGAGATTTTTGCGAGAGAAACATCCCGCTTTGATGGAACTCCAGCGGAAATTTGACCTAGATGTAGATTTTTAAAAATCTACCGAAATCCCAAAGTTGATCAAATTTTGGAATTGAATGGCCTGCTTGCTGCTGCCATCGTCCTGCTTGATGAGGACCTGTTCATCATAGATAAGTGCGGTTTCAATTCGGGTGGAGATGTACTTATTCACTTTCATTCGGATGAGTGAGTTGAAGTTGACCACCAGGTTGCCAAATCGCTCGTAGTTGGAAAAAAGATTCAAATCTGCCTTCCAAGTTACATTGTCCATCAAGACCACATCCACACCTCCTACCCCAAGAGACATCCCCGCTTCGGCCCGTACATTTTCTCCAGAAATTACTCCAAAGGCTCCCGCTTGACTCAGGGAATCAGACATCACCAAGGTAAAGCGTCCCGTAAATGGAGAAACAATGACCGATAGGCGGCTTTTGTCCGCAAAGGTTCTTTTGTAATTGATACCGGTGGAGGATTGAATGTAGCCAGGGGCAAGTAAATCAGATATTTTAGTTCGGATTTCTACCTCAGATCCCGTGGGCTTGGAATACTTGTAGCCAGCAACGAGCTGGGTTCGGGCATCCAACTGTGTCGTTAGGAAGAATTTTTCAGAGAGTTGGCGTCCGTAATTGCTGACGAAAACAAAGTTGTCGTTGGTTTTCCGTGTTGTAAAGGCACGGCCGTTTTGTCGATTGAAGCCCAAATTGACCGTCAACTGGGTGTCCCAAACCTTGCTGTCTTTTTTGAAATTGGCAAACAGGGTAGCTCCGGTATTCAAGGCAAAAGAACCTGTACCGCCTGCTGCCCAATTGCTTAAAGTAACCTGTTGAATATTGAGGGTATAGGTTCCTCCTGTCTTCCAGAAAGTTTCCTTGACCGGTTCCTGAATCAAAAGCGAATCTCCTAGCATCACCAAAGTGTCTCGATCAATGATCACCGTATCCGGCACAATTTTCTTGTCCTGGGCCTTCACTAGGGAAAAGCTGCCGAGGAAAATCAAACCAATTACAAGAAAACAATGCCGCATAGGAACCGGGTGGGGTGATCAGATCAACGGATCAAAATACGTAATTTTTGTCCTACTGTGATCAAATTTTGACTTCCAATGCCATTCAACTGCTTGAGTTCCTCTACACTTAGTCCATAACTTTTGGAAATGGAGAATAAGGTTTCTCCTGCCCGGACGGTATGAAAAGATTCTGTAGCCTTGGGAGCGGTTGACTCCTTGCCTTGATTTGGACTTTCTGTCACTTGCGTTGGGCTGGCAACAGGGGATGGGCTAGCAGGAACAGGTTCTTGGTACATGGGTATTTCTTCTCCTCTTTTTCGCGGTTCCTTTAGGTTGAGCACCATTCCAGGGCGAAGATCGGCATCTTTACGAATTCTGTTTTTCGATTTTAAGGAGGCTAGGCGGATGCCATATTTTTGGGATATGGACCATAGGGTTTCCCCAGCTTCGACTACGTGGGTAGCAACTTCCGCACTGGGACGCTTCTTTTCGGTGTAGTAGTAGGATCCTTGCACTACTGGTTTGGTTTCCGGTAGGTCATTCAACCTCAAAAAACGTTTCTCACGCATGCCGATTTCTTCGGAAAACTGGCTGGTGGTGGTTTGGGTAACCGCCTGCACTCCTGCTAGGTTGTTTACCAAAATTTGGTTTCGTTTAGAAGATTTGCTCGTATTTCCCGAGATTTTTGGGTAGGAGTTGGCAGGTTTGTAAACGGCAGTTGCTGTAGTTTTCGCCGGTTGCGCTGTGGGAGTGGGTTGATTTTGGTTCGCTACTGGGCCTTCAGGAAGGCCACTCGATTTCACATAGAAAAGGGTAAAGGTGCCTGCAGGGACCTTTCCGTTTAGAGCCCATTTGTTGAACTCCATGAGGTGAGCTTCTGTGACGCCAAACTGTTTGGCAAGGCTTGCAAAGGTGGTTGGTCCTTGAATTTGCACCTCGGAAAGGCGTTTTTGATTGGAGGCGAAAACGGCAAGTGAAGATTGGTATGCGATGCGATGGGCCAAAAATTTCTTAAAATACCAATGGGTATTTCGGTCTACCACCACCACTTTTTGACCTGCATATTGGTTTCCAAAATAAGCCTTGGCACCTCCTAACCCCATTTGGTAGGAGACAATCGCAGTCATCCAATTGTTGAGGGCTGCATTGTGTTTTTTAAGGTAGTTTGCAGCGCCCCGGGTGGAGGCCACAATGCTTCGTCGTTCGTCCACCTGCGGATCTATGCGGAGACCTACTTCTTCGGCAGTTCCTTGTTTAAACTGCCAGAAACCGACCGCATTGGAGGTCGATATGGCATCTGGCACCAAGCCACTTTCTTGGATGACGAGGTATTTGAGTTCATCGGGTACCCCTTGGCTCCGCAGTTCCCGTTCCACGATGGGCAGGTACAGGTTGACTCGGTCTGCTTTTAATTTAAAGTAAGTGGGATTTCGGTAGAGGGCATCTACATCTAGTTGAATTTCCCGTTGGGCTTGAGGATGAATACGCAGGACCAAATCTGCTAATTCCATCTCCAAAGGGACCTGGGGGATTTGTGCCCGAAGAACTGGGCTCAGTGCGAAAAGGAAAAAAAATAAGAGTTGAAAACGATGTTGCGGTTTCATTGAAACAAGGATTGTTTGGCGCTAGTCGGAACTAAGCAAAAATGATTCCCATTTTTTTGGCTCACCTCTTTCTTGCAACCAATATCCCATCTCGGATCGGTAAAAGGAGTGTTTCTACCCGCGGATCTTGAGCCAGTTGCTGGTTAAAGTCCAGCAAGGCTTGGGTATCCTTGTCTATTTTTTGGCCTTCCTGAACCAGAATTTTCCCTGACCAAAGCACATTGTCTGCGAGTAGGATTCCTCCTGGACGGAGTTTGTCGATGACCAGTTCGTAATAAGCCTTGTAGTAGAACTTGTCAGCATCAATAAAAATGAGGTCAAAGGGTCCTGGAATGTCGGGAAGAAGTTCTCGCGCATTTCCCAAGCGGTAGTCGATTTGTGGTGCCAGGCCACTTTCTTCAAAAAATCCCCGGACCATGGTTTCCAGTTCGTCGTTGATGTCCAAGGTAAGGAGTTTACCGCCCGGTGCAAGGCCTCGGGCTAGGCAGATGGCGGAGTAACCGGTGAAGGTCCCAATTTCTAAAATGGCGCTTGGCTGCAGCATTTTGGCAAAAAACTCCAAGGTTTTTCCCTGCAGGTGTCCAGAAAGCATCCGAGGAAGTAAAACTTTTGCTTGAGTTTCTCGGGTGATTTTGAGGAGTAGGGGATCCTCTACTTGTGTATGGGCCTCACAGTAGGCCAGTAGTTCTGGGGAAATAAACTCCATATCAGGCAGGGGTATAGATAAGTTGAGTCAGTTGATCTACCTGGAATATCTCCTGCGCAATGTCCTGGAGTTCGGCAGCGGTGGTGCAGCGAATTTGCTCAAAAATAAGGTCCAAGGGATCTATTTTTCCATGGTCAAGTAGGCTTTTCCCATAGACGAGCATCAAGCTGGCATAATTTTCTTCAGCCATGGCCATTTGTCCTATGGCTTGCACTTTGGCTGTATGGAGTTGAAGGCTTCCTAATTTCTTGGAGCGAAGCTTTTCCAGTTCTCGGTGGACGATGGCCAGGCTTTTTTTGAGGGTTTTTTCTTCTGTTCCAAAATAGATTCCAAAAAATCCCGTGTCAGAGAAGGGCTGGTAGGTGGATTCTACACTGTAGACATAGCCATAGTTTTCTCGCAAGGAGAGGTTGAGGCGGCTATTCATGCTGGGTCCTCCAAGGATGTTGTTGAGCAAAAAAAGTTTGTATCGATTGGGATCGTGCAGGGAATAGGCGGGTCTTCCGATGGCACAGAGGGATTGGGAAATTTCCCGTTTGCTGGTTTTCTGCTTAGGCTGATAGGTCTGAAATCCACTTCGGGTGTAGAGCGTACGTTTGCTGGGAAGTTCACGGAGTGGCCCTTCGATTTGGTGCAGCGCTTTTTCGAAGGAAATATTGCCCACAATGGAGAAAACCAATTGGGAAGTATCCAGTCTTGAGGAGATAAAGTCAATAAAGTCTTGGTGGTGAAAGTTGGCCACGGTATCCTCTGTGCCTAAAATATTTCTACCCAAGGCATGTTGGTCAAATACCAGCGCATCCAATTCATCCTGAATCGCGTCGTCCGGAGAGTCGCGGTACATGGCCATTTCTTCCAGGATCACTTGACGTTCCCGTTCGATTTGCTTTTCGGGGAAGGTGGAATGGAAGGTGATGTCGTAGAGGAGTTCGGCTGCTTTGGCGTAGTGGTCTTTGAGCACCGATGCATAGAAGCACACCTTTTCCTTGGTGGTGTAGGCATTCAGTTCACCCCCTAGAGATTCCAGTCGATTGAGGATGTGAAAGGTTTTTCGTTTTTGAGTGCCTTTGAAGGCCATGTGCTCCCAAAAGTGCGCAAGCCCTTCTTGTTCCTGGTCCTCGTCTCTACTCCCAATATTGAGAATAAACCCACAGTGCACCAATCGAGTATGCGGGATCTCTTGATGGACAATCCGAATCCCATTGGGAAGCTCCTTAAAAGTCAACTGCATAGGCTTTGGTTCCGTTTTTGGAAAAATGACCTTTCAACTCCAGGACGGTTCCTAGAATTTTCGTTCGAGGAAACGTCCTATTTTACTATCTTGGCAGGATAAATTTTCCGATATGAAATATACTCCCTTACCGAAAGAATTGTACCAACGTAATCGAGCCAAGTTTGCTGCAAAAATGGCGAAAAACAGCGTAGCAATTTTCAATGCTAACGATATTTTGCCGACCAATGCAGATGGAACGATGAAGTTTAGGCAAAATAACGATTTATTTTACCTATGTGGTATCGATCAGGAGGAGACCATTTTGCTTTTGGCACCAGATTGTCCCAATCCAGCCTGGCGCGAGGTCTTGTTTCTCCGGGAAACGAATGCACACATTGCGGTATGGGAAGGGCATAAATACACCAAAGAGGAGGCCTTTGCCGCCTCAGGCATCGGGACCATTCTATGGCTGACGGAGTTTGATTTGGTATTCAATTCGGTGGCCAACCTTTCCGAAACCATTTACTTGAATACCAACGAGCACCTGCGGGCAGGAGTGGTGGTGGAGACCCGAGATGCGCGGTTTATCAAAATGTGCAAAGAAAAACACCCGTTGCATGCCTATGAAAGATCCGCGCCGATTCTACACGCCTTACGTGGGGTAAAGGAGCTGGAAGAAATTCAGCAGTTGCAGCTCGCTTGTGACCTTACTGAAAAGGGATTCCGTCGTGTATTGGGAATGGTAAAGCCTGGGGTGACTGAATACGAAATTGAGGCGGAGTTTATCCATGAATTTATTCGAAATCGCAGTCGTGGTTTTGCGTACGAACCCATCATTGCTTCTGGACCTTCAGCCTGTGTCCTGCATTACATCGAAAACAATAAGGCTTGCTTGGATGGGGAACTCCTATTGCTTGACGTAGGGGCAGAGTATGGCAATTACAATGCGGACATGACGCGCACCATTCCGGTCAATGGGCGCTACACCAAGCGACAGCGCCAAGTCTACGATGCCGTCTTGCGGGTGGAACGAGAGGCGGCAAGCATGCTTCGCCCTGGGGTCACCATTCAGGATTACCACCGAGAGGTAGGGCTGGTGATGCAAGGGGAGTTGCTTGGATTGGGTCTATTGGATCAGACCGACATCAAGAATCAGGACCCAAAATGGCCAGCCTACAAAAAATACTTCATGCATGGTACCTCCCACCATTTGGGCTTGGATGTGCACGATGTAGGGACCATGCACTACCCAATTTCAGCGGGCATGGTCTTTACCGTAGAGCCAGGAATTTACATTCCTGAGGAGGGATTTGCAGTGCGTATCGAAAACGACATTGTTGTTCAAGCGAATGGATACCTGGATTTGATGCGCAACATTCCGATTGAAGCCGAGGAGATTGAATCGCTGATGAACCGGTAAGTTGAAATAAAAAAGGAAAAGCCTGTCCCGAAATTCTTCGGGACAGGCTTTTTTGTTGGTCACAAAAAAGGCTGTTTCCATATTGGAAACAGCCTTTGTAGGGGGATTTATCGGGAATTATCCGATAGAAATTCGCTTGAATGTATTGACAGTCAATCCTTTGCTTACCCCATCAAGGTACTGCGCAATAGACTTAGAGTTATCCTTTACAAACTGCTGGCTTAGCAAGGTGCTTTCCTTGTAGAATTTCTGAAGCTTGCCAAGGGCAATTTTCTCTAGCATGTCTTCTGGCTTGCCTTCCGCTCTCGCTTGCTCCTTGCCGATTTCGATTTCTCGTTCGATCATGCTTGCGTCTACGCCATCTTTGTCTACTGCTACTGGATTCATTGCAGCAATTTGCATGGCCACGTCTTTACCAGCTTCTTCAACATTGGTTCCAGATGTGTTTACTAGTCCTACCAATACGCCCAATTTTCCGTTAGAGTGTACATAGGATACGACCTGGTCTGCGTTAACCACCTCGTAGTGAGAGATTTCAATTTTCTCACCGATTTTACCGGTCATTTCAATGATTTTTTCTGCTACGCTGATACCTTCCATGGATAGGGCTAGAACTTCAGCAGCAGTAGTAGCGCCGTTGCTAACTGCCAATTCAATTAGAGAGTTGGCAAAAGCTCCAAATCCTTCGTTTTTAGCTACGAAGTCAGTTTCGCAAGTCAATGAAAGTAAAATGCCCTTTGCGTTGCCATTGGTCAAGCGAGTTACGACTACGCCTTCTTTGGTTTCGCGGTCAGCTCTAGAAGCAGATACTTTTTGGCCTTTTTTTCTAAGGATGTCTACTGCTTTTTCGAAGTCACCATCCGCTTCGGTTAGTGCTTTTTTGCAGTCCATCATTCCTGCTCCGGTCATTTGGCGCAGTTTGTTTACGTCTTGTGCAGTAATTGCCATGGGATGTTTCGTTTAGATAGTTCGTATAGATCGGACCCTAATCAAAGGGCCTGTGGTACTAAATGGATGGCGCAAGCGCCGAGTAAAAACAAAAAATTGAACATCGACTGACGCCAGATGTTCAATTTTTTTATTCAATAGTTGAGTGGATTATTCCTGTGTTTCGGCGTCCACGGCTCTTTTTGCCTCTTCCTCTTCAGAAAGTTTGGCATCGTCCTTGTCCTTCTTGCGCTCAGATAGGCCTTCTTCGATGGCTGTACCGAATGCTTTTACCAAAAGGGACACTGACTTGAATGCATCGTCATTTGCTGGGATTGGGAAGTCCACCTCGTTTGGATTGGAGTTGGTATCTACCAAAGCAAAAACAGGGATACCTAATTTTTGCGCTTCAGCGATGGCAATGTGTTCTCTCTTGATGTCTACTACAAAAAGAGCAGCTGGAAGTCTGCTTAGGTCAGCGATACCGCCCAAGATGGTCTCCATTTTTTCTTTTTGACGGCTAACCATCAAACGCTCTTTCTTAGCCAAGTTTTTGTAGCCATCTTCCTTCATCAATTTCTCTAGGGAAGACATCTTCTTAAGAGACTTTCTGATGGTAGCGAAGTTGGTCAACATCC
>JACCDV010971790.1_pt1 | contig 26212 bp, 17 predicted proteins | sample 7446131 | NCBI WGS metagenome assembly JACCDV01 (sample SAMN15323448, study PRJNA562643) | freshwater metagenome | isolation source: river surface water | place: USA:Blue River Watershed | collected 2017-08-17
CAGGAGAAATTAGTGACTGAGTGGATGGCTGACGTTAAATTATCTTAATCGAAACGACCATGTCAGAATTAATTGTCGCTCACCGTTACGCTAAATCACTACTCGACTTCGCCATTGAAAAAAATGCGGTAGAAGCTGTAGCTAAAGACATGATTGACTTCTCAGATACATGCGAAGGAAGCTATGATCTAGTATTAGCGCTGAAGAGCCCAATCATCAAGCATTATACCAAGTTGGCCATTTTAGCCAAGCTTTTTAAGGATAAATTCAATCCCGTTACTTACGGTATCTTCGTAATTATCACGAACAAAAACCGTGAGCAAATCTTGCCAGCTGTTGCCAAGGAATTCATTTCCATGTACACAGATTACAAAGGAATTCAAAAAGCAACTGTAACGACTGCTTCTTCCCTAACGGCAGAACAGAAAGCAACAGTGTCTAAAATTGTCAAAGATTACACAGGTAAAGAAGTTGAGTTGATCGAGAAAATTGATGAAAGTCTAATCGGTGGATTCATTTTGAAAGTGGGTGACCAACAAATCGACGACTCGATTAAGCGGAAACTCAATGATTTAAAAGTTTCTTTAGCATCTTAATTGAAAAGGCCTTGGAAACAGGGCCTTTTTTGTTCCTCTCCCCCATGAAAAAATTCTCGCTTTTTACCGGATCTTTAATCGCAGCTTTATCTGTCGCATTGGGCGCCTTTGGAGCCCATGCCTGGAAAGATTATTTACGGACGATTAATCGATTAGAGACCTTTGAAACGGCAGCGCGATATCAAATGTATGGAGGACTTATTCTGATTCTCCTAGGAGTTTGGCAGATGCAAATCTCCAATAAATTCCTAAAAACGGCGGGATATCTGGTATTTACAGGCAGTATCATCTTCCCAGGCGCCCTGTACCTGATCTGTATCACACAAAATGTCCTTTGGGGTGCTGTAGCTCCGCTTGGCGGATTGGCCTATATCACAGGGCTAGGATTAATGGCCTACGCAACGTTGAAACAGTAATTAGTGACGCATCACTAATTCAAGGCTATTCCAAACAATCTCTCCCATCGTCTTGCATTGCAAGAAACGTACATCATCGTAATGTTTCGCTAATTCGGATTTCAATTGTTCGATATTCTCGGGTGGTGCAATTTCGTCTTTGGACATCACGGTCATGAGATCGGAGACACGTTGGCTCTCCGACTTCAAACGGCTCGCAATCATAGACCGCTCCTCGATCTGGTATTGCCAAACCGACTCAGGGGTCATGTATTTCATACCTAATTCAATCAAGGCATTGTTTTGCTTGAAATATTGGGGCATGTAGACCGATTTCTTCCCCTCATAACACTGTTGGTCAAAGTCAATCGGTCGGATCCGATAGTAAATCTCCTCAAAATCAGGGTTCGTAATTATCACAAAATTGGCACTGTGCATATCGCCCAACAATTGAACCAAACAACGTTCGTTGAACTTGACAAATTCTTTGGCTAAACGAATGGGGGATTCTAAATCTTTCTCAAGATCTTGTTTTAAAAATGCATCTCCGGGAATACCTGCGATATGCTCCTCGACTAAGGTGTTGTCATAAGTCACATAATTGATGCGGTTAGGCGATAAAATATGCTCTAATTCCAATCCATAGACACGAGATGCGTCGGCAATTTTGATGTAGAAATAATCGAAGTTATCATTCACGCGATTCACAATGCGAATACGAAAAGGATGCGTATTACCATAGGTACAATAATCCACGCGATCAATGACCAAGTGTTTGATAACCTCCTCATTTCCATCTGTCTTCAAATCGGCATAAATCTGTTTCAAGGACTCATAAACCTCCTCCTGATCCGAGGGAGAATAAAAGACCGATTCCCAAAGTGTATCCTGTCCATTCTTATCATATAACACGATGGCATTCTCATAGCGCAATAGATCCTGGTAGGAAATGTTCATCGCATGCTCGCGGTTGTATTTATGCAAATACCGGCGCAACTGGTTATTAATCCGGAAAGGGGGCTTTTTCTTGGAAATCAGAGCCATTATTCGACGTAGTCTAAAGATTTACCGTAGGTCTCTTTTAATTGGGAAACGGAAAAAATCGCTAAAGAAAAACACAAGACCCCTACATAGGCAGCTGCATGAATCAAGCCATTGGTAGGGATTAAAAACTTAAAAAGTAAAGAAATGGGAATCAGTGCCCCACGCACAAAATTCGGTACCGTCGTTGTCACCGTCATACGAACATTTGTCCCAAACTGCTCAGACGAATACGTTAAAAACACAGCCCAATAGCCACCAAAGAAACCCAGTAATGTAATGATTAATTTTGCTTGGGCGGAGGAAACTTCTGTAATTCCAAATAGGTAATATACACATAGGATAACGGCGATAAACAAATAAGTTAGAACAGCCTTTCCACGACTCTTAAGCCATTGACTCAATGCCCCGGAAGCAAAATCCCCTATTGCCAAGCCCAAGTAACAGAACATAATCGCATCTCCTGCATTAACTTTCCCTTTTAAAATCTCAGGAGCTGAAAAAACCAAAATTCCGATAATGTACCAAATGGGCAATCCCATCAAAATGCAATACAGGTATTTCTTAAAAATAGCTGGCGAAGAAAATAATTGAAAGAAATTCCCTTTCTCTACATCCGCATCCATGTGCGAATACATCGATGATTCAAAGGTGCCTAAACGCAAAAGCAATAAGGCCAATCCCATTCCCCCACCAATAAAATAACAAGTCCTCCACCATTCGGGATCCGAGCTCAATCCTGCAATAATAGGGGCAAACACGGCACCTGCAGCTCCAACACCCGCAATAATCAAGGTGCCAATTCCTCGTTTAGAAGGAGGTAAGGTCTCATTGACCAACGTAATTCCGGCACCTAATTCCCCGGCCAATCCGATACCAGCAATAAACCGCAATAAGGCGTAGACATTCAAATCCGTCACCAAACCATTCAGTGCGTTCGCCAAGGAGTACAACAAAATAGAACCAAATAAAACAGACTTTCGTCCTTTCTTATCCCCGTATATCCCCCACAAAATTCCGCCTAATAACATCCCTCCCATTTGAATATTCATCAAATTGAGACCCTGATTTAATAATTCGGGGCCTTTCAAACCTAAACTCATCAGACTCGGGTTTCGTACGACTGAGAATAAGATTAAATCGTAGACATCGACAAAGTAACCGAGAGCGGCAACTGCGATGAGCATTTTGGCTTTGGAAGAAATTGTTTCGTTTTCCATACTAGCGAGAAAGCATATCAGACCGATGAGAGTCCAATTTTAGAAATATAAAAAGTAAAATGGTGAAGGACCAAAGCGATGATCCCCCATAACTAAAAAATGGCAATGGTATCCCCATAATGGGCATCAGACCAATGGTCATGCCAATATTTACCAAGAAATGAAAGAATAATACCCCGACCACCCCATAGCCATAAGCCCGGGCGAAACGAGAGCGCTGCAAATCTGCCAAATACATCAAACGCCACAAAAAGACTAAAAATAAGATAATAATTCCGGCTACTCCGATAAACCCAAATTCCTCTCCAATGGTACAAAAAATAAAGTCGGTACTTTGCTCCGGCACAAAATCAAATTTAGTTTGTGTCCCCCCTAAATAACCCTTGCCCCAAAAACCACCGGAACCGATGGCAATTTTCGACTGAGTTACCTGATATCCCAGTCCGCGTGGATCAAAATCCGGATCTAATAAGACCTTAATACGATTGCGCTGATGCTCCTTTAACACATGGTTTACAACCCATTCAACCAACATGGCAAGTGTCATAATGACCGTTATTCCCAATGCTGCCTTTACGTAGGTTTGATACATACGTTGTAAATAAATCGGCATGGCTAAGATTAACAGTCCAGCCAAAATAAGGAGGAGAATAAAAATCGTTAATGGTTTCAAAATCAACGCACTGACAAACAAAAAAATCCCACCCAACAAGAGGCCAGGATATTCTCCAGGTAGCCCTTCTCGGTACAATAGAATGATAAAGGATACATAAACCAAGGCAGAGCCTGTTTCATTAGAGGCAACAATTAGTAAGATGGGTAGCCCAATAATCAATGCTACTTTCCATTGATCTCGAAAACGGACTAAACTCACCTGCGGATCATTCAAGTATTTAGCAATTAACAGGGCGGTCGCCGTTTTGGCAAACTCAGCGGGTTGAATAGTCGCTGTTCCTACCTTAAACCAAGAATGTGAGCCGTTAATGGTGACGCCCAAAAATGGAACGAGAATCAAAAGCAAGATAAATAAGCCATAGATTACCGGAGCAAAGGACTCAAAAAAGCGATAATCTAAGGCAAAAATGAACATGATCAAAACCATACTCGCCCCGATCCAAATAAGTTGTTTCCCCGCATTGGAGGTATAAAAAGCGGGATCAAATAAGCTAAGCGGAGCTTCAGGATTGTATACAGCTGAGTAAACACTCATCCAGCCTAACAAGACAAAAAGTGCGTACAAACCGACGCTCCACCAGTCCAACCGACTTGCCATATTTCCAGATGATTGACTCATTTTCGTAAACTATCGCTCGTGTTTTTTTTGATCGGACGATTGTATGTCACATTCGCCAGATAACTCATATTCATAAATTTCGTTTCAACTGCCTTGCGATCGACCCGACCTTTCAAATATTTCTCCACAATTAATGAGGCAATCGGAGCTGCTGCAAATCCCCCAAATCCGGCATTTTCTACGAAAACCGCGATGGCAATTTTGGGATTATCTTTGGGCGCAAAGGCAATAAAAATAGAATGATCTTTTCCTTTTTGATTCTGTGAAGTTCCCGTTTTACCACACATGGTAATATCCGGAATACGTCCATCCGCTCCAACGGTCCCATGCAGAACCGCATCTTGCATACCCCGGATGACCACAGGAAAATACTTGGCATCAACCCCCACAGAAATAGGATTTTTGTAAAAAGGATCAATCGTACGTTTCTCCCCGATTCCTTTCACGAGGTGCGGCGGAATATACCAACCTCGGTTTGCAATGATCGCAGCAAAATTAGCCATTTTAAGAGGGCTTACGACCAATTCGCCTTCCCCAATACTCAACGAATAAATATTCGAGAATTTCCATGTATTCTCCCCTTTATAGACACGATTGTAATAGTCGACATTGGGTAAAATTCCCTTTTTCTCATTACTCACGTCAACCCCCAATTTGCGCCCAAATCCAAAGTTGGCCACCAACTCTGACCAACGCTGCAAACCTTGTGCCGAACGTTCATAGGTATCCCCTGTGGTTCCATCATACAAAATTTTACGAAATGCGTGGTAGAAATAAGGATTGCATGACCACTGAATTGCATTATGCAAATCGTTGTGAGATGTGTTGTGTGCGTGACACTTAACGGGTGCTCCTGCATGACCAAAAACGGAGTTCTCAGAAATAATGCCAAGCTGTTGGCCCACTAATGCCTGAACCAATTTAAATGTCGACCCCGGCCGGTAATACGCGGATGGCGGTCGATTAATCAAGGGTTTCAAAGGATCAAGCGCAAGTTTCTGATAATATTTAGAGAAGTTTCGCCCTGCTAACAAACTAGGGTTATAGGATGGTGCCGATACCATAGCCAAGATTTCTCCCGTAGACGGTTCTATAGCCACCACACTACCCACCTTATGCATCATCAAACTATCCGCATACTCCTGCAATCGTATATCAATGCACGTATATAAATTCCGGCCGGCAACAGGATCCACATCCAGTTTCCCCTTTTTATAATCCCCCTTTTCGACCCCATTGCTATTGACCATTCGGTACTTTACACCCCGCTGTCCACGTAAAACATCTTCGTAATAGGACTCTAATCCCGAAATACCGACGTAATCACCCTGCCGATAATAATCATCCCGCTGATCTTTCAAGGAATTTGGATTAATTTCAGCCACATAGCCTAAGGCATTCGAAAAAGCATTGGATTGGTAGGTCCGAAAGGCCGTAGTTGTTATCGAAAAACCGGGGTAGTCCACCATGGCATCTTGAATACGCGCAAAGTCCTCTTTCGTTAAATGTTTAATAAAAAGCGAGGGCTTAACCCTTGAATAGGCATAGGCTTGTTTCGTCACGGAATCAAAATAGCCTCGGGTAACTCCGAATAAGCGACAAAAGCGATTCGTATCCTGCACAACCGCTTTACGTGGTGTAATGTAAACATCATACACCGGCGTATTGTAGACAATTAATTTACCATGACGGTCATAAACCTCGCCTCGAAATGGTACTTGAATAATTTTCCGAATGGCATTATTATCCGCCGCCTTCTCATAGGTATCATCCAATAATTGCAGATAAAATAATTTTCCGATGAACACCAAACCAATGCTCACAAATACCAAGAAAAGAATCAGACGGCGACCTTCGAACACGCGCAGGTGAAATTAGATGAAAAATAATCCCAATTTACGGAATAAATACGAATTATTTGGGAAGACTTTTAATCAACGCAATCATGGCAAAAGCGATAGATCCCAACGAAAATCCAAGGGTAAACCATGGCGTTATCGTATGAAAATAAGCATCCAAGTAACGCCCAAGATACACCCCGACCAAAATGGTCACTAACATTTGAAAAGCCGCCCCAATAAAACGCTGGTATGAATTCATCGATTTAAAAATATTCCTCGTTGGACATACTAAATTTATGAATTTTCACTTATATATATCGTAAATTTGAAAATTGTATGCCCCAATACCTATGATTCGTCTCCTTTCGGTAGCCCTTATCTTTTTGATAACTTGGAGCTGTTCTCAAAACAGCACCAAACCCGCTGCCGTAACGTTTCATAACATCAATTCGAAGTACAATGCCATCTGGCAAGCTGATCAACTCCTCCAAAATCTACAGAGTCAATTCCGAAACGAGCGCATTGAAAATTACGCGAATGAATTACCCATCATCGCCCCTGTTGACTCCAGTTTCGGCATAACCCACAATTTAGAAATTGCGAACCTGATACGAAAAGCCTCGTTGGTGATCGATAGACATCAAAATTCCAAGTATGTCGACGACGCCTACCTACTAATCGCGCAAGGAAGGTACTTCCAAAGTGACTTAAAAAACGCACTAGAAACGCTAAAATACATCAATACGCTCGATCCCGACAAACAAACACAGCGTCAAGCAATGACCTTATTGTATGAGGTCTACCTCGTACAAAAAGATTTTGAATCTGCTGAAAAAACAGAAAATTTCATTCTTGAAAATGGCCTGGAATCTTGGGCGTACTCCCTGGTTAAAGCCTACGAACACCAACTGAAAGGCGAGGTGAAATCGAGCATTCAATTAGTCAACCAACTCGTTGGAGATACCAAAAATCGCCAAGATCGTAGTCGGCTCTATTTCATCTTAGGCCAAATGCTTGAACGAAACAATCAGTCGGGCCTAGCGCAGCAAGCATATCAAAGCAGCATGCGCCAAAAATCAAATTACGAATTAACGCTTCGGGCAAATATTGCTAATAAAGCCTTGGAAAAATCGGTTTCCTCATTAGAAAAACTTCTTGAAGACCCTAAAAACGAAGATCAAAAATCGGAAATTTATATCGCCTTAGGAAAGATCTATTTGGAGGAAAAAGATTTAGCGAAGGCAAAAAATGCTTGGCAACAAGCCACGAAAAACAATCCCAATAGAGGGGAGCTCTATTTTCAATTGGGAAGCCTTTTTGCCGATCAACTTCATGATTATGCCCGAGCGTCGGCCTATTTTGACTCCGCAACTACCTATTTATCAAACTCAAATCCGAATTATCCATTGGCGGTCAAAGCCCAAAAAAATTGGAATAAATATGTGGCTTTGGAACAGATTATTCAACAAGAAGATTCGCTTCAAAAGCTAGCAAAGCTGTCCATGTCAGAATTAAAGGCGATCTATGAAAAAGCACAAGCCAAAAAAAGTACACGCAATGATTCCCTTGCCCATTCGCAAAGCAAGACCATCAAAGTAGCTGTTACCTTTACACGCCGACCGCCGAGCGCCGATCAACAAAGTTTTTATTTCTACAATGAACAAGCGCGTTTACGTGGAGAACAAGAATTCACCATGAAATGGGGGATACGTACGTTGGAGGATTATTGGGACCGAAAGAATAAGCAAAACGCCCCGACCGTCGTTAACGCCCTGTCCGCCACATCCATAAAGGATAGCTCGCTGGTTTCTTCCAACGTTAGCAGCACCGATTCCATGCAATTATGGATTGACGCGATTCCAAGAAACGATACAAAAATGCTAGCATCAAACAAAAAGAAAGAGCAAGCCTTATTTGAACTTGGAAAACACGCAAAGACACAAATGAGTAACAATGCGCTGGCATTGCTTCATTTGGAACGCTTAATGAACGAATTTCCGTACACATCCTTGGAAGCTGAAGCGCTCTATTTACAATACCTGAGTTCTGAAACGCAGACGCAGAAAAATAAGTACAAAACGCTTTTGTTTGATCGCTTTCCCGATTCAATTTACCGTCTAACCATTTTGAAACTTGAATCCGGAACTTTATCGGATTCGAAAGAGCAACAGGCAGAAAAAGCCTATGAATCGGCCTACTCAGAATTTAAGGCTAACCGATTCGACTTATGTTTAAAATCATGCCAAACGCTAAGAATACAATTCCCGGGTAGCAAATCGGAGGATAAAATTGTATTTTTAAGTGCCTTATGCTATGCCGGACTTAAAGAACGGGAGCAATATGTGAAAACCTTAACTCAATTCATCCAACTTTTCCCTGCAAGTCCTTTGAAGAAAGAAGCAGCCGAAAGATTGAATGCTATCCCTAAAAACTAATGCGTATGCTTGAAACCGGGAAATACGAAAAATTCATCCGATTTATGTATCGATTCTTTATCGGGTCGACTTTAGGTTTAATTTTGCTCATTTTGGCAGTCAACTTCAATTTTTTATGGCTCTTTGGGGGCATGCCAAGTCTTCAAGAATTAGAGAATCCCAAAAGCCAAGTGGCTTCCTTAATCATATCGGAAGACGGACAGGAAATTGGCAAATATTTTCGTGAAAATCGTAATCCCTTGAGTTTTGAGGAACTACCCGACAACATAGTCAATACATTAATTTCAACCGAGGATGCAAGATATACCACGCATTCGGGGATTGATATTCGATCGATGTTCCGTGTACTTTTCTCGTTTGGTACCTCGGGTGGAGGAAGTACAATTTCCCAGCAATTAGCTAAAAACCTATTTCACACGCGCTCCATGGAATTTGGGGAGGACGACCCCCTTTACATGGGATTATTGATGAAAATAGACGGGATTCGAACCGTCATCGCCAAGGTGAAGGAATGGATTTTAGCGATACGTTTGGAACGAAGATACACGAAACAAGAAATCCTTGCTATGTACCTCAATGAGGTGAGTTTTGGAAATAATGCGTTTGGAATACAGGTAGCATGTAAGACTTATTTCCAAAAAGAATTAAAAGACATCAGCCTCACGGAATCTGCTACCCTGATTGGTTTGTTACAGAACCCCTCTTTGTATGACCCACGAATTCGCCCGGAAAGGACTTTGGAGCGCCGCAATGTGGTATTGGGGCAATTAGCCAAATATGAATTCATTCCTCAAGAGGACTTGGCAAAAATGCAAGCGGAGGATCTTAATCTGCACTACCGGGTTGAAAACCAGAATACGGGAGCAGCACCCTATTTCCGTGAGGCGATTCGCCAACAGGTTTTGTCGGCCCTCAAAGAACTGAACAAGGACCGACCGGAGGACCAGCAACTGAACTTATACACGAGTGGCTTACGTATTTATACAAGTATCGATTCGCGCATGCAAAAATATGCAGACGAAGCCGTGAAGGAACACATGCGTGCTGAGCAAAAGTTATTCTACGAACATTGGAGAGGACGTAATCCCTGGGTAAATGAAGAAATGAAGGAAATCAAAGGATTCCTAAAGGATGCGATGCGGCGCACGCAACGTTACCGCGACCTGATGGCAGCCTATAACAACGATGAATTCAAGGTTTGGGAAGAGCTACGCAGACCCATCAAAATGACCGTTTTTACGTGGGATGGTGACAAAGACACGACCTTAAGCCCGATGGACTCCTTGAACTATTATAAACGAGTCTTGAATTGTGGCATGATGGCCATGGATCCAACGAACGGACATGTTAAAGCCTGGGTGGGTGGTATCAATTACAAGTATTTTAAATTCGACCATATTTCGCAAAGTAAACGACAACCTGGCTCAACTTTCAAGCCATTTGTTTACGGCGCTGCGATTGAAAATGAAATCGTAACGCCTTGCGATGCGCTGGTTGATGAACCAGTAACCTTTGGCGAAGAAGATGGTTTGAGCGGCGGAACGTGGACACCTCATAATTCAGATGGGAAATACAGCTATCAAAGCATGAAACTCCGTCGGGCCATGGGATTATCCATCAACACAATTTCTGCTAAATTGATGAAACAATTAGGGCCCGATAAAGTCGCCGAATTCGCCCATAAATGTGGTATTGAAAGTCCATTGCATGAAGTTCCATCACTTTGTTTAGGTGCCTCGGAAGTATCTTTGTATGAACAAGTAGCTGGATATAGTACCCTGGCTAATGGAGGAGAACGCATTGACCCGATCCTGGTTTTGCGCATTACAGATAAGGTGGGCAATGTTTTAAAAGAATATTCTCCACCGGTAAAAGCTGTGATTAAACCCGAAACAGCCTATTTGATGACCTATATGCTTCAAGGTGCCGTGCAAGAACCCGGAGGAACAGCGGAAGGCTTAAAACGAACCTCGCTAGTGAATGGAAATGAGATCGGGGCAAAGACAGGGACAACGTCGAATTATTCGGATGGATGGTTTATGGGGGTAACCCAAAAAATCGTTGCTGGCGTTTGGGTAGGTGGAGATGACCGAAGTATCCACTTCCGTAGCTTGGCGCTCGGTCAAGGCGCTAAAATGGCCATGCCAGCCTATGCCAAATTCATGGAAAAAGTGTACGGCGACCAATCCTTAGCCATTGAAGGATATCGAAAAATGCCATTCACGAAACCGGAGAATTTCGCCTTTGACCTAACGTGTTTAGGCCGTCCTGCTGGAGCAGATTCGACCGCCATCGTTGATCCCTAAGTAATGAAAATGAAATCCATTCTATACCTAAGTTTAGTCGGTTTATGGCTGATGGGGTGCCAACAAACCCAAGAAGAGAAAGAAGAGGCAATCGCAAAGAAGACCTGTGGATCTTGCCATAAATTTCCGGAACCCAATCTTTTGGACAAAAAGACTTGGGAGACCGGTGTATTACCCGAGATGTCCTATCGCTTGGGACTGGGGAATCGATTTGAATTAATGACGCGCATCTCAGAGGAACAATATCAAAGCGCGATGCAGCTCAATATCTATCCCGAGACCCCAACTATTTCACCCGAAGAATGGCAGGCCATTGTCAATTATTACACACGAAACGCCCCCGCGAAACCTACTCCGCAGAAGAAAAAAGAATCGATCAGTCTTGATGCGTTCCACTTTAAGGTGGAGAATTACATTACCCCGAATGACCAAATTGCGGGGGTCACCTCCATTAAAATTCATCCGACCAAACCGGAGGTTTGGGTAGGTATGCGAACGCACCAAACAGTCGTTCTGGATAAATACCTTAAAGCCAAAGGTCATTTCGAAACTCGGAGCTCTAATATTTCTACCCAATTTATCGGATCTCGTACCTTCCTAACGGGAATCGGGAAAATGTATCCCAATGACGAGAAACTGGGAACCATGTATGAATTACAGGGATCTAAGCCCGTTACTATTTTAGATTCACTGAAAAGGCCCGTTGACCTTCAGGTAGCTGATTTAAATGAAGATGGTATACTTGATTATGTCATTTGTGAATATGGCTTTGAACAGGGCCAACTAATCTGGGTAGACGGAAAAACAAAAGAAAAACATCCACTCAAAATGCAGGCCGGCGCCCGAAATGTCGTTATTCGAGATTTTACCGGGGAGGGAAAGCCTGATTTGATGGTCTTAACAGCACAATCGAGAGAAGGCGTTTCACTGTTCATCAATAAAGGTAAGGGGGCCTTTATCGAAAAACCTTTGTTGCAATTTGACGCCGTATTTGGAAGTAGCTACATGGAGGTGGCCGACATGAACAAAGATGGCTATGCCGACATCATCGTTTCGAATGGAGATAATGCTGATTACTCTTTCTCAAAGAAGGCTTTTCATGGTGTCCACCTTTACCTAAATGACGGTCGGAACAATTTCAAAGAATCCTATTTCTTCCCAGCTTACGGGGCCTCGAAAGCAATTGCGCGTGACTTTGACCAGGATGGAGATCTAGACCTTGCCATGATTGCTTTTTTTACCGAAAACGATAAAGGGAAAAATGAAGGATTTCTGTATTTCCAAAATCAAGGAAACATGACTTTTAAAGTTAGTAATTTAGGCATCGCAGAGGGCCCACATTACATCGTCATGGACGCGGGGGATGTCGACAAGGACGGTGACTTAGATATTCTATTAGGGAATTACCAATTTGGCAAAAGAAAACCAGGTGAGCATGTCCCACCTGGTTTGCAAATGCATTATGTAAAGAATCTATTGCGCTAGTTTTGCCCCGGCAGGGATAAAACTTTGCGCTTGATTACTTTGGCTCAGGTAAGACGCCCCATAAGTCCATCCAATCTTTTGCTTACGACCCTTAAATGTGTAGCTAAAGTCCTTCCCTGCCGGAACGGCCGCTTTTACCAAAGGCGCGACCGGCTTGAACACCTTCATCGCTCCTCGGTTTTGCAAAGCCACGTAAGCAAGCTCATTCCCTACTTGGATTCCGACGAAAGATTTAGCATCTCCTGGCACCAAAATCCCTGAATTAGGCATGTATTGAAAGCCCTTGGGAGTACCCAACAAAACCCCACCATTCGAGGCATCATAACGTCCCATGGCAACCTCATTCCCAAAGTTATTTCCGATGTAAATAATATCTAGGTAACCATCCTGATTGGCGTCCATGACCTGCATACCATTTAAGGCCGAAACCTGAGCCATGGCAGGCAATTCATGTAATTCAAATTTACCTCCCCCCTTATTCTCAATATACATGGATGCATTTTCTGTGACGGATAATTTTTGCGCCTTTTTCTTCTCCGAATCATTCAAGAATGTTTCTTGAGTTACCTTACCAAAATCCTTGTAATAAACGAATCTTGCACGTGTTGAATTCATTTGTTTGTGCGTGTCATCTTTTCCGAAGAGAGGCGCAGAAACGGGTGTTCCCTCCGCATTTTGGAAATAGACAAACGGGAAAACATCATAAACCCCATTTCCATCTAGATCGCCATGCAATACCTCGACAGGTTGTTTTGCACTTGCTCGCAATAGGGTATTTTTACCCATATTCCCTGCGACAAAATCCATATCGCCATCTTGATCGAAATCAGCTGAGGTAATCGATCCCCACATCCCGAAGGCTTGCTCCAATCCCGTATCCGTCAATTTCTTCAAGCGGCCCTTTGCGTTTTCATAAACTTGAATAGGCAGAAACTCTCCAGCAACGATTAAGTCGGCCCAACCATCTTGATTGTAATCACTCCAAACCGCATCACAAATCAAAGCCTCTTGCAATAAATCTGGGGCTATTTGTTTCGTTACATCTACATACTTAATCTGCCCCGTTTTCGAATCATTTCGTAATAAACGAGAAACGGTTCCCTTAGGATACTGGAATGGAACGTTACGTCCACTAACAAACAAATCTAAATCCCCATCGTGGTCAATATCTGATGCCCGAACGGCTGAGTTACTCTCCGTAAAAATTGGCAACGCATTTACTTGCAGCGTAAAATTGCCTTTACCATCATTTTGGTAAACAACATCTTGAGAAGAACTAGAACCCACTTTTTCCTCTGTTCCACCTCGAGCAACATAGAGATCCAAATCGCCGTCCTTATCCATGTCAATCAATAAACTTCCGAAATCCTCTCCCAACTTCTTCGGTGCATCATAAGCTCCTTCTAGGAACTTCTTAGTAAATGTCCCATTCGCTTGTTGGAGATAAAATATCCCGGAATAAAATTTCGCACCTCCGACAAATAAATCCTCTCTGCCGTCTCCATTCACATCCCCTACTGAGGCTCCTGGACCCAATTGAGACATTTTTTGGGGTGTCGTACTTTGGAAATTGAAATCGATAAAATCAAATTCTTTATGAATATCCGTTAATTGAACCGATTCACTAATATCTGTAAACAAGGCCTTCTCCTGAGTAAACAAGCTGACGTAAGCCTGATTAGCTTTGGCGATCGAAGCATGAAGAACTTGGTTGCTACCTGGATTCTTAATCACTTGCATGGAATCATTCGGCCATATAATTCGCAATTCCTTGATCTTCTGCTTGGCTCCTAAACCAATGTGAGCAACGGGCTCAACACTTGACAAATATCCACGATATGGATTATTCTCGTAATAAAAATGCGTCCCATCCACAAACTCGCCCTCAATGCGCGCACCGATACCCTGTTTATTCAGTCCTTTCCCCTCAAAATTCACGCGGAGATAACGACCTTTCTCAGGACTTTCTTCCATCGTATTATTCTGATAGACAAAGGCTTCATCATTGATGTTATTTACTACATAATCTAAATCCCCGTCATTATCTAAATCTCCGTATGACGCACCATTCGAAAAAGAAGGAACATTGATTCCCCATGCCGCACTTACATCCTCAAACTTTAATCCACCTTTATTTTTGAACGCATAGTTCTTGACTTTGATGACAGGCATTTGCTCTAAAAGCACCGCATCCGAAGCAAGCTGTTGGGCATCTGCCCGATAGGACATGAAATCCCGATCGGTAACATCACGCGGAAATCCATTCGTGATCAACAAATCACGATATCCATCGTTGTCAAAATCGGCCAAGGAAGGACACCAACTCCATTCAGTCTCTGCGACCCCAGCCATCAAACTCATTTCTTGGAAAGGCAAGGCTGCCCCTGCTGCACTTTTCCCCGAATTTATCTGCAAAGTATTTCGCATATATTGATAGGTATATCCATACAAATCAGAATTTTGATAGGTTTGATAGCTATTGGGAGGCGCTAATTGCTTTTTGCGTTCATTGTCCTTCGGTAACATATCCAGCGCCACAATATCCTGTAACCCATCGTTGTTAACATCCGCAACATCGTTACCCATCGCACTTAAACTTGTATGTTTAAAATACACTTTGGCTTGATCCGTAAAGGTACCATCGTGGTTATTGATGTACAGAATATCGTCTGACACATAATCGTTTGTCACATAGATATCTGGCCAATTATCTTGGTTAATATCACAGATATTAATTCCAAGTCCATAGCCTTCAATCGTGATTCCTGCTTCTTTGGAAACATTGGTATAAACGGGATGCCCCTTTTCTTTAGAGAAATCACAACGATAAAGTCGATCGGTATTCGGGTATGACCCATCTGTTACTTTAGCACGATACAAGGAAGGAAATTGATCAATAACATCCGTCAAGACATACATGTCCAAATCTCCATCACGGTCGTAATCAAAAAAGGCAGTATGTTCACTATGTCCGGCATCATTCACACCATACTCGACTCCCATTTCTTTGAATGTCGGCGTACCATTTTTTACACCCTGATTAACAAACAATAAATTTTCGCGGTCTTTAATCGATGTTTTCATCGTTGCCGAAACATAGATATCTAAGAGGCCATCTCCATTAATATCCACGATAGAAACACCCGAACACCAACGATTCTTAGTATCGATACCTGCTAGTTTGGAAACATCCTCAAATTTCATTTGACCCTTGTTCAGGTAAAGAGCTCCATTGGCTTGACTTCCCGAAAAGAATATATCGAGTAATCCATCTTGATTAAAATCACCCATCCCTACGCCACTTCCGTTGTATAGGTATTCATACTTCAAAATATTGAGCGTATCGTTTTCAGCGATCGAATTTGAAAAATGAATACCGGTATCATCACCGGACAATTGCACGAATGTGGTTTTATTCTTGCAAGATGCCAAAAGGCTTAAAATTAGAAAGGCAGATAATAAACGAGTATACATATTGGGCTAATTCTTTGAACTACTAAAATAAAAAAAGGTGGAGACTTCTCCCCACCTTTTTTTAATAAAAATCAATCGATTAATAACCAGGGTTTTGCTTCAATACAGAAGTACCTTGAATATCAATTTGTGATTGAGGAATTGGCAAGTAAGCATCTGTATCTTGGTAAGATGCACCACCAAATTTAGTTACTAATAACTTAGCTTCATGCTTCAAGTATGCATTCAAAGTCTTGTTTGCAGTACCCCAACGAACTAAGTCGAAGAAACGGTGACCCTCTGTCGCCAACTCCAATAAACGCTCCATACGAACGATCTTACGAGCGTTTGCTTGGTCGCCTAATGAAGAATAGGTCGAGATTGAATAGTTTGCTTCGTTAGCACCTGTCTTCGCATTCTTAACAAATCCAGCTGGATTTGCAGCACGAGCACGAACTTGGTTGATGTAACCTAATGCAGTCGCTAAGCTTCCTGCTTCGATTTCAGCTTCAGCAGCCATCAACAATACGTCCGCGAAACGGATGATGTTGAAGTTCATAGTCGCATAACCACGAGTCCAAGAAGATCCATCAGTCAAGGTATTCTCTTGACGCTTGTAGTAGATGTACTTCTTAGGTGAATATGGACCAGCATAAGGCTGAGCACGAATCCAGTTAGCACCTGGATGCTCAATCCAGTCTAAGTATTGGATACCACGACGACCGATCGTGTGGTCAATACGTGGATCTAATGGATCAGCATCCTCAGTGAATGGAGCTGAAGAAGCAACACCATAGTCATGCTTCACTGCATTCGCAGCCAAGTTATAATCTGGAGTACCATCCGCTTGCTCACCCAATAATGGAAGACCTGAAGCATCTACACGGTATGCATTCGCCATCGAGAATGAAGGCTGGAAGAAACCGCAGCAGTTACCAGGACCATCAGAACCTGTGTTGTATGGGTAGTTCAAGTCATCGAATCCGTTCGCGTTGTTCACGTTACCTGTGTTCATCGCAGATTGAACCGCAAATACAGCCTCCTCGTTGTTGTCATTCTCCGCGTTGAAGATTTCAGCAAACTTAGAAACTAGACCGTATTTCTTTCCATTGGTAGTCTTACCATTAGCAATTACCGTAGTAAAGATTGCTTTTGCATCAGCAAATTTATTCTGATACAAATATGTCTTACCTAAGTAAGCACCTGCTGCCCACTTGTTTGCACGACCTGCAGAAGATGAAGTCTCTGGCAAGTTGTCATAAGCAAATTTGAAGTCAGCTTCGATTTTACCCCAGATATCTGGTGAGTTAGGAACTTTCTCGATTCCCTTACCGTAATCTTGAGTTTCGTCTACATATGGAACTGAATTAAACAAACGCTTCAATTCGAAGTAGTAGTGTCCACGTAAGAAACGAGCCTCAGCTACAACACGAGTCTTATCCGAAGCAGATAATTCTTTCGAACCATTCGCTAAGTTGATCGTCGCATTTGCACGCGCAATACCTTCGTATTTTGCTTGCCAAGTTGAGTTCAAGTCTCCGTCTACTGCAGGAACCTCGTAACGTTGCATTACGTTGATGTTTGAGTAGTCACCTGGGTCAGTACCCTTGTTACTCTCACCACCACGAATAGAACCCCACACCCAGTTGTTAGGTGCAGCTAAACGAGAGAATCCTTTACCTGCCAACTGTGCATAAGTACCAATCAAGGCACCTTCCACACCAGCCTTTGAAGATAACTGCGCCTGAGCCAAAGATGCTGTCGGCGGAACCTCCAAGAACTGATCCTTACAAGCGAACGTCAACATAAACGCTGACGCGCTAACTAAACTTAATCGCTTTAAAATCTGATATTTTTTCATGTTATTAATTTTTAAAATTGGCTTTCGCAAAATTAGAAATTCAAGTTGATAGAAGCAGTAAATGAACGAGTAACTGGGTAGTTACCTACGTCAATACCAAAGCTTGTATCAGCCGCTCCACCAACTCCTGGATCCAATCCTTTATACTTAGTGAAAGTAATCAAGTTGTTACCTGAAACGATCAACTTAGCATTTTTAACTCCGATTTTAGAGATGATGCTCTTAGGGATGTTATAACCTAAAGAGATGTTTTGTAAACGGATGTAATCACCGTCCTCTACGTACCAAGAGTTTTCTGCTGCAGAAGTTGAGATGTTAGATGCTGATTCCCAAATTGGTGCTTCAGCAGCGTTACCCAATGCTGGAGTCCAAGATTGTTTCGCACGTACACCTTTTCCTGATCCTTCGAAAGTTCCGTAGAAATCAGTAAACCACTTAGACTGGTTCCAAATTTTGTTTCCAGCAGAAGCATACCAATACATGTTCAAATCGAAATCTTTGTAAGTCAAACCTACGTTAACACCACCTGTGTAAGTTGGTACTGGTGACCCTAAGTAAGTACGGTCAGCAGGAGTAATCTTGCCATCACCGTTGGTATCCGCATAACGGAAACGACCTACACCCTTACCTGATTGCTCAGGAGAAGACGCTACTTCAGCAGCTGAGTTAAAGTATCCGATAACTTGGTATCCGTAGAAAGAAGACAATGAACGTCCGATTTCCATACGAATTGGGTTAATTCCACGGAATGAACCACCAATTAAATTCGTGATACCTGGCGCAAATTGAACGATTTCGTTCTTCAAGAATGAGTTATTGAATGTCAATTCATACTTGATGTCAGAAGTCAAGTTACCACGGTTGATGATTTGCATATCAATACCTTGGTTACGCATTTTTGCTACGTTAACTGATGGAGCTGATGCTGCCGATCCAACAACCGCTGGAAGAGGTACGTTGAACAACAAATCCTCTGTATCTTTTCTCCAGATATCAAATACAACTTCCCACTTACCGTTTAACAAAGTTGCATCAACACCGACGTTAGAAGTTACTGCAGTCTCCCACTTCGCAGCAGGGTTACCGATACGTGAACGGAAATATCCTTCGTTCGCTCCTGATGATTGACCATCAATTGGGTAGAATGAGTTACCTCTGTTCGCAGCATATAAAGAGTACTGGTTAGCTGGGTCTACGTTGTTTGAGTTACCCATTGTACCCCAACCACCACGGATTTTCAAATCTGTGATTGCAGGAAGATCCTTCATGAATTCTTCTGAAGTCACACGCCAAGCAGCAGAGAATGCTGGGAAGATACCGTAACGATTCTCAGAACCGAAACGAGATGAACCGTCACGACGAACAACCCCTGTGAAGTAATACTTCTCATTGAAGTTATAATCTAACTTACCGAATACCGAGAAGAAGTTAACACCTGAGAACAAGTTTGAGTTAACAACTGGTGATTGAACTGAGTTCATTGTCACGAAATCCAAGTCCATTGAGAATGGGTTGATACCTGAACCGTTGATTGAACGACCAGCTCCTGTATTCAAGGCCTCTAAACCAGCTAACACTTTGAAACCATGCTTTCTCCATTGGAATTTGTAGTTCGCTGTGTTAGTCATTACCCATGCAAATGAGTAAGCTTGACCCTCAGAGAATGAGTTCGAAGCCTCTGGCTCTGAATCACCCAAGTAACGGTAGTTGTAGTTCTTGTAAGCAGAACCGTTGTACTGACCACCGATGCTTGTACGCAATGTCAAATCTTTGATTGGCTCATAGTCAACATAAATGTTACCTACTGCGTTTGCATTGTAGTTGTTGTCATTTGAGTTGTTCAACACAATTTGACGAACTGGGTTACGAGGGTTGTTGAAACCTGCAGCCTTTGTAGACGCATAAGCACCAAACTCATCAAATACTGGAATAACTGTTGGCATACGATAAGCAGATAAGATTACTGACTCATCACCCGCAACACCTAAACCGTTGTTACCACCTGCTTGACCACGTACCGAACGGTAAGTGAACTGCAAGTTCTCACCAATTTTCACTTTCTTTCCTAAGCTAAACTCAGAGTTGAAACGAGCTGAATAACGAGAGAAATCATTCTGAATCAAGATACCATCTTGCTTTTGACCTGATAAGCCTAAGTAGAAACGGCCTGACTCAGAACCTCCTGAAAATCCTAATGAATGACGTTGAGTTGCACCCAAACGTGTAATTTCATCATACCAGTTAGTACCCGCTTTGTTCGCTTTAATTAAGAAAACGTTCTCTGGGTTTGCAGCACGTGCAGCTGTAATTGCAGCTAAGTCTACATTATTTACGGCATTCGCACCATTTGCATGCAAATAAGTTGGAATAACCGCTTGTGCAGAAGAACCATATTGAGGGTGAGTGTAAGCAACAGCAGTACCGTTAGCAGCTGCGTTGTTACGATATGCTACGTGTGTCCAATCTGCTTGCTCTTGTGGAGTCAACATTTTTGGAGCACCTGCTACGTTTGGATCTGTAGCACCGTACATACCATTATAAGTAATGCTCAAACCTTTCTTACCACGTGAACCTTGCTTAGTCGTATATACGATTACACCATTGGCAGCACGAGCACCATAGATAGAAGCCGCAGCCGCATCTTTCAATACAGTTGTTGACTCGATATCATCTGGAGATAAGAAATCAGTAGAACCAACTGGAACCCCATCCACTACGTATAAAGGCTCGTTACCACCGAAGGCACCAAAACCACGTACACGAATGATTGAGTTAGTTCCTGGCTGACCGTTTGTGATCAAAGTCACACCGGCAACACGACCTTGCAACATTTGCTCAACGTTACCCGTTGGTGCAATTTGCAAATCCGCCGCCTTAACGATTGAAGCAGCCGCAGTTGACTCCTTTTTGTTTGTCACTGAGTAACCCGTTACGATTACTTCGCTCAATTGAGACACATCCTCATCTAATGAAACAGAGATTGAAGATTGAGATCCCACTGAAACCGTTTTTGTTTTGTAACCTACTGCTGAAATTGTCAAAACAGCGTTACCCGATTTAACGGTAACCGAGAATGCACCATTAGCATCTGTTGTAGCTCCAGTCGTTGTTCCTTTTACAGCAACACTCACACCTGGAATTCCTTCAGAGTTCGCATCAGTAACCTTACCTGTTACCTTACGATCTTGCGCAAATGACGAAAAACTCCCTAGCATCACAATCGCGAGCAATAAGAAGCTTCGAAGACTTTGGTAAAAATTGTTTTTCATAATACGTTTTAATTAGTTTTCTAAATAAGATTTAAATGATTTTAATCGAGTTTTTGCTTCAATAATTGGTCTCCTTTCTTTTTTAGTTAATTAATAGGTTCATAAATGATAAGTTAAAATAGGTTTAAAAGCTCTTCTTTAAATAGTACAATAAATAGGTTTAAAGGTGAAACTTTCAATTTATCGGAATCATACAATATCACAACTGTTCTATGCTGTTCCAAGCCCTCAAATATGTATAAAGGCAAGAACTCTTGCAAATTTTTTCATGATATTTTTTAACTTTTTAAAGCAAAAATGTCATTTATTCACTAAATGCGCTTTAAATGAGCACTATTTTATCAATTTCATACATTGAATTTCAATAAAATGGGAACGAAGCCGATGTAAACGATTACAATTCCTGCGACCAAATCGGTTAATAATCCTACAAACTGTCCTTTTGTTGCGTATTGTCTAAAATTTACAATTGTCCAAAAAATCCAAAAGCACATTTCATATAATTCCCTAATTTTGAGACATGTCCAACTTCGATCCGAAAAGCATCTTACCCACGCTCCCCGAACAACCCGGGGTTTATCGCTATTTCGATGAAACGGATACCATTATATATATAGGGAAAGCCAAAAATCTCAAGAACCGCGTCAACAGCTATTTTACCAGTATTCAAAACCACAATACCAAAACTCGGAAATTGGTACAGCAAATTCGTAAAATCGAATTCACCATCGTCCATTCCGAGTTTGACGCACTACTTTTGGAAAACACACTCATCAAGCAGTACCAACCCAAATACAACATCCTCCTGCGTGATGACAAAACCTATCCTTTTATATGCCTAACGAATGAAGACTTCCCTCGCCTCATCACCCTGCGGCGTATTGATCATAAAATAGGCACCTTCTTCGGCCCCTTCGCAAATCCCAAAGCGATGAACAGCCTGTTAGAAATGCTTCACCAATTATACCCCATTCGAACCTGCTCCCTAGCCTTAAAGCCTGGCAATATCGAACAGGGAAAATTCAAAGTCTGTCTCGAATACCATATCGGTAATTGCAAAGGCCCCTGTGAAGGCCTGCAATCCGAAGCCGATTACCTCGTGTACATCGACCAAATAAGCAACATTCTCAAAGGCAACTACCAAAAACCCAAAAACCTCTTCATCGAACGCATGCAAAATGCCGCGTCACGTTTAGCCTTTGAAGAAGCACAGGAATGGAAGGAGAAATGGGAACTCCTAGAAAACTTCCAAGCTAAATCCACCGTCGTTAATCCCGCCATCCATGACGTGGATGTCTTTACCATGGTCTCCGACGAACAATTGGCTTACATAAATTTCATGAAAGTCATCAACGGCACCATCTTACAATCACAGACTTGGGAGGTCAAGAAAAAACTCAACGAAGACGAAGCTGATTTATTGACGATGATGATTTGGGAGAAGCGCGACCAATTTCACAGCGAAGCGAAAGAGATTCTCACCAACATCCCCATGACCATCGAATTCAAAGGAGCCAAAAATACAATCCCACAAATGGGGGATAAGAAAAAGCTTCTCGACATGTCATTGAAAAATGTCCTTTACTTCCGAAAAGAAAAGGCCGACCGAAAAGCCGCCGAAGAAAGTGGAGGAGACCGCAAAATGCGCGTGATGCTCACCTTGAAAAACGATTTGCGCTTAACTCAATTACCTAAACGCATCGAATGCTTCGATAACTCCAACCTGCAAGGAACCAATCCCGTGTCCGCCATGGTTTGTTTTATCCAAGCCACCGCTGCTAAAAAGGAATACCGACTATTTACCCCACGTACAGTAGAAGGACCTGACGACTTCGCCACCATGCATGAAGTTATCACCCGTCGGTACACCCGCCTCCTCGAAGAAGAAGCCGAATTGCCCGACCTCATTATTGTCGATGGAGGTAAGGGCCAACTCAGCGCTGCCTGCGATGCCTTAAAAGCCATCGGCCTGTACGGACAAATTCCCATCATCGGAATCGCCAAACGATTAGAGGAAATCTACTTTCCCGAGGATAGCCTACCCGTATATATCGATAAGAAGTCTGAGTCACTCAAATTGATCCAACAACTCCGGGATGAGGCACACCGCTTTGGCATCACTGCCCATCGAAATCGGCGAAGTAAAAATTTCCTCGTCAGCCAACTCGAAGAACTCGAGGGCATCGGCAAACTCACTGCACAAAAATTATTGAAACATTTTGGGACCATTCGTCAGATGTACGAAGCCCCCATGGAAGAACTCGAAAAGGTTGTAGGAAAAGCCAAAGCCCCAATGCTCCGCAGCCAAATCAAAATATGGCTCGACGAAAAAGCCTAATCTCTCGATTTAAATCGTCCTATATCAATATGCTGTAATTGACGGTAGACCTGTATCACCAAGGCCAAAGCCACCGCCATCTCACAAACCCCGACCACCAAGACAAAGATTCCAAGCATCAAACCCTGATTCGAGCTGTCATGCCTCGAAAAAGCAATCAAATTTAAATTAGCCGCATTCAACATCAACTCAATACCCATCAATACGAAAATGGCATTTCGTTTCAGCAATATCATGCTAAATCCTGTCGCAAACAACAAAGCACCCGCCCATAAAAACAATACTAAGGGTATCTCAGTCATGATGCTTCGCAATATAAGTCGCGCCAATCAAGGCGATTAATAAATAAATCCCAACAAGCTCAAAGGGCATAGCATAATCGGTCAACAAAGCCACACCGACAAAACTTAGCTTAGACCCTGAATTAGCAATCTCGGCCCCTTCAAAATTCCCTCGACAAATCACCCAGACCAAGGAAGCAAATACGATTCCTCCGATCAGTAAAGGCCAAAATCGGGAAGACTCCTCGGTAAGCAAATCATTTTGATTTTTATCCCCACGTCCCGACTGATTGGTCAACATGATTCCAAAAAGAATTAGGATCAACACGCCTCCTACATAGACCAACAAATGAGAAACCGCCATGATATCCGCATAGGCTAATACATACAGCCCAGCCAAACCCAACATGGTCATGAACATAGCCAATGCCGCATGCAAAATGTTTTTCGTCCATAGCATTACCAACGCACTTCCGCACGTGATCAAAACCAGCAACAAAAAAGCTAGGATAATGGGAGACATGGGTTTAGATGTTAGTCATTAGACGTTGGACTTGGGTCATCAGACTTCGGAATGACTGGCTTTTTAAAACTAGGCTTGAAAGCAGGCTTAGGTTTAGACGTTGGACTTTGGTCATTGGTCATAGAACCTTGGATTTCAGACTCCGAACTATCATTATCCCCCTTCGGACTCTCCCCTTCGGACTGGGGACTAGCGACTAGCGACTGTTGACTAGCCACCGCCTTCGGCTTAAACCCGGGCTTGAACGCAGGCTTCGGTTTTTCCGCTTGAGTCTCCCCTTCAGACTGGGGACTAGCGACTAGCGACTGTTGACTAGCACCCGCTTTCATCTCCGCTTTCTCCGCTACAAACTGCTCATACAATTTCCGCTTCTCATCAGCCTGCTCAGGCGTCAAATTGGCAAATGAGAAATTATGATCTTTGACCTCAAATACGGAAAAATCATATTCCGAAGTCATGGTCAAACATTCCGTTGGACAAACCGTCGTACATAAGCCACAAAAGCAACATTTCGACATATCTATGTCAAACTTAGCCGCATACAAACGAATCGGCGAACCATCCGAAGTATGCCCCACCAAGCCTGTGGCTTTAATCGGTTCAATATCAATGCAATCTACCGGACAAACCTTCACACATTTATCACAAACGATACAATCGTCCATCTCATTGTGCAATTGATAACGCCCATTTACCGGTGTTGGAATCTCAACATTGGGATATTCCAAAGTCACAATTCCATCTGGATTCTGAAAATATGCCGAATCTTGAATTTGATGTACCGAACGTTGCTTTCTCGCATTCCAAGCATGCTTCCAAGTCAACGCCATCCCCTTGCGGGTGCTTTGAACCACCTCGAAAATCTCCTTGAAATAAGTTCCGATCGCAGACATCTTAAAAATAAATTGCTGGGAATGAAGAGGGATCAGTCTCCCGCATCATTTCATATACTGTATCTACTACATTCTCTACATTAGGCTTAGAGAAATAATCTCCATCCGAACTATAGGCAGGACGATGAGGCCTAGCCGCCAAACATCTGGCTGGACTATCCAACCACGCAAAAGCTCCCTGCTTATCCAAAACTTCCTGCATCATATACGCCGAGGCACCTCCCGGCATATCCTCATCCGCAAACAAGACACGATGCGTCTTTTGAATCGACGTCAAAATATGATGATACCGATCAAATGGCAACAAGGTCTGCACATCAATTACCTCCACCGAAATACCCATCTCAGACAATGCCTCCGCCGCTTCCATAACGATCCGACACATCGAACCATAGGTAACCACCGTTAAATCATTCCCTTCACGTAAGATTTCGGGCACCCCCATAGGCACCACCAATTCCTCTAAATTAGCAGGCATCGGCTCCTTTAAGCGATATCCATTTAAACACTCCACAACAAGTCCCGGATCATCCCCGGCCAGTAAAGTTCGGTACATACCCGCAGCCTGTGTCATGTTTCTAGGCACACAAAAATGTACCCCACGCAAACCGTTCAATAACACCGCCATCGGACTGCCGGAATGCCAAATACCCTCCAATCGATGCCCACGTGTACGCAAAATCATCGGCGCCTTTTGACCTCCTGCCGTACGGTAGTGCAAACAGGCCCAATCGTCCGACAATACCGCGAAGGGATAAAAAATATAATCCAAATATTGTATCTCCACAATCGGACGCAAACCACGCATGGAAGCCCCCAATCCCTGACCCACAATACTAATTTCACGTATTCCTGTATCCGTAACTTTCAAAGGACCAAACTTCTCCTGCAAGCCCGCCAAGGTCTGATTCACATCCCCGATTTGACCGACATCCTCCCCCAAAATAAACACACGAGGATCCTCCAAAAACTTCGAAAAAC
>JACCDV011015709.1_pt1 | contig 26208 bp, 14 predicted proteins | sample 7446131 | NCBI WGS metagenome assembly JACCDV01 (sample SAMN15323448, study PRJNA562643) | freshwater metagenome | isolation source: river surface water | place: USA:Blue River Watershed | collected 2017-08-17
AGGCATTAAACGTTCCTTCAGGAGAATATTGGCGGATATTAACTTCATAAATTACCGAACTTTCTTCTACATCTGAAGAAAATTTAGCGATTTCAGTTTTTGAATTTTCTGCTGTTTTTTCTGTTTCATTTTTACAACTAAATAATGTTAAAACAGCTAAAGCAGTAATGAGTGATTTTTTCATTTTTTTATAATTTTATTTTCCAAACATAAATTCTAACGGAATATGAATTCTTTTTTGCCAAGAGGCTTCGGAGTGATTTTCACCTTCGAACTTTAAATTTCGTGAATCTACATTCGTATATCCTTTTGCTTTTAAAATTTCATCCACACGATATTCGTATTTTAAGTAGAAGGCATCTAAAGTTTCCGTCCCATAATCAAAATATATTTTGTGATTCTTAGCTTCGGGTAATTTCTTTTCCATGTAAGCGAAAAAAGATTCCGGAATTGGATTGTTGTAAAATTCTCTAAAACCAATCCAGTGCGTTGACAAACAAACCGCTTTTCCGAAAACATTTGGGTATTCACACAAGGCATACATCGAAATCAATCCGCCCATACTTGAACCCATAATAGCAGTATGATTTGCAGTTGTAAAAACGGAATACTTTTTATCAATGTAAGGTTTCAATTCTTCCACGATAAACTTCAAATAGTTGTCAGAATTGATTTTGCTATCATCAAATGGAAATTGCGATTTTTTAGCTTCGGTTTGAATTTTCTCTTTTAATTCATTTGAAAGCGATTCATAAGGTTTTTTGGGATACAAATCCATGTGACGTAAATTTGGGATATTCCAAATGGCTACTACGATGAAGTCTTTTACCTTATCTTCTTTGATTAATTGCGATGCTACTTCATCAACCCTCCATTCTTGTTTATTCCATGTAGTTGTGGCATCAAATAACATTTGCCCATCGTGCATATATAAAACATTGTATTTTTTTGTTTTAGAATATGCTTTTGGCAACCAAACATCCACAGTTCTTGGCACAATATATTTTGAAGGAAAACTGTCTACTCTTTCAATATTCCCCTCAAATTTTCCTGTATTTTCAAGAACATAGGAAGTTATTTTACTTTGAGAAAAAGCAAAATAAGAGCATAATAAAAAGAATAGTAACTGTTTCATTTATTTCAATTCTAAAATCATTGCCGATTTTCCATCTATTGATAATTCAGCTTTCAAATCGATAGTTTTTCCTGAAAGAATATCACTTCCAGAAGTAAACGATTTGATGTTTTCTTGAAAACGAGTAAGATTCAATTTTTGAGCATCTGATGCATTATTAATAACCACCATAACCGTTTCTTTGTCGTTGTGACGGAAATACACATACACATTATTTTCAGGAATGTAATGCGTTAATTTACCAGTGTGAATCACTTCTTTGTTCTTTCTCCAATTCAACACTTTTTTCGAAAAATCGAAATATTTGGCTTGTTCAGCGGTTCTTCCACTTGCTGAAAATGCATTGTTTGAATCGCCTTTCCAACCGCCAGGAAAATCTTGACGAATATCGGCATCACCTTTTCCTTTGTCGCCCGCCATTCCAATTTCAGAACCGTAGTACAATTGTGGAATTCCTCGCATAGTGGCCATAATCGTCATTCCTAATTGGTATTTTTTGAAATCGTTTTGATAAATGTGATTGAAACGACCCGTATCATGATTTTCCAAGAAAATCAATAAATTATTAGGATCGGCATACAAGAAATCATTCACGAAATTCTCGTAAAATTTAATCATTCCGTTACTCCAATCGGCTCTATCTTCATTGAAAACGTTTCCAAAAACATCATGTAACGTAAAATCCATCACACTTGGCAAATAGGAATTGTAACTTTGAATTTTAGCAATTGGACTGTTTTTTTGCCAATAGGAAATTTGGGCTTGATCGTGCATCCAAACTTCACCAACAATATTGAAATACGGATATTCATCCGTAATTGCTTTTGTCCATTTTGCGATACCTTCTTTATCGTTATACGAATACGTATCTACACGGAATCCATCTAAATCGACATATTCAATCCACCAAATCGCATTTTGAATTAAGTAATTCAATACCAAAGGATTCGACTGATTTAAATCGGGCATACTAGGTACAAACCAACCATCCATACAAAGTTTAGCATCTATTTTCGAACCATTTGTATCGTACTGAGTCGTCATGCGATAGTTACTTTGTTTGTAACCTGGAAATTGATGAAACCAATCGTAAGTTGGCATATCTTTAAACATCCAATGTTCGGCGCCCCAATGATTCGTAACGTAATCTTTGATTAATTTCATATCACGTTTGTGCATTTCATCGGCTAGTTTTTTGTACTCTTCATTGGTTCCATAACGCGGATCAATTCTATAAACATCCGATTGACCGTAAGTATGATACGAATACCCTTTATCGTTATCCTCACACATTGGCGTGCTCCAAATTGCCGTTGCTCCTAATTCTTTGATGTAATCCAAATTATTGATGATTCCTTGAATATCGCCACCATGTCTTCCTCCTGGTAAACTTCTGTTGGCTTTCTCTTGTAATTCTGACGAAGAATCGTTGTTTGGATTTCCGTTTGCAAAACGATCGGGCATTATCAAATACATAATGTCAGAAGCATCAAAACTTTTACGAATTGCTGAGTTTGGCTTTCTCTTTTTGATCTCGAAATTTCTTTTGAATGATTTTTTACCATTGGTAAACGTAAATTGCAGTTCTTGCGCTTTTACATTTTTAGTGTCAATTGTAACGAAAAGGTAATTAGGGTTTTCGGTTTTAATTACATTCGTAATTACTACATTATTTGAAAGACTTACCGAATTCTGTGCAATATTCTTTCCGTAAAACAATACTTGAACTTCGCTTTTACTCATGCCTTCATACCAAAATGGTGGTTCCATTCGGTCAATTTGTGCCGAAAGCGAAAGTGTGAATAAGGTAATTAGTGAGAAAATTAATTTTTTCATAGTTTTATTATTTAACCTCAACAATACTAATAGCGTAGCCACCACCAGCTGCCGTTCTCAATTGCAATTTAGTCTTATTGGTTACTTTTTGTTTTGAAATTTTGTATGCTTGTGGATTGGTTTTATAATCCGCATCGGCAGCATCGGCGTAAATAGTGGCTTCGTATTTTTTTCCTTTTTCTAAGAAATCTAATGTAATCGTTGATGTTCTAGCATTGTATCCGTTTGAATTTCCAACGAACCAATTGTTAGAATTTTTATCTTTTCGAGCAATCGTAATGTAATAACCTGGCTCAGCTTCTAAATATTTTGAAGTTGACCATTCTACCGGAACATCTTTTATGAATTGGAACGCATCTAAGAATCGATTGTAGTTTTCTGGTAAATCGGCAGCCATTTGAAGTGGCGAATACATTACCACATACAATCCTAATTGATTCGCTAATGTTGTATTAACGTGTGAATTGTTATTTGGATTCAACTTTGCAATATCCATTTCGAAAATCCCAGGTGTGTAATCCATTGGACCTCCTATTAATCTTGTGAAAGGCAATAAAGTCGTATGATTCGCTTTTGAACCACCAAACGCTTGAAACTCTGTTCCACGAGCTGATTCATTACCAATCATATTTGGATACGTTCTACAAATTCCAGTAGGACGAACGGCTTCATGCGCATTAATCATGATTTTATAATCCACCGCTTTTTCAATCACATATTGATAATGATTTAAAATCGATTGGCTATAATGATGTTCACCTAAAGGTAAAATATTACCAACATAACCCGTTTTAGCCGCATCATATCCATTATCATTCATAAATTGAAATGCTTTATCTAAATGGCGCTCGTAATTTCTAGTGGAACCAGAAGTTTCGTGATGCATAATCATTTTCACACCTTTAGATTTCGCATATTCGTGAATTCCTTTCACATCAAAATCAGGATAAGGTGTTACAAAATCGAATACATAATCTTTTTCATGACCAAACCAGTCTTCCCAACCTTCATTCCAACCTTCCACTAAAACCGCATCGAAACCATGTTTAGCTGCAAAATCGATATATTCTTTTACGTGTTTAGTATTTGCAGCGTGCGTTTTATTTGGTTTTACTTTGGTAAAATCGGTAATTCCTAATTGTACAGATGGTACTTCATCAGTGTAAGCCCAAGAGCTTTTTCCTGTAATCATTTCCCACCAAACTCCGATATATTTTACGGGTTTAATCCAAGACGTATCTTCGATTTTAGATGGTTCGTTTAGGTTTAATGTCATTCTAGAAGCTAAAATATCACGAGCATCAGCACTCGCAATTATGGTTCTCCAAGGTGAAACACATGGCGCTTGTAAATGACCTTTATTTCCTTTAGCATCTGGAGTTAGATGCGATTGAAAAACTAAGTTTTTATCATCTAAATTCAAGTGCATGCAAGAATAATTAATTAAAGCCGCTTCGTGAATGTTTATGTAAATTCCTTCTGCGGTTTTTAACATCAAAGACGTTTGAACTCCAGTTTCAGAGAATTGTTTTTGAGAAGCATTTTCTGAAACCGCTCCACGGAATAACTTTCTAATTTCGGTTAACTTACTTTCTGTAAAATCGTATTCTTGCGTATCATAATCACCTGGAATCCAAAACGCGGTGTGATCGCCTGTCATGGCAAACTCCGTACGTTCTTCTTTAACCACAAAATAAGTTAGGTTTTTTTGTTCTGGAAATTCGTAACGGAAACCTAAACCATCATTGAATAATCGAAAACGAATGATAACTTGTCTTTCCGTTTCATTTTGTTTCAGTGTTAGTGCTAATTCGTTGTAATGGTTGCGAATTTCAGTCTCTTCACCCCAAACGGTTTTCCAAGTTTCATCAAAAGTGTTTCGAACTTCGTTTACCAATGTAAAATCATTCAACAACGACTTTTTATCTTTTTGAAGTTCTAAGCCCAACTTACTTTTTTTGATGATTTCTTTATTTTTCATGAAAAGTTGATAAGTTGGCGTACCATCTTTTTCCAAAGCGAAAACCATTTTGAAATTTCTATTTGGCGATTTTAATTCTTGAGCATTCATCCCAAAAATTGAAAAAACCATCACGAATACTGAAACAAAATATTTATACATATCTTAATACCTAACTATTTAATTAATTGCGATTCTCCGTTTACAAAAACATCCACATCCGAATTTCCTTCAATAGAAACGTTTGTACCTTCTTGTTTTACTTCAACTTTTACGATAGCGTTTCTAAAATTCACTTTGAAGGAATAGCCTTCCCATTGTGCTGGAATTTTTGGTTCAAAATGCAATTGGTTATTTCTAACGCGCATTCCGCCAAAACCTTCTACGATACTCATCCAAGTTCCCGCCATAGAAGTGATGTGTAATCCTTCCTCGACTTCTTTGTTGTAATCGTCTAAGTCTAAACGTGAAGTTCTTAAATAAAAAGTATACGCTTGTTCCATTCTGCCCAAAACAGCCGCTTGTATCGAATGCACACAAGGTGAAAGCGAACTTTCATGAACTGTAAATGGTTCGTAAAAATCGAAATGTTTTTCTAATTGTTCTTTGGTAAAATGATCTTCGAAGAAATAGAATCCTTGTAAAGTATCCGCTTGTTTGATGTAAGGCGAACGTAAAATTCTATCCCAAGACCATTTTTGATTAATTGGTCGTTGCGATTTATCTAAATCGGCTACTGTAATTAATTCTTTATCTAAAAAACCATCTTGCTGTAAATATACGCCGTGTTCTTCAGAATAAGGGAAATACATATTATCTGCCACTTTTTTCATTGCTGAAATTTCGGCTTGTGATAATTTCACTTTATTCATGATTCGGGTATAATCCGATGGATATTCATTTTCAATTTTATTGATTTGCTCCACTGTATAATCAATACACCATTTTGCAATGTAATTGGTGTAGAAGTTATTGTTTACGTTGTTTTCGTACTCATTTGGTCCCGTTACACCTAAAATCACATACTGATTTCTGTAAGTCGAAAACGTAGCTCTTTGATGCCAAAAACGAGCAATTCCGATTAAAACTTCTAAACCTTTTTCTGGCATATACGAATAATCTCCTGTGAATCGGTAATAGTTGTAAATGGCAAAAGCGATGGCACCATTTCTATGAATTTCCTCGAAAGTAATTTCCCATTCGTTATGACATTCTTCACCATTCATGGTTACCATTGGATACAAAGCAGCTCCATTTTTGAAACCTAATTTTTCGGCATTTTCGATGGCTTTATCTAATTGATTGTATCGATACGCTAATAGATTTCTTGCTACTTGTTGGTCTTTGGTAGCCATATAAAAAGGAATACAATACGCTTCGGTATCCCAATAAGTAGAACCTCCGTACTTTTCACCTGTAAATCCTTTTGGACCAATATTTAATCTTGAATCTTTTCCTAAATAGGTTTGATTCAATTGGAAAATATTAAAACGAATTCCTTGTTGCGCTTTTACATCGCCATCAATGGTAATATCGCTCATTTCCCAAATTTTAGCCCAAGCCTGTTTTTGATTTTCAGTTAGTTGTGAAACACCAATTTCTAAAGCTTTGGCGATGCTATTTTTTGCACCTATGATTGTATTTTCATGATTCATTGAAACGGCATAACCGCCAATTTTTTGAATCGTTGTTGATTGCCCTTTTGTAACGGCAACTTCATATGAAAATTGAATTTTATCTTTTGTTTCTTGAGCACTAACTGGAGCAATACTCAAATTTGAACCTTCTAACAAAATACTATTTTGCATGAAAGTAGTTGCTGTGAAATGTGTTTTGAAAGTTCTTGCGGTTACGAAAGCTTCATTGCCCGAATGTTTTACACTAATTGGTTCCCAAAATTTCTCTTCCCAATTGGCATCTTCGTTGTGAACTCCAGCGTCAACATAAGGTTTGAAAACAATTTTTACATCCGAATTTAAAGCGGTGATTTCGTAATTGATAACCCCAACTTCATCCAAATCTAATGATAAGAAACGTTGTACTTTAACAGCAATTTCGGTTCCGTTTGCTAAAATTGCTTGGAAAGAACGATAATAAATACCTTCTTTCATGTTCAACTCGCGACGGAAATTAGAAACCGATTGACATTTGGCTAAATCTAAATTTTCGCCATTGATTTCAATATCAATTCCAATCCAGTTGGGTGCGTTTAATACTTTTGCGAAATATTCAGGATAGCCGTTTTTCCACCAACCTACTTTGGTTTTATCGGGATAATAAATTCCGGCAATGTAGCTTCCTTGAAACGTTTTGCCAGAGTAATGTTCTTCAAAATTAGCGCGTTGCCCCATAGCACCGTTTCCGATACTAAATAAACTTTCAGAAGATTTAACTCGTTCTACATCAAATCCTTCTTCAATAATCGACCAATTGTCGGGTTGTATATAATCTTGATTCATTTTTGTAATATGTCAATTTGTTAATGTGTCAACTAGTCAATTTCTTAACCAATTAATTGCGATAAAAAGACTTCATCCATAAAGGTGAAATCTTTAAAATTGTACTTTGCTTCGTGTAAAACGGTTGCATCACCGATTCCTACACTAATCATGTTGGCAATATTAGCCGCTTGAATTCCCGCTACCGAATCTTCAAAAACGATAGCATTTTCATTAGAAACACCAACCAATTGTGCTGCTCTTAAGAACACTTCCGGATCAGGTTTAGCGTTGGATACGTCATTTCCATCTACGATAGCATCAAAAAAGTGCAGAATATTGGTTTTTTCTAAAATAGGACGCGCATTTTTACTTGCCGAACCCAAAGCAATGAATTGGTCTTTACTTTTCAGAAATTCCAAAACTTTCAGTACACCTGGAAGAATTTCACTTTCATCCATGTCTACTAAATAAGAAAGGTATTCTTCATTTTTTTGAACCAACCATTTGTTTTTATCTTCTTGAGAAGCTTGTAGGTTTCCCAATTCTAAAATAATGTCTAACGAACGAACGCGACTAACGCCTTTTAACTCTTCGTTGTGCTCGTGTGTAAATTCGATTCCTAATTGGTTGGCCAACTTTTTCCAAGCTAAAAAATGATATTTAGCCGTGTCAACAATTACGCCGTCAAGGTCGAATATGAATGCTTTTTTCATTATCTAAATATCTTTTTGATCTTTAACTTTTAACACCAAAAGTGCTGCCAATAGGAAACTTACACCACTCATAACAATAGCATAAATAGCATGGTCGTTATAAACGTATTTTACTAATGGACCACCAATTAAAGCATTGATAATTTGTGGAATTACAATAAAGAAGTTGAAAATCCCCATATAAACGCCCATTTTTTTAGGTTGAATAGAACCTGCTAAAATTGCATAAGGCATTGCTAAAATACTTGCCCAAGCAAATCCAACTAAGACCATTGAAAAGATTAAGGCTTCTTTATTAGGCATAAAGTAAACAGATATAAGTCCGATTCCTCCTAAAACTAAAGAAAGTGCATGCGTTTTTCTTCGTCCAATTTGTTTTGCGATGTATGGTAATGCAAAAGCTACTATAGCCGAAACCGCATTGTAAACTCCGAAAATAATTCCTACCCAATCTCCTGCTGATTGAAATTCTGGACTTTTCGTATCATCAACAGATAACCCATAAATATGCTGAGCAATTGCTGGAGTTGTAAAAACCCACATACCGAACAATCCAAACCAAGAAAAGAATTGTACCCAACTTAGTTGACGCATCGTTTCTGGCATTTTAGCAAAATCTGAAAAAACATCTGAAAGTTTGGCTTCTTTAGTTTCTCCAAGAGCTTCTTTGTGCTCTTTTTCGTCTCTAAATTGTTCTAATTCTTCTGGAGAATATTCTTTAGTTGTTAAAACGGTGACCAAAATAGAAGCTACTAAAATTATTGCTCCAATAATAAAAGAATAAATTAAGTTTAATGGAACAGCAGAAGTTTCTGAAGGTTGATTACTGATTCCAAACCAATTGGTTAATACATAAGGCAACCATGATCCTACCACGGCACCTATTCCAATTAATGCGGTTTGAACGCTAAAACCTAAGGTATGTTGGTCTGCTCTTAAATTATCTCCTACCAAAGCACGGAACGGTTCCATTGCAATGTTAAAAGAGGCATCCATAATCATTAACATTCCAGCACCAACCCAAAGAGCAGGCATAAGAGCAATGAATATTTCGGCTTGTGGCATTAAAATTAAACCTACTGATGCTAAAAGAGCTCCCGTTAAAAAATAAGGTTTTCTTCTTCCAAATCTTGACCAAGTATTATCACTATAATGCCCTATTATCGGTTGCACAATTAATCCCATTAAAGGAGCAATTATCCAAAACCATGATAACTCATGAACATCGGCACCAAAAAGTTGAAGAATTCTACTTGCGTTTGCATTTTGTAGGGCAAAACCCATTTGGATTCCTAAAAAACCGAAACTCATGTTCCAAATTTCCCAGAAACCTAATTTACGCTTTTCCATTATCGTAATTTATTAATTAATCGATAAGCGTTATGTGCTTATCAAAACTTATGTTTTAGAAGTGAAGATATAAGCTTTGATGTTGTAAATTTAAAAATATTATTTTTAAAAAAACAAGTATAATAGTTAATCTTTTTTCTTGATTAACTCAAAATTAACTTTATAAATAAATGATTAACAGATAATTAAACCTAACTATTTCGTTGTAGTAGATTCTCTAATTATCAAGTTTGTTTCAATAATTTCAGTTTTGTATTGTTCGTCTTCTTCGTCTTCTAATTCTAATCGGTCAATTAGCATTTGAGCTGCTTTTCTACCCATTTTTATTCCGTTTTGACTCACCGTTGAAATACTTGGTGTAGAAAACTGAGAAATAATTCCATCTGTAAACCCTATTACTGAGATATCTTCAGGAACTTTGAGATTATTTTTTGCGGCAATTTTGATTGCAGTAACAGCAAATAATTCATTAACAGCAAAAATGGCATCGCATTTAATATTTTTAATAAGATTTTCTATTTTAACTGAACAATTATCAATATCCTCTATTTTCACAATTAAATCCTCATCTACCGGAATATTATTAGAAATTAAGGCTTTTTTGTAACCATCCGTTCTGAATTTCCCAACGCTAACATAATCTACAGTAGTAATCAATCCGATTTTTTTAAAACCGTTATCTATAAAAAACTGAACCGCATTAAATGCTGCTTCTTGATCGTCAATAATTACTTTATCACAGAACACATCATTAGTTACTCTATCAAACATTACTACTGGCATTCCCTGGCTGATAATTTCTTGAATGTGATGAAAATCTTTTTTTTGTTGGGTTTCTTTAGATAAAGACATGATAAAACCATCAGTACTACCATTAGCTAAAAGTTCCATATTGATTACTTCTTTATCAAAAGATTCATCCGATAAACATACAATAACATTGTATCCACTCTCATTAGCAACTTGTTCAATTCCACTAATCACAGTTGCAAAAAAGTGATGTACTATTTCAGGAATAATTATACCAATCGTCTTAGTCTTTTTATTTTTTAAACTTAGTGCAATATTATTAGGCTTATAATTATAAAGTTTAGCAAACGCTTGCACTTTTAAACGAGTATCTTCACTTATTTCATGGCTATCTCGTAATGATTTTGAAACAGTTGAAATTGAAACATCTAATTCTTTAGCAATTTGCTTTAAAGTAACTTTTTTTCTCATTTTAAAAAAACCAAAATATTAATATGTTTTAAAAGTAGTATTTTTTTTCCAAGTATTGTAATTTTTATACAATTTAGCTATCAAATCAATAAAGTTTTCAACACGAAAACGTTTTCGAGATGGTTTTCGCGAGCACGAATTTTTTTTTATTCAATTTTTACATAAATTTAACATTAGAAGTGAATTTATAAGCTATTAATAAACAATCTAATCTAAACAATTTGTATGAAAACACTGCAAAAAAAGCTGTTATTTTTCTTATTAATGTTGCCATTTGGGATTCTAGCACAAAGTACTTTAAAAGGTACTGTTCTAGACGGAACAAACTCGAGTCCGTTACCTGGTGCTAACGTTATTGTAGAAGGAACAAGCAACGGCACAACAACTGATTTTGATGGAAAGTTCACAATTTCCAAATTAAAATCAGGGGATGTAATTATTATCTCTTATGTTGGTTTTAAAGACCAAAAAATTACATTTAACAAACAAGACAATGTCACAATTACACTACAAGAAGATTCTAAGGAATTAAAAGATGTTGTTGTAATTGGATATGGTACTGTTAAAAAGAAAGATGCAACTGGATCAGTAAGCACTATTAGTTCTAAAGATTTCAATAAAGGAACTGTGGTAACTGCTGAAAATTTATTAAATGGTAAGGTTGCCGGAGTTAGCATTAATACTGGTGGTGGGGCTCCTGGCTCGGGTGCTGAAATAAGAATTCGTGGAGGATCCTCGCTTTTAGCATCAAATGATCCTTTAATTGTAATTGACGGATTACCAATCTCTAACTCAGGAGTTTCAGGTGCTACATCTGTTTTATCTTCAATAAATCCTAATGATATTGAAAGTTTTACAGTTTTAAAAGACGCATCTGCAACTGCAATTTACGGATCTAGAGCTTCTAATGGCGTTATTTTGATTACTACCAAAAAAGGTGGCAAACAATTAACGGTTGATTATAATTTCCAATATGGAAGTGGTAAAAAATTCAATGATATTGATGTTTTTTCTGCTCAAGATTATAGAAATTTAATTAACTCTAGAGGATCTGCAAGTCAAATTTCAATGTTAGGAGATGCTAACACCGATTGGCAAGATGCTATTTACAGAAGAACTGATTTTGTTGATAACAACCTATCAATTAAAGGAAATTTATTCAAAATTATTCCAACAAGAATTTCTATTGGAAATACCTATCAAGAAGGTTTAAGATTAACGAATAATTTTAACAGAAATACAGTTTCTGTTAGCATGAATCCAAGCTTCTTAAATGATCATTTAAAATTAAACGTTAATGCCAACTACACAAATCAAAAAAATAGATTTGCTGATGGTGTTGAAGGTGCCGCTATAAGATTTGATCCAACACAACCAATTTATGACGATTCAAATCCAAGTGGATTTTTTGAATACATAACAGGTTACAACAATGGAAGTGCAGTTTATGCAAACCCTTCTATTGCAAACCCAGTTGCACAATTATTACAAACTTATGATAGAGGTTTAAACAATCGTTTTTATGGTAACTTCCAATTGGATTACAAGTTTCATTTTTTACCTGAATTGAGAGCAGTTGTTAATTTAGGTTACGATAATAATGATGGCTCTAGAACTGTTTATCGTTCAAGTCAAGCTAGAACAGGATTTTTAAACAACAATATTTCTTTAGGTACAAATTACAATGCATCTAATACCCGAATTAACAAATCATTAGATTCATATTTTGTTTACAACAAAACTTTTGGCGATTTCAATGTTGAAGCAACTACAGGTTATGCTTATCAAAAATTTGAAAATAGTGGCTTATCTGGATATAATGCTACAGATGCAACTGCTTCTCAAATTGCTTATGTTGATAATGATATTGTTTTAATTGGTTTCTTCGGTAGAGGTAACATTAATTATAAAGACAAATATTTATTTACATTTACATATAGAAGAGACGGTACTTCTCGTTTTGGATCAGATAACAGATGGGGTAACTTCCCTGCAGCAGCATTTGCATGGAAAGTAAAAGAAGACTTTTTCCAAAACTCTAATTTAATATCAGATTTAAAACTTCGCTTAGGATGGGGTGTAACAGGTCAACAAGAAATTGGAGAGTCTTTATTCTACAGACAATTATATAATATTGGTAATGGAAATTCTCAATATACATTTGGCAACACCTCTGTTAATGTTGCTGTACCAAGTGCATATGGTCCTTTAAAATGGGAAGAAACAACTACTTATAATGCAGGATTTGATTTTGGAATTAAAGACAATAAATTATCTGGAAGTTTAGACTTTTTCTATAAAAAATCAAACGATTTATTCCAAATTGGTCCTTTTGCAGATGGAGGTAACTACACTAACCAAGGACCTCAAAATGTGGGTGACATGAGTACAAAGGGTATTGAGTTGAATTTAAACTACAATGTTATTAAAACTGATAATACAAATTGGGACATTAACTTTAATGCTACAAAATTTGAAAGAAGAATTGATAAAATTGCATCAGGTATTCCTATTTATACTGGAACTTCTGGTGCAGGCACAGGAGGAACTTCTCAAATTTTAGCAGAAGGTTTCACTCCAAACTCTTTTTACGTATATAAACAATTATACAACGCAAATGGATCTCCTATTGAAGGCGCATTTGCAGACTTAAATGGTGATGGAATAATAACTGGTGAAGATCGTTACATCTATAAAAACCCTGATCCAGACTTATTATTAGGATTTTCATCTACATTCCGCTACAAAAACTTTGACTTTGGTTTTAACCTAAGAGCAAGTATTGGAAATCGTATTTTAAACACTATTAAATCAACAGGATCTTATTATTCACAATTACAAGACGGACAATTACGTAATGTTTCAACAAATGTATTATATACAAATTTTGAATTCCAAAATGGTGAAAATGTTTTGTCTGACATGTATATAGAAAATGGATCATTCCTAAGAATGGATTATGCAACAATAGGATATACTTTCCCTAAATGGTTAGATGGTAAAGCTTCGTTACGCCTATTTACAGGATTACAAAATCCATTTATCATCACTAAATATTCAGGACTTGATCCTGAAATTAATGGAGGTATAGATGCTACAATTTATCCAAGACAAAAACAAGTATTATTTGGAGCTAATGTTAAATTCTAAAAAAATAGATATGAAAAAAATTAAATCAACCTTATTAGCGGTTGTTGGCTTGAGCTTATTTCTTCAGTCATGTGTTAACGACTTGGATGTAGTACCTGAAGGCGAAACACAATTATCTGTTGAAGAATTTTACGCACAGCCAGGATCGTATAAACAAGCCTTAGGAGGGGTTTATGGAAACCTATCTCTTACAGGAACATCTGGAGCAGGGTCTTCCAACATTGGAGGTATTGATGCGGGAACAAGTCAATATGGACGTGTATTGTGGTATTTACAAAATCTTTCAACAGATGAAGTTATTTGGAGTTATGAAAATGACCCAGGAACTAGAGAAATTCAAAGAAATATTTGGAGTGCTTCAAATCCAATAATCAGAGGTATGTTTAGCCGAGCTACTTATCAAGTTGCACTGGTTAATGAATACTTAAGACAAACTGAACCATCTGTATTAAGTGGTAGAGGTGTAACTGACACTCAAACTTTAAATGATATTCAATTATACAGAAAAGAAGCAAGAGTTTTAAGAGCTTTAGCTTATTATCATTTAATGGATTTATTTGGAAAAGCACCTTTTGTAACTGAAAATGATGCCATCGGAACTGCTGGTCCTGAGTACAACAGACAACAATTATTTTCTTATATTGAAACTGAGCTAAATGATGTTTTACCAGATTTAAAAGCTCCAAGAACAAATGAATACGGAAGATTAGATAAAACTTTTGCAAATATGATTTTAGCAAAAATGTATCTTAATGCTGAAGTATATATTGGACAAGCTAAGAATCAAGAATGTATGGATAAATGTGCAGAAATTATAGCTTCAGGATATACATTAAATTCAAATTATTTAAATAACTTCAAAGCTGACAACCATACTTCACCTGAAATGATATTCTCACTTCAATCAAATGGTGAAGTTACTCAAAACTATGGACCAACTACCGTAATTATTAATGGACAAGTTGGCTCATTAGAAGGAAACGGAGCTCAATTTGGAGTTGGTGGTTGGGGTGGTGCCCTAAGACTAAGAAAACAATTTGTTCAAAAGTTTGATGGTGCAGAGTTTACAAATGATACTAGAAAAACTATTATCTCTGGAACTAGAGATATTGAAATTACCGATGTTGCTAATCGTGATCAAGGTTATATTTTAGGTAAATTTTCTAATATATCATCTACAGGGGTTGCTGGAATTAGCACAACATTTGTAGAAACTGACTTCCCGTTATTCCGTTATGCAGATGTGTTATTAATGTATGCCGAAGCTCAAATTAGAAAAGATGGTACCGCAAACAGCACTTCATTAGGATATATTAATAATTTAAGAACAAGAGCAAACAATGGTTCAACAGCTAATAACATTTCATTATCTTCTTTAACCTTAGATTTTATTTTAGATGAAAGATCAAGGGAACTACATTGGGAAGCTCATAGAAGACAAGACTTAATTCGTTTTAACAAATATACCGGAGGAAGTTATAACTGGGCTTGGAAAGGAAATGGAACTAATGGTATTGCAATAAGTAATCATTTAAAACTATATCCTATACCAGAAGCTGCTTTAGCATCAAATCCTAATTTAACACAAAACACTGGATACTAATAAAAATTAAAATTATGAAAAATATACTTAGAAACTTTTTAGCAATATCAACTTTATCATTTGCATTTATTTCATGTGAAGATGAGCAAGATTTAATGTTTTTAACTCCAGAAGGGTCTTTTGAGATTCTTACTCCAACATCTGGAGATGAGGTAAATTTAAATGCAACAACTCCATTAAACCCAGGACTAACATTATCTTGGGAAGGAGCTAATTACGGAACAACTCCAACAGAAATTACTTACGAAGTTGAAATCGACAAAACAGGTGACGAATTTAATAGCCCACTTGTAATTACAAGTACTACAAATACCTATGTTACAATTACATCTGACGTTTTAAATAGTTCTGTGGTTGCTGTAGGATTAACTCCTTTCACACAAGGCTCAATTGACATTAGAATTAAAGCTTCTGTAGGAGCTCAAGGTAGTGAAGTTCAATATTCAAACGTTATTAATTATTTAGTAACTCCATATTCTACAGAATTGCCTAAACTTGCTGTTCCTGGAAATCACCAAGGCTGGAATCCTCCAACAGCTCCAAGAATCGCTTCTTCTGCATTTGGAGAAACTGACTATGAAGGATATGTATGGTTAGATGGTGGCTTTAAATTTGTTGCACCGGATGCAAGTGGAAATTTCAATTGGGGTAACACCGATTATGGAGATGATGGCACTTTTTCAGGTGTATTAGTAGCAACTGGCGAATCAGATTGTACAGCAACAGCTGGATATTACAGAGTTAAAGCAAACCCAACAGCGGGAACTTGGTCTGCAGATCCTGTTAGTTGGGGAATCATTGGAGCTGCTACTCCAACAGGTTGGGGTTCTGATACCGATTTAACATATAATCCAACTACAAGAAAATTAGAATTAGCAAGTATTGCGTTAGTTCCTGGAGCATTCAAATTTAGAGGTAACAATGCATGGAGTAATGGTTTCGACTTAGGAACTGTTAATGCTGATGGTTACTTAGTAGATGGTGGAGATTTAACTTTTAATGGTCCTGCTGGAAATTACAAAGTAATCTTAGACTTATCTAATCCAAGAAGATATACTTATGAGTTGATTGCTCTTTAAAAAAATTATATTATATTTAAAAAGGCTGTCCTTAATCTGACAGCCTTTTTTTAAATTGAAACGCTATGAAAAAAAAAGTACTTTTTATTTTATCCCTACTAATTGGAGTTTGTGTTCAAGCGCAAGTAACAATTACACCTAGTAGCTTTAATGCTACTGATCTAATTACAATAACGGTATCAACTGCTGCTCAATCTTGTAATCAGATGGGAACATCACCAACCAAAGTTTATATGCACGCAGGAATTGGTGATGACACTAATGCTTTTGGATATTCAGTAATTGGAAATTGGGGACAAGACGACTCTGTAGGATTAATGACCAATAATGGAAATGGAACCTGGAGTATTACTCTAACACCTAGCACTTATTTTGGCTTAAATGCTACTCAAATAGCAAATGCTACAAAATTAGGAATGGTATTTCGAAATGCTAATGGAAGCCAAACTTTAAAACTACCTCCATCATGTGGAGACTTCATCTTTAATGTAGGTACTTTTCAAGTAAATTTAACTGCTCCTGCTAACAATAGTAGCACCATTATCAATTCTGGAGGAAACTTAACAATTGCAGCAAACAATACCGGAGGAAATGCAAGTTATAACCTTAAAGCAAATGGAACTAGCATTAATACTAATGTTACTTCAAGTTATTCATTTAACCATACCAATATTACTTCAAACACCAATTACGAACTTGAAATAACACTTGGTGCTTCTACAATAACAAGAAGATTTTCAGTTATTGTAAATCCAGGTAGTACAGTTCAAGCAATTCCAAGTGGATTAGTAAATGGAATAAATTACAATACATCAGATAATACAAAAGCAACTCTTGTATTAGAAGCACCAGGTAAAGATTTTGTATATGTGGCAGGTAGTTTTAATAATTACATGCCCGATGCAAATTACGCTATGAAAAAAGACCCTAGTTCAAATAAGTTTTGGTTAGAACTAACAGGTTTAACACCAGGTAATAATAACACTTATCAATATTGGGTAGTTGATCAAACACCAATTGCAAACTCTCCAATTTTAGTTAAAGTAGCCGATCCATGCTCAAAATTAGTTTTATCTCCTTATGATGATCCTTGGATTCCTAATACAACTTTTCCTAGTTTACCTGCATATCCTGCTGGTCAAGAACGTGAAGTAACTTGGTTTAAAACAGGTAATACTCCATATAATTGGCAAGTAACTAATTTTACTAAACCTAATAAAGATAAACTTGTAATCTACGAATTATTAATTCGTGATTTTGATGCCAATAGAAATTTTCAAGATGTTATTAACCGAATTCAATATTTTAAAGATTTAGGAATTAATGCTATTCAGTTAATGCCAATTATGGAATTTGAAGGAAATGAAAGTTGGGGTTACAACACAGCGTTTCATATGGCATTAGATAAATTTTATGGAACTCCAGAAAAACTTAAAGAATTAGTAGATATTTGTCACCAAAATGGTATTGCGGTAATTCTAGATATTGCTTTTAATCATGCATTTGGAAGAAATCCAATGATTCGCATGTGGATGAATGATCCAGATGGCGATGGTTGGGGCGGACCTGCATCAGACAATCCCTATTTTAATACAACTGCGAGACATAGTTATAGTGTTGGAGACGATTTTAACCACTCATCTACTCTAACTCGCAATTATGTTAAACAAACCGTAAAACATTGGATTGAAGAATATAAAATTGACGGTTTTAGATGGGATTTAACAAAAGGTTTCACCCAAAATTGTAGTGGTGGTGATGATGCTTGCACAAATGCTTATCAACAAGACCGTGTAGATGTATTAAAAGAATATGCTGACTATTGTTGGTCTTTAGACAATGATCATTATGTTATTTTTGAGCACTTAGGAACGGATGGAGAAGAACAGCAATGGGCTAACTACAGAATTGGGGAAGGGAAAGGAATTATGATGTGGGGAGAAATGTATACACAATACAAAGAATTAGCTATGGGATATGCAACACAAAATATATCGAGAATGTCACACACAAGCCGTGGTTTTACAGGAAAAAGATTAATTGGCTATCCTGAAAGTCACGACAAAGACAGAATGATGTATGAAGCGATAACCTATGGTAATGGCGCTGGTGCCTTCCCTGTAAATGGAAATTTAACAAACGCTTTAAACAGAATGGGGGCAATTGGTGCAACAAGTATTTTAGTTCCTGGTCCAAAAATGATTTGGCATTTTGGCGAACTAGGGAATAATCAATCGATCTATACATGCTCTAACGGAACAGTAAATGATGAAAGTACTTTTTTCCCTGGAGATTGTAAGTTAGACACTAAAGAACAAGTACAGTGGACGCAAGATTGGTTAGCCGATACCAGAAGAACTTCCATCTTGAGCGATTGGTCTAAACTTATTCAACTAAAAACTACCGAGCCTGTATTCATGGGAGATCATGCTATCAGTCCAGATGTCAATAATGTAAAACAACGAATTTATATTTATGACAATACCATACCTACAACACAATTAAGAAATGTAGTTGTTATTGCAAATTTTTCAGTTGCGAATTTAACTATTAACCCAAGTTTCCCAACGGATGCTTATACCTACCCTATGACTTGGTATGATTTAATGAATAATAACGCTCCTATTGTAATCAACAACCCAACAGATGTTATAAGTGTAAATTCGGGAAAATTTAGAGTTTTTGGAAATAAACCTTCTACATTATCATCAAGTGATTTTGAAACCAATATAAATACTATTTCTATATATCCTAATCCTTCAAAAAATAGCTTTGCTATTACTGAAGATGCTTTAAAAATAGAAATATATACTATTACCGGACAATTAGTAAATACTTTTATTAATGTAAGTAAAAACCAACTTTTAGATAGTTTAAATCTTGAAACAGGTCTTTATTTAATTAAGATAACCGATACAAATGGTATAAGCCAAACACAAAAAATGTTAAAAGAATAAATTTATTGTTAGTTAAAAAGGCAAAACCACTTCAATATTGAAGTGGTTTTGTTTTATATGAAATATTTCAATAGTAATAATAAAAAAAAAGCCCTAACGTAGTTAGAGCTCAAGTGCGGGTAAAAGGACTCGAACCTTCACACCTTGCGGCACCAGATCCTAAGTCTGGCGTGTCTACCAATTTCACCATACCCGCGATAATTGGAGTGCAAATATAGATATTCGAATACATATATCAAACAAAAATGAAAATATTTTCGTTAAAATTGATATACGACTCCAACACCTAACAATTGTTTTAATTGAATTTTTGGTCCTTTAACAACTTGAACCCCTTCTTCTTCCACTTTTGTCTTAATATCATCGTCATAGACAATATGAGTTCCTATGTTAGCTTTTACATATTGATTTACTGTCATATCTAATTGTAACTGCCAATCCACATCTATATTTCCAAAATTATTTATATAATCAGTATACAAAGACACTCTATGCTCAAAATTAATATTCTTATAAATCTCTTTTTTCCATTGATTTGTTATTAATATTCCCGTTTCATTCCTAATATTTTTACCTTCACGAATCAAATTCCCAAACTCATCAAAAACTGCTTTATCCACTCCAAATGCGCCTTGATCAGCTAACCTTTGATCAAAAACCATAGTCGTTTTTTGAGTTAATGGAGATAAATACAAATTTAAATTCAAATCTTTTCTAGAATATTCGGCACCAACTCCTAAAAAAGTGTAAGCTGGAGCAAAAGGTTTAGAAATAGGTAAATCCGTATTTGGATAAGAATAACCATTGGCAAACTGGGTATTAAAACTAAATTTTCCAGCATAATACCAATTCGAAATAGAATCTCTTTTATATCCAAAAGTAGAGTTAAATAGAAATTGATCATCTGTTTTTCTAACTTCTTGACTTTCCTGCTTATTTATACCATAACGCATAATCAATTCGTTTTTCCAGTTGATATTATCTTTTGTATAAGTTCTCACAAATTGCCCTTTTACAAGACCCGAAATCGAATTATTACCTCCTGCATTCCAATTCACAAAAGTAATTTGGGAAATATCTAATCCTACTTTATTTTCTTTGGCCCAATAGGAAATGGTATCTGGTAATTCCGTTTTTATAATTTGACTAAAACCAAATTGATAAACAAAAAATAACAAACCAAACAAACTGATTTTTTTAATCATATTAATAAGTATTTAATAATTGTATAATGCTTTTAACGTCGATTTTGCAAAGTTGTTGTAACTCAAAAACTGTTCCATGTTCTATGAAAGAATCCGGAATTCCTAAATTTAGAATTGATTTATTTAAATTATTGGTTGCAATAATTGTACTTATTTGCTCACCAAAACCACCTGTAATTATACCATCTTCGATTGTAATAATATGGTCATGAGAATTTATAATCGTTTTTACAACAACCAAATCTAGCGGTTTTATAAATTGAAAATGATAATGTGAAAATAATTCTGAATTTTCAACTTCTTTCAAAGCTTTGGTTACATTAATACCAATAGTTCCCGTAGATAATACCGCCACTTTTCTACCTTTTTGAAGTTCTTTTATTTTTCCAATTTCCATTTTCTCAAAAGGTTGTTCCCAGTTCACATTTTCGCCTCTTCCTCTCGGATAACGAATGGCAATCGGATGATTTAAACCTTCTGAAGCGGTAAACATGATGTTACGCAATTCCATTTCGTCTTTTGGTGCGGCAATAATCATATTCGGAATACAATTCAAATAGGCAATATCAAATACTCCGTGATGTGTAGCACCATCTTCACCTACCAAACCTGCTCTGTCTAAACAGAAAATAACGGGTAAATTCTGTAAAGCCACATCATGAATCACTTGGTCATAGGCACGTTGTAGAAAAGTGGAATAGATGTTACAAAAAACCACCATTCCTTGAGTTGCCATTCCAGCAGCTAAGGTGACAGCGTGTTGTTCTGCAATTCCGACATCAATAGCACGTTTTGGAAAAGCTTCCATCATATAGGTCATAGAACTTCCTGTTGGCATGGCCGGAGTAATTCCAATGATTTTTTCGTTTTGTTTTGCTAATTCTACCAAAGTATGTCCAAAAACATCTTGAAATTTTGGAGGCAAATGCGATTCGTCTTTCGGATGAATTTTGCCAGTTTCAGCATCGAATTTTCCTGGCGCGTGATATTTTACTTGGTCTTCTTCTGCCAGCTGTAATCCTTTACCTTTGGTAGTAATCACGTGCAAGAATTTCGGACCTTTAACCGATTTCAATCGCTCTAATTCCGAAATCAATTTAGGTAAATCATGACCATCAATCGGACCTGAATAATCAAAATTCAAGGATTTAATGATGTTATTTTGTTTTGGATTTTTCCCTTCTTTAACGGCTGTCAAATAATCTTTTAAAGCACCAATACTTGGATCAATTCCAATAGTGTTATCATTTAAAATCACTAATAAATTCGCATCTGTAACTCCAGCATGATTCAAACCTTCAAAAGCTATTCCGCTTGCAATTGAAGCATCACCAATTACTGCAATATGTTGTTTTTCAACTTCTCCTTTTAATTGTGAAGCTAAAGCCATTCCTAAAGCAGCCGAAATTGAAGTGGAAGAATGCCCAACACCAAACGTATCATAAATACTTTCACTTCTTTTTGGAAAACCAGAAATTCCGTTTAATTCTCTATTCGTGTGAAAAATAGTGCGTCTTTCGGTTAAGATTTTGTGCCCGTAAGCTTGATGACCTACATCCCAAACCAGTAAATCTTCGGGAGTATTAAAAACGTAATGCAAAGCAATCGTTAATTCGACAACGCCCAAACTTGCACCCAAATGCCCTTCTTTTTTGGAAACAATATCAATGATAAAGTCTCTCAATTCTTTGGCTAATTGAGGTAATTGATTTTCAGGAAGTTTCCTCAAATCGGTTGGGTTGTTAATTTTTGAAAGCAAATTTTCCATTACAGCACAAAAGTAAGAATTGGTTGTTGTATTTTTGTACTTATGGAGAATATTTTTACCGATGAATATTTTATGAAGAAAGCCTTACAAGAGGCCGAAATCGCTTTTGAGAAAGGTGAAATTCCTGTTGGTGCTGTAATTGTGATTGATAATCGTGTCATTGCAAGAACGCATAATTTAACAGAATTACTTCACGATGTTACCGCTCATGCCGAAATGCAAGCCATAACCAGTGCTGCAAATTTCATCGGAGGAAAATATTTAAAAGATTGTACTTTATACGTGACTTTAGAGCCTTGCCAAATGTGTGCAGGCGCTTTGTATTGGTCCCAAATTTCTAAAATTGTTTTTGGTGCTTCCGATGAAAATCGTGGTTTTCAAAAAATGGGAACACAACTACACCCAAAAACCCAAGTAATTTCTGGAGTTTTAGAACAAGAATGTGGCGATTTAATGAAAGCTTTTTTTAAAAATAAGCTATAAATTTGTGTAAGGATTTTATTCAAAAATATTTTTATATTTACGTAAGAATTTGCACGGTTTTTGTTATTGCTAATTTGAGAACAAAAACAAACTAACTCTCTAATCTCCTTCCAAATGAAAACAACTCGTTTTTTACAATTGATATTTGTATTGATTGTAGTTATGTCGTGCTCTAAAAGTGCTAAAGATTTCAATTCTGATTTCTCTCAGTTCAAAGCGTATATTCTCAACTTTAGTTCCGGATTGGTCTCGGCAAACAGCGACATTAGAGTAGTTTTAGCATTTGATAAAAAAGAATGGACAGCCAACGAAGAGTTAGATGAAAATTTGTTTACCATTAGCCCAAGTGTTGATGGAAAAGTAGTAGCGCTTTCTAATAATACCATCGCTTTTATTCCAGAAAAAAAATTAGACCAAAACAAGGAATATCAAGTTACGCTTCATTTGTCGGAATTAACGAATGTTCCTGATAAATTGAAAGATTTTAACTTCACAATTAAAACCATAAAGCAAGATTTTATGGTAACTACTAATGATTTGCAATCGTATAGCAAAGACTACCAATATTTAAACGGAGTAATCACGTCGAGCGATGATTTGGATTTTGAAACTGCAAAAAAACTTATTTCTGTCAATCAAGAAGACAAAGCGGTTAAGGTTAAGTTTGTCAAAGGATTAAGTAATAAAAAGGAATACAAATTTGTAATCGACAGCATTAAAAGACAAGTTGAAGATAGTAAAATTAAAATTTCTTGGGATGGAACTCAATTTGATATCGACCAAAAAGGTGAAATGCTTTACGATATTCCTGGAAAAAATAATTTCAAAATTGTTTCAGCTGAAGTTGAAAAAGACAATAACCAAGTTTTATTATTAAACTTTTCTGACCCATTAAACCGTGACCAAGATTTTTCTGGTTTAGTACAGGTTGAATCGGCTCTAAATTTAAGATTTGCAACCGCAGGAAATTTACTAAAAGTCTTTTTCAACGACCCTTTAAAAGGCGAACTTTTAGTAGAAGTTTTTCAGGGAATTGAAAGCGAAGATGGTTATAAAATGAAACAAAACTTTTCCGAAAAAGTTACTTTCGAACAAGTAAAACCTGGAGTTCGTTTCATAAAAAGCGGAACCATTTTACCAAGTTCTAACAACTTAAAAATCAATTTTGAATCGGTAAATCTGAGCGCAGTTGATGTAAAAGTGTACCAAATTTACAAAAACAACATTCTTCAATTCCTTCAAGATAACGAATTGAACGGAAGTCAAAATCTAAGAAAAGTAGCGCAGCCAATCGTTAAAAAAACGATTGCACTAAATAAAAACAAATTACAAAATTCCAGCAAATGGAATGCATATGCTATTGATTTGTCTAAAATAATCACACCAAATCCAGGCGCTATTTATCGTGTTGAAATATCGTATAAACGTAAATATTCGCTTTACAAATGTACTTCGGCTTATGTTGATGAAGGAAACGAAGAAGAGGAAGAACAAGACGATGAAGTAAGAAGCAGTCAAGATTATTACGACGATTACTATTACGAAGGCTATGATTGGTACGAAAGAGAAGATCCGTGTACCGATTCGTACTATTACAACAATACCATTTTTACAAATGTTATTGCTTCCGATCTAGGTGTTATTGCAAAACGTGGCAGAAATGGTTCGTATGTTTTTGCCGTGAACAATATTGTTTCAACACAACCAGTTGCATCAGCTAAAATTGAATTGTATAATTTCCAACAACAACTTTTAGGAACGATCACTACCGATAGCGAAGGAATAGCGAAAACCGAGTTGAAAAAATATGCTTTTTTTGCGATTGTTTCAAAAGACAAGAACACCACTTATGTAAAGCTAGATGAAGGACAATCCTTGTCGGTAAGTAATTTTGATGTAGGTGGCGAAGAATTGCAAAAAGGCTTAAAAGGTTTTATTTATGGAGAAAGAGGCGTTTGGCGTCCAGGTGATACGTTGCATTTGGCTTTCATGTTGAATGATGTGGAAAGCAAATTAGAAAAATCGCACCCAATTACTTTTAAACTAAGCGATCCGCAAGGAAAAATGCGTTATCAAATGGTTCAAAAATATAACAGTTTAAATCATTATAAATTCAAATTAGCGACAAAAGACAGTGACCCAACAGGAAATTGGGAAGTTAAAATTTCGGTTGGTGGCGTGCATTTTTATAAAAGCATTAAGATTGAAACCATCAAACCAAATCGTTTAAAAATTAAAAATACTTTCGCTGACAAACTACTTTCGGGTAATAGACTAAACGGTGGCGAAGTCGAAGTAGCTTGGTTACATGGAGCCGTTGCGAAGAATTTGAAAGTAGAAATGCAAGCTAAATTCTTAGAACAACAAACTATATTCAAGAAATACGAAAAATATGATTTTGATGACGAAGTGCGTAAATTTTATACCGAAGAAGTAAACGTTTTTTCAGGAAAAGTAAACGATTTAGGAAAAGCTAAAGTAGCAATTCAACCAAAAATCACAAGTCAGGCGCCAGGAAAATTGAAAATGGTTTTCCAAACTAAAGCCTTTGAAAATGGTGGTGATTTTAGTACAGATGTAGCAACCGCAACGTTTTCACCATTTAAAACTTATGTTGGAATAAAAGCACCGAAACCAAATAAATATGGTTTGTTAGAAACCGATAGAGTAAATCGCTACGATATCGTGACTTTGGATGAATTGGGGAAACCAAAATCAGTTAAAAATTTGGAAGTTCGTGTCTATAAAGTCGAATGGCGTTGGTGGTGGAATTCTGATGGCGACGATTTATCACAATATAATTCATCAGAAGTAACAACCGCTTACAGAAATTACGTGGTTTCAACTGATGCCTCAGGAAAAGCAAGTGTTCAATTTAAAGTTCCAGAAGCTGATTGGGGAAGATATTTAATTCGTGTAGAAGATACAAATGATGGTCATGCAACGAGTTTAACTTCGTATATCGATTGGCCTTATTGGTCAGGAAAATCGCGTCAAGGAAGTAGCGAAACAGCTAATATGTTGGTGTTTACGACTAATAAAGAGAAATATAATGTTGGAGAAAATGCAATCGTTTCTTTCCCATCAAGTGAAGGTGGAAGAGCTTTAATTTCGATTGAAAATGGTTCAAAAGTCATCAAAACACTTTGGGCAACCACTAAAAAAGGCGAAACGCAAGTTGAAGTTCCTATCACGGGTGATATGGCGCCAAATGTATATTTCCATATTTCGTTGTTAAAACCACACGCGTCTACAATAAATGACACGCCAATTAGAATGTACGGAATTTTGCCAGTAGAAGTTATCA
>JACCDV010905640.1_pt1 | contig 26205 bp, 19 predicted proteins | sample 7446131 | NCBI WGS metagenome assembly JACCDV01 (sample SAMN15323448, study PRJNA562643) | freshwater metagenome | isolation source: river surface water | place: USA:Blue River Watershed | collected 2017-08-17
CACTCCAGAAGAGCGATTGCTCCGATCTATCTTTGGAGAAAAATCTCGAGATGTAAAGGATTCATCAAAGCGATTGGAAAACGGAAAACGTGGCCGTATCATCGGTGTCAAAGTATTCTCAAGAGAGCGAGGAGACAAACTAGAATCTGGAATCATAAAACGAATTCATATAGAGGTGGCTCTCCTTCGAAATGTAACTGTCGGAGATAAGCTGGCTGGACGACATGGAAACAAGGGAGTTATCTCTCGAGTTCTTCCAGTCGAAGATATGCCATTTATGGCCGATGGAACTCCAGTAGATATGATCCTCACTCCACTAGGTGTACCGTCTCGAATGAACCTTGGACAAATCATGGAACTTCACCTAGGACTGGCCGCTGCAAAGGGTGGGTATCAGGCAATTGTTCCTCCATTCATGGGAGCTACAGTAGAAGAAATCAAGGCAGAGCTTGTAGCACAAGGGTTGCCTGAAACCGGTAAGATGAAGCTATTCGATGGACGAACTGGAGAAAAATTCCAGCAAGATATCTCAGTTGGATACATGTATATGTTGAAGCTTCACCATATGGTTGAAGACAAGATCCACATGCGATCAATCGGTCCGTACTCTTTGATCACACAGCAACCACTAGGTGGAAAAGCCCAGGCTGGAGGTCAGCGATTCGGAGAAATGGAAGTATGGGCGCTCGCAGGTTATGGAGCTGCTCATATGCTTCGAGAAATGCTCACTATCAAGTCCGATGATATCGTCGGCCGATCACAGGCATTCGATTCGATCGTGAAAGGACAGAGATTGCTTGATCCGAATACACCGGCATCATTCAATGTACTTCTTGCTAACTTGCGAGGACTCGGCATTGACGTAGAACTCCATAAAGATGGTCGAATTGGAGAATTAATAGAGGGTGATACGCTTTAATCTTTTAAAAAAGAGAAAAAACTCAAACTATCTCCAAAATATAAAAAACACATATATGAAAACAACAAGAACAATAAAAGAAAAAAGCGTGGACGCCTTCGACTCTATAGTTCTGAAGCTTGCATCCCCAGAACGAATCCGAGAATGGTCTCATGGAGAGGTCACGAAGCCGGAAACGATGAACTACCGAACTCAGCGAAGCGAGAAGAATGGTCTTTTCGATGAGAAAATCTTCGGACCGGAAAAGGACTTCGAATGTTATTGCGGAAAGTACAAAGGAATCCGATACAAAGGAATTGTCTGCGAGAAGTGTGGAGTGGAATTAACTAGATCAATCGTAAGGCGAGAAAGGATGGGCCATATCGAGCTTTGCGTGCCAGTATCTCATATCTGGTACTTGCGAACACTCCCATCTAGAATTGCTCAAGTTCTCGGAATGAACGCTGGAGAAGTTGAAAAAGTAATCTATTTTGCAGGCTATCTGATCACGAAGGTAAACGAAGAGGAGAAGGCACGACTTCTTCGTGAGTTAGACAGTGAATACAAGAATAAGGTCAAAGTTCTTCAAGATGAAAAAACCAAAGAGGCATTGGTGGAATTATTGATGGGTGCCAAGACTGATATCGAAGGAATCCAGATTGGAAGAGTACTCGATGAGGTTGCATACCATAAGTTCTCTCTCCGATATGGATCAGCATTCGAAGCTGGTATTGGAGCTGAGGCCGTACATAATATTTTTAAGACATTAGATACAAAGAAACTCCTTGCTGAACTAGAGGCGAATGTCGATAAGGCATCAGCTATCGACCGTGACAAGATCTTGCGACGAATTAGCGTCGTCAAGTCACTGACTGGAGCAGGGGTACGTCCAGAATGGATGTTCATCAATGCTCTTCCTGTGATCCCAGCTGGCTTACGACCGATGGTTGCGCTAGAAGGCGGACGACATGCAACATCAGACGTCAATGACTTGTACCGACGTGTTATCAACCGAAACAATCGACTAAGAAAGCTCCGAGAAATCAGCGCGCCAGATGTAATCCTCCGAAATGAAAAAAGAATCTTGCAAGAAGCTGTTGATGCTTTGATCGATAACTCTATACGACATGGCTCTACAGTTTATGCAGGTATGGGTGCTGCTCAGAGACGACCATTGAAGTCAATCGCTGATAACCTAAAGGGTAAGCGAGGACTATTCCGACAGAACCTACTAGGAAAGCGAGTAGATTACTCTGGACGATCAGTTATCGTTGTTGGTCCTAACTTGAAGCTCAATCAATGTGGTTTGCCAAAGCATATGGCCCTCGAATTGTTCCGACCTTTCGTTATTTCAGAACTGCTCAAGCGAGAAATGGCATTCAATATCCGAGGAGCATCCCGATTGATCGATGATGGTATTCCTGAGGTATGGGCGATTCTAGAACAGATCATCAAGGATAAGTACGTATTATTGAACCGAGCCCCTACACTCCACCGATTGTCTATCCAGGCATTCCAGCCAGTTTTGACGGAAGGTAATGCCATCCAGGTCCACCCACTTGTTTGTTCTCCATTCAACGCCGACTTCGACGGAGATACAATGGCCGTTCACGTTCCATTGTCAGAAGAAGCCCAGCTCGAAGCAAGAGAAATCATGCAGTCAAGCAAGAACATCTTGAAGCCAGGTACGGGAGAGCCTACTGTTACCAATAAGATGCTAGACGTAGTATTGGGTGCATTTTGGATGACAAAGCATGTACCGGGAGAAAAGGGAGAAGGCATGGCATTCTCTGGACCTGATGAAGCAATTCAAGCTTTGAGCTTTGATAAGATTGGATATCGATCCATCATCAAAGTTCTGGCTCCAAATACCCCTAAATACAAAGAATATGATGGTCAGGTATTCGAGACTACTGTAGGACGAATTCTTTTCAACAACCTTTTGTCTGCAGATTATCCTTTCGTAAACAAGGAGATCGTGCAGTCTGTAATGAATGGAATTATCAAGGATACTGTCAATAGTGAAGGTTTGGATAAGATTCCTGATCTGATCGACAGACTCAAGGATTTTGGATTCAAGTATGTAACAGAGTCAGGTGTAACATGGAGCATCGACGATATCGTCATCCCGAAAGAAAAATACGAAGTAGTCGATCGAGCCAAAGTTAAGTCCGCCACCGTCACTGCTGATTACAATGAAGGTCTATTAGCCGAAGACGAAAAGACTAGAAAGATTATTTCAATCTGGCAGGATGCAAAATCAGAAGTAGAAAGTCACGTATCTCGAACGCTTGATAAAAATAGCCCAGTATACGATATGGTGATCTCAGGTGCACGAGGAAGCATGGGTCAGCTAACACAGATGGTGGGTATGAAGGGTATGATCCAGAACGCCCAGGGAGAGACAATTGAGCTTCCAATCACTTCGTCATTCAAAGAAGGGCTAACCCCAATCGAATACTTCATTACTACTCACGGTGTAAGAAAGGGTATGACCGATACGGCCCTCAATACCGCTAAGGCCGGATATCTGACCAGACGACTCTTCGTAGTAGCGCAGGATATCATGGTTACAGAAGAAGATTGTGGAACAAAAGAAGGTATTACAATAACCCATAAGACTGCATCAGGAATTGCTCAGTCATATGTCAAATCAGCATCAGGACGAATCCTATCAAAAGATGCTGTGGACATGGCAGGAGAGGTTTTGTTCAAGAGAAATCATCTATTATCTAAAGATGACTCATTGAAACTCGAAGAACATGGTGTTGCAGAATTATCAGTACGCTCTCCACTTACATGCAAGACCAATCTAGGAATCTGTGCAGCATGCTATGGATTGGATCTCGCAAAGGGCAAGTTGACTGATCTTGGTGAAGCTGTCGGAACAGTCGCCGCACAAGCGATTGGAGAACCTGGTACTCAGCTAACTATGCGTACCTTCCACTCCGGAGGTGTGGCTGTTGTTGGAGGAGATATCACAGCTGGATTACCACGAGTTGAAGAGTTATTCGAGCTTCGTGCACCAAAGCATCCAGCTATCATTGCAAAAGTTGATGGAGTGGTGAGCGAGGTCAAAGAGATTGGACGAGACCGAATCATCAAAATAATTCCTGATGCACCAGCTAAAGGCAAGAAGGTTACAGAGACTGAATATGTATTCCATTACCCTCGAGTACCGACAGTAAAGGCGAATCAACATGTATCAAAGGGAGATATCTTGACTGATGGACACGCTGATATCGATGAGCTCTACAAATATGCAGGACAGAGCGCGGCTCAGGAATACATCATCAATGAGGTAAAGAAGATCTACGAGTTGCAGGGAGATAGCTTGAACCGAAAGCATATTGAGATCATAGTAAGACAAATGTTCTCTCGTGTGAAAATCAAGGAGGCCGGAGAAACACCTTTTGCAGTAGGAGATTATGCAGAAGCTGTAGAAGTAGAAATGGAAAATCGAAAAGTCCGAGCTCATAATGGAATCGAGGCAAAGGGAGACCGAGTGGCCATGGGAATTACCGAAGCATCATTGTCTCGAAGAAGTGTCCTTTCCGCTGCATCATTCCAGCATACTAACCGAATCTTGATTGGAGCTTCACTCAAGGCTCAGCCAGATCAATTGTATGGAATTATGGAAAACGTCATCATCGGACGACTGATTCCAGCCGGAACAGGATTCAAGGGAAGCCCGAAAAATCAGATGATTGAGGACTTGCAGAATTCGTATGCGAATGGGGATACAGAAGAATACTTGAACGCATAGGAACGCGTAAAGCGTAAAGAACTATGCGGTCGGGATTTATTTAAAAGGATTGCCAAAGTCAAAGGCAACCTTTCTCAAAAAATCTCAACCACAAAACCATATGGCCTCAACTGCTGAACGTATCAAGGAACGATTGGGTATCGTTGATGTGATCAGTTCGTATATAAAAGTGGAGAACGCTGGCGCAAATTTCAAAGCCCGGTGTCCTTTTCACAATGAAAAAACGCCATCTTTCTTCATTTCTCCGTCTCGAAATAATTATTATTGTTTCGGTTGTGGACAAAAGGGGGATATTTTCTCCTTTGTTCAGGAATATGAAAAATTGGATTTTATGGGGGCTCTCAAGGTATTAGCTGAAAGGGCAGGGATTCCACTCGAAGAGTTCCGTTCTGATGCTTACAAGAAAAGCGAGCGACAATACAAAATCCTAGAGTCTGCCATGGCGTTCTTTGAGCAGGTTCTTTGGAATGATGGTCTATATAAAGGAATTGGAAAATCAGCCCTCAAGTATTTGCAAGATAGAGGATTAACAGAACAGACGGCACGTGATTGGCATATTGGATTCGCACCAGATGAATGGCGATCGGTTTCAGATTACCTGATCAAACAAAAAGTTGATGGCCAAGTTGTAACATTGAATGAACTAGAGGCCGTCGGACTTATAAAGCAGTCTGATGGTAAATGTTATGATCGATTCCGTTCACGAATAATGTTCCCATTGTTTGATTCTTCAGGCAGGGTTGTAGGATTTTCTGGCAGGATTTTTGGCCAAGAAGGAAAAGATGGAGAAAATTCTGGGGCGATGGCAAAATATCTGAATAGTCCAGATAGTGAAGTTTTCAACAAATCAGAAATATTATATGGATTTGATCGGGCCAAGCATTCGATTAGGGAATGGGGATATGCAATCCTAGTCGAAGGTCAAATGGATTTACTGATGTCACATCAAGTGGGGGTAAAGAATACCATCGCAACTTCTGGTACCGCCCTAACACCCTCTCATCTAGAAAAGATTGGTCGCATGACAAAGAATCTAATCTTTATGTATGATGCGGATAATGCTGGTTATGGTGCAACCAGAAGGGGGGAGAGGCTGGCAATCGAACAGGGATTTGATGTAAAAGTAGTGACATTGCCAAAGGGCGAAGATCCAGCTTCTTTGATAAAGAAAGACAAACAAGCATTTATCCAGGCACTCAAGAATTCTACCCATGTAATCGAATACTATCTCGGAGTCCTTATAGAAAAATATTTGAAAGCAGGAGATGGTGATGAAAAGGGGCATCATGAACTTATCAAAGCTATTGAGAAAGAGATTGTGCCGGACATCGCTCTAACGCCTAGCTCAATCAGGCGCGGGGAGTTAATCTCACTTGTTGCAGCAAGGGGGTTAAAATCGAAGATCGACGAGAGGCATATTAGTGATGAGGTAGATCGGATTGTCCAAAAGATAGCTATTGATGGCAGGGAATCGGTATTGGGAATGACTGCATTAGGATCAGCTTCAAGCAAAAATAATATTGATGCAAAAGATAGCAATGAAGTGCGCCAAGTGGCTAGGACTCCTGTGGATGTGGCATTACGCAGAACATTGGCTTTGATGACATATATAGATTCACTTATCGTAAAGTCTGAATCGAACCATAACTCGCAACAATTAAGTAATCTCCAAAAAACCAAAGATGAAGCAGAAAGAAATCTCGCCAGATTTCTCGATAGCAATGAAGCGAAGGTTGTTTCCGAGATTAGGGAAGCTAGCAGCAATGAGCTTTTATTTGAAGGAGAGGCTTTTTTCGGCCAGTCAGAAGACTTATCAGAAGATCCTGCAGGTAATCTTAATAAGCATCTCTTTGATCTTCTCTACGAGTTAGAAGAGAGATCATTGAAGCAAAAGCTAAATCAATATATGTCCCAACTATCTCTTGCAGAGAGTGCCAAAGATAAGGTAAAATCAGACGAAATAATAAAAAAGTGTCAAGAAATCTCCTTGCGATTATCGGAACTTCATAGGAAGAAAAGAACATGAATTTTTCCCATAAACTTAAACACTAAACTTTACATATGACACAAAAAAACAAAAGCTCAAATACATCATCAGGAAAATCTTCTAAAATGAAATCAAAAAAATCTTCTAAATCTTCAAAGACAGCCAAAACGCAAAAGGTAAAGATACCAAAGGTGAAAAAACCTAAGGCTTTTAAGCCAAAATCATCGAAGAAGACACACGGTCTACATGCGGCTGATATGTCACTCTCAAACGTCATCCAACAGGTACAACACCCTAAAAAGGGTAAACCTACTCGTGGATCAATGGAAGAAAAAGCAGCTGAAATGATTCAGAAAGGCAAGGATCGAGGATTCGTAACTTATGATGAAATTTTGAAATCTTTTCCTCATATTGAAGAGGATGTTATTTTCCTTGAGGAACTTTACAATACACTTTCTGTTGCAGGTGTAGATGTTCTGGAAGGAGGAGGACTACTAGATTTCAACAAGGACGCAGAAGACATTTTGAAAAAATATGGAACCGCGAAAAGTGATACTTACGATTCAATTCAAATGTATCTAAAAGAAATCGGACAGTATCCCCTCATCAATGCTCATGAGGAGAAGGAGCTTGCAAAAAGAATTGCTCTCGGAGATATGGAAGCAAAAAACCTTCTTGCAAAGGCTAACCTTCGATTGGTTGTATCAATTGCAAAAAAATATGCAAATAGAAGCCCCGATTTAACACTTCTGGATCTAATCCAAGAAGGAAATCTCGGTCTATTCAAAGCGGTAGATAAATTTGATTGGTCAAAAGGATTTAAGTTTTCTACGTATGCAACATGGTGGATTCGTCAGTCGATCACCCGTGCTCTCGCAGATCAATCCAGAACTATCCGTGTCCCAGTTCATATGGTGGAGACAATTGCAAAATATAAGCAGGTTGTACGAAGACTTTTCCAAGATCTAGGACGAGAACCATTACCAGAAGAAATTGCTACAGAAATGGGCATAGAACCTGAAAAAGTGTATATGATTGAGAAGATCGATCAAAACACGGTCTCATTGGATGCTCCTGTAGGAGATGATGGCGATGATAAATCAATGTTTGGAGATTTTATCGCAGATGACAAAATATTGTCTCCAGATCAGGAATCATCTCGGAGGATTCTGGCTGATCAGGTCCAAGAAATTCTTGGAGATCTTTCGGAAAAGGAGAGAGAAATCTTGGCGCTTAGACATGGACTTGTTGACGGTATCCAACATACCCTAGAGGAGGTTGGTAAAATGTTCGGTGTAACCAGAGAAAGAATCCGACAGATAGAAGCAAAGGCTCATGAAAAGATACGACAGCATGAGAAAATCAATAGGCTAAAGAATTACTGATAAAGAGTGGGTGGCGGCTGTTTTGGATTAGGTATTGCGCAATAATGTATTTTGTTGTACGGTTTATACCGGAGTTCTTTGGTGTGAGGTGGTAGAGGGCTTGTGAAAAAGATCCAGAATACCAGAACACAGGCACCGAGCAGAGACTTTTGGCATTCTGTGTCTTTTTCACAATCTACAACAACCCACCACTAAAACACCATATGAAAACAGCATTCCATGGCCCGATCGCATGGGCCAAACATCTCACTCTGGCCATTTTGGCAATAGCGATCATCTACCTTTTCTGGTATGTTACCCAGAAAGGAGCTGCAGAAAGGAGAGCTCTTGAAAAAAACAGGATTTCCTATACTGACAGCCAATCTCACCGCAGTAACATTTTATTCGAGGATACGGATGAGACGTATGTCCCGCCATTTCCGACCGGCATTGCGGATGCAAAAGTGCGAATCCTGCACCCTGCAATGATGATGGAACATATCCGTTCTGGTCCACCAGATTCAGAATTGATCAGACTGCTCAAGGATGATCCAAAAGAAGGATTGATCGCTGTCGCAAAGTTCGTCGAAAGCATACATGATTTTCGCTATCGCGAATTCATACCTGGACGAAAACGGGATAACGCAACAGGAACTTCGACCATCACCCTTCGGCCGTCGAGTCATGATGAGGTGGTGATTTTTCTCTCCGATAAGCCGGGAGAAGTGATATCGATCGAGTCCACTCGGGTCAAAGCTTCTAAGCCGCTTGCAACACTGGCCAAAAAGGAGAAGGAAGCATGCGAAGGGGTACGAGCCAAGGTCATGATTGATCAGAAAAAGGACAGCATTCATGGGTTCCTGACTCCGCTCAATGCAGAACGAAAAGACATCAGCAATGATCTCGGACAGTCAGTCATTGTGCTCGCAGATCACATTGCTGTTTTGGAGGCGTTCGTTCGTTATGCAATCGCTCAAGAAAGAGCCAGATCAATGAAGATCGATCGCGAATATGAGCTCGAGAAACGCAATGCTCAGCAATTAGCGGCTCAAATCAGTGCTAATGCAGAGGATGAAAAAAGAAGGAGTATTAAGCGGCCGCTTCCAAAAAAGCCACGTGATTACTTCCCCTGATATAAAGCAAATTCAAAAGGCCCTGCGCGCAAGCGCGCAGGGCCTTTATACATGTATCAGGGCATGATCATAGGATCTGCCCCGTCCAGGTAGTAGTGGTATTCCCATGCCAGCATGGGAATGGTGACGAGGAAGAATGCCGTAAGCATAGCAGCGAGCTTTCGCTGCAAAACGGACTCCTCACTGTACCTGTATGCCCTTGCTGGGCAAAAGAGTGGCAAGAGCACCAGATATACCAGGTACGATCCGATGAGGATAATACTGAGGATTGTCACTGGGGCCCACGTCTCGAAGAGCAAGATCTCGGTCTCGGTTTTCATAGTTCTGGTCGAATGGTGGTCTGTTGGTTTCTGAACGAGGACGGGAAGTCCAAGTGCTATAATATCATATTATATCAATACTGTCAAGTACGGTACAAATCGGGGCACAGGGTATAATGCATATACATGACAAGGCACGATCCAACTTTTGAATTGGTCTTCGAAGAGAGGTACAAAAAGCTCAATCCAGCCCAACGTAAAGCCGTCGACACTATCGATGGTCCATTGCTTGTGGTAGCTGGTCCAGGATCCGGCAAAACCGAGATTCTGGGTATGCGGGTGGCGCGAATTCTCAAAGAAACACAGGTTTTTGCCTCGAATATCCTTTGTCTTACATTCACTGATTCGGCATCTCAGAATATGCGCGAGAGGTTGTCACGGCTTATCGGAGAGCGGGCATATCAAGTCGGCATTTATACTTTTCATAATTTTTGCGTAGATATTATCCGCAAACATGGCGAATTTTTTTATCACGGAGCAAGTTTCCGTGCCGCGGATCCTATTACCCAAATTTCAGTACTCGAGGGTTTGTTCGATGCACTCGATCATGACGATCCTTTGCGGGCATATCATCCAGAGGAAGGTTTTATATATCTCAAAGCTACACAATCAGCGATTTCAAATATTAAGAAGTCTGGCTTAACTCCACATGAGCTTGTCGAAATCCTAGATGATAATAAAAAAGGATTTGCAAATATTGAGACGGCAATCATTCCTGTATTTGAGGATAGATTAAGCAAAAAAAGTTTGAGTGATATCGAGCGCGCGGTGCAAACCCTTGCTGATCTGGGATCAAAGAGGGTCAAAAATACAAGCTCAACATCTCGAATATTTCATTCAATAGAAGAAGGAGTGGCGAGTTCGTTGGCTGATGCCTTGGGGGAAGCAATTCAAAAAGACGAAACAGAACCTTTATCAAAATGGAAAGCAAAATGGATAGTAAAAGATGAGGACGGAAAGAAAGTCTTCAAAGACACCCTTAATCAGGCTAGGATGCGTAGCTTTGCCTCTATATATGCCGCATACCAAGAGGAGATGCATCGACTCGGGTATTTCGATTTCGACGATATGATCCTAGATGTCATTCAGGCGCTTTCAAAAAACCCACGTCTTAGATATGAGCTTCAGGAACAGTATCAGTACCTTTTGGTTGATGAGTTTCAGGATACAAATGATGCACAGATGCGTATCCTCTCACTCTTAACTAGTGCGCCAGAGCATGGTGGCAGACCGAACATCATGGTTGTTGGAGATGATGATCAGGCAATTTATAAATTCCAGGGCGCTGAACTTTCAAATATTCTTGATTTTCGTCATCGTTATATAGATGTAGGTTTGGTTTCGATGACAGATAATTATCGATCTACGCAGGGTATTCTCGATCTTGCCATGAAGATTATGAGAAAAGGGGAAAAGCGCCTTGAGAATCTCATTCCGGATCTTTCGAAACAACTGAAATCATATAAGAGTACAAATTCTGATAAGAAAAAAGATGATATAGGAAAGGCAACTGATGTATATTCCCATGTATTCGAAACTCATCTCCATGAATATAAGTTTATTGCCCAGAAAATTCGGTCGCTAATTGATAATGGAGCAAAACCTGAGGAGATAGCCATAATCGGTCGCAAGCATGCTAATCTAGAGGCCATCGTCCCTTTTCTTCGTAATGAAAATGTGCCGATCAAATACGAGCGCGAGCAAAATGTTTTTGCAGAGCCACACATACGAGAGATTATCTTGATCGCACGTTATATCGCATCAGTTATTGGTTCACAGTCGCATGAGGGCCCAGAAGAAGATCTTCTACCCACAATTCTCAGCTTTCCGTTCTGGGGACTCCAACGATTAGATATATGGAAAGTATCTCTTGAAGCGAAGCGAAGTGGCAAGACATGGCTAGAAGTTATGGCGGAGATGGGAGGGAATATTGCAGAAATCGCAAATTTCCTGATCGAATTATCCGTAGATTCCAAGAGTATGCCGCTCGAATTGATTCTTGATAAGATCATCGGTGCTCATGTGGCATTAGCTGTAGATACAGATAAGGAAGATACTATTGAGGATATTGAGCCTGTTCACGAGGTTACTACAACAGATCGGTATACCAGTCCTTTTCGTGCTTATTATTTTTCAGGAAAAAGATTTTCTCATGCACGATCAGAATATCTTTCATTTCTATCTAGTCTCCGAGTATTCATCAATGCTGTGCGTGCCTTCGACGGATTTACCTCGTTGACAAATCATTTGACCATAGCCGATCTGGTGAAGTTCGTAGATATGTATGAAAAGAATAATCTCACGCTCAATGACGAGAGTCCGTTTGTAACAGCTAGAAGTGCAGTTAACCTTATGTCAGCTCATAAATCCAAAGGTTTAGAATTCGAGACGGTATTTGTACTGTCATGCCAGGATGATGTATGGGCTTCGCGCGGACTAGCGGACAAAATTCCTTTCCCTATAAACCTGCCTATAAAACCTGCGGGAGATGCGGAGGATGATCAACTCCGCTTATTCTATGTCGCTCTGACCCGGGCCAAAGATAATCTCTATCTGACTGCACACCAGGTCAAGGAGGGTGGAAAAAAGGCCAGTCGTTTGAGATTCCTTGTCGATGCTGTACCAGAGACAGAAGCCATGGCTGAAACATTTGCGCCAGAAGTGGAAGAGCTACTTGAATCTGCTTCGATGACATATCATACAACAGCTTTTCTAGATGAGGAGAATACTTTGCTTCGGGGACTCGTAGAGAATTATAAGCTCTCAGTTACACATCTCAATAATTTCCTGAATGTTCCAAAAGGTGGACCTCGATTGTTTTTCGAGCAGAATCTATTGCGGTTTCCTCAGAGTAAAACAGCATCAGGTGCCTATGGATCGGCTATCCATTCGACATTGGAGAGTGTGCTCGTGACATTAAAACGCGATAGCAAACTAATGCCGATTGAGGATATATTGAAAGAGTTTGAGGGCTTTTTGAAAAAGGAAAAGTTGCATCCAGCTGATTTCAAATTATTCTCAGCCCGTGGTAAATCAGCATTAACAACATTCATGGAAAAGCGTGGTGATAAATTCAGTGATATTGATATTGCAGAGCTTGATTTTGGTAGGGAAATGATATTGATTAAGGAGTCGGATAACCAAGCTTTTATTACTGGAAAAATTGATAAAGTGTCTTTTTCAGATGGTATCGTATCTGTTCATGATTATAAGACCGGCCGGGCATTCGAGTCATTTGATAGTGCTACGGGTACATTAGCTGTCAAAGGTCATCAATATAAAAACCAACTCCTTTTTTATAAATTACTAATTGAGAATTCGGCGTATTGTAGGGATATTCTTTTTCCTAAATTGCCTAAGCGAGACGATGAAAAATATGGCGATCGAAAAGTAACACTTGGTGTGATCGAATTCATAGAGCCTGTCGGAACCAAAAAAGATATTTATTGCGCTGAACTAGAACTCATAGAAGATGATGCAAAACGCTTGCATGATTTATCGATCGCTGTATATAAGAGAATTCAAAATCTAGATTTTGAATTGCCGACGGAAATTGCGGCAAAATTGTCAAAAGGAGAATATAAAAGCGATATGGAAGCGATAGCGGATTTTGAGGAATTTCTATTACGAGCCAATTGACATATTGTATTACTATGATATAATGATTTGGAATAGATCTTTACACTCATAGCGATATTTCGATAGATTTTTGAGATGGCTTCTTGGGCGAATTGGGGCAAATGTTCCCAGGTAGCCGTCTCAAAGAACCCCGCCGTTTGGTATTCTATTGTTTCGGCTAGCGTCCCCTGGCTATCAACCTCAGGAGAGCTTGTCCGCGAGACAGTAGAAAACCTACATCATATGTATTGCAGCATTACAAAAAGACATCCCATTCAGCTCATCAGAGTCAGAATGACACTTACTCTCGGTACCGAAACGCCGGAAAGCGTATGGCTCACGACTGAGCTAATTGACAAATGGGCAAGTGATCTGCGGATTCAACATGCTCAGCTTAATGACAGGTTATGGGGATCAGAGATGGCTCCATCGGTCGTGAAAGAGCATGCTCCGGATGTTCCTCTAAACAAGATCATGATGCAGCTTGGGCTGGCGATGGAGTTTTCCATGTCGATCGATATCAATCCCTTGTCGAGTATGCGCGAGTTGTTTCCGCAGTTCCAGTGGGATTATTGCCACTTCGACGAGAGAGCGAAGATAGGTAAGCATCTCAAACAGCCGCACCGGATGTTTGAAGTCCGAAGTGGATATGTGTTTGCGACCGGTCCACTCATGCAAGGCAAGTATGCTTTTAAGTGTGGTGCCAGCGATCTTAATCGCGCAATGGATGTACTTCTTGGAGAGAAAGGTGTGGTAAGAGAAGTTGAACCCATCGTCATTGAGAAAAAATAAGAACAAGAATATCGGAATCCCTGCTTTGCGCTCATGCGAGGCAGGGATTTTTTCTCTCATTAATTACTTACTCAAAAACTGATTGACTAGAGCCTTCATAGTTGGATAAGGCAATGCTCCTAAACCTGATCCAGTTTCATCGATGAGGGGGATGACCTGTCCTTTCGAAATGAAAATAGTGAATGGGGTGATTTCTTCTCCTGCAAGTTTTAGAGAATTATTATAACTCTCCTGTATCTTGGTTGCGTATTTTCCGCTAGAGAGGCATTCATTGAATTTCTTTTCATCAATACCAAGTTCTTTTGCATATATTGGTAGTTGCTTGAGATCAGGAGAGACTGATGGATCAGATACTTCGAATATTTTATCGATAAATGGCCAGAATGATTTGCTCTCATCATTGCCACCGAGTTCTGCGACACATTCGGACGCTTCGGCTAGTTTGCCAGCACTTGAATGGATTGAAAGAGGGAAATGTCTATATACCCAGGCTATTTTGCCAGTTTCTTTATTCTCATCGTATATTTTCACCAATGTCTCATGAAAGATTTTGCAATATGGACATTCTAGGTCGGAATAATCAACGATGACCAATTCAGCTGTGCTAGGGTCGCCTAGCACATGATCGCGACTATCGACGGGAATATAGGCATCAACTTTTGTTGTTAAGGGTTGTTGGACCGAGATAGGTTGAGCTGGTTCGACACTGGCTCTGTTCATGTATATTGCGGCAGCTATAGCTATTCCTACAATTAGGATGGCTAGTGGAGTGAGTATATTGCCGCGTGAATTGCCTTGAGGAATGTTTTGGTAAATAGGATCTGTACTTTGCATGCACAGATTATATCACGTTAAAACGGCAGGCTAAACGTCATTTTACTTTCCTCCTTGGTCTCCCAATTACTAGGATCGATTGAAAATTCGATGATCTTGTCACCTTCTTTGTATTTGAGCTTCTTATGCTCCATGGCATAGTCATATATTTGTTTTGTGACTTCGACATCACCGATGCAATATTTGATTAGCTTATCAATTTCGCCATTTTTCCACCATTCGATAGCATCGAGACCATGGCCAGTTTTGCCTTTGCCCAGTGTGGCGCTCGCTATATTGTCTAGCCCAATACGGAAACCGAGAACCTTGCGGATTTCTTTGAGGAGATCAAGACTCTTTATTTTGGTCAGATCGCCAGAGTAGTATTTATTGAGAAGGGGAATATCAAAATGATCACCATTGAATGTGATAAGCATATCAGCCCGCTCTAAGACTGGCCAAAGTTTATGGAGGTCTTCTTGCAAATAGCTTTGGTATTCTCCGGTCTCGCTATCATGAATGCAGACAACTGAGATGTCTAGGAGTGCCGAGTCCGCCTTACCTACTTCTTGGAATGTGTTTCTAGTTTCAATATCGAATACTATTTTTCGCATATCGGAGCATTATACACGAGCTGTCAGTTCTTTTACAAATTCAGCATTGGGGACAGGTGTAATTTCTCCGGTATCGAGTGATTTTATAGAATATTTATCAGATGACGCTTCGTTTTCTCCGATAATTATCACATATGGAATACCATGTTTTTCTGCAGTTTTGATCTGATCACCAACATTTCGTTGCGAGTAATTAACAGACACATTGATATCGGTATGTCTTAATTCTTTAGCTACTTTGTCTGCATAAGCAATGGAATTTCCACTTTCATCCTCCATTATGCAGATCATTATTTGTGCTGCTGGTTTGTATTTTGGCAAAAGATCCCTGGTCTCCAAAAAATCTCGGATCGTGACATCACCCATACCGAATCCGAATGCTGGCATACTCTCGTCTCCAAAAAGGGAAAGAAGCTCATCATATCTCCCTCCACCAAAAAGGGATCGATTATTGATTGGGTTCGTATCAAATACCTCAAAGACGATTCCGGTATAATAATCAAATCCACGGATGATGCTCGGATCGAATTCTACGTTCGTTATTCCATGTGATCGGAGTGTTTCGATTACATGTTTTAACTCTTCATATGCAGCTTTAATATTTGGGAAGGCTAGTGCCTGTGAAAGGTCGCCTGATGGATCTTTTGTTGCAGTCTCACCGTTTAGGTCAATATCTGATCCAAGTGAATCAAAATTGAGGAATGCAAAAGGCTTGCCAATTATTTGTTCCGCCTCGGAATAAAATGTTTCCTCTGGCATCTTGGCCTTGCGATCAATCAGTTTCTTCATAGCATGGCTTTGATCTTCGTTTAGCTCATACCAATCACTAAATAATGAATCGAGGAGCTTGCGGCTGCTAATCTTTATTTGGTAATCAGATGGAGTCGCACCGAATTCCTGCATAATCGCTGATGCGACTTCGATAATCTCAATATCAGCTGCTATATTGGCAAGTCCAAATATATCTACATTGAGCTGCCAATGTTCTCGCAATCGTCCTCTCTGAGGTCTCTCATATCTGAATAAGTTTGGCATTGAAAAAAGGCGAAGCGGATATCCTAGCTCGCGCTTTCTTCCGGCAACCAAACGCGCTACGGTCGGTGTCATCTCAGGTCGGAGGGAAACCTCGCGTTCGCCTTTATCGATAAAGGTATAGGTCTGCTCGTTGACGATCTCCTCCCCAGATTTTGCCTTGTATAATTCGGCAGGTTCTAGAATGGAGGCATTGTATTCCTCATAGCCGAATTTCTGAACTGCTCGTCTCCAAACAGTGAAAATATGGTTTTGGATGAACCAGTCTCGTGGATAGAAATCCCGGACTCCTTTGTATGGCTCGGTAGATAGGGTATTGGACTTTCTTTGCATGATAGATATGATTCTAACGTCTATGCATCTATTATACAAGAAACAGGGAGAAACCTGCCTAGAAGCCCTCCAAAGGCTCAAAAATGAGCTAGAAGCAAGGGGTAAATCGACACTTGTGTCCATGACATATGCAGGAAGGCTAGACCCTCTGGCAGCCGGCCTTCTTATCGTACTCGAAGGCCAAGACGAAATAGCCGACAAGGCCAAATATCTGGACCTGCCAAAGACCTATGAATTTGAAGTGGTTTTTGGTATATCGACCGATACCTTTGACCAGCTCGGCGTGATTATGCCCAGCAAAGAAGTTTTAACATGGCCGACATTAAATTTTGATCAAGATTTTGACAAAGAGGATTTTGATAGGAGGGATTTCAAAAAACTGATAGGCAAAGTGAAGCAGACGTATCCATTCTTCTCATCAAAACCAATTGATGGCATTCCGCTTTTTCAATATGTAAAAGATCATGGAATTGCTGCGACCATTCCGAAATTACCAATGAATGAGGTTGAGATATATGATATCGAGGTTTTGGGTGAAGATGTAATTCCAAAGAATGATTTTGCTAAAGAATCAATCGGTTTTGCCAATTCGATAAAAGGTGATTTTAGACAAAAAGAGATCTTAGAATCTTGGAAAATTTTTGAAAAAGAAAAGATCTCGCCGAATTTACATATTATGAAATTCCTCATGACTGTAAGAAGTGGATTCTATATACGGAGTTTTGCTTGTTGGTTAGGGCAGGTGGCGGGTGTTGGTGGAATAGCTAGGAATATTGTGAGGAAGAAAATAGGTGACTTTTTCATAAATTGATGAAAACTTAATGTCTCGTTTTGCATAATGCAAAGCGATGAATTATTGCAGCTTGATCGGCACAAATAGTATCGAATATACATACGAACTTTGTCTATCAGCCATTATGCTCCGAGCCAGCGATATTCATCTGGATATATTGGAGTATGAGGCGATGGTGACATTACGTATCGGTACGAATTTATCATATCGTACATCAATTTCTCATGAAGTTGCCCGATCAATTATAGGTAGGATAAAGGTACTAGCGCGATTGCGTTTGGATATCAATGATAAGAGTCAGGATGGGTCATTCATGTTTGAAGCTCGAGATACCAAGGCCTATATACGTGTTTCCACGGCTCCGACTTTTTTCGGAGAAAATGTCGTATGTAGAATATTCTCGAATAGCATTGATCTATTCGATCTGAATCATATTGGTCTTCAAAAAGAAGAGCTAGAAACATTGACCGAATCGCTCCATAAGGATTCCGGACTTATTCTCGTTTCTGGACCAACAGGCTCCGGCAAGACCACAACATTATATGCATGCCTAAAGCATTTGATGAATCAGTCCCGTGTCATTGTGACGCTCGAGGATCCGGTAGAAGTTGTTATTCCGAATATTAGACAGATTGTAGTGCATCAAGATAATGGATTCGGCTTTTCTAATGCATTGCGCAGTGTTCTCCGCCAAGATCCTGATGTCATCATGGTTGGTGAGATTAGGGATAGGGAAACTGCCGAGCTCGCTATCCAAGCAGCATTGACAGGACATCTTGTACTGGCGACTATCCATGCCGTTTCGGCGCTCGGCATCATCGATAGGTTGAATTCTATGGGGATTAAATCCGATACATGCGCCCAGGTTATTAACCTACTAATATCTCAGCGGAAAATAAGCTTGAGGGAATCAAAGGGGGATTCAAAAGTAGTATTTGAAATTGTGAATTTTAATCAAAAATTTAAATCTAGACTAATGTTTGCCGATGGATCTGGTAGTGGTAGTTTGGCCCAGACAATCAGAGAAGAAGGAATATTGTTACTAAAAGACAGAATGGAAAACCTTTTTCACGAAGGACTAATATCAAGAGATGAAATGAATAAGTATATGCGATGAAAAAAAACAAAAAAACTAAACTATATAAAATAGATCGCCAATCACTCAAAGCCTTGGCACATTCGATTCGTGCAGGTATCACACCCCGAGATGCACTTTTGTATATTGCAGGCTCGAAGAGGGGTATGGCAAAGGTCGACATAATTGCATTCGCTGATTTGTTTCAATTCGGCATTTCTTATTCTGGTGCATTCGAGAAAACCGTACTGTCCAGATCGCCATTATTTATGCAGATAATTCGCATTAGTGAATCAAATGGCCAAATAGCCATAGCACTAGAGATGATTGTTGCACATATGTATAACTCAAGTCGGGCCAAATCTCAGATCCTAGGACTTTCTATATATCCAATAATTGTACTATTGATGACAATTGCCTTTCTATTATTTGCTCTTCTAATAATTGTGCCAAATATCAGAGATATCATCAGCATGCCTGGTGTGGTTCTCAACCCCATAACCAAAGGATTGTTATATTTATCGAACACACTGATTCACAATACCTTTGCTGTTACGGGTACCTTGGTATGTTTGATCATCTCCATTCTGATTTTCTTTAGGATAAAATTTGTTCGGAATTATATAGAGAGATTGGCCTTTGGACTGCCTCTGCTCTCCGACCTTATCAAGTCATACATATTTGGAGCTTTTGCTGCATTCGTGGCTCTTTATGTAAAGTTCAGATCAGATATTGGAACTGTTTTTGAGTTAATGTCAGCTGTGACTAGGGTCAGTATTATAATAAGAGAATTCAGAGCTGTTGCTGATCTTGTCAAAAAAGGCGAAGGACTTTCTGTTAGTCTCAGTCAAAGTAAATATATTCCGCAGATATGGATACTATTTGCAACTGTAGCTGAAAGATCATCGTCATACGAGGAGATGTTCCATCAATTGGCAAGTCATCATAAGGAATCCCTCGATCATTATACGAAAATATATATGAAGTTATTGGAACCGGTTCTGATGATTAGTATCGGTGTTATGGTGGGACTTCTGGCTTATGGAATACTCAGCCCATTATACGGATTAATGAATCAGATTAGATGAAATCTCTGGGAAATAAAGGCTCGATGTTGATAGAAGTTATCCTTTCGCTCGCAATCTTCTCTATGATTTGTTTGCCTATTATCATTTTCATTCTCTCTAGCGAAGAATTTCAAAGTAAAAGTTCGCGCTCCGAGGAAAAAAAGTATGACATGACCGTGGCGAGTAATCTCCAGTGGTTTCGGTTGCCAAATATAAACGGATATTCTAATAGGCATTCATGTGATGCCGCGATGGTGGCTTACAGTTCTACAACCATCCCTGAGATAACCTTTCCTACTGGATTTCAACATGATCGAAATATAATCACCACCATTAGGAATGTTTATCATAATAATGAACCCCGCCTCATAATTGGAGCCAATAGCTCATCTACAACCGACCCTGATATATACGTACTATCAAATATTGATCAAAGTATCTTAAGCTCATTTGATACGGGGCCTGGAGTGGTGGATTTGGATATTTCCGACGGATATCTATATGGAATAGAGCGGAGTGTGGTTCAACCACTTTGGAAGTCTCCTCTTGAAAATCTACTCGAACATAGCACCATGGATCTAACACCTATTCCGATTTCTTTACTCGGAGCATTACCGCTTAGGATATCATCAACCAAAGACTGGCTATTTCTAGGAACTGATAAATCATCTTCTACACAGGGGGAACTATTGATGCTCAGACGAATCACTGGTAATACAGGGTCAGATGGCAGTATTTCGGCAGATTCATTTTCACTGCATACTGGGTTTGAATTCGATGCTGGAATAAATGACATTTCACAAACTCCATATGAATTGCTAGTCGCAACCCCAAATGATTATGAAGTAATGGGATTATTGATCAATATCCCTCCATATGCTGCAAATGGAACATTGTCGACTGAGACACCATCGATTCCAATTGGTCCAGATACTGGCACAATGCTGTACTCCAAAAGATTCGATGCGCCCGGATCTGCAGGCAATGGTAAATCTCTGGCCACATATAAGGGAGAGGTATATATAGGAAGGACGGTTGGAAATATAGAATTTTATAAGCTGGGAAATATTATCGATGATATAGCAGGTATGATTACGTCAGCACCATCTGTCGGATGGCCATTTTCGATAATTACCACCATAGATGCCAATAGGACTATTTTACAAATAGAAGAAATATTTGGTGGCTCATACATCGCACTTCTCATCAAGACCAACCAACCATCCCTGCGAATATATGAGAAAAAACCCTCAGGATCATATCTCATCTCACAAGAAATTTTATTACCTTCGACACCGACAACAATGACATGTACTGAAGATGCTTTTGTAATAGGGCTCGAGAGCACCACCACACCTATGGCTATCATCAAATTTCAAATATGAACCGAAAAAATAAATTAAATGTACTATCAGGCTTCACCCTCATCGAGCTTCTGATATCGATGGCTCTTATCAGTATAGTTATAGTAATACTGGTCCAGACATCAGGGGTGTTCAATGACAGACTACTGATGATTCAAAAGAGGATCGAATCAAAAATTGCTCTGATGCAGCTGGCTCTTTATCTGGGTAGTCTCAAAGGTGTAATTAATGTATCGACAATGTGTAATCATCATAATGATCCAAATCAAATCTCAACTCCAACGGAGATTTCCTGCTCCTTTTATTCAGGTCCAAATGGTACAGAAAAAGTCTTACCAATTTTTCCGCTATCGAAATATGGATTTGTTTCAGCCGAGTGGGGCACAAGTACTGACCATGGTGTCACCAGACATTTTCTATTACTCAAGGATAGTAAGTTACAAAAAGTAAAAGTACATTACGGAATATTTCCAGGAGTTACATATTTAAGGTGAGTTAAGATGAACGTCATAAAAACAAGATGCTATAATATCGTTATATGGTATTCGGTTATGTTAATAAATCATCAAGTGGTAAACCAGGAGGTCCTGCCAAAAGTGACATGAAGGGATTGAAGGATGCCGTCAGCAATGAGGGTGCGATTTCGGAGCGAATGCGACTAGGACATATAACCGAGGAAAGACATCGCATAGAATCGGAAAGAGCCAAGCAAAGTCTCGAACAGAAACGGAGACAACTTCAGCATGACAAGATGGAGCTATCAAGCCATGAGATGGAACTCCGTCGAGTGACAGGGGAGTTCATTCGTGCAGAGCAGGTGGCTAACTCTATCAAACAGGAAATGCAGGCTTTGCTGGATGATCATTCTAAGTCCAAACAGGAGGTGTATAAAATGGAGCAGGAAATCGAGGCGCTTCATGTCCGAATCGCACATATCACTAATGATATGACGAAAAAACAAACCGAACTTGCTAGGGTATCAAGCCAAAAATCATATAAGGAAGCCGAGGTGACAAAGAGAATTCATTCGATGGAAATGCTAAAGCAAAGAAAAATGCGCGAAGAGAATGAGCTTCACAGATTGCGAGCTGAAATTGTGCACCTAGAATCAGAAATCAAGCACCTCGAATCTGTAGCAAAGCGGAAACATGCTGGTAATTAGGTATGATATAATTATTGCATGACAATATTCATACTAATCGTATTGGCGGCAGCAGTCGCACGCTTTATTATTGGCGCTATTTGGTATATGCCCAAAGGTTTATTTGGGAAGAAATGGCTTGCACTGCAAGGTGCTGGACCCGACTTTCAACCTGAAAAAGGGGGAGGCAAGTGGATGCTCTGGGGATTACTGGTAACTTACATCAGCACTTTTATTCTTGCTATTTTTATGGTCAATTATGGGACTAATATACCTCAGGCGATTTTTGTTACATTTTTGCTATGGCTTGGCTTCATGGTTCCAATGCTTTTACAGCGAAAGCTATATAATCTTCGAAAGGATTATTCTTGGGGATTATTTGGTATAGATGCATCTCATGAATTAGTGGGAATGATCATTGCCACTCTGGTTATCGTATCTATTTTATAGGGATTTTTTTGATTAGAGTTTCTCCTGTCATTTCGCTGGGCTTTTTTATTTGCAATATATCTAGAACGGTAGGTGCAATATCGGCTAGGGTGCCACCTTGTCGAAGATTAATTCTAAACCCTTCTTTATCCTCGATGAAATCATTTAGGTTAGAAAGTCCTTTATTCATTTCGAATAATGTATCAGACACTAGTATTGCAGGCACAGGGTTTATTGTATGAGCTGTATGTTTGTCACCAGTATCGGAGTCTACATTTACTTCTGCATTGCCATGATCAGCAGTTATGAATACTGAGGTGACAATGTGTTCGGACAGAGGATTGTTGCCAGCTGGGGCGGCCAGACCTTGTGCATTATGATCTCTTGCCCTCGTTAGCACTGCATCGACGACGCGACCCAACTGCAGGTCGGTCTCTTCTATGGCTTCAATAATCGCTGGAACATTGGCGGTATGTCCGACCATGTCTGGATTGGCAAAATTTATGAAAATAAAATTAGTACCAGAATTTATCTCAGCTATGGCTGCTGTTGCGATAGCTTCCGCACGCATTTTGGGAGCCAAATCATGTGTAGGTACATCTTTGCGACTATCAAGCATTATATGTTTCTCGCCAGGATACGGTGACTCTTTGCCGCCATTTAGAAAATAAGTTGCATGCGGAAACTTTTCGGTCTCAGCAATATGAGCTTGTGTCAGTCCAGCACCTGATATTTCCTTGGCCAATGTCGTAGAGATTATCGAGGGCGGGAAGGCTACTAGGCAATCTAGGTCCTTTTGATATTCAGTCAGTGTTACGAAGCACCAATTGTTCTTTATTGCGTCTTTAGCAATATTTTTTGCAAGCATTCTGGCACGGTCAGATCTAAAATTGAAAAAGAAAATGCCATCATTTTTTTCGACTTTGTATGATTTGCCATTTTCATCGAGAAAAATGACTGGTTCTAGATGCTCATCGAGTACTCCTTGTTTATGCAAGGCACGAATATATTCTGATGGTTTAGTAAATTCTTTTTTCAAATGACATACCTTGCCCTTGCAATGGAAAATAGCATCCTCGGCTTTTGCCAAACGGTCCCAGTTATTGTCCCTATCCATGGCATAGAAACGCCCAGATGCTGTAGCTATGAATCCAATACCAATTTCTTCTATGACTTTCTCTATATCTTCCAAGAAATCTGCAGCACTTTGGGGAGCGGTGTCGCGACCATCTGTAAATACATGAATGGCAATTTTTTCAATCCCCTGTGTTTTGGCAGCTTTGAGAAATGCGATGAGATGATCGCTATGAGCATGAACACCACCATCACCTATTAGTCCTTTTACATGTAGGGTGGAATTATTTCTTTTTACATGATCAAAGATCTTTACAAATGCATGATTAGTTAAAAACTCATCCGCCTCGATTGCTTTTTTTATTCTCACTAGATCTGTATCAATTGCTTTACCCGCACCTATTGTGGTATGTCCGATTTCGCTATTTCCCATTTGGCCTTCTGGTAGTCCGACAGCAAGGCCACTAGCTTCTAAAAGTGTATGTGGGTACTTGGCCCAATACTTATCAAAGTTAGGGGTTTTGGCTTGGGCCACAGCATTATGCTTGGTTTCCTCTCGGTAACCCCAACCGTCAAGGACGATTAGGACATTCTGGTCTCGGTTATGCATAGAGTGATATTCTAGCTTAGGTTTTATTTTGGGAAAAGGGGATGGTGAACGTGATGTTTCATGCCTTGCCTTTTTAATCACAAGAAGTACCATATATGATGGAAAGCTCAGTGTATACTGGGACAGGAATGTCAACTCTCAACCTCTACTCCCATGCCAATCAAAATAAGTCGCTATCGTAGGGGCAGCGGCAAACACGTTGTCAGTACAGGAAATCCATCTCGCCGCGTACGAAAGAGGCGCAAAAAAATGAGACGCTTAGGCACGTTGATCTCAGCAGTTTCTTCTTATGGGTCCCATGAATCATGGACCCTAGCCAATGCCCCTTCTGGCAGTTCGTACCTCAACTCTGTGCCGACTGAAGAGGAGCTACGCCACGGAAGAATTGTTCTCCTTCCAGGAGGGATGGGTTGGAGACGAGAAGATCTACCATGCTGAACATCGCAAAGCCGCCGACCGGAGATCCCGGACGGCGGTTCGCTCGTTTTTATATTTTATCTAATCGCGACTACCCCTTAAACGCACCCTTCCCAGCAAATACCGCCTTCTTGCCCAACTGCTCTTCAATTCGAAGTAGCTCATTATATTTTGCAACTCGATCTGTTCGGCAGAGTGATCCGGTCTTGATTTGGCCACATCCGAGTCCTACAACAAAGTGCGAAATGGTAGTGTCTTCTGTCTCACCTGATCGGTGAGAGACAACAGCAGTCATGCCTGCCTTATGAGCCATCTTGATAGCATCGATTGTTTCGGTCACAGATCCGATTTGATTCAACTTAATAAGTATAGAATTTCCTGCCTTGCGCTCGATTCCAGTTTTCAATCTTTCAATATTTGTAACAAAAAGATCATCTCCAACGATCTGAACTTTCTTGCCACATTGCTTTGTGAGTAATTCATAACCCAACCAATCATCCTCCGAGAATCCATCTTCGATAGAAACTATTGGATATTTTTGGATCCACTCAGCGTAGAATGCAACCATCTCTGGAGTTGAGAGTTTACGATTTTCGCTCGCAAGCTCATATGTGCCATCTTTATACAATTCAGTCGAAGCTGCATCGATTGCAATTCCTATATCTTTACCTGGTTTGTATCCGGCTTTTTCAACGGCTTCTAGGATGACCTTGAGAGCGCTTTCATTATTTCCGAGTGATGGAGCATACCCTCCTTCGTCTCCCGTAGTCGTTCCGAGTCCTCGATCGTGGAGGATTTTTTTGAGAGCATGAAAAACTTCCGCTCCCATCTGAAGCGCATGGCTCCAAGTCCTGGCTCCGACAGGCATAATCATGAATTCCTGAAGGTCGGTAGATTTTTCTGCATGCTTGCCACCATTTAGGATATTCATCATCGGAAGTGGAAGAGACATTGGTTTGCCTGTCTTGGCGATCTGTGCAAAATATTTATACAAAGGCATTTTCTTTGATTTTGCGGCAGCATGTGCGAATGCCATGGAGATTCCTAGAATAGCATTGGCGCCGAACCTGGCTTTGTTCTGTGTTCCATCGAGCGCAATCATGGCACGATCGAGTGTTTCTTGGGTAAAAGATTTCCCAACCAAAGATTTTCGAAGTAGACCATTTACATTGGCAACGGCTTTCATAACTCCTTTGCCTCCATACCGTTTTTTGTCGCCATCTCGAAGTTCGATGGCTTCATATGATCCAGTAGACGCTCCTGATGGAACAGCCGCTCGACCAAATGATCCATCGCGGAGTGTGACATCGACTTCTACAGTCGGATTACCACGAGAGTCGAGAATTTCTCGTCCGATAATCTGTTTGATAGGGGAAAGTCCTGCTGATTTCTTGATTGCCATGATTTATTTGGGTTTGTATCTATTTTTGTAAAAGTTGAGGGCATTATTCTAGCATGAAAAAGTTTGTTTTTGCTGATCCTTGACAATATCTGGATAGATGCTATGATGGTCGTACCAATCGCGATGATAGGGTGGAGGGGGTCCGCAACCGGGCCGCTCAGAC
>JACCDV011162432.1_pt1 | contig 26197 bp, 20 predicted proteins | sample 7446131 | NCBI WGS metagenome assembly JACCDV01 (sample SAMN15323448, study PRJNA562643) | freshwater metagenome | isolation source: river surface water | place: USA:Blue River Watershed | collected 2017-08-17
TATTAAAATTTTTTAAATGCATAAAAACACCAATACCGCCAATAAAAACAATATTATTATCTAATAATTCTGATAAATCCTTGGATGTATCTAGTATAATATTCCACATCAATATTCCTTTTTAAAAAAAGTTTAACATATTTTTTATAATTGTAAATATTTTTTGGTTTCCAAACGTTTTTTTGTTAAGCCTATTTTTTAAAAATCTCTTTTTTATTCCATAAATGATTTTTATATACTTTCACTTGATTTGCTTTTTGTTTTATTGCTAAATAAGCCACATTTTGTTTTTCTAAAAATTCAATCGCATCTTTTTCTTTTAGCATGGCAATGGTTGAAATAGCACCTGACGCAAGACAAGAAGGAGATATCACTGAAATACTTCTCCAATAATCAACGGGATATCCTGTTTTGGGATTTAAGATATGACTATAGCGTTTACCATTAATAGTAAATCCTCTTTCGTAGTCACCACTGGTTGTGATAGACTCATTAACGACATTAACTTTTTTAATCACTTCCGTGGTATTCAATGGATTTGCTACTGCAATATCCCAGCCATTTTTATTCATTTGATGATCATTAATAGTAAAGATATCACCACCAAAATTAAGACAGACACCTGTTTTATTTTTATAAATTTTATTTAATTCATTGATAATGATAGATATCGATTTATCAACGGCATACTCTTTTCCAAATCCTCCAAAATCTACTTCAACACCTTCTGATTTTATAGTCAATAAATGTTTATTTACTTCTATTTTATCAAAACCTATAAGACCTAAAATATGATCAATTTTATTTTGAGATGGTATCAATGACTCTGTATTTTTAAAATTCCAAATTTTTCTTAAAATACCAGAAGTTATATCAAATAATCCATCACTCATTTGATATAAATCTTGAGCATATTGAAAAAGATGTTGAGTTTCTTCATCCATTTGAATGGTTTTTCCAGGCTTTAATTGATTAATCTCAAAAACCACACCTTCTTGATTATATCGAGAAAACTTATTTTGAATTCTCATGCATTCATGTCTGACCAATTCACTGATATCTGAATATAATTTTTCTAACTTGATATCATATATTAAATCATCATCAGCAAAAGATATTTCACATAAGGTTCCAAAACATTTAAAATGATATTTAATTTGATTTTTATACATATTGTTTATTTTTTTTCTAAATTATATAAAAAAATAAATTTAGTCAAGAAAAATTTTCATCATAGATTGAAAGATTTTTTGATAGATAACGATAAGATTAATAATTACCAGTATCTTACTTTGATGATTGTGTTCAATGATATATTTATATTTTTTACATTAATAAAGAGACACATGGGTTTAAAACTAGTTTTTGATTTTCTTCATGAATTTTTTAACAATCTTTTTTTAATTTTTCACAGATTTTTCCATTATGCGTTTTTATTTTAAACTTATTGATTATAAAAGATGCCAAAAATATTTTTGGCATTTTTAATTAGAATTTATAATTTAAACCGATCTGCATGACTTTTGCATAAAATGGAGCAAGGCCAGGAGAAGATGTACCAATGAATCTTAAACCAGATTGCTGTCGATAATATTCTCCTTTCCATGTTATAGATAATTTTTGTGTAATATCATAGTCAAGTTTTAAACCTAAATTCACAGATCCCCAAGCTGCTAGGCGCTGATCTCCTGATATGTAACCCACAGCTCCAAAGGCAGGAGTATCTGTTGCATCGGGATCAACATAGAAAGTAGCTGAATTTTGTGTATAATAACGAATACTTGGAGTTATTTTTAAACCGCCATAACTTTTAACATAATCAGCACCTATTGTATGAGATACAATACCAAAGCTATCTTTATAAAAACGATAATTAATCTTCAATGCTGCTTGCTGTTCTTTTAAATAATGATTCCACTTAATACCCACAGTATTTTGTATTTTTTCTCTAGGTCTATTATCTACGTATTTATATGGATCTGAATAATAACCATTTCCTCTTGAATAACTTGCACTTATTTGTACAATATCCCTAGGAGTTAAATTTTGAGTCAGACCCATGACAAAATCCTTAGATGTTTTATGCTCATTAATAACAGCTTGATTAGAAGAATTGATAATATCATAAGTATAACCAATTCCAATATTTAATGTTGTATTGTTATCCTCACTTGATTTTGTAGCACTAAGACCAACAGCTCTTGACCAATAATCATTTTCTTTTGAATTATTAAAACTACCACTGAATGTTCCTCTTGAAAAGTATCTTGTCATGCCAAGTCCAATCTCATTTCTAACATCATGCATACCAGGAGCTGGGGTTGCCCATGTTGTATTGGTATGCCATCGAGGCGTTGCTCCAGACACTTCATCTTTTACTGCATCTAAACTAAAAGAATAATTTTCAGTTGGTAAAATAATTCCAATCGATGGTGCCTGCACTGTGATTCTTTTTAATCCCTCTTGATTATTTGATCTTAATTGACCATCTTGATAAGATAAATGCTTAAAACTAATTTCTCCATATTTTGGAGGCTCTTCTGCCTTAACTATTTGTGGTATCATAGACAATGTTGCAATTAAAGGAAGAGACAGTGTTTTTTGAACGATATTCATTTTTTTATTTTTCATATTTGATTCCCATATTAGTTACATCCACATCCGCCACCACCAGCACCATCTCCACCAGAAGAAGCCTCTTTGCTAAAGTACATATGATTGTCAAATTTTTTTTCTAAAACATCTCCACCAAATGTCATTTCAGGCTTTGCTAAATCACCTTTTTGCCATGCCTTAGGTAAATTGCCACAACCCATCAACAGAAATGAAGATAAGAGAGTTACAAATAATAGTTTCATTTTCTTCCTTTAAAAATTATCAATCTATTTGTAATGTTTTTTTTTAGCTTGTAAATATAAAACATTCTAGTTTAAGAATGTTTTAAGAAATTCATCTGATTTTTTTAAAGTTTTGGTTTTTTCTTTGATATATCATCGGTATTCATTTTTGCATAAATTTCATAGTTTTCAAATGATATAATTTTTTCTTGTTCATGTTTAATATCATGATTATTTAATATTTCATGAATACAAGCATCTCTATTTGGATGATTTTTAGCTATTTCTATATGTTCTGCAAATACATTCATTAAATTTTCTATAGAAGCAATAGAAGCAATATAATCATGGCTTTTATGTTGTTTTAAATCTTGAATTAATTCATGATTTAATGAGAAAAACTTACAAAATCCTTTTAAATGATGAATCAAAAAATAATCTTGTATTTCTTCTTTTAAAGAAATACTATATTGGTTTTCAAATAATCCTTTGATGGGAGCTATATCATTTTTTAATTCAAGTGTTATTTTTTCTTTTCTTTCATCTTCTGATAATTTTAAAAAATGAGAAAAATATTTAAATTGATTTTTTGGGAATAGAACATTCAATGTATCAATAGTTTTATCTTTATTTTTTGTATTTTTCATCAGAAAATCTCCTAAATTAAAAACAGAAGTATTTTCTTTCTCATTCAAAGATAAAATTTCACCATCTATATTCAAAATCATATCAATTTTATATTTTTTTGTATTTTTTAAAAACCAAGCAATAAATTTTTGATTATCTTGAGCTATTGCAATTGCTAAATTTTCTGGTTTTAAAAATGATAAAATTAATTTTTTGTTTTCTTTTATTTTAATGCGATTGTCTTTTGATATTTCAAAATGATAGATTCCATCTAAAAAAACATCAAATAAATATTCATTTTTAATGAGCTTTAAAAAGATTTCGTTATGATTTATTTTGAGCCAATTAAAACTATATATACAATCTTTTAAATCATCTCTTTCTTCTGACTTCAATAAAAACTTTGATTTTAAAGTTTTCCAATGACTGAATTTATTTAAAAAATTAACATCTAACTCAGAAGAAGAATCAAGAATACAACTCGGATTCAAATATTTTAATCCACCATTAAGAATTTCATGTATAACATCAAAAAAACTGGGTTTTTCTAAAGCCATGTCTATTATCTTTTCAATAGCTTTAGAATGATCATTAGCCATCATTTTAAAAACTAACAATTTATCAGATAACCAATCATTATTAATATATTTAATATATGCTTGTTCAGGCAAATGAGAAACGATATTATTAAAAGTATGGGTTTTATCCATTCTCTTATCTTGGAACGCGTTCCAGGAATCTACTTCTTGTTGTCTATTTTTTATTTCAGATATCAATCCATGAAGAGGCTGTAATTGTTGATAAAAAATATCAGGAGATAATTGTTTATTGAATAATTGTGTTGTTATTTCTTCTTTGTTTTCTTTTAAATAATTAGCTTTTAATTGATCATATTGAATATAAAAATCTAATTTTAAATTATATTGACGAATAATTTGTTGATTTTCTAATAATGATGTCAAATATTGGTTTTTATAAAAAATAAAATCTAACTTGTAATGATTTTCTTTGTTATATTGGTCAATACTCTCTTTATTGCTATCTATAATATCCGTCCAGAGATTTTTAACCTTTTCATGAAAATGAGACTTTCTTTCTGTTAAATCGAGCAATTGGTCAAAATAATCAAGAGATATCACATTTTTATTGAGTTTCATTGTCTCAATCAAATCGATCTTTTTTTCAATATCATAAATTTTTTCAATAATTTTAGTTTCCAACGTTTTCATATTTTTATCACTGGTTTTGTTTGATGATTAGTAGGCAATAATATTTCAATGAGATGCTGTTCTAATAATGGTAATTGCTGTTGTTTGTTTCCTGATGATTCTTTTAAGATTGTTTTTTGAAAATCACTCATTATAAAAGCTTTATTTTCTTCTTTTGTTTTTAATGGATTAATTTGTTTTAATGCACTGTCTATATCTTCTTGACTTAAAACTCTTAAGTTTAAAAATCTTTCAATCAGATAATGATTTTGCTTCTTTTTTTCCAAATTCAAACCAATTTTTCTTATTTCGAAAACATCGGGGTACTTTTTGCATAATAATTTTTCTTCTGATATTTCCAAATAATCCTTGAAAATTATTCTCATAGAAAAAGATTGATGATCATTAATAAATTGACTAAAATTTCCTTTTTTAAAGCTTGCTTCTAATGTCTTTAATATTTTTTTATCATAAAAATTAAGCTCTAAAATATATTTTTTTTCTGGAAAGTATTGTTTCAACATTTTTGATAAATTAAAAAGATAATCATCTTCATAATCTAAATTATTTTTGAAAGATTTTATTCCATCATAGCTTCTTTCTTTCGCTTCTGATGGATAAGTATCTAACAATAATTTAAAGATATCATTCTTTTTTGAAAATTCCAAGTGATAATTCATTGCATTTTCAATATAATAAGAATTATTATGAAAAATTCCCATCAATAAGACATCAGTGTTAAAAAAAGTCATATCTTTTACACCATTTTTATCCAACAACATATAATCTATTATTTTATTTAAGGCAGGCTCTTTAATGATCTTCTCTAAATCATTGATATTTACATCTAAAAAATTCAATCCAACCTTGTCTTTTAATTTTTCTAAAATTTTCAATGCTTTATCCATATCATGCGTTGTAGCACAAGGTGCCAAATAAATAGGAGAAAAATCCTTAAATGCGTTTTTTAAATCAAAATTATTATCAAAAACTTCTACCATTTTTTCAACGGCTTGATAATGTCTTTTGGAAAATAGATTCAATATAAAATTATTTGAATGACTACTTTGATAATCTTCTTTATTCCACCATGCTTGATTGATATATGGTAAAAAACATTTTTCATCTAAATGATCAATAACATTTATATAAGTATTACTTTTCATCTGTCCTCTAAATACAGCAAAATGATTCCATAATTTTTCATTTATTTCATACGGCTGCATGAAGTCTTTTTCTATGATGATGTGATGCAGTTGATGATATTGAATGTCTAAAATCTTTTTTATTTTAGACAAATCATCCATGCTTAAATCATTGAATTTTTCATTTATTTTCTCAATAGATTGATTAAGCAATGTTTTATCAAAAAATTCTTTGGCACCATAAAAATCAAATGGAAGTTTATAATCTTTAATTTTTGGATGATTAAGCAATGACTGGGTATATTCATCAATAAACCTTAAAAATTGATAATCTGTATGATTTTGCATAGAATTTATTTTGGATTGATTCTTTTCAACTTCTTGCTTGAATATATTTTTCATTGCTGAAAAATAATCATCATCAGAAATAACCCAATCTTTTAAATAATCAAAATAAGATTCAAAAAAGTGAATATCTATTTTTTTATTTTGATTTTTAATTTCTATCATTTCTGTCAAAGCGTTTGACTTTTCTTTTAAATGATAAGATTTCTCAATGAGTTTGGTTTGTAAAGTTTTCATATTTTAGGCTTATGCTCTGGTTTATGATAATGAATTTCAATCTGATTTAAAATAGCATTCTCTTCTTTTTTTATTTTATACGCATTAATATGCTCTTTACTCAAATGAATATCAACCAAAGTATGGTTAATCCCCTGAGAATTTAGAAACATTTCGATTTCTTCACCAAATTGATACACTGGAATCTTTGAATTTGATTGATGACTAAATATTGTATCTGATAAATTATCTGAATAATCTTCATCTAAATAAACATAATAAGAATAAAGACCTTCATCATTGTATTGATGTTTTGGTGAAATACTCACATATTCATACTGAATATCATAATGAGATAAAAAGTCCAATAACATATGTTTTAACTCTTCATGGTATTTATCCTTGAGCTTATTCAGTGTTTCAATTTTTTTATTCATAATTTAAACTTTTCATTTATTAAAAAATTTTATCATAAATAAAAAAAATATCAATTAAACTAGACATTTTTTTAAAACTATTTATAATTAAATCATGATTAAAAAATTAATACAAGAAATAAAAATATTTGAAAATTTATCATTTGAAGGTTATAGTGTTTTATCATCTGAACAAAAAAGACAATTTATCATTGATAACATTGACAATATTTTTCTTTATATGCATGATTTCCAAAATGATATATTTAATCAAGATAATGTGTTAGATTCTATAGAAAAAAGAATTTTAGATCAAGAAAATTTTTTAGATTTAAAAAAGCAATTATTAAAAAAAATTAAAATAGCAGAAAAATCTTTTAAATTATCTTTTGTTGATAATTTTTTGGAAAAAATCGATGATAATTTCTTAAATGATTTTCAATCTAAACATCATAGAAGTCAATATCTCAAAGAATACCTCATAGAGCACAATCCTTTTGAAAAAAAAGTTTATGAACATATAGAGCCTCCAGATTATCTTCTAAACCAAAAAGTAGATTTTTTCAATCTTCAGGAATTTCCATCAAAACTGAATCAATATTTTCAATATAAAATTAATCATTTTTTAACATCAGAAAGTATTGACTCCTATGAACTTTTAAGTTTTTATCGCATGGTTAATGAAAAAATGGCAGTAACTGATTTACAAGACATTTGGATTCAAACACAAAATCTTTTAGATAGTCATTTTCCTGAAAGAGAAAACTTTCAAAATACACTTTTTTCTTTAAAAGACTGTGAAAAAATGACAGATTATCAAATCAATCACATTCCAAATTTTTTAAACATCAATAATTTCATACAAGCTATTAATTATAAAAATGATTTATTCATTGAAAAATTTGCTGAATCAAAACCTCAATACCAATTTTTTTATCACGATAAAGAAATTTTATTGGTGAGAGATAAAAAAGATAATAAAATCAAATTGATTGATAAAAATGACATGAATGATTCTTTTATTCAAATGAATGTTAGTCATGAAAATAAAAAATTTATTTTTTATGCAAATCTTTTTAAGGATAAAAATCTAGATTATGATTTTTTTGAATATATTCAAACAGATGAGCACATCATAGATTATAAAAAATTTAATCCTCAACAAGTAGAAAAATTTTCTCAACATATCAATTCTTATGAATATGCAACATTTATTTTTATCAAAACACTTAAAGAGATAATGAACAAAGATAATCATTTAGGTTACGCCTTAGATGAAGAAAAATTCGTTCTGGATTGCTTTTGTTCGATTGAACAAATGAAAATCAATAACACAATTGAAATAAAATTGATTGACAATTATTTAACAGATCTAAAAATAGATTTTCAAAACATGACGTTTCCTGAAAAAATGATGGTGATAAATGAAAATATTTCTAATGATTTTAATCTATCATTATTTTATCAAAATGAAAATAAACTTTCAAAAAAAAACACTCTATCTTTATTTGAAAACCACCTGCTTTTAAAATATTTAATTATCAATCAAGATGTATCTAAATTAAAAAAGCTTTGATATTTCTACCAAAGCTTTTGTTTATTAGTACCAATTAATATGCTGCTTATTTCTTTCAATACCATCCCAAATTTTTTGTCTATACTCAAGTTCATAGATATCTTTTGCATCAGCTAAATAAGCTTCCATTTCTGCTTTCATTCTCTCTTCTGGAGACTGAGCAAGAAAAGCAAAAATTTCTTTAATCTTTTGAATCAACTTCATTTCTTTTCCCCTTTGTTGCAATGCAGCAATTATGGCATATAAATTCTCATATGTCAATAGAAATAAAAAAATACTTAATGAATTAAGTATTTTTACTTAAGTTGAAATTAAAAGGCAAACTTATCTTTTAAAGCTTGAACTGCATCGAAGATAAAATTAGAGCTATTGATTTCATCCGTTTGGATTTGAATTGGCTTAATATGCTCACTTTTAAAATAGGCCCAAACTTTAGCTTTATCAAATTTATATACTTTTTTGGTTTCTGGATTACTGAATAAAAATATAGACGCTTTAGGACTTACCCATAAAAGACGGATTTTAGTTTTACCATGTCCCATCTCAAACCATCTTCCTTTAATAAAAATCGTATCAAAATCTGATTTAACATTTTTAATTTCTTTCTCCACTTTGTGTATTTGTTTAATTGAGTCTATCTTAGATTCAAAAGAGCGTACTAATTTATCTTCGTTTTCTTTTAAATCCTTTAATTTTCTCTCATTATTTTCTTGATAGGCTGATGTTTGTTGTAAAATTTTTTGTTCATTTGGTAAATTTGAAATTGCGTTTCTAATAAAATGAATTTGTTTTTGGGCCATCAAAAATGTTAAATTTTGTAGATCATTTTTATCAATTTTTAAATCAATACAAATTCTTCTTAAACCTTCGGTCATTTTAGGCACAAAGCTTCTTAATTTTTTAATCAACTCTTCATTATTTTCTGTCATATTGGTTGACCAAATCATCATCTCAAATACAATGAGAGTCTGATTTAAAGATATTTTTCCTTCAGGTGATAAATCTCTCACAATATCAGTTGTATCTTCTTTAACCTCACTGCTCCATCTTTCAACAAAAGCCTTCACCCAAATATCTTCAATAAAAGACTTCACTGGAGCATAGTTTGCTTTTTTAGTATATTTATTCACAAAAGACAAAACATTTTCATAATGTGATGATATTTTTTCTATTTGAGAAATATCTTTTTCTACAACCTTAATTAAATTTGTTTCTTTGTTTTGATAATTTTTTAACATTTCTTGAATATCATTTAATGATTTTTCAAACAGTTCATTATTAAACTCATCTGCCAATAAAATATTGTCAATAATTTTTTCAAATTTAGCATGATATTCTGTATTAAATAAAGTTTCTTCAGATGATAGACAATCTAAAAAAATTCTCACTGAATTATCTTTATTCATAAAAAATGTTTTATCTTGAAGAGAGTGTTTTAATATAGGAATTTGTAATTTTCCAATTAAATATTTTATATTTTCCGGTAAATTTTGATTAGAAAATATTTTTTCAAACATCAAATCAAGTAAATCAATAATGACTTGATCAATTCGTAATTTATCCTCTTCTTCTTTTTTATCTTTAATCAGCTGAATTTCTTTTTGATAAATATCTTCTCTGTCTTTTTCTGACATTTCAGGAGATATCTTTTGATTTAAATTTTTATTCATTTCCTTTGACATTTCTTCAACTTTTTTAATCATTTCATTGGTTGTTTTTGAAATTTCAGAAATAACATTTTTTTGATTTGTTGCTTGATTGAGTTGATTGGCAATAGATGGCAAGAGTGCATTGGTCATATTCAAATGCAAAAATTGTTGCTGTAACTGATTGATTGATTTCATCACTTGATCATTACTCAATGTCACAGAGTTTCGTCTACTTGCTACATGCCTATTGGCACCACCTAAGAATCCACTTGCATCAGATTGATGATTGTCATCTGTTGATAAGCGTGTTCTGGACTCTGTTTTTTGAATCAATGGATTAGAATCTTTTTTCATTAATCCTAATGATTGCATCAAACCTGCATTTAGAAAAGATTGCTCCTCTAACTCTTTAGGCTGTCTTAAATAAGCAGGTGAAGACATTTGATTAGAATTTATTTTAGACTTTACATCCGATAAAATATCATAAAAACTTTGTACCACATGACGAGACACTTCAACATTATTATTGTAGGGCATATTATGTTGTACAGAGCTAACAATTTGATTGTTACTAAAATCAAAAACTTGTGATGATTTATTTAAATTTTCTTTTGTGTTATTTAATTGTTTTTGCTGATTGGAAGTATCATCTGAACCAGATGATAGATTGATATTTTGTTGATTAGAATCAACAGATATTGGCATCATGGTCATATTTTGATTGTCCATTGGCATACTTGACATTTGTCCAAGTTGTCCCAATTGATTCATTGAATTCAATGCATTGAGTTGATTTAAATGACTGACAGGTACTAAAATGGGCTGACCTGTTAATTCAGGCAATGGGGGAAGATTTAACTGGTTAGCAATGTTTTCTATTCTTCTTTCAATATCTAAATTTGATAATTGAGTAGGAGTCTCTCCATGTTTAATTTTCCCATAATAATTTGGCATCACATCTCTACTGACAAGATAATGATTAATACCTGAATAAGCCTGTCTAATTGTATTTGGCCAATACAAGACAAACATATTCATCACTTGTTTTTGCAATGAATGATCTTGAAATATTTTATTTAAAGAATAATTTAAAGCTTGTGATAATATTTCAGGAGAGAAAAAATTTTTATCTTCTGTATTATCATCAAAACGTTTTTTAGGTCTCATGTTTTTTGCAATCAACAATTCTTTTTCCAATTGTTTTACTCTAGCACTTAAAGCGTCTAATTCTTCACCTAAAACGATTTTTAGTTTATTTTCAAGGCTTTGCTTAATGACATTTTTTTCCTCTTCTTCAGCAGATAACAAGGAGAGTTTTGATATTTTTTCTGAATCTTTTTTAAAATTTTCAGGGCTCTCTTTTTTTAATATTGCAAACCCTTTTTTCACAATACCATTTTCTTCATTATTGTCATCTTTAACTTTATTAAATGAAGTTTCCAAAAATGCACGAAACTCATTGTTAAATTCAAATCTTCTACTAGATAAAGCCTTATGAATATCTTCAAACATTTTTTGCTCAAAAATATTTGTTGTTTTATCTCGAATGCTTATGACATGTTCTAATACGGCATCAAGCTGACTATTTAATCCACCACCAATTTCTTTAATAAATTCACTTTTACAATAATCTAATATCTGTTCAGAATTTTCATTGGATAAATTTTCTTTTAAAAGTTCAGACATATTTCTCTTTTCTTTGCATATTTTTATGTATAACAAAAGAAAATGGTTTTTCAAGTGCTTTTAAGAAAATTTTACAATGAAGCGACTCTTCTATTTGAAATTTGTGTTTTTTGTTCAAGCATTTTTTTAAAACTTGCCAATGGATTAATGGTTGCTGTTTGAACTCTTTCCCACTGAGGATTGATAGATTGAGCAGCATTGACAAATTTATCTGGGCTAGAAAATAAAGAGCCAATTAACTTACCTGCTTTTTCATCAAATGCTTTTTGACCATTATGAACATACGAATATTGAAAATTGGAAATCACCTGATTTTTAGCTGCTTCTAATTTTTGTACAGGAATGCTATCTTTTGTTTTCAATGCTGCATACATAATCAGGGAATGAGTTAATTGAGGAAACAACGCAAAAGCTTTTCCACCCACTTTATAACCATGATAAAAAATAGCAGCTTTTTCGTGATCATCAAGAGAAGCGATAACTTTTTTTGCTTTTTCTTGAGCTAATTTTTTATCAGGTGTCGTTTTTCTGATTTCTTTTGTTAAACCAGGAAGTATAACATCTTCCATCATATTACTTTGCATCACATAACTCACTTGAATGGCTTGAGCTGGACTTAAAGAAAAATGAGAATAATCTCCTAATTTAATTTTTCCTTTTGATGATAAGCCTTGTTGTTTTAATTCTATTGGCACATCTCCTGAACCTAATAAAGATAATTTATTGAGCTGACCATCTGGAGCAACAGTCTCTAGAACTTGATGATTATAGTCTTTTGTTTGTCCCTTAGGATTATAACCAAAACCAATCACATTACCAGCAAAATTATATACTTTTTCACTATATCCCTCTGCGAAACTGACCATAGCAAGAAAATAATCACCTTGCTCTACGAACATTTTTGACATCGATATCGCAACATGTCTTTCTTTTTGTTTGGTAGATAAGTTGTCCACCCCAGGGACTTCAATATCAGCTAAGCTTACTAATTTTTCTGGATCAACATTGGCAGCGACATTATTTTGTCCTCTTAATGACTCTATCTTTTTAATGGTAGACATTTTTAATTCTTGAGCTTGAAACGATACCTCGTCAACAATAGAAGATTGTTGTAAATGTGGCCAATGAACATCAGCCGTATTACCCATTTGATTATTAATAGAAAGAGATAATGCGGTTGTAAATCCCAAAATAATAAATGTTTTTAAATTTCTGACCATATTGTCTCATGATTTCTTTGTCAATTATGCTGTATTGCAATAAAAAGTCAAGCAAAAAAAATTCAATTTATCACATAATTGGTGCATTTATCTATTTGGTTTTTTAAATTTTCGGATATTTTTTCACTAAATATTTTTGTTCCTCTTTACTTAATTTTTGATTGATAAAAAACTCATCTAAGAAAACATCAACATGTTGCATATTAAAATTATCTTTTTGAATTTTTTCGATAAATTTATTTAAAAACAATTCAAATTCTGAAGCATAATCATCTGAAACAATGGCAGCGTGCCTTGTCCTTTGTTTATGCATGATTTGTATTTTTTCTGAATAACCTTTTTTTATATTGATTAAATTTTCTAAAAAATCATCTGATTTTTTTATTTTTACTTGAGGTTTGGTAAAGGATTCTGAAAAACTCTCTAGCAGAGCATTTTGATTTAAAGTAGTCTCATGTTTTAACATGTTACAATTAAAAATAATGATGGTTTTTTTTTTCAATGATATTGTCTTTTAATAAAATTTGAATCTTTTCTGCTTCTTTGACACGATCTAATTCAATGAGTCTTTTGATGAGCTGACTAGAAAATTTGTTAATACCTATCAGACTCTTCAAAATAATTTCCTCAGATTGAGTATTTAACGCTTTAAATACTTGATTAAAGCGATTTATAAAATCATCCATTTCATTTTTTTCTATCATTTGCGAAAAACAATTATTGAAAGATTCAATGACTTTAAATTTTTCAAAATTTAAAAAACTCATATGAAATACAATTTTTTTTTGTTCATCATTGAGTAATTTTTTTATTTCTTGATAAGAAGGTAATTTACAATTTGTATTTGCATATAAATGTATTCTAATTTTGACAAAAAAGTCTAATGTATTGACTGAACTGTTTATTTTATTTTTAAGTAAAAATAAAACTTTGTGTTCTAATTTTAGCATTTTTTTAAATTTTTCAATATCAAAATTAAATTCCATAGATTGATTTTGGTCAAATTTTTCTAGAAAATCCAGAAATATTTCTGATACTTTTAGGTTCATTGTTATTTTCCAAATTTTTTTCAATGATATAATTATCAAATAAATTTTGTACAATTAAATTAACTTCAGTCTGATTTTGTTTTGAGGTTTTTTTATAATCTAGATGATTTATAAAATAATTAAAAATTTCTTCAAATTGATGAGAAAAATTTTTATCAATTAAAACATTCCTATATTTTGTATGTGTTAATTTTTCTTGAATGATCATGATAGGATGTTTTTCAAAAAATTCATCTATAAAAATTTTATAAATAGGATGAAAATTTTTTTGTTCGAACATATTTTTCAAATGTTTTTGTATCATTTTCAATATAGCACAAACCAATGTCGTACCATACTCCAAGTCATTGATTCGAATTGCATCATACTTGATCATTTGGTTTTCTTTTTTTAATAACTCTTGAATTTTTATTTTTATGTCATCATCCAAATTAGCTTTATCAAATAGCTCTTTGATATTTTCCTGGATCATGACAATAAAATCAGGATCTTTTGTATTCATTTGGTTACTATTAACAAGCATTTTTTTATAATGATAAAATAAAAATATTTCCAAATTTTTTGAAAAATCATCATCTGGTAAGTTTTTTAAGACAATAAAATTTTTTTCATGAATATTTGATTTTTTTTTGAAATCTCTCATCACTTTCATGATGTTGCGATAAAATAACGATAACTTTTCTTCATCTGAAAGTAATGAGATACTCTTGGCGGAAAAATTGGGAGCACAATTTAAAACATAATTATATTTTTTAACAAAATCTTCTTGAAATTGTTCTGTATAAAATTTTTTATTTAATTTAATTAAATCCAATTTTTGTAAATTTTTGACTGATTTATCGGACAAATTTTCTAGGAATTCTTTGACGAACATGGAATGTAATTTTAGAATAAAGTTTTCTGAACCTAAAATTTTTAAATCAAACATCGTTTGTAAATTTAATTTAATTTTTAAAAAATCAGTATTATTTTCAGATATTTCTTTGAATTTTTCGAGCAATCCTAAAAATTTGTATTTTTCCAATAAATGATTAAACTCTTCTAATTCTGTCATGGCTTGATTTTTTTCTGTTCTATTTGGGGGAAAATTTCTTTCAATTGTTGTTGATTTAAATCTTTTTTAATAAATATTTTATCTATTTTTTCTTCTGAAGGCTCTGGCATTTTAATGAGATGCCCCTCCACATTTAAATGAACATGTTGAAATATAGAAGGATATTTATAAAAAGGCTTGTTATATTTAGAATAAGACAACACAATACCAGAAGTTAATTGAAATGTTGAATTATCCTTGAATTCAAACTCAATAGTGCCTTCAATATAAGGACTAGCTTTCAAATTGATGATTTTAAAATCTGCCAAATCATCTCTTTTTGATAAACAATAAGCGACTTTTGAGACTGTTTTTGATATATATCTATTAACAAGTTCTGTAGCATATTCTTGTGATAAGCTTTCTATCATCTCATCTTGATTTTTAACAACAGAATATTGCTTTATTTTATTGGCATCTCTTCCTTCATAAACAATCAAAGAGCTTAATTTCATGACTTCAATAGGATGCATAAAATCTGAAGGATCAGAGATATTTTTCATTTTTGATTTTTCGATATAATCATTTAAAATAGATTGAATATTTTTCATTTCTGATTGTTTAATTTCTTGATGAATATGAATCATTTTTTCTTTTAAAAAATTAAATGTTTTTAAAACTTCTTTATGAGAGGTGATTTTTTTAATATATTCATTGGCATCAAAATTTTTAATTTTCATATCAGATAATTTATCCAATAAATCATTTTTCAAAAACATAGTCACATCTTGTTGAGTTAAGGCTGAAGTTAATAAAACTTCTCTGACTTGAGCCATTTCATTTTTTTCTACCTCTTTGATTTCTCTATGATTTTTTTGATTAATTTTATATTCTTGATTAGATTGTTTAGCCCATTCTAAAATATTCATAACAGGTATTAAATCTTGATTTATTTTTTCAATTTGATTGATAACTATTTTTTCATGAGCAGTTAAATCTTTATTTTTTATTTTTTCAATTTTTATCATCAGTGGCTTAAGACTTCTTATTTCATAAGGCATAGATAGATTGGCAAGCTCTTCTTTTAATTTTTTATATTCTCCAGCAAAATAGAAAGGATAAGAAATATGTTTTTCAAATAATGTTTCACAAATTCTATTGAATAAGCCTTTCATGTCTGCATATTCAACATTATTCACATTTGTTTGATTTTTTTTGTCATTGACAATGTTTTCTTTTATCATTAAAAATTCTTTTTTATATTTTGTGATGATGTCAGTTTTTTCTATTAAATTTTCTATTTTTTCCAAATCAGTCATTGTTTTTCATTCCTTTTTTAAATTTTTACAAATGGTTTTTTATTCGTGTCATCTTTTAAATTCAAATCTTCGTTGAGCTTTAATTGCAATATGGCGTCTTTAATGATATTAAATTTTGATTTATCAAAAACAACCATTTCCGCAATATCATTTTTAGCCATCTTATCTATATTACTGAAAACAAAATTTTTTATCAAGGCTTCATCATATCGAATACACAAAGTTTTATAAACATGTACAATATTTTGAGAAGATAAATCAAAATAATTTAATAGATTTTGATTTTTAATGTCTTTTGAAGTCAGAATATTAATATATTGATTCATATCTTTAACTTTTTTATCAGATAATTTCACTGCAATATGTAACATGTGACTTTCTTGATAGCCTAAATTAATATCGCAATTTTTAAAAATGGCATGTAATTTTTCAAAAGTAGCTTGTTTTTCAACTATTTTAAAGTCATTTTTGGCAATATTTTTATAATAATTATTATTTTTGATAAATACATTAAATAACTCCTGCTTATTTTCTTGACTCAATTGTAAATCTCTTTGAGAAAATTCTTCTAAAATAATTTCTGCAAATTTTCCACAATTGACTCTTTTTTGTAAAATTAAATCAATTGTTTGAAATAAACATTGATCATCTTGCTGAGATATTAATTTTTTTAATATATTGGTTTTTTCTTGATTGATATAAAAAGAAAAAAGAAATGGATTTAAAGTTAAAACATCAACCATATTTAATTCTTTTTTCTGATATAAAATATCTGATAAAATCACTGCATTGTCATCTTTTAAACTTTTATGAAAAAGAAGAGTAAAAATAGCACCTGTTGCTGATGTTTTACAACTCTTTCCTATCATCAATTTATCAAATTCAAATATTAAATCCTGTTCTTTAGATGAATTAAAATAAGGTTGAATTTTTTTCAAAAGGCTCAATAAAACATCTTGTTCTTTGAATATGTTTTTTAAAGTATCATCTTTTTTATCTTGATTAAAATAAACTGAATTTAAATTTTTTTTAATTTCGTTGATTAAATCCAGTTCAAAATTTATGTTTTGTTGCTCAACACTAAATTGCAAATGATTTTTTTCCTTTTCCTCTATGCTTGTTAGTTTTTGACGTAAAAGAGCACCTAAGCTTGTTGAAGGTACGTTTAAATCAACAACATCTTTCAACGATTTCACTTGATACTCTTGAGTGAGTTGTTCTGGCACCAAATGCATCAAAATATCAAAGGCTTCAATTAATTCTGTGGCAAAAGAAAAATTTGAATTTTTTTTAAGTAAAAAGCTAAATTTATTCATATAATCCTCAGGATGGTTTAATTTGTTTATTTTGTTTTTCTTGATTAAATTTTGCATTTTCCATTTTTTCAAAAACAAAATCTTTAATTAAATGATATGACGTGTGTTTTTTAATCAATCTATCAATTGGATTAAGTCTATTGATATCAATTTTTTGAAGAAAATTAGATTCCAATAAATTATCTTTGATGTAGGATGCCATATCATCTACTTTTGTACTACCAGAAACAGATGTCATAGGCTGAACTTTAAATCCTAAGTTTTCTCCATCAATGGCTTTTTCAAGTTTGGTTTTCTGCATTGATAACATATCTAAATCATTAAAAAATGCTTCTACTTTTTCATCAATGGCTCCATCAAATGGTCTTTGGAATTTAGCTTCTTGAGTAATTGATATCAACAATCTTTTTAATATATCAATGTTTCCAGAGTCGATTTGATCCATGGGAGGAGTTTTTCCTTTTTTGGCATTATCTAAAATAGAATCTTTAGCTTTTTCTAAAAACTTCTTCATTTGATAGTCTTTTTTATTAAACTCAACAAAATCATATATCTCTGATAAATCTTTCTTATAATCTCTCATTTTTTCTAAGTTACTTTCCAACAATTGAATTAATTCAGTTCGACCTGTTCCAACTTTTTCAATAGAATTAACCAATTGCATATTCAAAACAATAAAGCTGAACATTTGTTTATGTTGTTCAATATCTTTTCGTTCAATATGAGCGCCCTCTTTAATTAAAGCATATATGCAAGTATCTGGTGGTAACACATCATTGTCTAATTTGTATTTAATTAATTGACGACCATCTTGTTTAATTTTTTGCTCTTTTTCTTGAATATTTTCAATCATAGGTGTTAAATTATCTCTTTGATATAAAATACCCTGTCTAAAGCTATAAGAATCTTGAGCAAGATCATCCGATAATTCATGTGCGACATTAAAGGCATTTTGTGCTTTTATTTTAATTTCATTAAAATATTGAATAGCAGGTGAAATATTGTGGTTATAAGAGTTATATTCTCTATTAGCCAACAATAGCATGGTTAGCTTGTCTTCAAAAGCAATATCGCCTTTGACATCCGTTCTCCAAGGACCATTTGCATGCATTTCATGTTGTAAGACATGTCTTACTTTATGCTTATCTTTAAATGCAATTGCTTCATTAAATATTTGTTTTATTTTATCTTTTGGAATATGTGTTTGATAATATACCAAATCAACCAAATCATTGGTTATTTCTGTTCTGACAGGATCTTTAATTTCCAATACTTTTTTATACATCCATGCGTCAGAGAATTTTTGTTGAATTTCTTTATTTAACACTAAAAACTTATCAACAAATTTTGTAAATTGAGAAATCTCTGAATCAGAATTTAAATCAGGATAATATGTTTTAAAGTTTTGGATATTTTTTTCTACTGAACTATCGAAATGATAGTTATCTTGGAAAAAATGTAAAGCTTGCTTATGTTTTATTAATGAATGATATTCTGAATTATCCAAATCAATATGCTGAATATCAAAGTTTTCATCACTTAATAATAAAGAGTGAATCATCCATTGCTCTGACAATCTCTCAACTGAGTACTTAACAGAGACGTTAGGTATTTGTTGTTGTTTAATTGAACTCAATAGTGTTTCTTTATCAACAGATAATTTAGTTTTTTCATGTTTTTCTTTATCAACCAAATAATAATCAGTATTGTCTATTTCTAATAAATAACGATTTGTTCTATCAGGAAAGTAACCATTTTTATCATCAGTAATAAATTTTGTCAAACTAAAATCAGAATAAATATTATCATAGAAGTAAATAGTCTTGGAAACACCATTAACATTATTAATGTTCGATACTTTTACATCGTCATAAGCCAGTTTTTGCTCTTTCGAGAATATAGCTGAATCATAAATATTGTTTTCTCTCAATGTCTGATACATTTTGGGTAAATTTGCTCTCAAGATTCTAGCATCATAAGGTGTGTTATGAGCACCAAATAAAACTTTTTTATCTTGATAATATTCATGCATTTCAGTATCAACTTGTGCAGAAGGCTTTCCGTACATTCTTAATGCATCTTGATTAATTCCTGTTAAATTAATCATCTCTTGAGGTACTTTAAAGTCTTTATCATTGACAAGATATGCACACATCGTTGCCGAAATTTCTCTATTAAAAATAACTTCTTTATCAGATAACTCCAAATAATTTTTAATTCTTGTAAAAGGTAAAGTTTTATTTTTTTTCATAAAATCACCTAATCGTGTAGAATTTTGATGAATATAATAAACAAATTCTTCCTTACCTTTTATATAATCTTCATATTTAATGATGACTTGTTTTTTCATATCCAATGGAAGTTTACTTAACTCTCTTGGGCTGAGTTTTTTCAAATGATTGATGTCATCTGTTTCTAATAAATATTGTTCACCGCGTATAGTTGAATAAAATCTATCAAAGAAAAATTGACTGCTCATTTTTGTACCACTTTGTTCATTAATCGCATAATTCATGGCACCAATATTCATCAATTTTGCGTTACCAAAACCATTTGCTTCTACATCAAATACAGATAAAATATCAATATTATTAGAGTCAATAATACCAATTACCATCTTTTCAAATAAATCAAAATTTAATTTTGAATAGTCATTGTATTTGAAAAATGGATTATTTTGAATTTCTACTCTAGGAATTTCAATGAAATTTTTATCAGTAAAATCTTTTTCAAATGCTTTTAATAGCTCACTGGTTTTTTTACTTTTCATTCTAATGTCTATGACATTTTTAACATCATCATTTTTAACGATTCTATCCACCATGAAAACCCCACCGTCCATATAACCTAAGGAAAAATAATCTTGGAAATTGTTGTCAACCATTCTACGAATTAATTCAACTGGAATGATAATTGTTCCGCCATCAAAATTGGTGTTAACAGTGACATAACCATATTTTTTTTCTTTTGTTACGTCTTCCATTGTATACTGTTTTGTTGTATAAGAATCGGTCCAAATGGTATCTTTATCAATTTTAATTAATGTATTGATTTTACTAAAATTAGAAACATTACCCCTAATTGTTTTATTGATTCGGTCAATGATTTCAATTGAATTGAAGTCTGTTAACAAGTATTCTTTTTTTGCTTTTATCTCTTTCTTACGAATATTTTTAATAGAATTATCAATGAATTTATTGATTTCTTTGATGGTATCATCTGTCATAATAGAAAAAGTACCATCTTTTTTCTTATTGGCTTTCACAATAAAGCCAGCTGCCATTTCATGACCAGGAGTCTCAATTGTGACACTTAACTTGGTTTCTAATTTTTTCTTATCTTTTAAAATATCACTGATGTTATAAAGAGACCTAAAACTACCTGAAACCCTATGTTTTCCAATACTATCTAATGTCAAACTAAAACCAGGATTTTCATCGTTATAGACTTTATTTAAAAACTTTCTATTAAAGACTGTTAAAATATTTGGATCAGCATATGCAATCACACTATTATTCAATCTATCTTTTGTAATGACCTCTCCCCTTCTTATTTCTTTTGCAATATTTTGTTCACTTTTTCTAATAACTTCATAAACGTTGACCATTTTATCTGTCATAGCACTTAAAAATTCATTTTTTTCATAATCAGCAGATAAACCAAATATAATAGGTCTTAATTGTTCAATATAATTTGGATTGATATTGCTCGTATCCATATAATGATTAGGATTATTAATTTCTTGAATAAACATTTGGTTAAAATTTTCTTCATTTAAATCAATTGCATCTTTTGTTCCTAATTTATTTTTAAGATAAATATTCAATAAAACTTTTGCAATATGGTTTTGTACGCGAATGTTTTTAGCTTCTTCATAAATTAAATCAATATTCAATGATGGAATTTTTTTCTCCAATGCTGCAATTGCTTCTACTGGTATTTCACCTGTGATAATTTTAGAAATAGAGTTATTGATATTCATCAAAGGTTGTAGATGTAAAAACTTGGTGATGATAAAATCTTTTTCTGGTTTATCTGCTGGGTGAGTAGGTACATAGTCAAGCAAATTAGATACTTTACACAACTGAGTTATCTTATCCATATTTTTTGAATAAGTAGATAGTTCAATCTCAGTTAATCTTTCATTTAAAAGATTCTTTAACAAAACACCAATGGTGTTTGCTCCTGATATATTGTATTTTTTAAAAAATTCAGTAGGCTTATAATGAGGATTAACAATCACTGTATTATTGTTTTCTTTGACAACCATTTCTTTATCTGGGTTATGATGGTCTGTCACAATCAATTTTGAATGAGGATATTTTTTTTGAATTCTTACCTGCTCTTCAACTGAATTAATACCATTATCAGCCGTTACAATTAAAAAAGAATCTTTTTCGCTAAGCCCTTGATTTTTACAAATCAAATCGATATGCTCCAAGTTAAAACCTCGTGTACCAAGAGATGACAAGACTTGAGCATATTCTACTACACAATTATTTTGTGCATCTTTATCAATAGCAAGGTATTCATTGATAATAGCTTGTGATAAAGATCCATCATTATCAAAGTCTGTCACAAACAGCACTTTTTCCTTGTTATTATAAGCGTCAACCATCATTTTTGTTGCTTTGTTCAAACCAAATATTTTGTTTTTTTCTCTGTCTAGATTTTTATTATCAATTCTTTCAATTTCCTTGAAATGACTTAATAAAACTCGTCTTGAAAATTCAAAATTACCGTCGAAATTGACTGCAAAGATATCCTTCCATACATCATCTGGAATGGCTTTAAAAACCTTCTCTTCTTCTTGTTTTAAAAATATAGATTTTCTGACCAATTTCTTAAACTCTTCTAGATTTGTTGCGGTGATTTCAATATTATTTTTTTCTTGCATAAAAACCTTTTAAAAATGTATATACAATATATTATCAAAAAAAAATATCTTTGCAATATAAAAAAATATCTTTTTCAATTGAAGTTTTTCTCATTGAATAGTTTTTAATATTTAATGAGCACGATAGATATAATTCTATCGTGCTTTTTTTTCATCGAAACTTTTTTAAATAAAAAATCAATCTATTGAAATTTTAAAAAAATGTTCTATTCATAAAAAATTTAATTTATTTTTTTTATTAAAAACGTTCATTTCTGCTCTAATAAACATTTTCATATGTAGAGGATCTGAAAAAACATGTAATTTCTCTAATGTTTTTTCAGATGTATATCCTGCTTGAACACTGTGAGTGATTAAATTTTTAAAAATAGAAAACAAATCAAATGGATCAAAAATGATCACATTTTTTTCTTGTGTAGCTAAAGTATCCATGATTTCATCAAATGTACCAATTCCTCCTGGAAAAACAATGATAAAATCTGAATTTGATAATCGCTCTTTTCTCATTTGAATAGAAGATACTTCAATGACCTCATCTGATAAATCATCTTTATCATTCATCCATTGTGTTGGTTTAATAGAGCAAATCTTCACATTGTTTTTGATTTTTTTTAAATCAATGAGTTTTTTGCCAACTAAATGCATGATACCCATATCAAAACCACCTGTATAAAAATGAACTATTTTTTCCGTATAAATAAACTCTTTGAATATATCCAATATAGATTCTTCAAAAATTTTTTTTTGATCTTCAGATTGAAAATTTTCTTTTGAACCTGAATAAATAGAAACACTTAAATTTTGCATATACACTCCAAATTTAAAACTTGCTTTTTTATTTTTATCACTTAAAATAATTTGTAATTGATATATTATCATATCATATATTATCAAAGGAGTCCACATGCACGAAGAAGAATTTGAATCTAAAATTTTTGATTTTGAATTTGAAGGAAATACGTATTATTTATCAGGTTCACATCAATTACATCCAGATATGGAAAATTGTAGAACCTTTATTAACACATCAGAATCATCTATCGTTTTTGATTTTGAGAAACCTTGGAGCAATAATTATGACACCAATCGAGAAGGTGAATATAAAATGTTCAGATTTACCATTATACCATCAGGATTTCCTGATAACACGGAAGAATTTACTAATTTTATACGTTTTATAATATTCCGTATTATTGACCAAGGAGAAAATGTGAATATATCCTGTAATGATGGTGTACAAAATACTGGACTTGTTTTAGCTGCAATGGTTAAGATGCTAAATGACAATCCTTATTTTAATGCAATTGAATATGTCAGAAATAAGTATCATGATGACGCTGTTAATGATATTACTCAGTTAATTTACGCAAAGCATGTTTTAAACATGATTATTCCAAAAGAAGATTTACCATTTGTTAAAATATTTGAAAATTTATTTGAGCAAGCCAACGGAAAATCAATTGCTTATTTTGCTGAACAAAGAGGATTTGATAACATTGGAGATATGATATATAATGTTGTACCTACCTACGAAGAATCTTTGGAGCAGTCAAAAAATTCTAATAAAACTACAGATAATATCTCTGCACCAAATCTAAGCTCTAAATTATCTAACTTATCTTTTAAAGGTCAAAAAACAGAAGATAACACATTAAAACAAAAAGAATCTGAAGATGTTGCTTCAAATACGATCCCTATAGATGGGTCAGCTATAAAAAAAATAAAAAGAAATTTTTAACAAAAAGAGTGAAATTTTTTCACTCTTTTTGTTAAGTTTTAAATCTCAACTTATTGACAAACTATGACAACTATCATAAAACCTACTGGTAAAATTCATAATTTTTTTTTAAACCTGATAACATTCACCATTTGGGGACTTTTAACTGGAAGTATGTTGTTTTGGTATTTAAAATTAACAGAAAATTCTCGACGAATTCCTGTTCCAGAATATACTAAAGTTGTGAGCAATGAAACTTCATTGCCACATGTAGACCCCATGATTTTATTTGGACCTAGTGCAATCTCTGAAATAATTCATCAGCCAGAGCCTATTATTAATAAAATAAAAGTAGCTGGCATTATGTATCATCAAAATATCAATGCACGATTTATTATGATTTCTTTTATTGATAAAAATATACCATCAATTGCAAAAATTTATCGTACTGGAGATGTATTAATAGATAATTATGTCATTAAAAATATTGATCTTGATTCATTTACGATTAGTAATCAAAAAGAAGATATTAAATTAGAAATGAAAAAAGATCCATTGGTTGAAAAATATCCCAATGCTGGTATTTACATCAGTGCTAAATCTTCTGATAAAAGCAATCTACCATTAACCTCTAATCTGACAGTTGTACCTCAATCTATCCAAATAATTGATGGAGAAGAGCATATTGTTGATCAAGATGTTGCAGAAGAACAAAAAAACAATGGTGGTTTTACTAACTTTGGTACAAAATCAGTTTTTTAATAGATGAATTAAAATATTGAATTTTGAGAAAAATGACATAGAATATATCAAATATAATAAAATTTAAAAAACTTCAATTAAAGAATATAAAAATGATATTGAAAACAAAGGTTGAAATCTTGAATTGGTTAGAAAAAAATGATAGAAATTATCAAGAAAATATGGAAAAAAATGCATATGAGTTGATTAATATTCATGAAGTAATGAATCAATCATTATTAAACGAATTAATCAAAAAAGATAATTTACCTTCGGATTATTTTGAAAACTTAAAATTAGAGGGTCATCAATATATTTTAAATGTTATAGATAGCGTTAACTTTTTAAATAAAAAAATAAAATTGATACCTATTCAGTTTTATCATGTAGCGGGCAATTTTGATTGTAATATAAATAAATTAACATCTTTGAAAGGCTGCCCTCAATATGTAGGTGGTGATTTTCTTTGTTTTAATAATAAATTAACATCATTACAATATAGTCCACAACATATCAACGGTCATGTTTTTTGTCATTACAATCAATTAAATTCATTAGAGTATTTTCCTGAAAAAATCAATGGTAATATTTTTTTAAATAATAATGAAAAATTACTAAGATACAAAAATCAATCTAATGATATTCAGAATATGTCTGACAATGAATTTTTATCAAAAGAAAAATTTTCATTTTGGAAACAGTTTCATTTACAAGAAAAAGCAATAAAAGAAGAGATAAAAATCATAAGTGATTTAAATCATAGCTCTTCCAATTATACAACTCAATTTAATCTTAAAAAAATCTAAAATAAATGTTGTTTTTTGTATAAAAACCACTTGATTTATGACAATGAGTGGTATATAATTCAGTCAATGGTTAACGCCAGGAAATTGTTGTATATCTAATTGACTGAAAATATTCTGGATGCGGGTTCGACTCCCGCCAGGTCCACCAAAATTAAATATCAATACAACTCAAAAAGCTGTTTGTCAAAGAAGCTAAAAAAGAGAATAACGTTTGATAGTTAGTTTTAAAATTCATGGGCCTGCCCTGGTTTTGACAGAGTAGAATAGGAAGGTTGGCAACAGGAGATGCAATGGACCTAATCCAAGCAAAAAACTTAAATGCAAACGACGAAAGTTTTGCTGTTGCAGCTTAATGCGACATGGGGTCCGTGACCTTATTACCAAAACACGATAA